>OGNM01000026.1_pt1 | contig 113087 bp, 95 predicted proteins | sample 1573441 | NCBI WGS metagenome assembly OGNM01 (sample SAMEA2581915, study PRJEB24529) | metagenome | biome: Human gut stool | place: China | collected 2011
TTCCGGGATTGTTTGATTAATATTAATTTGTCTCGATTTTAACGGGACACTAATGAGTTGTTTATTACATAAATCATAAAAAACAAGCTCTACAACCCATTATAACATCAAGCAACAGACTTGCATCCTTATGCTTTTTATTCAATTCATCCAAGTAAGCAAATCTTCTTCATCTATAATTGATAAAAACGGTCCATCATTTCCTTTTTATATTTCTTAGAAACCAGTAAGTCTCCTGATTGATTAAAAGGAGGATACATGATACAGCGATTGTCCTGAACCATAATAAGGAAATTCATATTAATGATATACGACTGATGTACTTGAATAAAAGAAGAGTCGTAAGCACAAAGTTGTTCAGCTGTTGTGTTACGTTTCAAAGGAAGGAAAGTCCCATTTGAAAGAGCAACTTCCCAGATTTTACGATTAGATAAATAGCGAAAGTATCCTATTTCGGAAGCACGGAGAAAGCGCAGATCACCTGTAGGAGTGACTACCATAAATAGCTTTTCTCCTTCAGTCCCTGTAGTAATACGATTGGATGACAATTGAGCAGATGAATGCATTCTATCAATAAAACGTGTCATCACAAGTTCCAACTCTTTGGAATCAATAGGTTTTAATAAGAAATCAAAAGCATAATTCCGGAAAGCATCAAGCACATATTTATTATAGGCTGTATAAAATATAATGCAAGCGTTTTCCGATAACTTATCATGTATTTTGGACACCACATCCATTCCCAGCATATCTGGCAACTCCACATCCTGAAAAATAAGATCAGGATGTACCTTCTCTACAAGTTTTATTCCTGAAATACCATTACGTGCAGTTCCCTCAACAGAAATAAAATCATATTTTTTTAGTTCAAAACATAAATTATCAATCGCACATTCTTCATCATCTATAATAACAACTTTATAAACCTTCTCCATCATAGTAACTTTTTATTTCCCTTTTAATTGATACGAATAGACAAAAGGTACAGTGAAACAAACTTCACATCCCACTTCTCCCCTTTCTACCGATACATTATTTATAGTCATAACAATTTGTCTACGATTATACGAATTCAGCAATTGTATGGTTTGTGTAAGCACTTTCATTCCTGTGCCGGTTCCTTTGTTCTGACTGTGAAGTCTATAACCTCCTCCATTGTCGCAAATTACAATTTTTATGTACTCAGATTCTTTTTTGATACGAATCCAAAGCTTTTGTTGCCCTTCTTTCATTCGTAAAGCATGCTTAATGGCATTTTCTACAGGAATCTGCAACAACATAGAAGGAACTTGTACAGTTTTCAAATCCACGTCAGAAGCAATATCCTCCACGTAAATAAAATCATTCCGTAAAGTACGACGTTCCAATTGAATATAAGTGTTTACAAAATCCAATTCATCAGCAAGAGTGACAGCCATATGGCTCGTAAATTCCAGATTTTTTCTAATTATTTTTATCAGATTCTGTAAATTATCACTTTCCGTTCTCTGTAAGGCAACTTCTCTATTCAGCACATTAAATATAAAATGAGGAGAAATGCGATTACGTATATTTTCCAGTCGCAATGAAGTCATTGCCTGTTGCATATTCCATTTATCACGATCTCTTTTCCTCTTTCTGTAAAATACAATAAACAATGAAACAGCAATTAATACTACCACAATCAACACAATCCGATACAACCATTGATTCAACAACAAAACCTCATTTTGTTTTTCACGTATGAGAATTTCCTTCTTCATCAATGTACTATCCTGCTTGTATTTCAAGGCAATCTCGGCAGCTCTCATTTTTACCCGCTCACTTCGGATTGAGTCATCAATCCGCTGATTCTCTCTTTGGTAATAATATGCATTCTTAAAGTCACCCACTTTTTCAAAATAAAGCTGCAAATATCGATTTCGTATATGTACCATATCAGGTTCTACATACTTTGGAGTTACAGCATTTTGCAAGCGCTTTCGTGCAAGTTGTACATTATCTTCTTTCAATGCCAATTCTATAAGTTGCGTATCGATATAATACAATGCACTATAATTTTCCTCTTTTTGAAAATAATTATAGCAACGGTCCAAATAATAAGCCGCAGAATCTATTTCACCCATAGAAAGAAATACGTCACCCAAATTAACCATGGTAATATTTCTTTCAAATGTCATCTCAGGGTATTCCTGGAGGAAATCCATCAGACGGCGAAAATACGTCAAAGCAGAAGGGTAATCTTCACGAAAATAATAAGAGTTTCCCCTATTATTTAGATAAAATCTTTTCTCATGAGGGGTCATCCTGTCATAATACTTTCCTGCTAAATCATAATAATAATCAGACCGTACAAAATCACGTAGTTCCATATTTACCTGCCCCAATCCTCCATAAGCAGGAAAGCGTTTCTCGTCAGGAAGCTGTAAAGAATCTGCCAATGACAATGAATAACGATACCAATAAGAGCTCAAATCATAATGTCCTGCCCTGAGATAGGCATCTGCTAAATTCAGTGATAAAAAGACCAGTTTTTCTTTATCACCACCCTTCATGCACAAGCTACATGCCTGATTATAAGGAACAAGAGCCGAATCGAACATTGTCTTACGAGAGAAAAGATTCCCTTTTCCATTTAATATCTGAATATAGAAATCCTCTATATGAGGCAGTTCTTTATTGCGTCTATAAAAGTCTTCTGCACGATTCAATAAAATCTCTGAAGAATCATGCTTTGACAAAAACATCATTGCTTTTGCCTTTACAACCAGCAACTCATAATATGTTACACTGTCTTTTTCTATTACAAGCAAACTATCCAGCAAATTAGAAGCTTGTAAAGGATTGACAGATACTGAATCAAGTATCTCCCTGATCAGGAATCGGTCACGATAATCTTCCTGATCAGATTCATTTCCTTTCCTTTTACAGCACAAACAGGAAAAGAAAATAAGTATATATAGTATAATATGTAATCCAAATTTCATTTCACAATTCAAGGTAGTGACACAAATGTATGTAAAAATAATAAACAAACAAAAAATAAGTTTCTATTTTTATACTGTTCAGTGAATAAATTCACTACTTTTGATGAAAGATTTACAACTTAAAAGAAAACAAAATGAAAACACTTTCTAATGATAAGATTACACTACAAATAGCCGAACATGGGGCTGAATTAGTAAGTATAAATGTTAATAATACAGAGTATTTGTGGCAAGGTGATCCTAAGTTTTGGGGAAGACATTCTCCTGTTCTTTTTCCTATCGTAGGCCGTGTATGGAACAATCAGTATCACCACGAGGGGATTACATACGAATTAGGACAGCATGGCTTTGCCCGAGACATGGATTTTCAACTGACTTACGAAGAAGATAATGCATTGATCTATACACTGGAAAGTTCACAGGGAACTCTTAATAAATACCCATTTCCTTTTGTTCTTGAAATAGGCTATCGACTGAAAGGAAATCGAATAGAAGTGATGTGGAGTGTACAAAATACGGGAGATAAGGACATGTATTTCCAAATTGGAGCGCACCCAGCCTTCTATTATCGCGACTTAGATCCGACAACACATAAACGTGGATATCTGGATTTTGGCAAAAAACATACCGACTTAGAATACATTTCACCGGCAGAAAAAGGATGTGTATCTGACAAACGGCATATTTTACACACAGAAAATGGAATCATGGAGCTAACCAGCGATACATTTATGTGCGATACTTATATGTTTGATAATAGTCAACTGCAAAAAATCACACTGATGGATAAAGAGCAAAAGCCTTACATCAGCCTGGAATTTAGCAGCCCATTAGTTGCTGTATGGTCACCGAGTGCTGTACATCCGGATGTTCCATTTGTTTGCATTGAGCCTTGGTATGGACGTTGTGATAAAGTGGGATATCATGGTGAGTTTAAAGACCGCGAATGGATGCAACATCTTGCTCCCAACAAAAGCTTTACAACAAGTTACTCAATCATTATAGAAGATATAGAATGATCATTTTTCAATACGATCATACTTTCGAAGGAATATTATCGGCTCTATTCGATGCATACAGTCGAAAAACATTTCCAGATTTACTTTTGCCGGAAAAAGAGCCACTTCCTTTGTTTTATGATTCCGTATTTCATGTTGTAACAGACAATAAAAAAGCAGAACGGGTATGGACTGCTTTAAAGAAAAAACTATCCAGGGGAGCCTTGTCTCAGCTCACTTATTGCTGGCTTTCGGAGAAGCCTGAGGCTCCCCTCCTTTTATTCAACTATATGCGGAAAATAGTCATCGCACCGCATTCTATAGAGATAAACTTTAGCGATCCAGACATATTGGCTATCACACAGCTAGGGAAAAAAGTAAGTTCTGAACAACATAGAGTTCTCCAATTCATGCGTTTTCAAAAAACGTATAATGGAATTTATTATGGAGCAATGGCTCCTTTATACAATGTATTTCCACTTACAATCTCTCATTTTCAAAACCGTTTTTCCGATCAGCCTTGGCTCATTTATGACACCAAGCGGAAATATGGATATTATTATGATCAAAATACAGTAAGCGAAATCACTTTTGAATTTCCCGAACAGTCTCATTTCACAACAGGAAAGTTAAATGATAGTCTACTGGATAAAAAAGAAAAGCTTTTCCAAACACTTTGGAAAAGCTATTTCGATTCTATCTGTATAAAAGAAAGACTTAATCCAATAAAGCATAAAAAAGATATGCCTGTACGTTTTTGGAAGTATCTGACAGAAAAGCAATAATTATCCTATTTTGCTGATTTTTTTCAAATGCTCTTCGTCTATCAACTTAATCTTACGGCCATCAATAGCAATCAACTTTTCAGAAGCAAAATTAGACAAAGTTCGAATTGCATTAGAAGTAGTCATATTTGACAAATTGGCCAGATCTTCACGAGACAGATAAATACTCAATGTTCTGCCATCTTCCTCCAAACCATATGTATCTTTTAAGAACAACAATGATTCAGCCAGACGGCCACGGATATGTTTTTGAGTTAAACTTACTGTACGTTCGTCCGAAATACCTAAATCTTTTGATAACTGACGAATAAAGAACATAGCCAAATCTGTGTTCTCTTGAATCAGTTTTACAATAGTAAGCATTGGTATAAGACAAATCGTACAAGGCTCGAAAGCAGCAGCAGCCGTTACAAAATTTTCTTCTGCAAAATAAGCACGATATGCAAAATATTCTTTATTTTTAATTACACGTATAATCTGACTACGCCCACCAACTCCGTCTTTATAAATTTTTACCTTTCCGGTAAGCAAACACATTAAATGCATAGGAGTTTCCCCTTCGCAGTAGATTGTTTCATTTTTTTTATATTTCTGTACAGTAAAGTCCCGTGCAAGAATCGCACGCTGTTCCGTAGTCAGAGGCTGCCATAAATCAGGTATACTTTCTGCAATTTCAGCTTCTGTAAGTTCTTTCTTAACCATAAATGCTATAAAACCATGTTTTCGAACACAAAGGTAGGAAGAAAAAATGAAATCTACATTTTAATTTCTAAAAATCTCATGCAACAAACCGCTTTTATTATATATTTGTCACTAGTATGGAGAGAGTCAAGAAGAGATATCATAATTATATACACATATTGCTGGTACTTTTCCTATTTGTTATTTTTGGAAAGGCACATGCCAACGATGTCTTTATTAATAACAGACTCAATAAACCATACGTATCAGATTCCATCCTTGAGCACATCTTCCAATCAGCCAATATTTATGCGACAAAAGTGAAGAGCTATCAGGCAGATCTCTATTTAAAAGGGAAAATGCAAATTCACAAACAAAACCGTATCATCAAGTATGTGCCATCCATGTTCCGGTTAGAAAAAGGCATAAAAGACTATATACATGAGTCCATCAGTGAATTACAGTATACAGCTCCAGATATTTACGATCGTAAAATACGAGCGATTTCAACAACCTTCCCAGGAGGGAATAGTCGTTTTTTCGACATATTAGATTACCTTAAATTCAACATTTATTCTCCCTCTGTAATGGGAGATAAGATTCTGTCACCCCTGAATAAGCAGTCGAAAATACATTATAATTATTACCTGGAATCTATCAGCTACTGGTTAGGAACAAAGACCTATAAGATACAGATTATTCCGCGTTTCAAGAGCACTCAATTATTGGAAGGATACATATGGATATCAGCTGACGACTTTACAATCCGTCACCTTGAATTTAAAGGAAGATACGATGTAATCCGTTTCCAACTAAGCATGAGAATGGGAAATACAGAAGAAACAAAATACCTCCCCCAACTTATCAACCTAGATGTAAATTTCAAGTTTCTACTTAACCATTTGGAAATGAAATATACTGGATGGCTTACCTATAAAGACGTTAAATTCAGGAGCGAAGAAGATATCACACCCAAGTACTTATATAAAGATAAAAGCAAATACAATCTGACCAAATCTTATACTTTAACCTGCGACACGGCATGTCTGATACAAAACCGTGACTCCTTCAACCGTATCCGCCCTATCCCGCTCAATGAATGGGAAGATTCCTTGTATCTGGCATTCGACCAACGCCACCAAATTCAGGTACAAGATACACTTAAAAAAGAAGAGACAAAATTCCAAAGAAACTTAACCTATATAGGACAGCTGGGAGATGCACTGATAAGCAGCTATGAAATAGACATCACTAAAATAGGAAGTATCAACTGCTCCCCTCTAATCAATCCTTTATTAATCAGCTACAGCCATACAAATGGAATATCTTACCGGCAGGAGTTTAAATACAACAAACTGTTCCATAATGGAAGACTACTACATATTGTTCCTCAAATAGGATACAATTTCACCAAAAAAGAACTTTACGCCCAAATGGATGCAGAATATATGTATAATCCAATGAAGCATGGTTCTTTTACATTCAGTATAGGAAACGGCAACCGCATTTACAGCAGTATTGTACTTGACCAATTAAAAAATCTACCCGATAGCGCCTTCAGTTTTGATGGCCTGGAACTGGATTATTTTAAGGATGTATACCTACATGCTTCACACAACATCGAAATTATAAACGGATTGAATCTTTGGACGGGAATAACCATGCACTGGCGTCATACAAAAAGCACACCGGAAGTGGCAGCTCGTGGTATACGGTCACAATATAACAGTTTTGCTCCCCGCGTACGATTAGAATGGACTCCCGGCATGTATTACTATATAAATGGGAACCGAAAAATCAATGTAGGCTCTAAATTTCCTACATTCGTTATCGACTACGAAAGAGGTATCAATATTATGAAAAACTCCGGGAAATATGAACGGGTAGAATTTTCAGCCGAGCAAAAAATCCGTTTCAGGCAATTACACACCATTGCATATCACTTAGGGGGAGGATTCTTCACCAATCAAGATGATATGTATTTTGTCGACTACGTAAATTTTGCAAATCGTAATTTGCCACAAGGATGGAATGATGATATGGGAGGTACTTTTCAAATGCTGGATGGAAGATGGTACAATGCTTCCCGGCATTATTTCAGAGGAAATATGACTTACGAAACCCCGTTCCTTTTATTATATCCGGTCACCCGTCTACTTTCATTCATCCAAAAAGAACGTATTTATGCAGGAATCCTTTTTATGCCACATTTAAACCCATATATTGAATTAGGGTACGGCATTGGCACTCATTTATTCGATGGAGGTATATTTATTGGTAATGAAAAAGGGAAATTCACCTCAATAGGATTTAAATTCACTTTTGAATTGTTTAACAAATAAAATATCAGACATAAAATAAATACCTGTTTGTGAAATATTATCTCTGAGTTAATAGTTACCAAATTCAAGAGTCATCCTCTTCACATAAGAGCCGGCAGAGATTAATTATACAAAATATTAGGACAATCCCTCCGAAAAGCATATCTTTGCCACAAATCCTTTAACATAATATACATCTTTATTTATGAAAAGACCTTTTTCAGTAATTGCAGGGTTGCTACTTGCAGCCATGCCTGTAATGGCCCAAACCTCTTTTGACAGCCGGATACACGCCGACTTTCAGAAGAAAAAGGAAGCATTACCTCACGGAGATCTGTTCAATGTTTTTCAAAAACAACTCACACAAGAGGAACGTGATGCTTTGACTTTTTATTATGCTTACATGCCTGTAGGCGATATCACTGATTATTCGGGAGATTTTTATTTGGAAAATGTGCGCACCTCACTTGCTACACGCAAAGAAACAAGTTGGGGGAAAAACATTCCAGACGATATTTTCAACCATTTCGTTCTCCCAATACGTATTAATAATGAGAATCTTGACCGTGCTCGTATGGTATTCCATGACGAGCTGATGCCTCGTATCAAAGGTTTGTCCATGCACGATGCAGTACTCGAAGTAAATCACTGGTGTCACGAAAAAGTAAGTTACCAGCCTGCTGACGCGCGCACCAGTGCCCCACTTGCTTCTGTAAAGACAGCATACGGGCGTTGTGGCGAGGAGTCTACTTTTTTAGTAGCTGCTTTACGTGCGGTAGGTATTCCAGCCCGACAAGTATACACCCCACGATGGGCCCATACAGACGACAATCACGCATGGGTAGAAGCATGGGTAGATGGCAAGTGGCATTTCTTAGGAGCCTGCGAACCGGAACCAGTACTGAATCTGGGATGGTTTAATCTGCCTGCAAGCCGTGGTATGCTAATGCACACCAAAGTATTCGGAGCATATAATGGTCCGGAAGAAGTCATGCGTACTACAGCCAATTATACAGAAATTAATATTATCGGCAATTATGCTAAATTTGAGCCTTTGACCGTAAAAGTAGTAGACGAGAAAGGAGTGGCTGTAGAAGGAGCCAGCGTGCAGTTTAAAATCTACAACTATGCTGAATTCTTCACAGTACATACCGTACTGACACCTAAAGACGGAACAGCTAACCTTTCTGCCGGATTAGGCGATATGATCGTAATTGCTACCAAAGGAGACAAATTTGGAATCCGTAAAGTATCTTTTGGAAAAGAGCGTGAAGCTATTTTAAAATTAGATCACCACACCGGAGAAGAATTTTCATTCCCCGTTGATTTGCTTCCTCCACCTGCCAAACTCAATTTACCGGAAGTTACTCCAGAACAGCGTGCAGAAAACGATCGCCGCTTCAACCTGGAAGACTCTATTCGTAATGCATATATTGCCACCTTCCCTAATGCCGAAGCAATCCAAAAATTTGCTACCGCTAACGGATACAAGGCAGAAGACATACAAAAATATATTGTAGCATCACGTGGAAATCATGCAGAAATCATGGGCTTCCTGAAAAAAGCCGCAGAGAAGAAATATGAAGCACGTGCTCTTGAACTGTTGGCTACATTATCAGCCAAAGACCTTCGTGATACCCCGGAAGACATTTTGAACGATCACTTATACCACACTTCTATAACATCTGATGCTGCCAAAGTTTTGGCCCCGCGCATTGCAGGTGAAATGTTGTCGGCCTACCGTTCATTCTTCCAAAAAGAAATCAAGGCAAGCGATGCACGCCGTTACAGAAAGGCACCGGAAAAATTGGCAGAATGGTGTCTAAAGAATATTACTTTACGCGATGACCTTTGTTGCGTAGGTACATTCATCTCACCCGCTGGAGTATGGAAAAGCCGTACCGCTGACCGTATTTCACGCGATATCTTCTTTGTTGCCGTAGCTCGTTCTTTAGAAATCCCTGCATGGATAGACGGAGTAACCGGAAATGTATTCTACCAAAAAGACGGCAAAGATATCAAGGTGAATTTTGAAAGTGGTATTTCCGGAGCAGCAGAAACAGGAACTCTTAAGCTGAGTTATTCTTCTATTCCACAACTTGATGATCCTGAATATCTGCGTCATTTCACCTTGTCAAAATTCAACAACGGACGTTTTGATTTGCTTAACTATCCAGACTTTGCAAAATGGAGCAGCCTGTTTAAAGATGGAGCCTCAATCGATACCGGCTATTATATGATGGTAACAGGAAGCCGTTTGGCTGATGGAGGTGTATTAGCTCAGGTTTCTTTGTTTAACATTCACAAGAATCAGACCAAAGAAGATAAACTGATTGTCCGTGACAATACAGAGGAGATCATGGTTATTGGCAACTTCAACTCAGAGTCTAAATTCATAGAAACTACAAGTGGAAAAGAAACAAGCATTCTCAACTCCTGCGGAAGAGGACTTTATGTATTGGCTATTCTGGGTGTAGGACAGGAACCTACAGATCATACTTTAAAAGACATTGCCGTAAAAGCAAAAGAGTTCGACGAATGTGGCCGTAAAATGGTATTGCTTTTCCAAAGCCGTGAAGCATACAACAAATACCTGAAAGCACCTGTTCCAGGTCTTCCTGAACACGTTGTATGGGGTATCGATACTGATGGAAGTATTCAAAAGGATCTACTGGGAGCACTTAACCTCGAAGCCAATACACCATTACCTTTGTTTATTATTGGCGACACATTCAACCGTATTGTCTTCACTTCACATGGATATACCATTGGATTGGGCGAACGCTTGTTGAAAATTATCAATAAGATTACAGAAGAAGAAGTCCAACAGTAAATGTCAAAAAGGAGACAGAAAGAGCATAAGCTTAATCTGTATTCCTAAAAATAATATTTAAATAGCCGAAATGAGTTGTAAAATTCATTCCGGCTATTTTTATCAGCTTATTTCTCACATCAAAACAGAAATACTATCTTTATTATTTAAGCACCTCTAATTGCCCCACAAGAGATTGAAAAAGGAGGTCATTCTGAGCGTAGCGCAGAATCTTGAAAGCATTAGCTATTATATACGAGATCTTTCGCTTTCGCTCAAAATGACATATGATAGTTAAATCTTATTTTGATTCACCCTCTTCGACAATCTTCATATTATACTATAATCATATTCTTACAAATAAATATATTTTCCTTCCAAACAATGTTATACAACATAAATCAGTGTCATTAAAAACACTATAATAAAAACAAAAAAACATAGAATAGGCAATAAAAGCAGCAAAAAGACATAGTATAACAAGGTAGTAACCCTGTTCAAAATCGATTTGTCACACTTAGCAAAGCAGCCTATTTTCCTCGAAACTTACACCAGTAAGAAGCATTTATTATCGCCTTATAAATCTCTGATATTAAATATTTTATACAAAAATATTACAAAAAGAATACACAATATAACGCTACACTATGAGTTAATAAGCGTTAAAACACAGATAATCTTTTTTCTACATATTCAATAATTCTTAACTATTTCATATTTTTACTAAAGAATAAGTAAAAAGCTAAACACACAAACAAATATAACTAATTATAAAAGAGACATATATGACCATTTAATAAGTTTAATCTTACAATACTAACGGAAACGATAAATATATCTTAACCCTAATAACAAAATGTCAACCTATGAAAATTAAAAGATTTTCACAAGTATTTTTATTAATGATGGCTTCCGGTTGCGGTACAGTAATGGCTGCATCCGAGAATGCACCTGAAGTATTTGCCTTACAGCAAACAGGTAAAATTACTGTTCAGGGAACAGTAGTCGATGCAACAGGGGAACCCCTTATCGGTGTAAGTATCCTTGAAATGGGTACCACAAACGGTACTATTACAGACTTTGATGGAAAGTTCACTTTGTCTGTAAGCGAAAAATCCAAATTGGAGCTTTCATACATCGGTTACAAATCTCAGCAATTGGCACCAAAAGCAGATTTGGGTGTTATTACTCTTACTGAAGACACAGAGGTATTGGATGAGGTAGTGGTAACTGCATTGGGTATCAAACGCGAAAAGAAAGCGTTGGGTTACGCTATGCAGGAAGTAAAAGGTGAATCATTGGTAGCATCACGCGAAACCAATATTGCCAATGCACTTTCTGGTAAAATTGCCGGTGTACAGATTACACGTTCAAGTAACGGTCCTGGCGGTTCTTCTAAAATCCAGTTGCGTGGTGCAAACTCTGTTACTGGCTTGAACCAGCCATTGATTGTAGTCGATGGTGTTCCTATGGATAACTTTACAGGTTCAGACGGTGGCGATGGTTTTTACAATGTGGGCTTGGACATGGGTAACGGTTTGTCTGATATCAACCCTGAAGATATCGAATCAATGTCTGTACTGAAAGGTGCATCTGCAGCTGCTCTTTATGGTTCACGTGCTGGTAGCGGTGTAATCTTGATTACAACCAAGAAAGGTAGCAAGCGTGAAGGTCTTGGTGTAACGATCTCTGCATCTGTATCTGCTGAAACCATCTTCATGAAACCGAATATGCAGACTTCATTCGGTCAAGGTAGAGACGGCGTTTATAATGGAGAAAGTGGAGACAGCTGGGGTCCTGCAATGGGAACAGAATATGACTTCAACGGTCAGAAACGCACAATGCAGTATTATGACAACATTGATGCTTACTTTAAAACTGGTACTAACTTTACAGAAAGTGTTTCATTCCAGCAACAGTTTGATAAGACTGCAGTATATGCATCAGCCACCCGCATGGATGATTCCAGCAAAATCCCAGGTGCAGAGTTAAGCCGTACTAACTTTACATTACGTGCTTCTTCAACTTTTGGAAAAGACGACCGCTGGAACTTCGACGGAAAAATCCAGTATATCAACAATACAGCTCAAAACCGTCCTTTAATTGGTAATACAGACTCCAATGCATTCTTGACCATTTACAAACTTCCTTCATCTATCAATATCAAAGATTATAGTAATCCTTTGAACGAAGATGGAAAGATGTACTGGTGGTCTCCAACAGGTCTGAACCCTTACTGGCTGGAACAATACAAACAAAACGAAGATACCCGTAGCCGTTTCATGATCAATGCATCATTGAAGTATAAGATTACAGAATGGTTGAATGCAGAAGTACGTGCCGGTAGCGATATGTACTTTACAGAATCTACAGAAAAAACTTATGCAGGTGCCAGCACATTGAACAACGGAAACAGTAGCTATGGTTTGAATGAACAACGCTTCTACGAAAACAACTTCAGTTTCTTGTTTACAGCTCAGAAAGACAACCTGATTGACAAGATAGGTGTAAATGCTACATTTGGTGGTAACTTAATGGAAAGAAAGTCTACTGGATTGAAGAACTTTGCATCTAAACTGACTGTTCCTAACTTGTTCAGCATCAACAATAGTAGCAAATCAGACCGTACTGTTACTGAAACCTATAACCATAGAAAAATTAACTCTCTGTATGGTACTGTAGGTTTCAACTACGATGGTTGGATTTTCTTAGATGCAACATTCCGTAATGACTGGTCTTCTACATTGGCAAAAGAAAACCGTTCATTCTTCTACCCGTCAGTTTCATTGTCATGGGTAATTACTGATATGTTGAACAAAATGAACAAGCCATTGCCTGAATGGGTTACTTATGCAAAAGCTCGTGCTTCTTTCGCACAGGTAGGTAATGACATGGACCCATATCAGTTGTACGATTCTTATGAAATCGGTTCAGACCAGTGGGGTAACACTACTGCCAAACCAGGTGATACAAAATACGATGCAACAGTACGCAGCGAATTAATTTCTTCTTGGGAAGCAGGTTTGGAAATGAAATTCTTGAACAACCGTTTAGGATTCGACTTGGCATGGTATAAGTCAAATGCAAAACGTCAGTTGATGAAGATTCCTATGAACGAGATGTCAGGTTACGCAAAGAAGATTATCAATGCCGGAAACATTCAGAATACTGGTGTCGAATTGATGGTTTATGCTCGCCCGATAGAGACAGCAGATTTCAGCTGGGATACTCAAATCAACTTCTCTAAGAACAACAACAAAATCTTAGATTTAGGTCCTGGTATACCAAAATATGAATTGGGTGGTGCTGAAGAATTGAAAGTATATGCAGTAGCAGGAGGAAACTACGGTGAAATCTGGGGTACAACTTTTGCTCGCGTAACAGATGAAAACAGCCCTTATTATGGTAAACTGATTCTGAACGAAGCAGGACTTCCTACAACAGACGGAGAAAAACGCAAAATCGGTGACCAACAGCCAGACTGCATGTTGGGATGGGTCAACACATTAAATTACAAGAACTTTAGTTTCAGTTTCCAATTTGATGGACGTATCGGTGGCGATATCTACTCATATACTAACTATATGTTGCAGGTAAGCGGTCGTGCAGAAGTAACTGCACCGAACGGCAGTCGTGACCAATTTGTATTGGATGGTGTTATCCCTGACGGAAAAGGCGGTTACACAGTAAATAATGTAGCTGTCACTCCGCAGCAGTACTGGTCACAAGGTATTGGTACCGGTAACCAAGGTATTGCAGAAGCCAACATTTATGATGGAACAAACTTCCGCTTGCGTAACGTTGCTCTTAACTACAGCTTCCCACGCGAAATGCTGAAGAAAACTTGTTTCCAGCAGGTAAAATTGGGGGTATCTGTAAACAACGTATGGATGATTTACAGCGATATGGAAGGTATCGATCCTGAATCTGTAATGGTTGCAAACACCAATGCCACAGGTTTTGAATTCGGTGCATCACCTACTTCACGCTCTTATTTATTTAATGTTACTCTTGGTTTCTAATTCTATCAATTAAAGAAAATGAAGACAATCAATAAATTATTCTTAGGTCTCGGATTATTGAGTAGTTTTACAGCATGCTCAGACTTCGAAGATATCAATACAGACCCGACCAAGACTCCTATTGAGTCTACTTTGCCTGAATACTTTCTGAACAATGCTATCGGTAAAATTCAGATGGACCCAAGTACAGGCGAACGTGTCTACTACTTGAACTGGGGAGATGCAGCTCGTACTTTTGGTGAAGCCGGAATGTTGTCTGTGGGTCTATATGATGACTCCTATATGACAAATTTCTATTATCCTTGTCTGGCTTCTACTATTACTTATGTAACTACTGCCATCAACGAAGCAGCTAAACGCGCCGAGACAGAACCATTCTACAAAAATGTAGAGCAATTCAGCCGTATTTGGCGTGCAATGGTAATCGCACAGTTTGCAGATTCATTCGGTCCTTATCCTTTGAATGCTGCACAAGGAGAAAACCCGACATTCAACTCAGTAGAAGAAACATATTTCTTTATATTGTCTGAACTGCAAGCTGCAGCTAAAGCAATTGACACTTCTATCAACCCGACAGAAGACCAGGCAAAATGCGACCCTGCATACGGTTTCGTTGCAAGCAAATGGGTTAAATTGGCTAACTCACTTCGTATGCGTTATGCAATGCGTCTGACTAATACAAACAGAGCTAACGATGCACAAAAGCATTTCGAAGAAGCTTGTAAAGACGGTAACTACATCAAAGACCAGGCAGATATGTTGTGGTTCAAATCTGATAACGGATGGAATGATTACACCAGCCCTTATACCCGTACATGGAACTTGCAGGCTTTGTCTGTTACAATGGCTAACTTGATGAACAACTTCGGTGACATTAAAGTAGAAACACAACGTCCGGATTTGAAAGCTTATGTGAAAGCTAACACTTATATGGGTATCCGCTACGACAAGCACTTTGTTGGCAATACAGACGATCCTGCAAAACAGTACTGGTTGGACGGTATTCCAGAATACTTGGATCCTCGTGCCTTGAAGATGTTCTGGATTGTAAACGACAACAATGCTAAAAACGTTATTCCTTCAGACAGAAAAGGAACATCCATCAACCCAGAAGGCAGTAAACTGCTTTTGGATGATGAAGGCAAACAAACTATCAAAGTCAAAGGCTCGTATACTTGGAACGGAGTTCCTACCGGTTCTTCTACAAGCTGGTCACCTACTCTGTCTAAGAACAGATTGATTACAACTGGAAGTGGTATCCGCTCTTGCTATCCGTTGTGGGGTAAAGAATACTGTACAGGTGGTGAAGAAGGATTAGGACGTGTAGTATTCTTCGGCGCATGGGAATCTTACTTCCTCGTTGCAGAAGCTGCTCTTCACGGATGGAATGCCGGTATGGGTGACAAAGCTGCTTATGAAGCCGGAGTACGCGCCAGCTTCGACTACTTCGGTATTTCGGAATATGCTACAGACTATCTTGCCTCAGAAAGATACAACCGTGTAGGTACTTCTGTAAGCTACGATCATACTGTAGAACCGTCTTCATTCGCTATCACTTACAAAGATGGATACAACAACAATGCAAAAAAATCTGGTACTTACAATTATCCTGATGCATCTAAGATTCTGTACAAAGACCATAAGTTGAATGACAAACTGACTAAGATTATTACTCAGAAATATCTGGCGCAGATGCCTTACTTGGTACAGGAAGCATGGTCAGACCATCGTCGTCTGGGTCTTCCGTTCTTCGATATGACAGCAAACGAAGCAACTGTGATGACAGGTTCGGATATGAGCGAATGGCACAACAACTCATGGGAGTCTGGACAGTCTTGGAAATACTACCCACAGCGTATGAGATATCCTCAATCACTGTTGACATCTGACGAAGCTGCATACAACCATGCAGTAGAATTGCTGGGTGGAAAAGACAACACAATGACTCCGCTTTGGTGGTCAATGGGTGCAAATTAATAATAACTTTATAAAAGCTATTATAGTCTCTAAAAGGCATGTCTTTCGAGGCATGCCTTTTTTCTTTTTCAGACAGTTTATAAAATATACCACCCAACAAGAGTCTTGTCCTTATTGCAAAAATTACTATATTTGCATATATATTGTAGGTATACTTTATTTTTATAAATCTTCTAATAACATGATCAAAAAACAAGTTGTGACGCTGCTTGCTGCATTAAGCTGCGCTACTTCTCCCATTATGGGACAGCAGAAAGCAAGCGAAATGCAAGATGAGCAAAAAGAAAAACGAATGGAATGGTTTGCAGATGCCAAACTCGGAATTTTCATTCATTGGGGAATTTATGCAGTAAACGGAGTTTCTGAAAGTTGGTCCTTCTTCAACAAGTACTTGCCGTATGAAGAATATATGAATCAAAAGGAAGGCTTTACTGCTTCAAAATACGATCCTAAAGCATGGGTAGATTTAATAAAAGAAAGCGGTGCACGCTATACAGTCATTACAACTAAACATCATGATGGTGTAGCACTTTGGGATACAAAAGCTGGAAATCTGAGTACTGTAAAAAGTACACCAGCCAAGCGCGACTTGATCGAGCCGTTTGTAAAAGAAGTACGCAAACACGACCTTAAATTAGGTTTCTACTACTCGTTGCTAGACTGGTCACATCCCGATTATCCAAACAAAACCCGTACAGAAGTACGATACAAAGACGATCCGGCACGCTGGCAGCGTTTCGTTGATTTCAACATGGCACAGCTCAAAGAGTTGAACAAAACCTGGAAACCTGATTTATATTGGTTCGACGGTGACTGGGAACAAACAGCCGAAGCCTGGAACTCCAAAGGTATTGTCGACCTGCTCCGTTCTGATAATAAGAACGTAATTATCAACTCCCGTATTCAGGGATACGGCGACTATGCTACTCCCGAACAGGGTGTTCCGGTAGTTCGTCCGGAAGACAAATACTGGGAACTCTGCATGACTATGAATGACTCATGGGGATATCAGCACACAGATACCAACTACAAATCGCCATACATATTGTTGCGTACATTTGTAGACTGTCTGAGTATGGGAGGCAACCTGCTGCTTGATATGGCTCCGAAAGAAGACGGAACACTGCCAGAAGAACAGATTGCCATTCTGAAAGAATTCGGACGCTGGACAAAAAAACACAAAGAAGCCATTTACGAAACCAAAGCCGGTATACCTAACGAACATTTCCAGGGATATACTACATTGAGCAAATCAGGAGATATCCTGTATCTCTATTTACCTTACAAGCCTAACGGTCCTATCGAAGTAAAAGGTCTGATGAACAAGGTAAACCGAGTATGGGTAGTAGGAAGCGGCAACATGCTAAACTACAAAGTATACAACAAGAACTATTGGAGTGAAGTACCAGGAAACCTCTACATTGATGTACCAGAACGAGTACTCGACCCACAGATTACAGTTGTAGCAGTCTTGCTGGATGGACCTATAAAACTGTACAGAGGTGCCGGTAAAGTAATTGAAAGTAACTAAACCATCAATAAACACATGAGAAAACAATTTGTATGCAGTTTACTTGCTCTGGCTGCTTTCACACAGGTTGGAGCACAGAATTTATTTTCGAAGTACGAACGTGTCTTGACATTGCCTGCCGGCTATGTATGCTACCGTACAGAAGGAAAGTTGAAAATAGACGGAAAACTGAATGAAGCAGACTGGCAGAAAGCAGAAGCTACCGCTACATTTGTAGACATCAGTGGAGAAGGCTTCCCGAAACCTTGCTACGATACATCTGCTAAAATGTTATGGGACGACAACTATTTGTACGTAGCAGCAACCTTGCAGGAAGATGATATCAAAGCAAAACTGAGCCAGCGCGATACAATCATCTATTACGACAACGATTTCGAAGTTTTCCTCGATCCGGACGGTGACGGACAAAACTACTTTGAAATTGAAAACAATGCCAAAGGAGTAATCTTCGATTTGATGCTGGACAAACCTTACCGTTCGGGAGGAAACTTCCTGGTACAATGGGATTGCCCGGGATTGAAACTGGCCGTACATCGCGAAGGAACACTCAACAAGTCGAAAGACAAAGACAAACAGTGGAGTGTAGAAATGGCTATTCCTCATAAGGCACTGACTGTAAACTTCTCCAATCCTGGAGTAGCCGGCAATTACTGGCGCATCAACTTCTCACGTGTACAGTGGCTCAAACCCGGACAACGTGAAGAAAACTGGGTATGGATGCCTACCGGAAAGATTGACATGCACATGCCAGACCGCTGGGGATTCCTGTATCTGTCCGACAAAACTGTAGGACAAGGAACTGACGAGTTCAAGTATCCATACCACATGGCTACATACAAACTTTTGTGGGCGATGTTCTATGCACAGCAAGACTTCTACGCCAAAGAAAAGAGATACTTGCGTGAAAAAGAAAGTTTCTTCCTGACCGACGAAGAACTGAAAGGACTGTCTGAAGGAGCTGAAATTACAGTAGAAGCTACTACCCACACCTTCCGTATTGCCATCAGTGTACCGGAAGAGAATGTCCGCTATGTAGTAGATAATCTGAGCAAGTTTACCCGCGAACCGATTACAGCACAAAAATAAAATCTGATTTTGGGCTCTTAAGTTTATTGTTGCCTATACACATAAACTTAAGAGCTCGAAATTTATTAACCTGAAAGCATAAGAACTTAAACAAACATGAGAACAATCTTTATTCTTTTTTCCCTGCTGTTCACACTGACAGCAAATGCAGCCAACCATAAAGAACTACCTGCCAAAGGAAATCTCAATTTGCAGGTATTCAACAAGGCTAACGTACGTTTTCTTCCGGACACTTATGCCAATTTCTCTGAAGCAGACAATAATGGCATCATCCATCTGGTAAACGGACGTATCATCTTAAAGAAAATCCAGATTCCATCTTATCAGAGAGATGTAACAGTCAGCCTGAAACTGACAGTCGCTTCCAACGGTGACCGCTGGGACAAATCAGGCTCTTGCTTTGTATTGCCAAAGAAATCGGCCATCAACCTGATGAGCATTGCACAAGGCAAACAAAAGTTTCCGGCTATAGACAGCACCAAACTGGAAAATCTTGTGGGTATCGTACCCGGTAAAAACTACCTGCCTACTATCGAATTGATGCGCTTCATGACTCCGTTCGGTGTAGGACATTACAGCCAGAACGACGACTCATTATCAAGCAAACGCCGCCCGGTATACATCCCGAAATGGGAAAAACAAGTACAATGGGAACAGGATATCACCGACTTGTATTCTGCTTTGGAAGGTGAAGTATATGTGGGTATCTTCATCGATACATGGACTCCGGAAGGCTATGTAGCAAGCATGGAACTGAACTTTAAGGAAAGTACTATCAGTTGCGACAAGCTGGTGCGCCGCCATGTAGAACCACTGATGAATACCGTGTACTACATCGGTCAGTCTTACCCCGACATTTTTGCACGCAAATCGGTATCGACCGACTTTGTATTGCCGAAAAATGCAAAGAACGTACGATTGAAATACATCGTAACAGGTCATGGAGGACACTCTGGTGGCGATGAGTTTGTACAGAAAAAGAATATACTCTCCATAGACGGTACTGAAGTGTTCAGCTTCATCCCCTGGAGAGACGATTGTGCATCTTTCCGCCGATTCAACCCGGCTACAGGTGTATGGTTAATCAAACGTCTGGCAGCTTACATCAGCGAGGATGGATACAAGACCAAGGAAGTAGAAGAGCCATTGGCTTCATCGGATTTATCTCGTTCCAACTGGTGTCCGGGTAGTGATGTAGCTCCGGAAGAAATTGCTTTGCCCAACCTTAAAGCCGGCAAACATACCTTTACGGTCAGCATACCTAAGGCACAGCCTATCAACGGCGACGAAATGAATCACTGGCTGGTATCAGCATACCTGGTATGGGATGAAGAATAAAAACAGCTTCATAGCATAAGCCAACCACATATAAAAAAGAGAAGGATTCCGATAGCAGCAAATGCTTCAGAATCCTTCTCTTTTATTTTAAGGATATGTTTAAGAATCCTACCCTTCTATCTCACTCAGTTCGAGCCAACGCATGGTTTTCTCATCCAGTTCGTCATTCAGCGCGGGCAAGCGTTTCGATTTTTCAGTCAGTTCGTCTACGCTCAGCGTACCACTGCATAAAGCTTCTTCTATCTGCGTCTTTTCAGCCTCAAGTGCAGCAATATCCTTTTCCAGCTGTTCGAACTCTTTCTTTTCCTTAAATGTCATCCGACGCTTGTCGTTCAGACGTACACGCTGAGTTTTCTCTTCCTTCGGTTTAGCCTCTTCCTTGTCGTGCTCAGCCTTAGCCAGTTTCCAGTCACGGTAATCCGAATAATTTCCGGGGAAATCGCGGATATCACCCTGTCCCTTGAACACCAGCAAATGATCTACCACCTTATCCATGAAATAGCGGTCGTGACTCACCACAATCACGCATCCTTTGAAACTCTGCAAGTACTCTTCAAGCACTTGAAGTGTCACGATATCCAGGTCGTTGGTAGGCTCGTCGAGAACCAGGAAGTTTGGATTCTTCATCAGCACTGTACACAGATACAAGCGACGGCGCTCTCCCCCACTCAACTTATACACATAACTGTGCTGCGTCTCGGGAGTAAACAGAAAATGCTGCAAGAACTGCGATGCGGTCAGACGTTTTCCATTTCCCAGTTCGATGACTTCTGCAATATCGGTAATCACATCAATCACCTTCATCTGCTCGTTGAACTGAAGTCCATCCTGAGAATAATATCCGAAGCGAACGGTTTCTCCAATATCCAAGGTACCACTATCCGGTTTTTCCAGTCCCATCAGAATCTTGATGAATGTAGACTTCCCGGTACCGTTATTTCCCACAATACCCATCTTTTCATAGCGTGCAAAGATGTAAGAGAAATCGTTCAGAATCTTTAAATCGCCAAAACTCTTGTACAGATGATCGGCTTCGAATATTTTCGAGCCAATATATGATGCTTTTACATCCAGCTTTACATTAGAATCGTACGTACGCTGTTTAGCCACCTTTTCCAGTTCGTAAAAGGCTTCTTCACGATAACGGGCCTTATGCCCACGTGCCTGCGGCATACGACGCATCCACTCCAGTTCCGTACGATACAGATTATTGGCCCGTGCAATCTCGGCATTGGTAGCTTCGATACGCTCCTGGCGTTTTTCCAGATAATAACTGTAATTTCCTTTATAGGAATAAATCTGTTTGTTGTCTATCTCGATAATTTCGGAACATACGCGGTCGAGGAAATAACGGTCGTGTGTCACCATCAGCAAACTCAGTGTACCCCGGTTCAGATACTCTTCCAGCCACTCTGTCATATCGAGGTCCAAGTGGTTGGTCGGCTCATCCAGAATCAGCAAATCCGGTTCGGTAATCAGCACATTGGCCAAAGCCACACGCTTCAGCTGTCCGCCGGAAAGATGCTTGATTTTCTGTCCGAAATCACGAATCTTCAACTGCGAAAGAATCTGTTTGGCACGACGTTCATAATCCCAAGCCTTTTCGTGCTCCATCCGTCCCAGCAAATCTTCCAGTCCCGGATTGCCCGGCGTTTCCATACAGCGTTCGTACTCCTTTATCAGTTCCACCGTACTGTTTCCATGATAAAAGCAAGCCTCGAGCACTGTCAAATCCTCAGGATAGTTCGGACTTTGTTCCAGATAGCCTACACGCAAATCGCGGCGGAAGGTAATTTTTCCTTCGTCGTATCCTTCTTTTCCCGACAGTATATTCAATAATGTAGTCTTTCCGCTTCCGTTTTTTGCAATCAGCCCGATGCGCTGTCCCTGCGCTATGCCAAAGGAGATCTGATGAAACAAAACCAAGTCGCCGAAAGACTTTGTCAAGTCTTCTACTTGTAAATAAGGAACCATAATTCAATATTATATCATTACAATACCGATTCTACCTCTTCTTTGATGCGGGCATACTCTGCACGAAGATTACATTCCTGTCCGTTCTTCACCTTATTCCATATCAGAGCAGAAGGGTCTACCATTACCTGAGTATCGGCAAAGCGCAAGGCCGGATATTCTTTGGCACCATCTACAACGGTTACCCAGTCCATGCCATCCATTTCATTAATCAGTATGGCTCCAAATGCTACGCCCAGGCTTTCCCATGCCTGACGCTGGTTTTTGTTGAAGCGTCCGCTATCCATCACTTTCTGGATGCTGTCTACATCGGCTTCTACCGAAGTAAAATCTTTCGACAACTGCTTCTTGATGGTGCTTACAGCCCATTCGTAAGCTTCGTTTATCTCGTTGATTTCCAGCACGCGCACCGGAATTACTTCCTTAGTGGGTTTCTCTCCGGCTGTACGTACATGAAGTGTACGGATTATCTCCTCTGCCGGCTTCGGACTATCTCCCTTTGCCACTGTAAAAGAGCACTCTATTGAAATTTCTCCTTTACCGGTCACCCAAATGTATGAAGTATACCATGCTCCTTCCTCCTGAAAGCTTTCTATCAGATAAGCACAGTCCCAACTTCCTACAGTCACTCGCTTTGCACCTGCATTTTGTGCCATTTCATACTCAATGCACTCTTTGGCATAATTACGGCTTTCTCCCCGGTAAGCAGAGATACGGAAATTTCCCGTCCACTTATCCGGATTGTAGAACAAAAAACTATCTTCGGTATCTTCAAACTCACGCCAATCTGCGGGGTACTCCAATGAGAACCAAGAACCGGGAGCAATATATTTCATCATACTTATCGATTAAAGTTTTACCAGTTTTTATTGAAGAGAATCTGTATGCAGCATATAAAGACTGCCTTATTTTACAGGAAGGATTTCAATCCAGTAATCGTCCGGGTCGTTGATAAAATAAAGACCCATCTTTTCGTTTTCGAAGCATACGCATCCCATTTCTTTGTGGAATTTACGTACTTCATCATAATCGCCTTCTACACGGAGGCACAAGTGGCTTTCGTTTTCTCCCAACTCATACGCTTCAGTGTGATCGCGCAACCAGGTCAGTTCCAACAGGAAATTAGAATGGTCGTCTGCCAGATAAACCAGAATAAACGAACCGTCGGATGCTTCCTTACGGTGTGACTCATGCAGCCCCAATGCAGTCTGATAAAACTGGATACTTTTATCCAAGTTTGTCACATTAATATTAAAATGGTCGAATCGTCCTTTTACTTTCATATTCTTATCTTATTTTTGAAATTAGTCAATATGTTCTTGCTGCCCTCTCCGATAAAGCCTGATCATTGCTGTTCCATTCGCTTCGGCTACAGGTGCAAAGGCCGTTGCAGCCTCATAAGCTTCATCGAAGTGCATCGGTACAAAGATAGAAGTTTTTATCTGTTCCACAAACTGACGCGGTCCCCGCATATATTCCCTGCCCAGACGGGGATCGACCGGAAACATAGCGACGTCCACTTCTGTTGTATAGCGACGGATATACTCCAGCTCGTGCAGATAGTTTTTCTCGTAACCTTTCCATTCCGCCTCGGTACTTTCGTCCATCCAGTGCCAGTTGTTCAAATCGCCTGCATGAAACACTTTCTTCCCTTCTGCTTCAATCAGAAAAGATATGCCTACATCGGTCGAACCACACGCCTGCACATGTATCGTTTCGTCGTGATACTCATCACCTTTTTTAAGCCATATCGCATCATCGGCTGCCGCACGTCTTCTGCGCAAAATATCTTTGGAGAAAATATATACAATATCCGGACGAGTTTCACGCCACTTTAAAACTTCCTTATTGAAATGGTCGGCATGAAAATGGCTGGACAATACATAAAAGCGTCCGGGACGGTGAAGCAGTTCTCTGTGAAGAATACCTTCCGTAGCACCGTCGGAATCTTCAAAATAATCGAGTACTACAGTAAAGTTTTCTCCCAGCAAGGCAAATCCGCTATGATATAAATAAATCAGTTCCATATATTCGATTTGATACAAAGTTACAAAAACAAGAAAAAAACTCAAAGAAAAAAGTATATCTCCCGAACTTCTTTATCTGACAAAATGTAAACGAATATACCTTTTCATTTTTACTGAAAGTACTTTTACAAAATGTCAAATCAGAGGCTTCTACACGGCCATATTTGGAGTCTGATACGGAAGTGAACAAAAAGAAGAGTGTTTTTTAATGATACAGAAAATACATAAAGAAAGGGAAACAGACTTATTTGCAGCATATACTACTCCGTTTCTCCTCCACATATTTATATTGACACAGAAAGCGTTATTTTCATGCCGTTTTAACAAAGAAAAATTCATCTCGTTTTCTATTGAAAAACCAGAAGAATTAGTTAATATATGTATATAAAAGCAATAAACTATAAAAAGAAAAGAGCTTTATGAAAAAGGAACTTACGCGACTGGTCACAAAAGCTTGCGTGACTAGTCGCGTAAGCCCACAATACCTGTATCATTTGCCTCCGATACCCGTTGTATTTTCTTATTTGAACAGTCAAAATCCTGCCATACAACATATAATAGAGACGATTTTCACTATCAGAAGAAGCTTTTTCCCTTCGTGAACGAAGGTTTCTCCCCAAAATGCAGTCAGCCAAACAAGCTATTATCCAACATTCAGACAGATATCTGCCCGTTTCATAAACAATCTGTCAAAGGGCCATTTTACACAGTATACGCCATCCCCAAAGCATAAAAAAGGCAGGAAGTCACTCTTCCTGCCCTTATTCTTTTCTATCAAAAATACGATGTATGTATGCCTTTAAATTATTTTACAGCAATACATTCAATTTCTACCAATGCATTTTTCGGCAATGCCTTTACAGCAACTGCAGAACGTGCAGGAAAATCTCCATCGAAATATTTAGCATATACAGCATTCATTTCAGCGAACAAAGACATATCTGCCAGGAAAACAGTAGTTTTCACAATATTTGCAGTAGTCAGTCCGGCAGCAGCCAATATATTTTTGATGTTTTCGAAAGACTGTGTAGTCTGTTCAGTAACCCCACCCGGAGCGAATTCTCCTGTAGCCGGATCAACTGGGAGCTGACCTGAAACAAAAACCATTCCATTTGCTTCGATAGCCTGGCTATATGGACCAATAGCAGCAGGAGCTTTCTCTGTAAAAATAACCTTTTTCATACTCTGATATTTGTTTATTAATAAGATTTCATCGGCTAAATTACGACAATTATCTCAATTATTATCTACCGATACAAAAAAAGTCGTTTTTATTAGCATATATGATAAAAAAACACTACTTTTGTAAATGTGAAGATACAGAAAGGCCTGATAATGTCTTTTTACCATATCTTTTACTTCCAAATAAATCAACGAATAACAATCATTAAAAAAACTCGTAACTACCTCCCCGGTATAATTAAGACAGAACAAAGTTTCTGCCAAAACCATTCGTTATGCCTTGAGGTATTACCTAAATTCATTACACACATATATTATTATGTATAACATCATTCAATTAAACGACAAAGATTTGTCTGAATTGCAAGAAATCGCCAAAGAGTTGGGATTGAAGAAAACCAGTTCTCTCCGCAAGGAAGAATTAGTTTACCGCATTTTGGACGAACAGGCTATTGTCGGTGCTACTCAAAAAGCCGCAGCCAATAAAAACAACGAGGAACGTCAGCCGCGCAAGCGTTCACGCATCAGCGTAAAAAAAGAAGGAGATAAAGTATATACAGCGACAAAAGACAAAGCACAAAAACTGGAAGCAAACACTCCTCCCCTTCCTACCCCGGCTCCCTTGTTCAAAGATGATATTCCTGCTCCAAGCATAACTACTACTTCTACTCCGGAAACAACTCCTGATACAGCAACTGCCACAACCGAAAAACCAAAAGCAAAAAGGGGACGCAAACCTGGCAGCAAAAATAAATCGACTCTGGAGAAAGAAGCTGCACAGAAAAAAACAACCGAAATTCCGGTTATGATAAAGGAAGAAGACGAACTTCCTCCTCTGAATCTTTCTGATGGAAATGATTTTATTCCAATAGAAGATCTTCCTTCTGAAAAATTTGAATTACCTTCTGAATTACTTGGCAAATTTGAAGCCACAAAAATGGAAACTCCGGCTCCTGCTCCTCAGGAAAAAGAAAACAAAGAAAAAGAAAATAAACCGGCCGGTAAATTCCAACCTCGCCAACAACGATATAACAACAACCGTAACCTTCCGGCCAACCGTCCACAACAAGGACAGCCACAAGCTGCTGCCCCACAACAGGCACAGGCAACCAACGCTCCTGTTGCTGTAGAACCAGCACCTGCAAAACCGGTAGAAAAGCCTTATGAATTTGATGACGTGCTGAAAGGTACCGGAGTATTGGAAATTATGCCCGACGGATATGGATTCCTCCGTTCCTCGGACTACAACTACCTTTCTTCTCCCGATGATATTTATGTTTCTCAATCACAAATCAAACTGTTCGGTCTGAAAACCGGCGATGTGGTAGAAGGAACAATCCGTCCGCCTAAAGAGGGAGAAAAATACTTCCCGCTGGTAAAGGTATTTACTATTAACGGCCTGGATCCGAACTTGGTGCGCGACCGTATCCCGTTCGATCATCTGACTCCGTTGTTCCCTGAAGAAAAATTCAAACTTTGCAAAGGATATAACGACAACTTATCTGCCCGTGTAGTGGATTTGTTCTCTCCTATCGGAAAAGGACAGCGTGCCTTAATCGTAGCGCAGCCTAAAACCGGTAAGACCATCCTGATGAAGGATATTGCCAATGCCATCGCAGCCAATCATCCGGAAGTCTATATGATTATGTTGCTGATTGACGAACGTCCGGAAGAAGTAACCGACATGGCACGCAGCGTCAATGCAGAAGTAATCGCTTCTACTTTCGATGAACCGGCAGAACGTCACGTAAAAATTGCAGGTATCGTACTGGAAAAAGCAAAACGTATGGTGGAATGCGGACACGATGTGGTAATTTTCCTCGACTCTATCACTCGTCTGGCACGTGCATACAATACGGTATCTCCGGCATCGGGTAAAGTACTTTCGGGTGGTGTGGATGCCAATGCACTGCATAAGCCGAAACGCTTCTTCGGAGCAGCCCGTAATATCGAAGGAGGTGGTTCGCTTACCATCATTGCAACTGCCTTGATTGATACCGGTTCGAAGATGGACGAAGTAATCTTTGAAGAGTTCAAGGGTACAGGTAATATGGAACTCCAGCTCGACCGCAACTTGAGCAACAAACGTATCTTCCCGGCTGTCAACATAATCGCATCAAGCACACGCCGCGACGATCTGCTGCTGGACAAGACTACACTGGACCGTATGTGGATTCTCCGCAAATATTTGTCGGATATGAATCCGATAGAAGCAATGGACTTCGTAAAAGACCGTCTGGAAAAGACAAAAGACAACGAAGAGTTCCTTATGAGCATGAATTCGTAATTATTCAACGATACTATAAAAGCTCTGAAATGATTCAATTGCAGAATCATTTCAGAGCTTTCTTTTTTAATCGCTTTCAGGGAAATAAGTCCCTTACAATGAGATAATGTTCCCATATACTATAAAATTAATAACAGGAGCAGATTCTTCAATTGCAAATTCGCATAAATATGCTAATTTTGTTTCATACTACTAATGAAGACAGACAACTTATATGAACATCGCTAAATATCTCTTATGCACATGCTGCATAGGTTTGTCTTGCATCCATACAGCTCCGGCACAAAACACCGAAGAACTGTATAGGAAAGCAACAGAAACACAACAGGCAGAGACATGGAACAAGTTGGCCGAATATCTTTATACGGCACGTAAAAACCCCACATTATTGCGTACTGCAACCGAACATGCCAAAAAGCTGGCACAAAAGAACAGGGACTCTATAGAATGGGGGAAAGCTGTAATATACGGTTCTGATTTATTTTACCAGAAAGGAGAATTTCAATCCTATCAGGACGAAAACAGAAGAGCCTTAAAACTACTTCGGAATACTCACGAATACGGTTTGCAAGAAGTTGCCCTGAATAATATTGCAACTTCTTTCGGCGAGCAGGATCAAATTGATTCACTGATTTACTACACACGGAAGGCAATGTTCCTGAACCGTCTCCACAAAGGGAGTAGAGGAAAATGGGGAGAAGAATGTCAGAATATGGCATATGCATACAGTGTATATGGAATAGCCGACTCCGCCTATCATTATACAAAGGAAACAATAGAAGCCTCAATCGAAGCCAAAGATACATTACGCCTGCTCGATGCTTATAGCCAGATGGCGGTATTTTATATCAAGAAGAAACAATATCCCGATGCTCTGAATTATTTTACCAAAGCTTTGGATATCTACGAACTGGTAGAGAATAAACACAACCGTCTTTATGTATATACGAATCTGGCCGCCATGTATCATAAATGGGGAAAGAAAACGGCTGCCATTAAATTTGCAAGACATGCACTGAAAGATGCGGAAGGTACAGCCGAGAAAGCGACCTATGGCAAACTACTCTGCAATTTGGGACTTTATCTGCATGCGGCCGGAATGTTCAGGGAATCGGCTGATACATTAAGAATGGCTCTTCCACTTGTCAGCGAATCGTTCCATTATCAAGGTAGTCTTTGCCAGACTTTAGCAAGCGATTATGATATGTTGGGTATGCCCGACTCTTGTGAATACTACCTGAACAAAGTAGATAGTCTGGCAGAAACTCACCAGTTTGTACGGGGAGAATTGTTTTATGCGTCTAAAGTTGCCCTGCTGATGCATAGAAAAAATTACAGGGAAGCAGCTTTTTATGCCCAACGCTTTGTAAAACTGGATGAGCAAAAGGAGTTGACAGAAAGTTCTCCTTACATATACAACATGATATCGCTGGCACTGGAAAAAGGTACAGAGGATTATCAGACTGCACTGAAATACAAGAAGAAAGCTGCCAGCATGCAGGACTCTTTGTATCAGGAGAAAGCAAACATACAGATGAACGAATTCTATGCACGCTACCAGACTACTGAAAAAGAACTGGAAATAGCCTCAATGAGACTGGCCAGACAAAAATGGATACTGGCTATAGTAGGAAGTGCATTGATGATTATTATACTGTGTATGATTACTCTTTACCAGCGCATGAAACGAATCCGGAAAGAAAAGGAAGCGGCAGATCTGCATATCCGTATCCAACAGAAAGAACAGGAACTGGAGAAAACAGAAAAAGAAATGCACTCGCATGTGATTGACTCTTATTTTAAAGGAATTGAAGCGGAACGGGAACGACTGGCTAAAGAACTGCATAACAATGTGGCCAATGAACTGTTGGGAATAAGTATGCTTATGAAACTACAGCCAGACAAAAGCGAAGAGGCAATACAACAATTACAGAAACTTCAAAAAGAAGTACGAACCATTTCGCACGACTTGATGCCTCCCATATTCAGACAAGTTACACTGACAGAGATTTTAAAAGCGCATATCTACAACCTCAACGTAAGAGGAAACTGCAATTTCGAACTAATACTGACGAATGAACAGGAGCTAAATAAAGTCACGGAAAAAATATCACTTGTAGTTTACAGAATGGTACAGGAACTTTCCGGAAACATCATTAAATACGCATCGGCTTCTGCAGCTACGATTGAGATAGAAGCAGGCCAAACGCACATAAAATTGAAGATAAGTGACAATGGTAAAGGGTTCGATCCGCAGAAAAAGAGAAAAGGAGTAGGACTTCAATTGGTCAAAAAACGAATTGATGAACTGAAAGGAACTTTCCTCTTAGATACTGCAACAGGAGAAGGATGCAGAATCACAATCACATTTCCTTTATAAAAAGAATCCGGATTCCAGTTTGTTTCAAACCGTGGAATCCGGATTCTTTCATAAAACAGCTTTAAGTATTTCTTAATAAGAATGGTCGTCCTCTTTCAATTCTTCGGAAGTAATCGGTTTCTTATCGATGGCACGCCATGCATATACGATATATGCAAGGACAAAAGGAACGAGAATAGAAACATAGGCCATCACATGCAAAGTAAACTGACTGGAACAGCTGTTTGCCAATGTCAACGAGCTCTGCATATCGGCTGTAGAAGGATAATAAGCCGTATTGTTATATCCTACAACCAGCAATAAGGCAAGTACTGTAAATACGGTGCCTATTCCTGCAGCCCAAATTCCCTTGGTATACGAAGTACAGAAAATGCTTTTCACCAGGCCATACAAGACTCCTGCAACTCCCACTAAAAACAGAACAAGCAGATAAGGCATAGCCAGCAAATTATGGAAATATTTGAAAGGTTCCATCACTATCTCCTGCGTTTCTGGATTTACAGCAAAACCATCTTTAAGCAAAGTACGTATTACAAAAGCAAGGAAAAAGAAGAGAAAAGGAACAGCATCGGTTATGAGTTGACGACGGCAACGGGCAATCAATGCCTCACAGCGAATATTATTGATAAAATAGAGATTTCCTAACAGACGGGCAAGGAAGAAAACAGCAAATCCCAGCACAATATTCCACGGATCGGTAAAAGCATCCAGACCATGCCATCCATTCGCCCAACGGCTAATTACCGGCATCATCTCATCAGTCATATTTCCTTTATCGATAATAAAATTAGAGCCGTTGAAGAAAGTAGCAACTGCAGCTCCCAGCAATATTGGTCCTACAATACCATTGATAACTAAAAAATACTGATAAGTCCGTTTGCCTAAGAGGTTGCCTAACTTTGACTGGAATTCATAAGATACTGCCTGTAATACAAAACTAAAAAGGATAATCATCCACAACCAATAGGCCCCTCCGAAACTTGTACTATAGAACAATGGGAAAGAAGCAAAAAAAGCTCCTCCAAAAGTAACCAGTGTAGTAAATGTAAACTCCCATTTACGACCGGTAGAATTAATCATCAGTGTACGTTCTTCTTCCGTATGAGCTAAACGGAACAGCAGAGAATTACCTCCCTGAACAAATAATAAAAATACCAGCAACGCACCCAGCAGGGACACTAAAAACCACCAGTAATGCTGTAGAAAAATATAGGTTGAATCCATAATCTTATATTAAATAATAAATAAACAATGATGAATCTATGCTTCCTCAGGTCCTTTTTTTATTGCTTTCAGCATGATATTTATTTCGGCAATAAGCAGAACCGTAAACATCACAAGGAAAATAAAGAATGTAGTCTGCACCGAACCTGTTTCCAGTTTTGATATAGCGGCATTTACCGGAAGCATATCCTGAATAGCCCATGGCTGACGGCCTACTTCTGCTACAATCCATCCTGCCTGACTGGCCAAATAAGCAAACGGAAGGCTCCAAAGAGAAATCCAGTGCAACCATCTTAACTGAGACAGTTTATGTTTCCATGCAACAATCAGAATCAAAGCAAACAGGCCTATAAAATAGACTCCAAAGCCTACCATCACTCTAAAAGACCAGAATGACAGCCACACATTTGGAACCAGTGTATTCGGATCTTTAATATATCCATAGCCAAAATATTTCATGTTTTTATCCAGGACCTTACGGGCTTCCTGCATTTGAGCATTATCCCCCTCCTGTTTGGCCTTCCGATAATTGCCTAATGCCGTAATAGCCTTTTGCCCACGCTTAATTTTTTCCTCTACAGACAGCGCTTTCTCTCCATTGGGTTGTGTATATCCTCCTTGCAACAAATCATTGATTCCGGGAACAAAACCATCTGTATCATGAGTAGCAAGTAAAGACAACATACCGGGAATTTTAAGACTTCCTACTACAGTAAGCGGTTCGTGTGAACCACCCTCATATAATCCCTCCATTGCAGCCAGTTTCATCGGTTGCAACTGAGCTACCTGATAAGCCGATTTATCGCCAGTAAAGGCTGTAACAAGTGATGCAAACAGACCTACTCCTGCTGCTATCTTAATACTTGCCAAAGCAAACTCTTTCTCTCTCTTACGCAATAAGAACCAAGCACTGACAGCAATCACGAAAACTGCTCCTACCATCCAACTGCTCAATACAGTATGCAAAAACTTCATTACCGCTACCGGTGAAAAGGCTACAGCTGCAAAATTCACCATTTCATTACGTACGGTTTCAGGATTGAACTCCATCCCTACCGGATACTGCATCCACGAATTGGCTACCAAAATCCACCAGGCAGAAAAAGTAGCTCCTATACCTGTCAGCCAAGTAGAAGCCAAATGAAAACGTTTACTTACTTTATTCCATCCGAAGAACATGACGGCAATAAAAGTAGCCTCCATAAAAAAGGCTACAATACCTTCAATGGCCAAGGGAGCTCCAAATATATCTCCTACAAACCAGGAATAATTACTCCAGTTGGTACCAAACTGAAACTCCAGAATGAGTCCTGTAGCCACACCAATAGCAAAATTAATACCAAACAGTTTCATCCAAAATTTTGCAGTTCGCTTCCAAAATTCATTATCGGTAATGAAATACAATGTTTCCATAATACCCATTATCACTGCTAATCCCAATGTAAGTGGCACAAACAACCAATGATACATTGCTGTCAAAGCAAACTGGGCTCTCGACCAGTCAATCATCGAGGTATCAATACTTTCTAACATAAATTTATTTATTAAGGTTAATAATCTATTGCACGTTCTATCAATTCAGTTCCTACATAGTTTTGCTTTTCTTTTTCGGTCTTTCCTCCCAGAAAAGAGGGAAAGAAAAACAATTTAAGGACAAAAAACATTATAAAAAGCTTTATGAGGATAATCATCCACAATGTCTTGCCCAATGTCATCTGGGAAAAACCATCTCTATAAAACTTCCAGATATTAATTATATTCTTTTTAATCATATTCTATTTTTACAATTATTACAAAGTAAAGTCTTTTATCGATAAAAAACAAAGATTCATCCTCGTAAATTGCCCGAGAAGCTACTTTATTTTTATGTAAAAATTGCAGTTTCTACCTTTGTATCAGTAAAAATAAACGACAGTCCTTTCCATGATAGCAATATACAGATGATAGGACAAAAAAGAATTTATACAAAACATGTATAAACAACAGATGCAAATAAATAAAGTAATGAAACAAAAAACTTTCTTTTTAGTCTGGCTCTTCTCTGCCGCTACGCCCCTTTTTGCTCAAGAGCAAAAAACATGGACATTAAACGACTGCTTGGAATATGCACTTGAAAAAAATATCCAATTGCAGCAGAATATACTGACGATGCAGGAAACTGAGATTGATGTAAAGAAAGCAAAAGCTGAACTCTTTCCCAGCCTTTCATTTACCACTGGTCATAATCTGATCAACCGGCCGTATCAAGAAAACAGCAACACGGTAAGTGGAACAGAAATCATCAGTAGTGACAACAAAAATACATATAACGGTAATTATAGCTTAAACGCACAATGGACTTTGTGGAATGGCAGTAAGCGATTGAATAACATCAAACAACAAAAGACCAATTTGAAAATAGCAGAACTGAGCATCGCCGAAACAGAGAATATGCTGCAAGAAGAGATTGCCAAACTATTTATTCAGATTCTTTATGCCGATGAATCCGTAGCCATTAACAAAAACACATTGGAAGTAAGCGAAGCTACTTATGCCCGCGGAAAAGAGCTTTTTACGGAAGGTAGTATTTCAAAAGCTGATTTAGCCCAACTGGAGGCTCAAATAAGCAACGACAAATATCAAGTTGTTTATGCCGAAAGTTCCTTACGTAACTACAAGCTACAATTGAAACAGTTATTGGAACTGGAAGGAACAGAGGAGATGAATTTGGCTTTACCCAAAGTAAATGAAGAACAAGTCGTCCGCCTCCTTCCGGCTCAAGAAGACGTATATCAGACAGCCTTAAGCACACGTCCGGAAATCCAAAGCAGCAAATACAGCATTGAAAATGCCAAACTGAATATTGCCAGTGCTAAATCCGGATACATGCCTACCATCAGTTTATCGGCTTCGACCTCCAGTACAACCAATAGTGCCAGTACCAATAACTGGGCACAACAAATGAAGTACGGATGGAACAACATGATAGGAATCAATTTGAGTATTCCCATTTTCGACAACCGACAAAATAAAAGTAATTTACAAAAGGCACGTATACAATATAGCAACAGTCAGCTGGAGTTGACAAACAAACAAAAAGAATTGTACAGCACAATCCAGAGTCTTTGGCTGGATGCACTCAACGCACAACAGCAATACCTTGCAGCAAATGACAAGCTGAAGAGTTGTACGACAAGTTTCGACATGGTCAACGAACAGTTTACCCTGGGAATGAAAAATACGGTAGAATTGCTTACAGAAAAGAATAATTTGCTTAGTGCACAGCAACAACAGGTACAAGCCAAATACATGGCCATACTAAATCGTACATTGCTGAACTTTTATGCGGGACAAAAAATTGAATTATAAGAAAACGGTCATATGAAAAATAAAAAAATTATTATTACTACAGTTGCCGGAGTCGTTGTAATTGGAGGTTTCTGGCTTTTCAGTGGTTCAAAAGCACAGACTAAAATTGAGTTTGCTACCCAACAGGTACAAAGACAAAATATCAGTAATTCAATTACGGCAACAGGAACCATAGAACCTGTAACAGAGGTCGAAGTGGGAACTCAGGTATCGGGTATCATAGACAAAATCTATGTCGACTATAACTCGGTAGTGAAGGAAGGAGAAGTAATCGCCGAAATGGATAAGGTCACTTTATTAAGTGACTTGCAATCTGCTCAGGCCACTTACGATGGAGCAAAAGCCGAATACGATTATCAGAAGAAGCTATACGAACGAAACGAAAAATTACATCAAAAACAATTGATAAGTGATACAGACTACGAACAATCTGTATATAACTATCAACGGGCACGCAGTACATACGAACAAACAAAGGCTGCTTTGGCTAAGGCAGAACGAAACCTTTCGTACGCTACCATTACCTCCCCTATCAATGGAATTGTAACCAGTAAAGATGTAGAAGAAGGACAGACCGTAGCTTCAGGCTTCGAGACTCCGACACTATTTAACATCGCAGCAGACTTAACTAAAATGCAAGTTGTAGCCGATGTAGACGAGGCAGATATTGCAGGAGTAAAAGACAGTGCACGAGTTACCTTCACAGTAGATGCTTATCCTGATGACGTATTTGAAGGAAAGGTAGCTCAGATCCGATTAGGAAGTACAAACAGCAGCAGTACGAGCAGCACAAGCAGCACAAGTGAAACCGTAGTCACTTATGAAGTTGTTATTACTGCCGACAATCCTGATTTGAAACTTAAGCCACGTCTGACAGCCAATGTCACCATCTACACAGACGAACGCAACAATGTACTTTCCGTTCCCAACAAAGCATTACGCTTTGCCCCTAGTAAAGAACTGGCAGGCGGACGTGCCATCCAGAACTGCGAAGGAGAACATAAAGTATGGACATTGGAAAACAATACATTCATTGCACATCCTGTGAAAACCGGACTCTCTGACGGAAGCAATACAGAAATCCTTGGCGGTATTTCGGAAGGAACTCCTGTCATTACAGAAACAATCGTAAAAGGCAGTGAACCGACCCTGGGAGAAAGAAGTCCACAAGGAGAAAGAAGTCCATTTATGCCTGGACCACCGGATAAGGACAAAAAGAAAAAATAATCTGATTATGGATAATAGAAAAGTCATTATCGAACTACAGAATATCAAACGAAACTTTCAGGTAGGAGATGAAACTGTCCATGCCTTGCGAGGAGTTTCATTTACCATACATGAAGGGGAGTTTGTAACGATTATGGGTACCTCTGGATCTGGAAAATCCACCTTGCTGAATACATTAGGATGTCTGGATACGCCCACCAGTGGCGAGTACTTACTCGATGGAGTTTCTGTACGTACCATGGGTAAACCTCAAAGAGCAATACTCCGTAACCGGAAGATTGGATTTGTATTTCAGAATTACAACCTGCTTCCAAAAACAACGGCTGTAGAAAATGTAGAATTGCCTTTAATGTACAACTCTTCTGTAAGTGCAGCAGAACGCCGGCGCAGAGCCATCGAATCATTGATAGCTGTAGGATTGGGCGACCGGTTGGAACACAAGTCCAACCAGATGTCAGGTGGACAAATGCAGCGTGTAGCCATAGCCCGGGCATTGGTCAACAATCCCGCAGTGATTCTGGCTGATGAAGCTACAGGAAACCTCGACACACGTACTTCATTCGAAATATTGGTTCTGTTTCAGAAACTACATGCCGAAGGACGTACAATCATCTTCGTTACCCATAATCCGGAATTGTCACAATACAGTAGCCGAAACATCCGGTTGCGCGACGGTCATGTCATCGAAGATATAGAAAACAAACATATTCTATCGGCTGCTGAAGCATTGGCTGCACTGCCAACCAATGACGAAGATTAAGTGATAGAACCTGATAAAAGAAATAAAAAATGAACGGTACAAACCTTTTAAAAATAGCATTCCGAGCCTTGGCCAACAACAAACTCAGGGCTTTCCTTACCATGCTGGGAATCATCATCGGAGTGGCTTCGGTCATTACCATGCTTGCCATAGGCCAAGGGTCCAAACGAAGCATACAGCAGCAAATCTCAGAAATGGGATCGAATATGATTATGATTCATCCGGGAGCGGAAATGCGTGGAGGTGTTCGCCAAGACCCCTCTTCCATGCAAACTTTAAAGTTGGAAAATTATGAAACATTGGTCAACGAGTCCATGTATCTTTCTGCCATCAGTCCGAACGTTTCTTCATCGGGACAGCTTATAGCAGGAGCCAATAACTATCCTTCTTCTGTCAGTGGTGTAAGTATCGGTTATTTGCAAATACGCCAGCTTAAAATAGAACAAGGAGAGATGTTTACAGAAAACGACATCCGTACCGCAGCCAAAGTCTGTGTTATCGGTAAAACCATTGTCGACAATCTGTTTCCCGATGGTATCGACCCAATTGGTAAAATAATCCGCTGCAACAAGATTCCTCTCCGGGTAATCGGTGTATTGGAATCGAAAGGATACAACTCCATGGGTATGGACCAGGATGATGTAGTACTTGCTCCTTATACCACTGTGATGAAAAGACTTCTGGCACAGACTTACCTGAGCGGAATCTTTGCATCGGCTCTGACTGAGGAGATGACCGATGAAGCCGTAGACGAAATAACAAGCATCCTCCGCAGAGAACATAAGCTGAAAGCTACCGACAGTGATGATTTCACCATCCGTACCCAACAAGAACTCAGTTCAATGCTGAATACAACAACCGACTTGATGACTACACTACTGGCATGCATTGCCGGTATATCATTAATAGTAGGTGGTATCGGTATTATGAATATCATGTATGTATCGGTCACCGAACGTACAAGAGAAATAGGTCTCCGTATGTCTGTAGGAGCAAGAGGTATAGACATCTTGTCGCAATTCCTTATAGAATCCATCCTCATCAGTATCACGGGAGGTATCATAGGAGTACTTCTTGGATGCGGAGCCAGCGCAATCGTAAAAAACGTAGCTCATTGGCCCGTCTTTATCCAGCCTTGGAGTGTGCTGCTTTCTTTCGCAGTCTGCACTTTCACAGGTGTTTTCTTCGGCTGGTATCCTGCCAAAAAAGCAGCCGATCTTGACCCGATAGAGGCTTTGCGCTACGAATAAGATATTTAACGAAACGGGCTTGGGAAAGTCTGTTATAACAACTTTGTTCTTCATAACTTTGGTTTCCTGTCCGGCTGTACGGAACACTCTTTTCCAAGTTTCACACTATTCCGTTCCAAGCAGCCGGACTTTCTCCAAAAAACACGTATCTTTGTCCCTAAAGCTTATTACTCACACATGAAACCTATAAACGAAAGAAAACACCGTCCTCTGGAATTGCTTATCCACATCATCTGCTGGGGCATGTTCTACGTTTTCCCACTTTTTTTAGTACAACGGAATAACGGTTTTATAGACTGGCATGTCTTTATGATCCACTCGATGGTACCGACTTCCCTATTTCTGATTTTTTATATCAACTATCTGGTTCTGATTCCTCAAATCCTTTTTCGGGAACGCACAAAAGAATTTCTTATAATCAACTTTATCATCATTGTAGCGCTCACCTTTATCTTACGATACTGGAACAATCTGCATTTTCCTCCCCCCATGGATATGAGGCGTCCGGCTCCTCCACAATACACATTTTATATGCGTGATATGGCCAGTCTTATCTTTGCAGCCGGATTAAGTGTGGCCATCCGTATGAGTATGCGCTGGAGTGAATCCGAGGCAGCACGGCAAGAAGCAATAAAAAGCCGTACCGAAGCAGAACTGAAAAATCTGCGTAACCAGCTCAATCCTCATTTTCTGCTCAACACATTAAACAATATCTATGCACTTATCTCCTTTGATACAGAAAAAGCACAGCAGGCTGTACAGGAATTAAGTAAATTGTTACGCTATGTACTCTACGACAATCAGCAGATGTATGTACCTCTACATAAGGAAGTAGACTTTATACGCAATTATATCGAACTGATGCGTATCCGGGTATCAACGCTTGTCAATATACAAACGGAGTTTCAGATAAAGCCCAACAGCTCTACCCCTATTGCGCCCTTAATTTTTATTTCACTCATAGAAAATGCATTCAAACACGGCATTTCTCCTACCGAGCCCAGCTTTATTCACATCACGCTATCGGAAGACAATGACCACATTTGCTGCATGATACGAAACAGCAACCATCCCAAGGCAGAAACTGATAAAAGCGGATCTGGAATAGGACTTGAACAAGTCAGAAAACGGCTGGAACTAATTTATCCGAATGCTTATGAATGGATTCAGAAATTATCGGATGACAAAAAAGAATATTTATCGGTAATCACTATAAAACTAACACACTAATTTCTCCTTTTTATGACTACATTACGATGTGCAATAGTAGATGACGAACCTCTGGCTTTAGGACTTTTGGAAAGCTATGTAAAGAAAACCTCATTTCTGACTTTAGAAGGAAGTTATTCCAGTGCCATACAAGCCATGAAATATCTTCCCGAAAAACCTGTAGATTTACTCTTCCTCGATATACAGATGCCGGAACTGAACGGACTGGATTTTTCTCACATGGTTCCCCCGACTACCCGCATCGTATTCACTACGGCTTTCGAACAATATGCACTCGACGGATACAGAGTAAATGCATTAGACTATTTACTGAAACCCATCAGTTACACAGACTTTATGCAGGCTGTCAATAAAGCTGTACAATGGTTTGAAATGGCGCAACACAACAATACCCCGGCACCCGCCTCAAAAGAGGAAATCAACTTTATTTATGTAAAGAGTGATTATAAACTGGTCCAGATAGAACTGAGCAAGATACTCTATATAGAAGGCTTGAAAGACTATATCAAAATCTATCTGGAAGGAGAAGCACGCCCTATATTGTCTTTAATCAGTATGCGGGCCATAGAAGAAAAACTTCCGTCCAGCCGGTTTATCCGTGTACACCGTTCTTTTATCGTACAAAAACAGAAAATCAAGCTAATCGATAAAGGAAGGATTATTTTCGGAAAAGAATATATTCCTATCTCAGACAGTTATAAGCAGGAGCTTCAAAATTATGTTAACGAACATACTATTTAAATATTTAATAACTAAAGAACACAGTTTGGAAATAAAATTGAAACTTTTTTTACGGTTTTTTTGGTACATTAAAATATATCATCTATATTTGTAAAGTATATTTATGAAAAATGGAAGTTGTGAAACTTCCTCTTTTAAAATAGTTTAGTTAAGTCTAGTTTAGTTTTTGTGTTGTGATACTCCTGTTAATAGCGATTAACGGGAGTATCTTTTTTTATTAACACTATTTTCATAAATATGTTATTTTTATTCAAGACAACAACTTCAGTACTTAAAAGAGTGCTTACATACAACCGTCGCAAATATTCCCATACTAATCTTTATGAACCAACTCCATTTTATATTGTTATACCTACAAACTTTTAATTGATAAATGATGGAACAATTACATGCACACGAGGTCCTTCACATGATGGAAGGAAACAGCTACTCTGAAGCCAGCTTAAAAGAAGCTATTATCCGTAAGTTTGGAGCGGAACAGCGTTTTTATACTTGTTCTGCCAGCGACATGAACGCTGAAGAACTGATTGTCTTTCTGAAGCAGAAAGGTAAATTCATGCCTACAGAAACCGGATTTACAGTCGATATTACCAAGAAATGCGACCACAAATAACTTGTGTCTTCCATACATTCCAATAAAATCAGTTTTATTTCGTAACTTTGGCGCAGTATTATAAAAACAGAACTCATCATGGAAATAACCAGTGCCGAATTTAAAATTAGCAGTTCACGGGCTGACATGTGTCCACAGGGGAACTTACCGGAGTACGCATTCATAGGACGTTCGAATGTAGGAAAGTCAAGCCTCATCAATATGCTGACAAAGCGTCCTAAACTGGCAATGACCTCGTCTACTCCAGGAAAAACTTTGCTGATTAATCATTTCTTAATCAACAAAGAATGGTATCTGGTAGACCTGCCGGGATATGGATATGCCCAGCGTGGTAAAAAAATGATGGAGAAGATTCAGAAACTGATAGAATATTATGTGCTGGAGCGTGAACAGATGACTTGTCTGTTTGTATTGCTGGACAGCCGTCTGGAACCACAGAAAATAGACCTTGAGTTTATGGAATGGCTGGGAGAAAACGGAGTTCCGTTTGCTATTATCTTTACAAAAGCCGACAAGCAGAGTATAGCAAAAACGCGTTCCAACGTCAACCGCTATCTCAATAAGCTAAAAGAACAATGGGAAGAATTGCCTCCTCATTTCGTATCTTCGTCGGAAAACAAAACCGGACGCAAGGAGATATTAGATTATATCGACAGCATCAATCAGTCTATACACAACACCGAATCAATGTAACCGCATCTGGCAACAGACACTTAGGGGTATTCAGTAAATACCCCTACTATAGCATAAACTACTCCCAGGATACTGCTGTCAGTTATTGAATCGGCAGCTGCCAATCCCGGGGTATTAGTCAACGATCCTGCTATCAGTTCTACCAGATCAGGCGTATCAATATCAAACAAATATTTCAGTCCTGCCCCGGTCAGACAGACCGAAGCCACAATCAGACAATCTTCCTATATTTCTTTGACATATTCACACCTTCGGAACTTGTTTTCAAAATCTAGGCACCCGGACGTTTACCTTCCCTGCGTTCCTGTTCCACATGGTCAAGCATAGCCTTTATCTTGCCACAAAACGAATGAATCGAATCTATTTTCTCGGAAGTAACCCAAACGCTGTCCCGCTGTATCAGGCTATTAATCTTTCCAACAGCATAATTATCGGCTATAGAATCAACCAACTCACGATACTCTTCCTTGGACATCCAACAGGATTTCCATTCGTCAGCTTCATGCGCCTGAGAGAAACTCCATGCGTTACCCATCATCGACAAAGCACAAAATCCTAAACAACAAGTCAAAAGCAAGTTCTTTTTCATATTATAAAGTTTTTTAGTTTTCATTCTGCTATAATATCACATTGTGCAGTTCCTCCGTGATATAACGGTGTTTTCCTTTGCCTATCCAAGTGCCACTCTCTTCCGTAGCATATAGTCCTAAGAGTCACTTTACCAAAATACAATATTTTTTTATAAATCACAACTTTTTCAAAAAATAACCTTCCTTCATTCCACATTTTTCCTATTCCCTATCATACACAACAAAGTGCAGGGAAAAGAGAATTATCTACATCACATATTAAAGACTTTTTCCAAGAGCAAGCACATATAGAAAAATCCTCTTCTCACGATTGAAGATAATACGTGAGAAGAGGATTTCTTTATGGATAGTATCCGGATACAGAAACAATCTTTATCCGACGACGTCGGATATAAAGCCGACGACGCTGTTTTTATAGCCGACAACGCTGGCTGTAAAGCCGACGACGAGGATTATACCACACTGCCTGTATGACACCGGAATGATTTTAGAACAACATACAAACTTCGGCTTTGCTCACTTTAATCAAGTCGGCCGGTGCAATCTTTACCTGTAATCCGCGTACACCTGCACTGACATAGATAAAGGGAAAGTCCTGACAGGTTGCATGGATGTAAGTAGGAAAATGCTTCTTCATCCCGATAGGAGAACATCCGCCACGAATATAACCCGTAATCGGAAGCAGTTCTTTCATAGGAATCAAATCGCACTTCTTGTTGCCCGATACTTTGGCGGCCATCTTCAAATCGATTTCATGCTCTCCGGGAATCACACATACAAAATATCCCGATTTATCGCCATGCAAGACCAGTGTCTTGAATACCTGCTCTATGTTCTCGCCCAAAGTAGCTGCCACGTGAATACAGCTCAAATCATTCTCGTCTACTTCATAGGGCACCAGCTCGTAAGCAATTTTATCTTTATCCAACAAACGGGCTGCATTTGTCTTTGCTATTTTTTCTTTTGCCATAATTACATTCCCAATTCTTCTTTAATAAATTTAGGTGTATATCCTTTGTCACAGCAGGCCACTTCTTCCGGTGTACCACACGACAAGAGCTGGCCGCCTCCTTTTCCTCCTTCAGGCCCCATATCAATGATATAATCGGCCATCTTGATTACATCCAGATTGTGTTCGATGACAATTACCGTATTGCCCTTATCCACCAGACGGTTCAGTACGGTCATCAACACACGAATGTCTTCGAAATGAAGTCCTGTAGTAGGTTCGTCGAGAATATACAAGGTCTTTCCCGTATCGCGTTTGGAAAGTTCCGTAGCCAGTTTTACACGCTGGCTTTCTCCTCCCGAAAGTATGGTAGACGGCTGTCCCAACCGGACATATCCCAGACCAACCTCTTGCAGTACTTTAATCTTGTTCAATACCTGCGGTACATTTTCAAAGAACTCTACAGCCCGGTTGATGGTCATATCCAGAATATCGGCAATCGATTTTCCCTTGTAGCGTACTTCCAGTGTTTCTCTGTTGTAACGCTTGCCGTGACACACTTCGCAAGGCACCAGCACATCCGGCAGGAAGTTCATTTCGATGGTCTTGTATCCATTTCCACCACATGCCTCACAACGTCCTCCCGATACATTGAAAGAGAAACGTCCCGGTTTGTATCCTCTGATCTTGGCTTCCGGCAGACCTACAAACAGATTGCGGATGTCGGAGAATACCCCCGTATAAGTAGCCGGATTGGAACGCGGAGTACGTCCTAAAGGAGACTGGTCTACATTGACAACCTTGTCTATATACTCCAAGCCTTCTATACTTCCATACGGCAACGGATCCTGTAAAGAGCGGTAGAAATGCTGGGAAAGAATAGGCTGCAAGGTATCGTTTATTAAAGTAGATTTTCCACTACCCGATACACCGGTCACACAAATCAGTTTGCCAAGCGGAAACTCTACATCTACATTCTTCAGATTGTTACCGCAGGCTCCACGCAGCCAGATTGATTTTCCGTTTCCTTCTCTGCGATGTTCCGGCACTTCTATCTGCATTTTTCCGTTGAGGTATTGCGAAGTCAGTGTATCGGTACGCAACATTTCCTCGGGTGTACCTGCAAAGACGACCTCTCCTCCCAGTCTTCCGGCTTTCGGTCCCATGTCTACGATATAATCTGAAGCCAGCATCATATCTTTATCATGCTCTACTACAACGACAGAGTTACCCAAGTCTCTCAATTCTTTCAGCGAGTTTATCAGACGCAAGTTGTCGCGCTGATGCAGACCGATACTGGGCTCGTCGAGGATATAAAGCACATTGACCAGCTGAGAACCAATTTGTGTAGCCAGACGGATACGCTGGCTTTCTCCTCCCGACAGGCTGACCGACGAACGGTTGAGGGACAGATAATCCAGTCCTACATCGAGCAGGAACTTCAGACGCGTACGGATTTCCTTCAAGATTTCAGCTGCAATAATCTGCTGCTTACTCTCCAGATGAGCATCTACCTGCATCAGCCATTCGTACAGTTCGCTGATGTCCATCGTTGCAAGCTGATAAATGTTTTTATCGTGAATACGGAAATAGAGCGCTTCCTTGTTCAGGCGTGCACCCTTACATTCCGGACAAACGTCTGTCTTTGCAAACTGGTCGGCCCACTTCTGTGCGGTAGCCGATGCATCTTTGTCCTGCATCAGCTGAATGTATTTCACAATTCCATCGTATGTCACAAAATAATCGGACGATGTATGGATGAGACTGCTTTTTATTTTCAGACGCTCATCGGAGCCGTACAAGATATCATTGATGGCATCTTCGGGCAATTCGGCTACCGGAGTTTTCAGGGTTGCATCGTACTTCTCCAGCAAAGCCTCCAGCTGCCAGAATATCATGGCATTCTTATATTTCCCTAAAGGTGCCACTGCCCCTTCGTATACAGACAATGAGCGGTCGGGAATGACTTTATCGACATCAATCAAATTGACATACCCCAGTCCCTTGCATCGCGGACAAGCGCCTTGAGGTGAATTGAAAGAAAAGTTGTGAGGTGCCGGTTCTTTGTAAGAAAGCCCTGTAACCGGACACATCAGGCGTTTGCTGTAATGGCGTACACTTTCTGTCTGCGCATCCAGAATCATCAAGAGCCCGTCGCCCTGCTGCATGGCTGTTGCCACACTCTGACGGAGGCGTTTGTCTTCTTTGTCTGTAACAATGGTTTTATCGATTACAACCTCGATGTTGTGATTCTTATAACGGTCCAGCTTCATTCCGTGTACTATCTCACGGACTTCTCCGTCTACCCGCACATACAGATAACCTTTCTTGCGAACCTGCTCGAAAAGTTCCTTGTAATGCCCCTTACGGGTTCTTACCAGAGGAGCCAGTACAAAAATGCGCTTTCCTTTGTAGTCGCGGTAAATCAGTTCGATAATCTGTTCTTCCGTATATTTCACCATCTTCTCACCGGAAAGATAAGAATAGGCCGTTCCGGCACGTGCAAACAGCAGTCGCAGGTAATCGTATATTTCGGTAGTAGTACCTACCGTAGAACGTGGATTCTTGTTTGTTGTCTTTTGCTCTATCGAAATAACCGGGCTCAATCCGGTAATCTTGTCTACATCCGGACGCTCCATTCCACCCAGGAAATTTCGGGCATACGCAGAAAAAGTTTCGATGTACCGCCGCTGTCCTTCCGCAAAAATCGTATCAAAAGCCAACGACGATTTTCCGCTGCCACTCAAGCCTGTAATCACTGTCAGGCTGTCACGCGGTATCTCTACATCTATGTTCTTTAAATTGTGTACGCGCGCTCCATACACGCTTATCGTTTCTTTTCCTTCTGTCATATCCTTAAAATAGATGATATCCTTGCAAAGATAAGTCTTTTTTTTGTACTTTTGTCTTTCAACAAATACTAAGTCCAAAATGAAATTTATTCATACAATTTGTTTTTCTCTGGCTTTATCTTTAGGCAGTCTTAATCTGCCTGTGCAGGCTCAAAGCAGCAACGGGTACTTTTTGCACACTGTGACGAAAGGACAAAGTTTATATTCCATTGCCAGCATGTACAATGTATCTACCCAAGACATCATACAGCTGAACCCTGGCAGTGAAACCCGCATACGTGCCGGAGAAGTGCTGAAAATACCTCAAACTCAGTCATCCAACAAGAGCAATAAAACTTTTCATACCATACAGGCTGGCGAAACATTGTACCAACTGACTGTGAAATACAATGTAACTGCTCAGGCTATCTGCGCAACCAATCCCGGACTGAGTGCCAGCAATTTCCGTATCGGACAAGTAATATCTATTCCCATGCAGGAAGAAAGCCAGCCTGCTGTAGCGGCAACGCACACACCAGCACCGGAAGTACGGAAAAACGACTGGAGAGACATGCACAAAGTGCAGCGTAAAGAAACAGTCTACAGCATCAGCCGCATGTATGGAATCACAGAGGAAGAGCTGATAGAGGCAAATCCGGAACTGAGAAACGGAAAGCTGAAAAAGGGACGTTTTCTGTTTATTCCTTATCCGAAACAGACCGCTACAGGGAATACTGTATCTCAGCCGTCTAATGTTCCAACCAATGAAGAGCTTTTCAATGAAAGTAAGGCAGACCGTAAGTCTATCAAGACCATCAAAGCGGCTGTTATGCTTCCACTCAAACTTAATTCTTCGATTTCACAGGCTGAACAATCGAGAATTACAGAGTTTTACGAAGGATTCCTGATTGCTGTAGACAGTTTGAAGAAGCAGGGAGTATCCATGGATATCTATACATTCGATACAAATGGAACTACTTCCACCATCAACTCCATCTTGTCACAGAAAACAATGGAGGATATGGATATTATCTTCGGAGTTGCCAGTGGAGAAACAATCAAACCATTGGCTCAGTTTGCAGAAAAGCATCAGATTCGTCTGGTGATTCCATTTACTCCAAAGGTGGAACAGGTTTTCAATAATCCGATGATTTATCAGGTGAATACGCCTCAATCTTATCTGTATTCTGAAGTATACGAACACTTCATCCGTAAGTTCAAGAACAATAACGTAATTTTCCTTGATGACGGAAGCGGAGATCGGGAAAAAGCCGAATTCATCAAAGGACTGAAATCGGAATTAAAAGACAACAAAGTCAAGTTTACTCAACTGCAGTTGGGCAACGAAATAGATCCTAATAAAGTAATTGCCGCAATGGATACTACGGCACAAACAATCTTTATCCCTACTTCGGGTAAGAATACAGCATTGACCAGACTGTTGCCTCACCTCAGCATGGTACGTCGTGAGCATCCGCATTTCGACATGCACTTGTTTGGCTATCCGGAATGGCAAACTTACACCCAGGATCACTTGGCAAGTTTCTATGAACTGGATACTTACTTCTATTCTTCGTTCTATACAAACAATCTGTTCCCGGCAGCAATCAACTTTACGCATACATACCGCCACTGGTACAGTAAAGACATGTCGAATACTTTCCCCAAATATGGTATGCTGGGATTCGACATCGGCTACTTCTTCATGAAGGGACTGGCTCAGGAAGGAAATGAATTGGAAAGCAATCTGAACAGAATAGAGGTAGTCCCCATACAGACCGGATTCAAATTTGAACGAGTAAACAATTGGGGCGGGTTCATCAACCGTAAAGTATTCTTTGTTCATTTCACAAAAGACTATGAACTGATTAAACTCGACTTTGAATAACATGAGAAAACAATTTATTATTGCCTTGATAGGCCTGGCAGGCAGTTTAATCAGTTTGCCACTGCATGCACAGCTTCAAGACGAACGAAGCAATTTCTCTATTGGTGTCAATGGAGGAGTGAACCTCAGTTCTGTCAGCTTCGACCCAAGTATTCCACAAAAATCAATGATTACTCCTTCTTTTGGAGTAACTGCACGATATATCTCGGAAAAATACTTCAAGATGATTTGCGGATTGCAGGCCGAACTGAACTTCTCACAAAGAGGATGGACAGAGAAGATTGAAGATGAAAGCGGAGATACTTATATGCGCAAGATGAACTATGTAGAAATTCCCTTGCTGGCTCATCTGGCTTTTGGAAAGGATAAAGGAAATGGAGCACGTTTCATCTTGAACTTAGGACCACAGATTGGCTTCCTCCTCAGCGAAAAGGAAACTTACAGTACATCCTGGCATCCTGAAATGCGTCCTGACGGATGGGGAAACGAATACGGGAAAAAAGCAGAAGTAAAATTCGATTATGGAATTGTAGGTGGTGCAGGTGCAGAAATACGCACAGGAATTGGTAATTTTCTTATAGAAGCCCGCTATTACTTTGGACTTAGTGACTTTTATCACAGTACAAAAAAAGATCCGTTCAGTCGCTCCGCACACTCTTATATCGGAGGAAGAGTAACGTATCTTTTCGACTTAAAGAAATAAATAACAAGACTATTATCATTATGAAACTTATATCCTGGAATGTAAACGGACTGCGTGCATGTTGCGACAAAGGGTTCCGTGAAATATTCAACGAACTGAATGCCGACTTCTTCTGTCTGCAGGAAACAAAAATGCAAGAAGGACAACTCGACTTAGCTTTCGAAGGTTATAATTCTTATTGGAACTATGCCGAAAAGAAAGGATATTCGGGAACAGCTATTTTTACTCGTCATCAACCGCTGTCTGTCAGCTATGGCTTAGGAATTGATGAACACGACCATGAAGGACGTGTCATCACTCTTGAAATGCCTGAATTCTATCTGGTCACTGTATATACGCCCAACTCTCAGGATGGCTTAAAGAGACTGGACTATAGAATGACATGGGAAGACGATTTCCGTCAGTATCTGAAAAGTCTTGATGAGAAGAAGCCTGTATTGGTTTGCGGCGACTTGAATGTGGCTCATAAAGAGATTGATTTGAAAAATCCCAAGACCAACCGTATGAATGCCGGATTTACCGATCAGGAACGGGAGAAGTTCCAAACCTTATTGGACAGTGGATTTATTGATACATTCCGCCATTTCTATCCTACACAGGAAAGTATCTATTCCTGGTGGTCGTACCGTTTTAAGGCGCGCGAAAAGAATGCAGGGTGGCGTATTGATTACTTCCTTGCCTCAGCACGATTGGCAGACAAACTGGAAGGAGCCAAGATTCATACAGAGATTTACGGTTCCGACCATTGTCCGGTAGAAGTAACCGTCAATTTTTAATCAATGAAGAATAGTGGATTTACCCTAAAGAAACGCCTGAAAAGCTTCCGTTATGCTTTTAATGGCGTTTTTCTTCTTTTACGCTATGAGCATAATGCTTGGATACATGCAAGCGTAGCTTTATGTGTAATTGTAGCCGGAAGCCTCATCGGATTGTCTTCTACAGAATGGCTGTTTATAGTCGTAGCCATTGGTACAGTACTGGCTGCCGAAGCCATCAATTCTTCCATAGAGGCATTATCGGATTTGGTTTCTCCGGAATACAACGAAGCCATCAAACGCACAAAAGATCTGGCAGCAGGAGCTGTTTTAATCTTATCCATCGCTGCTGCTATCACAGGACTGATTATATTTTTACCGAAACTAAACCTCTTATGAAGAAAACAGCCCTTCTGCTTCTCCTGATACTGTCTACAGAAATATTACAAGCTCAAACGATAGAGGTTAGCTCACAGAGAAAAGCTATACGGACTTCGGGCGATATAGGAGCCGCAATCCTGCCTGTAGCCGGGCTGACTGCTGTGCTGATAGAAAAAGACTGGCAAGGTCTTAAACAAGGTGCATTGGCAGGAATCACCACGATAGGAATCACGTACGCACTGAAATATGCCGTTCATAAAGAGCGTCCGGATCATAGCGACAACCATTCTTTCCCTTCAATGCATACTTCCACTTCTTTTGCAGCAGCCACTTTTATTCAGCGCAGATACGGATGGAAATGGGGACTTCCTTCCTACATTGTATCGACTTATGTAGGATGGAGCCGTGTATATGGGAAAAAGCACGACTGGTGGGATGTGGCTGCAGGAGCTGTTATCGGCGCCGGAAGTTCATACCTCTTTACACGCCCTTTTGCACAAAAGCATAACCTCGTAATATCGCCCACAGCAGGAAACGGCTGCTATGGCTTTTATACTTCACTCACATTCTGACAGAATCCTTTGTCTATCCTCAACCTGCAATCAATAAAAAGGGATATGTCCACATCATGTAGACATATCCCTTTTTTAATATTCCTTGAGTATCTTTATTAATATGCACGAGCAAACAATACACGGCGAGCAGATGGTTTACCTGTAACCATATCCACACCCGGAGTAAGGCTTTCTTCGTCTGCTTCGAAAGGCAGACAGCGGATAGTAGCCTTTGTTTCTTCCTTGATACGTTCTTCGGTTTCGGTAGTTCCATCCCAGTGAGCCAAGATAAAGCCACCTTTCTCAATCTGTTCTTTAAATTCATCGTAAGTATCCACTTTCACAATGTGTTCGTTACGATACTTCAGAGCCTTCTGATAAATGTTAGCCTGAATTTCTTCCAACAGATTCTTCACATATTCTTCAATTCCGTCGCAAGTACGTGTTTCTTTCTCCAGTGTATCACGACGCATTACTTCCATTGTATTGTTTTCCAGGTCACGACCACCCATAACAAGACGTACAGGTACACCTTTCAACTCATAGTCGGCAAATTTAAATCCCGGACGTTTGTTGTCTGCATTGTCGTACTTCACAGAAATACCCATTGCACGCAAGTTGTTGACAATACCTTCTACCTTCGCATCAATCTGCTTCAATTGTTCATCGTTCTTGTAAATAGGAACAATTACTACCTGTATCGGAGCCAAGTGCGGAGGAAGTACCAAACCATTGTCATCAGAGTGAGTCATAATCAGAGCTCCCATCAAACGGGTAGATACACCCCATGAAGTAGCCCATACATAATCCAGTTTATTATTTTTGTCAACAAACTGCACATTGAAAGCCTTTGCAAAGTTCTGTCCCAAGAAGTGAGAAGTACCACACTGCAATGCTTTACCGTCCTGCATCAAACCTTCAATGGTATATGTATCCAATGCACCGGCAAAACGTTCGTTAGCCGATTTCACACCTTTAATAACTGGAACAGCCATGTATTTTTCTGCAAAGTCACCGTATACATGCAACATTTTCTGAGCTTCAGCTTCAGCTTCTTCGCGAGTAGCATGCGCTGTATGTCCCTCCTGCCACAAGAATTCTGCTGTACGCAAGAACAGACGGGTACGCATTTCCCAACGCATTACGTTAGCCCACTGGTTACACAGGATAGGCAGATCACGGTATGAGTTAATCCAGTTCTTATATGTACTCCAGATAATGGTTTCAGAAGTAGGACGAATAATCAACTCTTCTTCCAACTTTGCCGCAGGGTCTACAATCACACCCGAACCATCTTCTGCATTTTTCAAACGATAATGAGTTACTACGGCACACTCTTTAGCAAAGCCTTCTACATGTTCAGCTTCACGACTCAAATATGATTTCGGAATCAACAGAGGGAAATAAGCATTGACATGGCCAGTTGCCTTAAACATATCATCCAATATACGCTGCATTTTTTCCCAAATAGCATATCCGTAAGGCTTGATAACCATACAGCCACGTACCGGTGACTGTTCTGCCAAATCAGCCTTTACCACCAAATCATTATACCATTGTGAATAGTTTTCACTTCTTTTGGTAAGATCTTTCAATTCTTTTGCCATAGTTATAATGTTATATTTATCTTAAGCTTATTTTTTGAGGATACAAAAGTAGTAAAAAAGACTTGGATAGAGAGCAACTTCCTTAAAAAAGTACTATCCGGTCCATCCTTTTTTACTTCTGATAATCATAATACCACCAATAGGTGTCGCCAAATTCCCGGCGCATCCTATTCTCTTCCTCTACAGGAGAAGCAAAATCCTTCTGCCGGGTCTTATAAGCATCAAATCTCTGAACTATTGTACTGTCTGTAGCCAAACAAGTATATTCCGGATGAGTACTCTGATACATCACCAAAGCTTCCTGATAATAACGGGGGATGCGTGTATTCTCCTCATAAAATTCACACATGGCACCAGCAAAGTCCTTCAGTTTCTTATCCAACAGCAAGGCCGATAAATAGTAATCCAAAGATGTATATTTTCCTATCTCCCTATCACATATATGCTGCAAAAAGAGAAGTTTGCTTTCGTTCTCGTATGGCCGTGCTCCCAGATAATGATAAATGGAATCATTGGTATAACGCAAGTCATGCAACGAATCACCGGAAAAGAACAATCCCTCCGATTTATAATACTGGGGATATGCAAAAAGCCGGTCACCCATCTGTCCGACATGAGCCAATGCATAAGCTCTGAGGGCCGTCAGCGTACGTGTTGCTTCCAACGAACGCTCTCCTACCTTCAACGCATCTTCATACTTTTTGGCACGCAAACAGCGCTCTACTGCCAATTCATGATGAAAATTACGGTCGGAATTTCCAATTCCAACAGTCATAAGAGCCCATACCAGCAAAATGATCAGATTACTATTCATCAGAGTCATAAAGGAATATTCTTTATTCAGTTGTACTCTGAAAATACGGCGCAGGAAATAGGCAGTACCAATAAATACCAAAAGTATCAGTGGTAACAACCACAGCCAATAACCTCGATAAGAATCCATGTATATGTCTCTGCTTATATCTGTCAAGGCGCCCAATATAAGAAAAGAAGGGAAATAAGCTACAGAACGTACTATACCTTTCAAGCCCAATAAACTGTTCACTCCCCACCGCAACAGAATCAAGATGAATGTAATCACCACCGCACTTGCCATAGGAGCAAAGTGGGTTTTTCCATGAGCCAGGGAAAAATGAACAGCCTCCAGAATATCGCGCTGAAAGACATACAAATAAACAAAGCTAAAGACAGAAAAAAGAAGACCGCACACTACGGTTTGTATGCGGGCGGCCTTCTCGTACGGTAGAATATATTTACTCATATAAATCACACTTTCACTCGTTTAAGGACGACAGCCGAACGTGCCGGAACGTATAGTTTAAGCCATTCTTTTCTCTCTTTGGCATACAACGGATCGGCACAAGTAAAGTGAGGTACTGTATCGTCGGCGAAACCAAAGCCACCGAATCGTTTGTCGTCTGTATTCAATACTACCCGGTATTCACCACGCGGTACAAGGAATCCATAGTCGGTAAACGAACGAGTAGGATTGAAATTAAACACAAAAATCAAATCTTTACGGCGGAAAGCCAAAATCTGGTCATCGTCATTGTGCCATATTTCTACGACATCCGTCTTCTGGATATTTCTCACACTCTCCAACAGATGTACCATAGCCTCATCGAAATCGCCCAGATAATGATAGCACAACTCTTTATTGTCTACCAGATTCCACTGGCGGCGTGCATACTTATACGACCATCCGTTTCCTTCACGCGGGAAATCAATCCATTCCGGATGACCAAACTCATTACCCATAAAGTTGAGGTAGCCACCATTGATCGTAGAAGCCGTAAGCAAACGAATCATCTTATGCAAAGCAATTCCACGCTGTACCACTCCATTTTCATCACCTTTCTTGAAATGCCAGTACATATCAGCATCAACCAGACGGAAGATAATAGTCTTATCGCCCACCAAAGCCTGGTCGTGGCTCTCGCAATAAGAAATAGTCTTTTCATCACTCCGTCGGTTTGTTACCTCCCAGAACAGACTTGAAGGCTTCCAGTCTTCATCACGACGCTCTTTTATAATCTTAATCCAGTAATCAGGAATATTCATGGCCATACGATAATCGAAACCATATCCACCATCGGCAAAAGGAGCAGCCAGTCCAGGCATTCCCGATACTTCTTCGGCAATTGTGATGGCACGAGGATTTACCTGATGAATCAACTTGTTGGCCAAAGTAAGATAACAAATCGCATTGTCGTCCTGCGAACCATTGAAATAATCACCATAATTGCAGAATGCCTCACCCAGTCCGTGACTGTAATACAACATGGAAGTAACTCCATCGAAACGGAATCCGTCGAAATGGAATTCCTCCAGCCAATACTTACAGTTGGACAACAAGAAATGAATCACCTCATTCTTTCCATAATCAAAGCAAAGTGAATCCCATGCCGGATGTTCTCTGCGGTCGCCCTGATAGAAATACTGACAAGGATCTCCGGCAAAGTTACCCAAACCTTCCAGTTCGTTCTTCACAGCGTGCGAATGTACAATATCCATAATCACAGCAATACCCATCTGGTGTGCTGTATCAATCAGCAATTTCAGTTCTTCCGGTGTACCAAAACGAGAAGAAGGAGCAAAGAAACTGGATACATGATAACCAAAGCTACCATAATAAGGATGCTCCTGTATAGCCATTATCTGAATACAGTTGTATCCGTCTTTTGCTATTCGGGGAAGAATATTTTCTCTGAACTCATTATAAGAACCCACCTTCTCTGCATCTTGTGCCATACCGATATGGCATTCGTATATCATCAGAGGAGAAACATTAGGCACAAAAACCTTTTTCTTAAACTTATAAGGCTTCTCGGGTTCCCATACCTGAGCTGTAAAGATTTTGGTTTGTTCGTCCTGCACCACTCTATTGGCCCATGCCGGAATACGTTCGCCGCAACCACCTTCCCAATACACTTTCAGCTTATAAAAATCGCCATGCTTAATCATGTCGGCCGGCAAGTTTATCTCCCAGTTATTGCTTTTCCGAACTCTTTTCAGTTTAAACTTCGGCTGTTCTTTCCAGTCATTAAAGTCACCAATTAAATAAATGGCCGTTGCATTCGGAGCCCATTCACGGAAGGTCCATCCCTTGTCTGTACGATGTAATCCGAAATACATATATCCGGAAGCAAAATCGGACAGCGTTTTCTTGCCTACAAGTTCTTTTTCCTTGTCGAGAGCATGTTGATGTCTACCTGTAATAGCCTCTTTATAAGGTTCCAACCACGGGTCATTCTTGATGATGTTTAATACTTTATCCATAGCAGTAGTTTATTTTAGTTTACACGAACTTTTATTACAATCTTTTTTACTCCTTTTTCCGTTATGGCCGGTGCATGTGCATCTTCGGGGAAAAAGACAGCAAACATACCCGGTTTCAGCAGAAAATAATCAGCGGCCGGAGTATCATAAAAAGTAATGTCACGGTCTGCCTCATATACAGCTTCATCCAGTTCTGCCCGGGGAGCATATCCGATGGTTTCCACATCCGACAAAGGAAGCTGTATATCTATGAAACAGTTGTGAGTTTCCAACTTGGCATCTTCTTTCCGCTTAGGAGTAGTCTGATCGACATTTACATACAAATCATTTTCTTTCAAGACAATACGTCCAGGCTCAAGATTCTGCAACTGAGCAGATTTCAGAAACTCTATAGCTTGAGCAAAAAGCGGATGAAGGGAAAGATATTTCTCTATATTTTCTATTCTATCTATAATCATAGTACACGGTTAAAAGTTTTTACTCTAAATCATCGATTGTCTCGTTGGTGAAATCAGCAAAACGCTTCAACTGACAGAATACATTTGCTATTTCATCCATAAAATCCGGATTGTCGTAAAACGAATCCGGGATACGATAAGACACTGTATAATCCTTACACTTCAGATACGCGGCATAAGGAAAATCCTTCGGAAACCCTTTCGGTACCGTTTTCAGATGTTCCTCCCCTACTACAGGAAAGTACTTCCTGAACTCCGGATCTTCTACAATGGAGCGATATTCATCAATATTGTCGAATACCGACTGACGGACTGCCTTCAGCATTGCAGGAGGCATGCACCAACTTCCCCCTGCCAGCATACAATTACCCGGCTCCAGATGAATATAATACCCACAATGATTGGATTTCTTTCCACGGGCATTGATATATCCGCCTATATGTGTCTTATAAGGAGATTTGTCGGCCGAGAAACGGACGTCTCTATAAATCCGATAAGTACAGTCGCGCGGCTGTACGTGAGCCACAGAATCGTCGAATAAGGAAATGCGTGCAATAACAAGGGCAAGCAGGTCTTCAAAGTCTTTTTGAACAGACAGATAAGTATCCTTATGTGCTTGAAACCACTCACGGTTATTGTTGACTGCCAGTTGTTTCAGAAAGTCCAAGATTCCCTGTATATGCATCATTTTTCTACTATATATTAAGTAACACAAACATACAAATATATTTTGATAAAGCGAAATAAAAGGAAGCATTTTATCGGAATACCCTTCTTTATGAAAGAGTTCTGCATATTCTGTGATACAATTATATGCCATGTTTATGATTTGTACCCTTCTTTATCCGACGTCGCCGGCTGTACAGCCGACGGTGTCAAATACAAAGCCGGCGACACTGATTATGCAATCAACGTCGCCGGCCCAATCATACAGCATAAAACATGCTATTCTTTATCTTGTCTCGTTACCGTTTATTTCTGTTCGCTCAACAAACGCCCGGAGCGATATACACATTTCCGTATCAACTTGCCAGTGGCATCTTTTTCAAGGAAATCACCGTCTTTCAGACCATTCTTAAAGTTTCCTTCAAAACGTGTACCGTTCTTGGTGACAAGTACTCCCGCTCCATTCTCTTTTCCTTTAGAGAAATTGCCGGTGTATACTGAACCATCTTGAGTACGCAACACTCCTTTTCCTTCTGCCAGATCGTTTTTCCACTCGCCTTCGTACTCATCGCCATTTCCCCATTTATAATGTCCTTTTCCCGAACGCTGGTTCTTTTTCCAGGAGCCTTCGTATATAGCTCCATTCGACCAGGTAAATGTACCGATGCCTTCTCTCCAGCCATTGCGGAACTGACCTACATACTTATCGCCATTAGGATAGGTATATACACCCTGTCCGATGCGCTCTCCCTCCACATAATCGCCTTCGTAGCGTTCGCCATTCTGGAAATAATAAACGCCTTTTCCATCTTGCACATCATCGCTCCAGTCGCCTACATATTTATCACCATTCGTATAATAGAAGGTACCTTTTCCTTCACGATACCCGTTTTTCCATTCTCCATCGTAACTCGAACCGTCTTCCCAGGTCATTACTCCCTTTCCGTCTTTCAGGTCTTCCTTCCACTCTCCTTCGTACTTCGCTCCTCCCTTCCAGGTATATACACCCTGTCCGTTTCGCTTGTCCCGATGCCATACTCCCACATATACATCGCCATTATAATAAGACATGGTTCCCTCTCCTTCCTGAGTATCGGCATACCACATTCCTTCATAGCGATTATTGTTCATAAAGTAGAAAGTTCCCTTTCCATGACGCTGGTCCTGATACCATTGTCCTACGTATTTTTTTCCGTCAGTAGAGGTCCAGGTTCCTTCTCCTTCCCGTTTCCCCTTTACGTATTCGCCCTCGTAGATATCTCCGTTTTTATAAACGGTACGACCTTTTCCATTGGGACGGCGGCCTTTCAGCTCACCGGTATATTCCGAACCATCCTTAAACTGATAATAACCTAATGACAACTGGGCAAACGACGACACATTTCCCCACATCATGAAAGCGAACAACAAATAAATATATTTACGCATGCTTGATATTCTTCTGTTTTTAAAATGAAATGATAGTCAAAATTAAGATTTTAAAAAGATACTATTACCATTTCATTACACTTTTTTACCTGCAACCACCTCTATTAAGTTTTCTTTGCACAAATACTTTTCGGCAAGCTGCCTGATTTCATCGGCGGTCACTTCTCTGATAGCCTTCACCGAACGGTCGAAGAACTGATTGTCTAAGCCCGAAGTTTCAATGAAAATCCATGCATCCGACAAGGAGAAAGCACTTTCATAAGAACGACACATATCGCCCAACATGTAGTTGCGTACCATATCCAGTTCTTTCTCGTCTACCCGCTCAGTACGCAGGATATCTATTTCCTTATACACTTCGGCAATGAGAGGTTCTACATATTCATTGGCAGCTTCACTGCTAATTACCAACACGCCTGTATCAGGATAACAGACTACTCCGGCACTGATGCCGTAGGTATATCCTTTTTCTTCCCGGATGTTGGACATCAAACGGCTGCCGAAATATCCACCGAACAAAGTAATAAGTACGCGCAACTTCAAATAATCCGGATGCATACGATTCAAAGAGAATCCACCCATCTTGACAGAACCTTGCAGCGCCTCTTCCTTCTCAATGAAAACACGCTTACGGTCGTCGGGGGCCGCAGCAAACTCTCCGTGATGCACTCGTTGGGAAACATCTCCCCATGCAGCATCGCCAAATTGCTGTTCGATGCAACGAACGACCTCTGGAGTTACCTTTCCGGAAACATAAGCCGAACAGTTGGCCGAATGATAGCAGGTCTGATAAAAACGTTTCAGTATCTCAGGAGTTATGCGGTCGTAATCTTCCAACTCGGCATAGCGTCCCAACGGATGCGAGTTGCCGAACAAAGACCGATTCAACTGCTTGCGTGCCAGAACCTCTACCCGCTCCGAGTTGACCAGATACTGCTGCTTGTTGATTTCCGTTACCACTTGAAGTTCTTTCTCCGGGAAAACCGGTTCCTTCACCATAGAAGCCAATATTTCAAGAGTCTGCGGAAAATATTTTACCAGTGAATAGAGGGTGACGAAACCATAATTGACAGAAGATGACAAATCGAGCCACGCGCCATAATAATCGAGTTTCTCCGCTATTTCGGCAGAACTCATACTCGATGTACCTTCGCGCAGCATACGGTTTGTAAACATCGCCTGCAAGGGTTGTTCCTGGTTCCATTGTCCTCCTTGAATCAGCAGGTCAAAGCGTACAACATCCTCACTACCCGCCTGAATAATATTCAGGGGCATACCGTTTCGCATGACATGAAGCTGGGGCTTCTCAATAGAAAAATGGTCTATCTGACAAATCTTCGGGGCTACAGTTCTATCCAGCTTCATCCTATAATTTCTTTATGTGCTTGTAAGAACTGTTCTGCACGAACCAAATCCTGAGGAGTATCGATTCCTATTGTCTCTACCGTAGTGATTCCTACCTTTATCGTATATCCGTTTTCCAGCCATCTGAGCTGTTCAAGCGACTCAGCCAGTTCCAGAGAACTCTGAGGCAAAGCGGTAATTTCTTTCAACACAGCTGCACGGTAAGCATAAAGTCCGATATGCTTGTAATAGGTATGTCCGCTCAACCATTCTATCTTTTCCTTATTCCGCTGATAAGGGATGATGGAACGGCTGAAATACAATGCATTCATATTACGGTTGACTACCACTTTTGGGGAATTGACGTTTTCGAGTGCATCGAATCCGTCTTCCGGAGTAAACGGTTTGACCAAAGTAGCAATCTGGGTTGCATCATCTTCAAAACAAGCTTTAATCGCTTCCAGCTGCGAACGCTGTATAAAAGGTTCGTCGCCTTGTATATTGACAATGACATCGTATCCGCTTCCCACCTTACAGAAGGCCTCATAACAACGGTCGGTTCCGCTCTTATGATCGACTGATGTCATTACTACTTTTCCACCAAAAGCCTTTACGGCTTCTTCTATCCGAACATCGTCGGTTGCTACATAAGCCTCATCAAGTACACCGACTACTTGTTCGTACACTCTCTGAATAACAGTTTTTCCTCCCAATATTGCTAATGGTTTAGCAGGGAACCGGGTGGAAGCATATCTTGCAGGAATAATTCCAATAAATTTCATGTCTTTATACTCATTATTAATAACACGCAAATTTAAGAAAAAAATATAATTTTGCAGACCAAAACATTACAAATATGAATCAGCATCACCGTTGCCTCATCTGTTTAGGCTCAAACCACAACGGAGTGGCACACTTGAAAAGTGCAGAGCAGGAACTCGAAAAAATCTCATCCGGTATCCATTGGGGAAATGCGGTAGAGACGGCTGCAGAAGATACCGCATCTTCCGGTTCTTACCTGAATCGTGCAGCCTTGATGAATACTACTCTGAATAAGGAAAAACTTATAGAAGAATTCAAGAAGATAGAAAGCCGGCACGGAAGAACGGCTACCGGCAAACAGCAAGGAATTGTACCGCTGGACATCGACCTGCTGACGTACGATGATGAAATTGTAAAGCCTGCTGACTTGAAAAAGAGCTACGTACAGCAGGCTTTACAATCGATTGTGCAATAAACTTATCTGCCGGAACGACGAAGAAACAGACGATGATCGATACAATCCGGCAGTTCTTCTTCATAATGTGTTACCATCACCAAAGTCTTTGACGGACGCTGACAGAAAGTTTCTATGATATCCTTTACCAGACGGCGGTTGTATAAATCCAGTCCATGAAGAGGTTCGTCGAGAACCAGCAGTTCCGGATCTTTTACAAAAGCACGCACCAGCAGAATCATCCGCTGTTCTCCGCTGGAGAGTTGAAGGAAACTACGGTCTTTCAGCTCTTTCACTCCAAAGATATCCATCCACCACTCGCAAATCTGCAGGTCTTCATCTTTTACCTTCTTGTATAGTCCGATAGAGTCGTGAAGACCACTCGCTACAATTTCAATGGCAGGCAAATTCTTCAGATAAGAACGGTGCATCTCCGGACTGACGTAACCGATATGTTTCTTGATATCCCATATGCTCTCTCCGCTTCCCCGCTTGTATCCGAAAAGGGTGATGTCGCAGGCATAGCTTTGCGGATTATCGGCACATATCAGACTGAGCAATGTGGATTTTCCGGCTCCGTTTTCTCCACTTAAAGCCCATTTTTCCCCACGGTTCACACTCCAGTCGAGCCCGGAAAGAATGGTACGTTCACCGTATCGGATGCAGACCTGATTGAGCTGTATTACACTGGATGATGAATAAGTATCTGCTCTATCTGGAAGAGTCAGAATGCGCTGCCGCTTTTCTTCGCTCAGCACACGGCTGGGAATAGGCTGCCGGGAAGCCTCATATTCCTGCAAGGTCATTTTCGGACTGCAGATACGACTGTTTACCGATACGACATGAGTAATAAAATCAGGAATCTCGTCACTTTTGGAGAGCACCAATATAACCTGCAGTTTGGTCTGTTCTACCAGTTTCTTCAACAAGTCATGCAACAAAGAACGCGTCTTCGCATCCAGTCCGATGAAAGGATTGTCCATCACCAGTATACGAGGATTACCCAACAGAGTCTTTGTCAGCTGAAACTTACGCAATTCTCCACTCGACAACAGAATAATGTGTTTATCGAGCATCTCTTCTACTCCAAACAAATCGTAAAGCACTTTCTTCAGGCTTTCATCCTTACTTTCAGGGAGCAAATCGCGTACCAGCGGAGTATCGTCAATATCATGCGAATTCCAACGTTGCTGATAATAATAGGTGCTATCAGCTTCTCCGTAAGAGTCGCGGAAGGTGATGTATTTGATATGATCGGAAACCAAATTGGAAGAAGAAGGCGAAAAGTCATAACGTACTTCATTATTCAATAAAGGGTAACGGCCTGTCAGTGTTTCGACCAATAAAGTTTTTCCTCCTCCATTAGGACCTACAATAGCCCAATGCTCGCCTTCCAGCAGTTGAAGGTTAATAGGAGCATCCAACCGGTAAAGAGGATGACGAGCTACTCCATTTTCTATTTCTATTACTTTTTTCATAAAGTTCTTCCTATAAATAAAGAAAAAAGAATCCGTAAACAACCAATTCAGTATTCACAGATTCTTTTTCCATCATAAACTATTCCATTTAATTACTGATGAGCAATCATTGCAGAACGCGGACCGACTGTCAGTTTACCTCCATTGGCATGTCCGAAACCGTTCTTCAAATCAATCTTTCCATCTTTGCATACAATCCGGTATAAGCCTTCTGGTACAGTTACCGTAATCGGCTCTGTACGTGCATTCAGCACAACAACAGTATTTCTCCAGGAATCCCCACAAGGATTACCTTTCAGGCAGAAAGCTACCACATTGGTTGCCTGTACCGGAATAAACTCCAAATGCTTCCGGATAAGGTCGGCATCTCCCATACGGAAAGCCGGATGCGCCTTACGCATGGCTATCAATTCTTTTATATAATCGAAGACCTCCCGATTGTGAGTCTTATTGCGCCAATCAATTGCATTAATCTCATCCGGACTATTATAGGAATTGGCAACTCCTTTCTTGTCTCGCAACACCTCATCTCCTGCAAAGATAAAGGGTACACCTTGAGAAGTAAAGACTGCAGTTTCTGCCAGTTTCTGCAGTGTACGCAGTTCTTGCAAAGAGGCTTTGGGCAGAGTTGTCTTCAAGCGGTCAGTCAGACATAAATCGTCATGGCAACTTACATAACTGATAAACTGAGTAGGTTGGTTAGCCCATATCTTCGGTACACGATGCACTGAATCTGTATTGACCTGAGGATGTTTCACTCCACCTACAATTCCAAATTTAATGCCCGCTTCATGCCCAGGCTTTCCTATCACAAAAGCACCTTTTGAATCGTCCCCCCAAGCTCCGCGCAAACTATCACGATATTCATCACTAAAAGCAGCTATACCAGGCATCTGATAAGTATTGTTCTTCATTGCCAGCCGATCCTCCGGCAATTGTGGCTTTCCTGCGGCCCATCCTTCACCATATATATAAATAGTAGGATCAACCTTATCAAGGGCGGCACGAATTGCTTTCATTGTCTCAATATCGTGAATACCCATCAAGTCGAAACGAAAACCATCAATATGATATTCTGTCGCCCAATATACGACAGACTCTACCATATATTTACGCATCATAGCCCGGTCACTTGCGGTTTCATTACCACATCCCGAAGCATTGGCAAACTTACCTTCTTCATCTGTCCGATAGAAATAACCCGGTACTGTACGTTCAAAGTTGCTGCCTTTCGTCAACGCCGTATGATTGTATACTACATCCATAATCACACGGATTCCGGCTTTGTGCAGAGCCATTACCATTTGCTTGAACTCACGAATACGCACCTCCGGACGATAAGGATCTGTAGAATAGGAACCGTCTGGCACATTATAATTCTTCGGATCGTATCCCCAATTATACTGCGGCTTTTCCAGTTTTGTTTCATCTACAGAAGAGAAATCGAACGAAGGAAGTAAATGTACATGAGTAATACCTAATTCTTTTAAATGGTCGATACCAGTTTTCTCTCCCAGAAATGTATGTGTGCCTTCTTCTGTCAATGCAAGAAACTTACCACGATTGCGGATACCGGCTACAGTATCAATGGAAAAATCACGATGATGCATTTCATAAATCATGATATCGGCAAAACTCTTCAACGAAGGACGAACATCTTGTTTCCACCCTTCCGGATCAGTACTATCCAAATCCAAAATAGCAGCACGGTCTCCATTTACGCCTACAGCTTTAGCCATTACTCCCGGAGTATCTCCCTGCCATACATCGTCTATCTTTACATTAAAAGTATAGAATTTCCCTGCCAGGTTTTCGTTTACTACAGTCTCCCACATTCCATCATTCACGGCTTCCATCGGAATCATCCTATAAGAAGATCCACCTTGTCCCTCTTCATAAAGAAGCACACGTACCTCTTGTGCAGTCGGAGCCCAAAGTGCAAATTTTGTCTCAGAAGGAGAATAAACCATTTCCTCCCACTTTCCCTCAAAAAAAGGATATTCATCAAAAGAACTATACGCTTTCTGATGAGAATGATTACAGCCACACAGTGCAAGCATTGACATAGCGATAAAACACCTTATTTTCATAATTGCATGTATTTATTTCACTTTTTCCGGATTCTTTGCTATATAATCTTTCCAGCTTGAATATTTTTGCTGTATAGCAGGACGCCCCATCTGTAAATAATGACAATAGGCCGCACCTAAAGCATCCGTAGCGTCCATAAAAGGTCCTATTTCTGAATCGGGTATATGAAGCATACGTTTCAGCATATCGGCAACTTGCTCTTTGGTTGCCTGACCATTTCCTGTAATTGCCATTTTAATTTTCAAAGGAGCATACTCTGTCACAGGAATATCCCGACACAAAGCAGCTACAATGGCTACGCCTTGTGCACGTCCCAACTTCAGCATGGACTGCACATTCTTTCCAAAAAAAGGAGCCTCAATGGCCAACTCATCGGGAAGATACGATGATATTATTCCTTGTACTCTCTCGTAAATATGTTTTAACTTCAGATAAGAGTCTGAACAACGGCGCAAGTCAATAACTCCCAAACTTAAGACTTCAGGTTTAGTGCCAGTCACCTTCAGCACTCCATAACCCATAATATTCGTACCTGGATCGATACCCAGAATTATCTTTTCTTTTACCGGACAAATCACTTGATAACCTCCATTAATGTAGGAAATCCAATCACTTTATCTTTAAAAAGTTTTATCATTTCCTCGTTCAAATGAGCACCTTGTTTTGTATGCCAACGATGAAGAGCTGCACTGTCTTCTACTTCCCACTGCAACGAAAAACACTCGCTGTCCTGTTCCTTATGGCTCAATATACGCAAAATACGAGGATTATGCAATTCACCCGACTTCTCTACTGCAGGAATATAACATTCATTCAACCAAATCACAAAATTGCGTGCATCGTTTATCTGCACATGATAAGTAGTATTATATATCAACATAAATTGAGGTATTATTTTCCGCAAATATATCAAATATCCTTTAGTATGCGGATATTACTGTAAAATAAAATAGACTTGATATAAAGCATTCTCAGAAGTTTTTGTACTTTTGCGCACACTTACACGCTTAGTGTGCAAAACAACAATGGAAATACAAAATAGTTTTATAGAGCTTATCGAACAAAGCATCCGCAATAATTGGAATCAGGATGCGCTTACAGATTACAAAGGAATCACGTTGCAATACAAGGATGTAGCACGCAAAATAGAAAAGTTACATATCTTATTTGAACATATAGGCATTAAGCCTGGAGATAAAATAGCACTTTGTGGACGTAACAGTGCCAATTGGACAGCAACTTTCTTAGGTATTATCACTTACGGAGCCGTAGCCGTTCCTATCCTGCATGAGTTTAAAGCCGATAACGTACATAATATCGTCAACCACTCGGAAGCACGTATGTTATTTGTGGGTGATCAGGTGTGGGAAAACTTCAACGAAGCAGCTATGCCTCATTTAGACGGAATCATTGAATTGAAAAATTTCGATTTAGTGGTTTCCCGCTCTAAAGAACTTAGTTACATACGTGAACATTTAAACGAAGAATTCGGTAGACGCTATCCGTGCCGCTTCCGTGCCGAACAGGTTAATTACCGAAGAGAGTTACCGGAAGAACTTGCTGTAATCAATTACACATCAGGAACAACCGGATACTCCAAAGGGGTAATGCTTCCTTATCGCAGCATCCTATCTAATATTATCCACATCCACGATAAAGTAGGATTGAAACCGGGTGACAGAATCGTTTCCATGCTTCCGTTAGGACACATCTTCGGCCTGGTATTCGATTTCCTATATGGAATGACAGTAGGCGCTCACCTTTGGTTCCTGACACGTATGCCAAGTCCTAAAATCATTGCAGAATCATTTGCAGAGATCCGCCCACGTGTCATAGCATGCGTTCCTCTGATTGTAGAAAAGATTTTCAAGAAAAACATTCTCCCTAAAGTAGACAACCGAATGGGAAAACTTTTACTGAAATTACCTATCATCAGTGATCGTATCAAAGAACAAATCCGCCAACAGGCGATGGAGGTATTTGGAGGTAACTTTATTGAAATTGTAGTAGGAGGCGCTCCTTTCAATCCCGAAGTAGAAGCCTTTCTTAGAAAAATCAATTTCCCATATACCATAGCTTATGGCATGACCGAATGCGCTCCTCTCATCTGCCACAGCCGATGGGATGAAATTCTTTATACCTCCTGTGGCAAAACTGTAGCCAATATGGAAACTCGCGTATTGTCATCCGATCCAGAAAAAATACCAGGAGAACTTGTATGCAAAGGGGCCAATGTAATGTTGGGATATTACAAGAACGAAGAAGCTACGGCACAAACTATCGATAAAGACGGATGGTTACATACCGGTGATATGGCTATTAAAGATAAGGAAGGAAATATTTTTATCAAAGGACGTTGCAAGAACATGCTTCTGACGGCTTCCGGACAGAACATCTATCCTGAAGAAATAGAAGCTCGACTTAACAATATGCCTTTTGTAAACGAATCTCTCGTAATTCTTTCTGGAGATAAGCTTATAGCTTTAGTATATGCAGACAACGAAGAAGCATATGCACAAGGGTTCAATACAAAACAATTGGAAGAAGCTATCGAAAACAACAGAATAGAACTCAATAAAGTGTTACCTGCCTATTGCCAGATAACACGAGTCAAATTATACCCAGAAGAGTTTGAGAAAACGGCTAAGAAGAGTATCAAACGATTCTTGTACCAAGACATAGCCTTATAAAAAGAATTATTATAAAAAGAAAAGAGACTGCAGGGGAAAGGCAGTCTCTTCTTTTTTCAAGACAAACTCTTTTGTCCTGTAAATTCATACTTTCACAAGCACAAATTTTGTTTATAAATCTATTACTATGAAAAACATGTATATAACACCAGACTTGGCCTTTTTGTTCTTCATACACTTCAAATAAATTACAATTTAACCTTTATTAATATTCAACTAATATTACTTCTACTCCAAATGCTCTCTTACTTATTCTTACAAGACACTATCAATCAAACTCTTAAAAGAAAATATTCCCCTTCCTTAAAAAGATGACCAACAAAACACATACAAACAAAAAAAAGCTGAATTGAACTTTCGTTCAATCCAGCTTCCTACAGAAATATTCTATTGATTATTTCATCAATTCTCCTAATTTCTTACCCAAATCATCACCACGCAAATCACGTGCTACAATAGTACCTTCCTGGTCTACCAATACAGTAGCCGGAATACCACGTACTCCATACAACTTAGCACCTTCGCACTGCCAACCTTTCAAGTCAGACATTTGAGGCCAAGTAATATTCAAGTCAGCGATTGCTTTCTTCCATTTATCCAAGTCTTCATCCAAAGAAACACCTACAATGCCAAAACCTTTAGCTTTAAAGTTTTTATAAGCTTCTACAACAACCGGCATTTCTCGACGGCAAGGACCACACCAGCTTGCCCAGAAATCAATCAATGTATATTTATTCTGAGAGATGAAGTCAGACAACTTCACAGTCTGTCCTTCCGGAGTGTTCATTGAGAAGTCTGTGAATTTCTGTCCAACTGCAGTTTTCTTCAATACACTGAAATAGTTTTTCAATTCTACCACTTTTTCATTATTACTGAAAGCAGCTGGCACCTTATCCAACAGAGGTTCTACCTTTTCTGCAGGGAAAGATGATCCATAAGAAGCCAACATGTGTACTCCCATTGCATTGTCAATATTTGAAGCCATTGCATTGAGAACCATCTCCATTCCAAGACTATCTTTCTTATCCAGTTCTTTCATTATTTCTTCACGCTGTGCATCAGTCAGTGTAGAATCTGCCATTGATTTACGGTACATTTCTCTCATTTCTTTGCTCAATGCACCATATTCTCCCATAAATTTCTGATAAGCGTCATTGCACAAAGTACCAGCAACAGTGCTTTCTCCCTTTGGAGCCAAGTTTACATTGATTACTCCATTTTCAAGGAACACCATAGTCATCATGCGCTGGTTGTTAGACCAACAAGTTACGTAACGGCTCACTGTTACAGAGTCGGGAGTACCCTTAAACTCGAAAGCACCCGCTTTAACTACAGCTGAATCCTTCTTTACAAAATTACCATCTACATAATCCTGCAAAAATACAGTTTCACCATCTGCTACACCTTCTGCAGTACCTTTGATGGTATAGCCTGCTTTTTCCTGACATGAAGCAAGTGCCAACAAACCGGCAGTTGCCAAAAACATAAATTTCTTCATTGCTTTGTATAAAATTTAAAAGTAGTGGACAAAGATAAACCTTTAAATCGAGAATAGAGTATGTATGGACATAAAAAAATATTCTCTTAATATAAAGCCCCACAAAAAAAGAAAGAGATTGCATCATTCATCAACGATACAATCTCTTCCTAATATTGGGAAAATGTTATTTTTTTGATTCTTCCAAAGAAGCTTTTCTAAATTCTTTCAACACTTTTTCCAATTCCAAAGATGCCTTGCGTGCGCGAGTACCAGCAGCCTTGTTACCTTTTTCAATCTGCTGTTCTGCATCTGCAACCAACGCAGCATTCAATTCCTTAATTTTTGCAAGTAATTCGTTCATAGTTTTAATTTTTTATTTTTAAACATTATCAAAGTAAATACAAATCGCTTAATTTCATTCATTTATGCCTTCTTTTTTTACTTTTTTTAATACAAAACAATGCTTTTAATTGCAACCGAGTTGCAAACAGACATCATCTCCCTTTTTTCAAGGCTCAACAACATGGTTATATGACGTAACAACTATACTTTTGTCTGAAACTTTTAAAATAAAAAGATATGAAATCTCATCATTCACACCAGCACAGTCATCCCGTTACATCCCTCAACTCTATCTTTATTATCTGCATCATTCTAAATTTATCTTTTGTTGTTGTGGAAGCCGGAATAGGATTTATATATCACTCTCTCGGTCTATTGTCGGATGCCGGTCATAACCTAAGCGATGTATTCAGCCTGCTTCTGTCTTTATTTGCCTTCCGAATAGCCAGACACCGGAGTAACCGTCATTTTACCTATGGATATAAGAAAAGCACCATATTAGTATCCCTGACCAATGCCATTATCTTACTTATCGCAGTCGGAGGTATACTGATAGAAAGTATTTACAAATTAAGAAATCCTGAACAAATATCAGGAGAAGCGATATCATGGACTGCCGGTACCGGCATTATAGTAAACGGCATTACAGCCTGGCTGCTGATGAAAAAACAAAAGCACGATCTTAATGTACGGGGAGCTTTCCTGCACATGGCCATGGACACACTGGTTTCTGTCGGTGTAGTGATATCCGGCCTTATCATCATTTATACCGGTTTTACGCTGATAGACACCTTTATCAGCTTACTTATTGCACTCATCATCCTGCTTTCTACATGGCGACTTCTGAAAGAAAGCATGTGCCTTTCGCTTGATGCAGTACCAAGCAGCATCCATATAAATGAAATAGAAAAGATGATTTCAAATATTCCTGGCATACAAAGCTGGCACCATCTGCACATATGGGCAATAAGTACTACAGAAAATGCAGCCACCGTACACATTGTATTGGAAGATATCAGACAGATGGAAAACATCAAACAGCAGCTAAGACACAAAATGCATGAAATGAACATCCAACATATCACGATAGAATGCGAAGCTTGCCCGTATATCTGCAACGAACCACATTGCTGCTGATAAATATAACAACAAAAAAAGCCACCGGAAATTCCGGTGGCTTTGCTTATATGGTTGTAAGAACTGATTAGCAGTTTACAGAAGCCATGTGAGCGATCAAATCCAATACTTTGTTAGAGTAACCGATTTCGTTGTCATACCAAGAAACAACTTTAACGAAAGTATCAGTCAAAGCGATACCAGCTTTAGCATCGAAGATAGAAGTGTGAGTGTCACCCAAGAAGTCAGAAGAAACAACTGCATCTTCAGTGTAACCCAGGATACCCTTCAATTCGCCTTCAGAAGCTTCCTTCATTGCAGCGCAGATTTCAGCGTAAGTAGCAGGTTTAGCCAAGTTTACAGTCAAGTCAACAACTGAAACGTCCAAAGTCGGAACACGCATTGACATACCAGTCAATTTACCGTTCAATTCAGGGATAACTTTACCTACAGCTTTAGCAGCACCAGTAGAAGAAGGGATGATGTTACCAGAAGCAGCACGACCACCTCTCCAGTCTTTCATAGAAGGACCGTCAACTGTTTTCTGAGTAGCAGTTGTAGAGTGAACTGTAGTCATCAAACCGTCAGTGATACCCCATTTGTCGTTCAAAACCTTAGCGATAGGAGCCAAGCAGTTAGTAGTACAAGAAGCGTTAGAAACGAACTGAGTACCTTTAACGTAAGTCTTTTCGTTTACACCGCATACGAACATCGGAGTGTCATCTTTAGAAGGAGCTGACATTACAACATATTTAGCACCAGCTTCAAGGTGAGCCTGAGCTTTTTCTTTAGTCAAGAACAAACCAGTAGATTCTACTACGTATTCAGCACCTACTGCATCCCAAGCCAATTCTTTAGGATCTTTGCAAGCTGTTACACGGATTTCTTTACCGTTAACGATCAATTTGCTGTTTTCAACGTCTGCTTCGATAGTACCGTCGAACTGACCGTGCATTGTATCATATTTCAACATGTAAGCCAAGTAATCTACTGGGCACAAGTCGTTAATACCTACGATCTGGATATCGTTTCTTTTCTGAGCTGCACGGAATACGAAACGGCCGATACGACCGAAACCGTTAATACCTACTTTAATCATCTTAGTTAAATTTTAAAGGTTTTATAATAAACTTTATAACGCTCGCATAAAATAAAGGAAGAATATAAAACTCTTTTGCACCCCTCCTTATAACGCACTGCAAAAGTAAGCATTTCTTTTGAAAAGCGTACATGAAACCATGATTATTTTAACAAAAAAATTATAATCGGACAGAAAAGAAAAAGAAAAATCCGATTGTTTCTTCTGGCCATGCATCAGCATTTCCCAAAAGAAACAACCGGACTTATTCTGTCTTCAAAATATCAGGATTTCTATCTTAGTCAATTATGTCAAAGCCGCAGTACGGAACCAGTGCTTTCGGTATGCGGATGCCTTCCGGAGTCTGGTTGTTTTCAAGCAGAGCTGCTACAATACGAGGCAATGCCAATGCAGAGCCGTTCAATGTATGACAAAGCTCAGTTTTCTTGTCAGCATTACGGTAACGGCATTTCAAGCGGTTAGCCTGATAAGTATCGAAGTTAGAAACAGAACTTACTTCCAACCAGCGTTTCTGTGCTTCCGAATATACTTCGAAATCGAAGCACAACGCAGCTGTAAAGCTCATATCACCACCGCACAGACGGAGAATACGATACGGCAATTCCAGTTTCTTCAGCAAGCCTTCTACATGATCCAACATTTCCTGATGAGACTGTTTAGAATGTTCCGGTTTATCGATACGAACCAACTCTACTTTAGAGAATTCGTGCAAACGGTTCAAACCACGTACATCCTTACCATAAGAACCTGCTTCACGACGGAAACACTGTGTATAGGCACAATTCTTGATAGGCAACTGCTTTTCATCCAGAATCACATCACGGTAGATGTTTGTTACAGGTACTTCTGCAGTAGGGATAAGATACAGATCATCCAAATTGCAGTGATACATCTGACCTTCCTTGTCGGGCAACTGACCTGTGCCGTAACCAGAAGCAGCATTCACTACTGTAGGAGGCATAATTTCTTCGTAACCTGCAGCACGAGCCTCATCGAGGAAGAAATTAATCAACGCACGCTGCAAGCGAGCACCTTTACCTTTATATACAGGGAAACCTGCACCGGTAATCTTCACACCCAAATCGAAATCTATCAAATCGTATTTCTTTGCCAGTTCCCAGTGAGGCAGAGCATCTTTCGGAAGTTCAGTTTCCATTCCTCCCATTTTTTCTACCACATTGTCTTCGGCACCTGTTCCTTCGGGTACACTGTCGTAAGGCACATTAGGAATGGTATACAATACATTCTGCATATCTTCTGCAGCCTTATCCATTTCTGCCTGCAAACCTTTGCTTACTTCCTTGATTTCAGCTACACGAGCTTTGGCAGCTTCGGCTTCTTCTTTTTTGCCTTCTTTCATCAGCATACCGATGCTCTTCGAGATGGAGTTTACTTCTGCCAGGTTTCTGTCCAACTGATTTTGCGCATTGCGTCTTCTGTCATTCAGCTCAAGCACTTGTGCAATGGTTTCTTTTGCATTTGCAAAATGCTTCTTCTCCAATCCGCGAATTACCTTCTCGGTATCTTCTGTAATTTGTTTAATAGTAAGCATATCTTTATATTTTAATATCTTAATTTCCTGTTTTGCGATGCAAATATATAGCTTTTTTAAGAAAAAAAGGAGACTGGCTTCATTTTATTGCAAAGTCTGTTTATACAATAGGGCGAAACTCCTCTCCTCACCCTTCACATAAGGGTTGTTTCACCCTGTTGCCGACATATTTCAGCAAATCAATTCCAGACATATATCCGACGGCACCGGCTATACAGCCGACAGCGCTGACTGCGGAAACGACATCGCCGATTATGCATCCGACGTCGTCGGATACAGTACACAAACGTTCACAAGAAGTTGTATTACCATTGTTCTTTCACCTTTTATTTTATGGCAACAATTACTCTAGAACATTTTCAACAGACAGTTCCAATTCTCCAAATTCAATCATTGCATTGAACAGACGGATATGGGTATAATCTGCCAGCTGACCGGCTTTTATCGGATATTCTGTTACAAGGCCTTCATTGAGCAGGCGTTGCCGGTGCGTTCCGTTCAGCAGAGGGGAAGAAGGAGTATGCCATTCCCGTCCATTCCACAAAGCAATATTGGCAATGGAGGTATCTGTGAGGAATCCGTGCCGCACAATCAGGACATCGTCGGCCTGTTCCCGTTGTGCAAACAGACGGTCGAGTACCGAACGGTCTGCCCATTTGAAACGGTAGTCTATCGTTTCATCCTGAATAAGTTTCAGTGAGGAAACCGGACGTATTGTATAAGGAAAATATTCCACCGACTCTATCTCGTGGCCATACACCAGTCTGCAACGGGTACGCTCTTCATACCCCTCCGGATTGACAAAGTTCCGCACATCCAGCAAAGGGGAATCATTCCAAAAGAAACGCCGTGTTTCATTCATACGGCGATTGTGGTATTCTACATTTTTCAGTTCTCCGTTCTCTATACAGAGTGTTTCAATAAATCGGTACATATACTTTCTGTTTCATTTCTTCATATTCACTCCGTACATCACTCTTAAAAGTAATGCCCCCACCGCTTTTGTATACCATGCCTTGTTCTGTCTGCTCCAAGAAACGAATCAAGACTGCACTATCCAGATTATCACCATCAAAATACCCCATCACACCGGTATAAAAGCCACGGTGATAAGTCTCTGCCTCACGGATAATTTCTACAGTCTTCTTCTTGGGGGCACCGGTAATGGAGCCGGCCGGAAGCATACAAAAGAACAGTTCGCCCAAACGACTGCGATAGTCTTCGGGCAGTCTGCCGCGTATCTCCGAACTCATCTGAAGCAGCGTACTACGATGAGTAATGAGTTTTTCCAGATAGCGATAACGCGTCACGGTAACTTCTGTGGCCACCTGACTCAGGTCATTGCGAATTAAATCGGTAATAGTAGCATGCTCGGCGGTTTCTTTCTCATCGCCCAGCAACTGCTCACGGGCATGAGGCAAAGTGGCATCGATAGTGCCTTTCATGGGGTATGAATATATAAACCCGTCTTTTATGCGGACAAAGGTCTCGGGAGAAAAAACAGTAAAGGAATCTTTTACCCAAAGTTTATACTTTGCCCGTGCATGATCGAACACTTGCCGGAGCGTCAGGTTGGTGCGAACAGGAGTCGCACAGGTCAAATTGGTCAGAAAAGAATTGCCTCCGTATAAATTGCGGTAAACTATATCGAACGATCTGGCATATTCTTCAAACGACTGAGGAAAAGCCTGCCAGTCGAATGAATCTGGGAAAGGTGTGACTTTGTCTTTTACATTCGCTACATCGGGAAATACAAACAAGAGGTCTTCCGAAGAAAGCTTCGATGTTTCTTCCACCAAACACTTTTCTCCGTCGAAATCTATCAGAAAAAAGAAACTGCGCCGTTCGCTCCCCCACAGGTTCATACGCGAAACAGCTTCTTCCCGATTACAAAATACAAGATTACCTTTATTCATAATTATTTTCCACAATAAAACTTAGACAGTGTGCAAAGATACAACGATTAAAAGGATATTTTGTTTTTTGTCCTATCTCTCTTACTAAATCCATTTGCCACTTCTCTCATTACACTCCGTTTTCACAAAATAGACTTCACCATTTTTCAAATTGACCAAAATACGGTGAAATAGAACACTTTTCCGGAGTAAACAATCTTCTTCTTTCTAAATTTAATATCTACTTTTGCCCATAACCAATTACAAATAAACCATGTATCAGACTAAATATTTATTTCAGTTATACACTCTGATTACGCTTTGCTTCCTATCCGGATGCGACATGATAGAGTATCACCCGTACGATTTAGATATAGACGGAGAGACCGGAATAAACGATAAAAACATCCAGGAAATAGAGCAAAGCCTGCAAACAAAAGAAACAATCTCTTTTGCAGTCATCAGTGATACCCAACGCTGGTACGATGAAACGGAAGATGCAGTAGAGAATATCAATGCACGCAATGACATTGACTTTGTTATACATACTGGAGATATTTCTGATTTCGGAATGAAACTGGAATTCGAGAAACAAAGAGACATCCTAAACCGTCTGACAGTTCCTTATGTATGCCTTTTAGGAAATCACGACTGCCTGGCCACTGGAAAAGAGGTGTTCAATCTAGTTTTCGGGAAAGAGAACTATGCTTTTACAGCAGGAGATGTACGTTTCATCTGTCTTAACACCAATGCCTTGGAATTTGACTATACAGAAGCTGTGCCCGATTTTACGTTTCTTCGTAACGAGCTTGAGAACCTTTCTCCTTCCATCAAAAAAACTGTAGTAGCAATGCATGCAGCCCCCTATTCCGAACAGTTTAACAACAATACGGCTTTTATCTTCCACGAGTACATCAAACTGTTTCCCAGTCTTCAGTTCTGTATTCATGGACATGGCCATACCCTCAGTGCAAAAGATTTATTTGAGGACGGAATCTTTTATTACCAATGTGCCAATATAGAAAAACGTTCCTATTTACATTTTACCATCACTCAAGATCAGTATACCTATGAAGTCATTGATTTTTAAAATTCATTTTCTCTTTATACTTATTTCCTTTCCTGCTTTGCTTTTTGCGGAATCGCCTTCCGACTCTGTCACAACAGTACGAAAATGGGATAAAAGAGTTCATTTAAGATATAAAGGATGGCAACGTTTAAAGCTGACTCATGTTAAATACCAATATGCAGGAGGCATGGGAGTTTCTTCTTTGGGTATAGGGTGGGATTACGGAAAGCGTGCGCAATGGGAAACGGATTTCTTTGTAGGATATCTTCCTAAAAAATATGCAAACCAGTTCAGGCTTACCTTTACTGTCAAACAGAACTATATTCCTTTCAGCATTTCACTGAATGATCATTGGGCTATAGAACCTTTTTACTGTGGTCTTTATGTAACAACCATTGCAGGTGAAGAATTCTGGAAAAAAGAACCGGGCCGTTATCCTAACAAGTATTACAACTTCAGTACAAAACTCCGCCCTTATATTTTTATAGGACAACGGATAGGTTTCAACCCTCATCATAAAACATTACGAAACATCTCACTGTTCTACGAAGTCGGTACTTGTGAGTTATACATTATCAGTAAGGCTACTAACCATGCTCTTACAATGAAAGACATCTTAAGATTCTCTTTCGGAGCAAAGGTGCAGTTATTCAAAGAATAAACTCTTAGGGTATTATTCAAAACGAATGGACTTGGCCGGATGAATGCGGCTTATGAGATAAGACGGACCGACAAGCATCAGAACAGACACAATGAGTGTACAGATATTGAGCAACAGATAAATTCCCCAATTGAATTCAACCGGAACAAAGTCTACATAATAAGTAGCAGGATCGAGTTTTACGGGATGGAAGAAATACTGTATGACACAAATGGACAGTCCGATTGCATTTCCCCATATCATCCCCTTGGTAATAAGAAAGACCGAGAAAGATAGAAAGACTTTGCGAATAGCCGTATTGTCTGCTCCCAATGCCTTAAGTACTCCAATCATATTGGTACGCTCCAATATAATAATCAACAGACCGGATATCATGGTAAAGCCTGCGATTCCTATCATTAGAATCAAGATTACCCATACATTGATGTCCAGCAAATCGAGCCATGCAAAAATCTGAGGATACGCTTCTTCTACCGTACGGGAATAATATATGCTTCCATAACGATCTTCTTTCGTATCGAGATGTTCACGGAATCTATCGTTTACCCAATCCAGTTTACTATAATCAGAAACGGCTGCTTCCAGTCCGCTTACCTGTTCAGACTTCCAGTTATTCAAACGATTCACTGTATACAGGTCGGTCACCAGAAACAGATCGTCATAAGCCGAAAAATTAGTCTGATAAATCCCTGCAACTGTCAAACGGCGAGCCCGTATCTTGCTTTCCAAATAATATGTATACAGCTTATCGCCTACTTTCAAAGATAATTTATTAGCGATAGTCCGTGATACCAGTACCTTACCACTCGATGCCGAATCTGCAAAAAGAGGAATCTCGCCTTCTTGCAGATGTTTCTTAAGGAAAGTCAGATCATATTCCTGTCCTATTCCTTTGAGTACCATTCCCTGGAAATTATCTGATGTCATAATCATGCCCGGTTTTGTAGAGTACCGCTGTACGTGGCTCACTTCCGGTACAGACTGCAACACCTGCATCAAGCTGTCATTTCCCACTATCGGTGTAGCCTGATAAGACTGAGCATCGTCCAAGCTGGTCACTAAGATATCGGCTCCCAAGCCTACAACCTTATCGCGTACCTGATGCTTGAAACCGATTACAACAGCTACCACTACAATCATGATAGCCAAACCAATGGCAATGCCTGCCACAGCAATATGTATGGCAGGCTTAGAGACTTCTTTTCCGTCTTTATTATTTTTGTAAATACGACGAGCTACAAATAGTTTCCAGTTCATATCAGCACGAAAATTGCTTAATCGTCTACTCTTCCCGGATAAGCGTCCAGAGCTTTACGTAGCACATAGAGAGCACGAACCAAATCTTCCTTTTTCAAAACGTAAGCTACACGTACCTCATTCTTTCCTTTACCCGGTGTGGTATAGAATCCGCTGGCCGGAGCCATCATGACGGTTTCCCCTTCATAGTCGAACTCCTCCAAACACCATGCACAGAATTTTTCACTGTCATCGACAGGAAGTTTGGCTACCGTGTAAAAAGCGCCCATAGGAATAGGAGAATAAACCCCTGGTATACGATTCAATCCGTCAATCAAACATTTACGACGCTCTACGTATTCGTCATACATTTCGCGAGTATATTCTTCCGGCTCATCCAATGAAGCTTCCGCTGCAATCTGTCCAATCAAAGGAGGACTCAAGCGTGCCTGACAAAACTTCATAACCGCTTTACGTACCTTGGGATTCTTTGTAATCAAAGCACCAATACGAATACCACACTCCGAATAACGCTTAGATACTGAATCAATCAAGACGACGTTCTGCTCTATTCCCTCCAAATGACAAGCCGAGATATAAGGAGAACCTGTATAAATGAATTCACGGTAAACCTCATCCGAGAACAAGAACAAATCGTACTTCTTTACCAAGTCACGAATCTGATTCATTTCTCTTCGCGTATACAAATAACCGGTAGGGTTATTCGGATTACATATCAAAATACCTTTGGTCCGTTCGTTTATCAGCTCTTCAAACTTCTCAACCTTAGGAAGAGAGAAACCTTCTTCGATTGTAGTCGTTACGGTACGAATAATTGCTCCTGCCGAAATAGCAAACGCCATATAATTGGCATACGCCGGTTCTGGTACAATAATTTCATCACCCGGATTCAAACAGCTCAAAAAAGCAAACAATACAGCTTCCGAACCTCCTGTTGTAATAATGATATCATCCGGATCCAAATGAATGGCATATTTCTCATAATACCCAACGAGCTTTTCCCGATAACTACGATAGCCTTGACTGGGACTATACTCAAGTACTGTGCGGTCGATATGTCGAATCGCATCAAGGGCGGCTCGAGGAGTAGGCAAATCCGGCTGACCGATATTCAAATGATAGACATGGATTCCTCTCTTTTTTGCATTCTCTGCCAAAGGAGCCAACTTTCTGATAGGTGACTCTGGCATTTCCTGACCTCTGATGGATATTTCTGGCATATACAATAATTTTAAAACATTATTGCAAAGATAACGGTAAAGGAGAAAACACGCAACTAATATGAGAGAATAAATCCCAGCAAACTACCATTAAGATTCTTACATAAAGTCAATGTATGTTATCAAAACTCATTTTATAAGGTCAGCTCAAAATAAAAACATATATTTGAATTAGCAGTTAACACAAATATTCAGAATCATGGATTTATACCTTATTATATTCACTTCCGGTAATTACAGAAAAGAGCAAGTTTATGAAAGCCACAAAGATCTATTTGTTGCTTTGGAAAACCATTTCACGCTTCATCTTATAAACTATAAAGATGCAGATACAATTCCAAGCAATTCTTACAAGATGGCTTTCATAGCAAGCGGACAGGTAGAAGATAAAGTAATCAGTAATTTCAGCATCTTCCCCTATCCCATTACTTTACTGACCGACGGACTGAACAATTCATTGGCAGCGGCAATGGAAATTGCTGCATGGATTCGAAGCAAGGACATGAAAGTACAGATAATCCATGGCCGTACACAGGAAATGGTTAGTCAAGTACTGCAACATCATCAAGCTTTCCAGGCACGTCATTACCTAAAAGGAAAGAGAATCGGTGTCGTGGGCACTCCATCTTCCTGGCTAGTGGCTTGCCATGTAGACTATCTGCTTGCCAGCAAAAGATGGGGAGTGACATATGTAGATATTCCAATAGAAGAAGTCTATAAATTATACAATCAAATTACAGATGATGAAGTGGGAGTAGAAGCTTCTCTTTTTGCAACCCGGGCACAAGCTTGCCAAGACACGACTCCCGAGATTTTACTTCAAGAAATGCGTTTATACAAGGCTGTCAAAACCATTTGCAAAGAAGAGAAACTGGATGCGGTCACTCTGTCCGGAGCATTATTGACAGAAGAATTACAACTGACCGGTTGCCTTGCCAGTTCTTTGCTCAATAACGAAGGAATACCTTCCGGATGCGAAGGTGATTTACAGGCAATCATGACACTTCTGATGGCAAAGGCTCTGACAGGACAAACTTGTTTTATGGGCAATCCGGCTTTTATCGATACCCAGAACAACGAACTGCTATTAGCACATTGTTCAATACCTACCAGCATGACAGACAGCTACATCATCCGTGATCATTTCGAAGCAGCTACAGGTATTGGTATACAAGGTATCGTACACCCTGGCGATGTGACCATTTTCCGTTGTGGAGGAGAATGTCTGGATGAATATTTTGTCACAGAGGGATACTTGACGGAAAACATGAATCTTCTTACAGCCTGCCGTACACAGTTAAGAATAAAACTGGGCAAGCCTGTTTCTTATTTCTTAAAAAATCCGTTAGGCAATCATCATGTGATGCTACTTGGGAAACACGCACAAGCCATACAGGAGTTCATGCAACAAAACCGGTGCAAACTGAGAGAATAAAGGATAGAAAAGTGAATTACTTTCTGCCATGAAGAAGTCGATAGTCTGTATTTTTTAATTTATCTTTGCATAAAAGATACTAACCCTTAAAAGAAAAAACAGTCATTATGATGCATAATTGGTTTGAATGTAAGATTCGTTACGAAAAAGTCATGGAAAATGGAATGAACAAGAAAGTAACAGAACCTTACTTGGTAGATGCACTCAGTTTTACAGAAGCAGAATCACGTATTATTGAAGAAATAACTCCTTTTATCAGCGGAGAATTTACAGTTTCCGATATCAAAAGAGCCAACTACAGCGAACTTTTCCCCTGTGAGGAAGACAGTGCAGACCGTTGGTTTAAATGCAAATTGTACTTCATCACACTCGATGAAAAAAGCGGAGCAGAAAAAAAGACTGCAACCAACGTACTGGTACAGGCAGCTGACTTACGGGATGCTGTCAAGAAACTGGATGAAGGAATGAAAGGAACAATGGCAGACTATTCCATTGCATCCGTAGCCGAAACAGCAATCATGGATGTATACCCTTATTCTGCCGAACCTGATGTAAAGCCAGAGTTCCCTGACGCAGACAAAAGATAAATAATATCCAACCGCCTATGGACATCCAAGCAAATTTAAAGGAAGTACTTACCAGTTTACCTGCACAGGTAAAACTGGTAGCGGTATCGAAGTTTCACCCTAATGAATCGATAGAACAGGCTTATCGGGCAGGGCAACGTATATTTGGAGAAAGTAAAGTACAAGAACTTACCGGCAAATATGAAACGTTACCCAAAGATATAGAATGGCACTTCATTGGACATTTACAAACCAACAAGGTCAAGTATATTGCTCCCTATATCGCCATGATACATGCCGTCGATTCTTACAAGCTGTTAGCCGAAATCGACAAACAAGCAGCCAAAAACGGCAGAGTAATACCTTGCCTTCTCGAAATACACATCGCACAAGAAGAAAGCAAATACGGTTTTACCTTTCAGGAATGCAGAGAAATGCTTGAAGCCGGAGAATGGAAAAACCTCACACATATCTGCATTGCCGGATTGATGGGAATGGCTACTTTCACAGAAGATGAAACAGAAATAAAAAGAGAATTTGATTCACTGAAACAGTTCTTCAACGAAATCAAACAGAATTATTTTGCTGACAGAGATACATTCCGGGAAATTTCGATGGGAATGTCGCACGATTATCCACTCGCGATAGAAGCAGGAAGTACCCTGGTACGAGTAGGCAGTAAAATATTCGGAGAAAGAATTTATTAAAAAAACAAGCAATATGGAACAATTGAAAACTACATTTGCAGGATTATCACTGAAAAATCCCATTATTATCAGCAGTTCGGGATTGACTAACAGTGTAGAGAAAATAAAAAAACTGGAAGAAGCCGGTGCAGCAGCCGTTGTACTTAAATCTGTTTTCGAAGAACAAATCAACATGCAGGCAGGTTCTATGCAGGGCTATGGTTCTCCTGAAGCAGACGACTATTTGGGAGCTTATGTACGCTCACATGCATTGAGCGAACACATCAGCCTCATCGAACAGGCAAAAAAAGAATGCTCTATTCCTATCATCGCCAGCATCAACTGCTACAGCGACAGTGAATGGACTGACTTTGCAGCAATGATGCAGAACGCAGGAGCTGATGCTTTGGAGCTGAACATCTTGTCATTGCAGACCGACAAAGATTATAAATTCGGTAGCTTTGAGCAGCGCCATATCGATATTCTCTGCCATGTAAAGAAGGTTGTCAACATTCCTATAATTATCAAATTAGGAATGAACTTTACCAATCCTATAGCTCTTATCAACCAGCTTTATGCCAACGGAGCAGCTGCCGTTGTTTTATTCAACCGCTTCTACCAGCCCGACTTCAACATTGATACACTAAGCTTTACAAACACCAACGTAATGAGTACTCCTCAAGAATTGGCAAGCCGTCTGCGCTGGACAGCAATTGCTTCTGCGGAAGTTCCACAGATAGACTATGCTGTATCTGGTGGTGTACATTGTGGCAAAGGTGTTATCAAATCCATTTTAGCAGGTGCATCGGCTGTAGAAATTTGCAGCGTTATTTATCAATATGGTGCAAAAGAAATTGCAAAAATAGAGAAAGAACTGGCAGAATGGATGAACGAACAGGGATACAATACTATTTCTCAATTCCAGGGCAAAATGAACGCTTCGGCATGTGGAGACGTAAACCCGTTCGAACGTACCCAGTTTATGAAATATTACAGCAATCACGAAGAATAAGTATAAGTGAACAGAACAGGGGAAATATTTTCCCTGTTCTGTATAAACCAATCAGTCTCCCTTATATTGTTGCAACCATGAAAAGTCTATTCAGCCTCATAGGATTACTGCTGCCTGTTGCCGGACTGGCACAAACGGAAGTCCAACCGGACAGTTTAGTATGTTCACCCATATCAGCTTCTAACGACAGTCTTTATGTACCATTACAGTCACCAGTCGTAGAATCCGGAATATACAGACCCTTTGGCTTATACGGTATTACTCCTTTTGGATATGGCTTCTCGACATGGGAGTTGCACAAAGGCTTCAATGCTTCCATTGGACTAAACCTTACATTCAGTCCCAGCCGTTATGCCCCTTCAGGCGTCGGATTCGGACAAGATGCAGCATTCATGTATGCCGTTCCGGTAAGCAACCGCATCAGCATTGCAGGCGGACTTTATGCAAGCAACATGAACTGGGGATTCGTAAACTATCAGCAAGTAGGAATTGCAGGGGTAGCCGCTTTCCAGCTGACAGACCGGATCAGTTTTACAGCTTATGGAGTCAAATCACTGACACCTCAACGTCCCCAATACTATTATCCCCTGCCCAACTACAATCCTGACAGATTTGGCGGCATGTTCAATTTTAAGATTGGAGAAAGCGCAGCCATCAGTATAGGAGTAGAAAGCAGACAAGGGAATACCCCCTGGTGGTATTAGCCTACTTTTCTATAAAACCATACAAACTCATGAACAAATCTTTGTTAATCTCACTGGCAATCAGTCCGATTGTCTCTGCCGCAGCCAATACACCGAACAGTAACACACCTAATATCATCCTGTTTTTAGTAGACGATATGGGATGGCAAGATACATCTGTTCCTTTTTACAACAACGAGAAAACCAATCTGAACAAACGTTACCATACTCCCAACATGGAGCGTATGGCTCAAATGGGAGTCCGTTTTACAGAAGCATATGCCTGTGCCGTATCATCCCCTACCCGTTGCAGTATTATGTCGGGAATGAATGCAGCACGCCATCGGGTAACCAACTGGACCCTGAACTATGATGAAAAGACAGATGCTCCCAGTGCAACCCTCGATATTCCAGACTGGAACTACAACGGCATCCAACCGGATACGGTAACCACTGCATACAATCGTAAAAATACCACACCTATTACTTCACTCCCCAAAATTTTACACGATAACGGATATTACACCATCCATTGCGGGAAAGCCCATTTTGGTGCAAAAACTACTCCGGGAGCCAATCCTGCAACAATGGGATTCGACGTGAATATTGCCGGAGGAGCAAACGGAGCACCAGGAAGCTATCTGGGAACAGAATTTTTCGGAAAAGGAAGCCCGCAAGAAGTAAAAGGAATGGAGAAATATTACGGACAGGATATTTTCCTTACCGAAGCACTCACGATAGAAGCACTGGAAGCGCTGAAAAAACCTATTGCAGAAAATAAACCGTTTTATCTGTACATGTCGCACTATGCAGTTCATTCGCCCTACAATAATGACAAACGTTTTTCGGACAAATACCGCGGTAAGTTCGACGAACAACTTCAGGCTGGGCTCAATGAAAACGAAGCCCGATATGCGGCCATTGTAGAAGGTATGGACAAGAGTTTGGGAGATATCTTGGACTTCTTGGAAAAGAACCCGGAAGTAAAACAGAACACCATCATACTGTTTATGTCGGACAATGGAGGACAAGGATTGAACAACGTACGACAGGGACGTGAAAACCGAGACCAGAACTTCCCGGCAAGAGCAGGAAAAGGCTCAGCTTTCATGGGAGGCGTACGCGAACCGATGATGGTATACTGGCCGGGAGTAACCGAAGGAAACTCGCTCAACGACCAGCGTGTGATGGTAGAAGATTTCTACCCCACCATACTCGAGATGGCAGGTGTTACACAATATTCTCCTATACAGACTATCGACGGAGTCAGTTTCGTAAAAGCCTTGAAACAGCCTGCTTATCGATACGAACGTCCCATCTACTGGCATTTCCCTAACCTTTGGGGGGAAACCCAAAATACAGAAGAAGGCTACGGAGCTTATTCCGCTATTTTGAAAGGAGACTATCACCTGATTTACACTTGGGAGACAGGACAAAAAAGACTATACAATGTCAGAGAAGATATCGGTGAACAAAACGATCTCTCCAAAGTCTATCCTGAAATAGTAAATGAACTTTCGAAAGAATTGGGTAACTACCTCCGCCAAGCCAATGCTCAACGGCCTGTAATCAAAGCCACTCAAAAGGTTTGTGCATGGCCCGATGAACGATAAATTCAGATACGATACTGATAATATGCTTTAGCCGACACCGTCGGCTGTATAATCAACGACGCCGATTCCATAATTGACTACGCCGATTGTACAGCCGACGACGTCGGCTAAAATACCAATCCATTTCCGGAATACATTGCATACACATCATAAAGGCTGGTTCACTTGATGCATCATCAAATTGAACCAGCCTTTGTTTTTATTCTAAGCTTCCGACTTAATAAACCTCCATACTCCAGCGGCAATTGCTCCTCCAAGCATAGGAGCAACAATAAACAGCCACAATTGTCCCATAGCCTGACCACCTTCCATCAAAGCTGGTCCAATACTACGGGCCGGATTCACAGAAGTACCGGTGATAGGGATACAAACAATATGTACCAATACCAAAGTAAGACCAATCACCAGACCGGCCATATTGCCGGCTCCTTTCTTCTCGTCGGTAGTACCCAATACAACCCATACAAATAATGCCGTAAACACCGTTTCGGCAAGAAATGCCTGCCACATATGTTCGGGCGCAAAGCTATTGGCACCCGTGAATGTTGGCCCTTCATGTGCACCGGTTGCCACCAGCAAGGAAAGCAACAGTGCCCCTAAAATACCGCCTACCACCTGAAACAGCATATACATCATGGCACGCTTCGTTCTCATTCTTCCCGAAAGCCATACACCCAAGGTAATAGCCGGATTTATGTGGCAACCCGAAATATTTCCTATGGTATAAGCCATAGCGACCACCGCAAGTCCGAAAGCGAAAGCCACACCCAAGGTCCCAACTCCATCACCTACCGTTCCGGCTATATTTCCAGCAAACACGGCACTGCCGCATCCCATCAATACCAGAACCAAAGTTCCGATTAATTCAGCTACATACTTTTTCATAGACATTTTTATTTAAGTGAATAATTCAATGACCGACTGATTTTCCCTTTCATCAACTTTCTTCATCAATATGCGGAAAAGCCTCTTTCTCAAAGTTATAAAAAAAGAAGAAGAATCGTACATCACAAATGCAAAAAAATATCCATCCGGCAAAAGATTCATTTACATTCAAGAAATTTATTCTATCGTATTCCGATACGATTTTGCATAGAAATAAATTGCCCGACAAAGAATAAAAAGCTATATTTGCACAAACTACTGCCCCTATGTGCAGTTTAAATTTTAAATTATGGAAAAAAGTTTTTTAGCTTTTATAGAAGAAAGCATCAAAAAAAATTGGGATTTGGATGCTCTGACCGACTATAAAGGTGCAACCTTGCAGTATAAGGACGTAGCTCGTAAAATAGAGAAATTGCATATTCTGCTTGCCGAGAGCGGAATACAACCTGGCGACAAGGTAGCCATTTGCGGACGGAACAGTTCACATTGGGGAGTGGCTTTTCTGGCCATCCTGACTTATGGAGCTGTAGCAGTCCCCATTCTTCACGAATTTAAAGCAGACAATATACATAACATTGTCAATCACTCGGGCGCCCGCCTTCTCTTTGCAGGAGATGTAATATGGGAGTCGCTCGACGAAAAGGAAATGCCTCAACTGGAAGGTATTATCCTAATGACAGATTTCACATTACTGGTATGCCGCAGTAAGCAGTTGGAATACGCACGCGAGCACCTCAACGAATTGTTCGGACGTAAATTCCCTCGTAATTTCCGTCGTGAACACGTAAGTTACCGCCGTGATGAAACAGAAGAACTGGCAGTCATCAATTATACCTCTGGCACAACCAGTGCGTCCAAGGGAGTAATGATACCTTACCGTGCTTTATGGTCCAACACACAGTTTGCTTTCGAGGTTCTGCCACTCAAACCGGGAGACAGAGTGGTATCCATGCTTCCCATGGCACACATGTATGGTCTGGCTTTCGAATTTTTATACGAAGTTGCGTGCGGATGTCATGTTTACTTCCTCACCCGTATGCCAAGTCCGAAGATTATCTTCCAGGCTTTTGCAGAAGTAAAACCACATATTGTCATCGCAGTACCTCTTATTATTGAAAAGATTATCAAGAAAAACGTATTGCCTAAGCTGGAAACACTGAAAATGAAAATCCTGCTTAAGGTACCTATTATCAACGATAAGATCAAGGCTACCGTACGCGAACACATGATACAGGGATTCGGAGGTAATTTCCACGAAATTATCATAGGTGGAGCAGCCTTCAATCAGGAAGTAGAGCAATTACTGAAAAGTATTGACTTCCCTTATACGGTAGGGTACGGAATGACAGAATGTGCCCCTATTATCAGTTATGAAGACTGGAAACGCTTCAAGCCGGGATCTTGCGGAAAATCAGCTCCACGTATGGAAGTGCGTATCAACAGTCCGGACCCGGAAAATATAGTAGGAGAAATTCTAACACGAGGTGATAACGTAATGTTGGGCTACTACAAGAACCCCGAAGCAACAGCTCAGGTCATCGACAAAGACGGATGGCTGCATACTGGCGATTTAGGAGTAATGGATGCAGCAGGAAACATTACTATCAAAGGCCGTAGCAAGAATATGTTGTTAGGACCATCGGGACAAAATATTTATCCGGAAGAAATCGAGGATAAATTGGCCAATATGCCTTTGGTAGCAGAAAACATTGTCATCCAACAGGCCGACCACAAACTGACGGCACTTGTATATCCCGACTTTGAAGAAGCATATGCACAGGGAATGACTGATGCCGACATTGCGCAGGTAATGGAAAACAACCGTATAGCTTTGAATGAAGAACTTCCGGGATACTCACAGATCACTCGTATCACTATACAACCAGAAGAGTTTGAAAAAACTCCTAAAAAGAGTATCAAACGCTTCTTATATCAGGATATAAAGTAAGTTCAAATGAAATCAAACAAACAACTCATAGCATTGTCCCTGTTAGGCTTTGTCCTGACAGGAACAAATAGTTCCTACTCGGCCAAACCAAAAGGTCTCAAAAAAGGGCCCAATATGGCTCTCAGTATTACCAATAAGAAAAAGGATCCTCCTCAGACTTATGTAAATATTGGCTTGCTTAGTAATTATGCCAATTTGCAAGGCTTTGGCCTCAACGCCATTTCAAGTATTACTCACCAATACGTTAAAGGAATACAAGTTGCCGGTATTACTAACGTAACAGGATTAAATATGTCCGGTCTGCAAATTGCCGGCATTGCCAACGTAACAGGAAAAACATCCAATGGAATGGTATTATCTGGATTGATGAACGTAAGCGGCAAAGAAGCCAATGGGTTTCAACTCTCCGGCATTGGTAACGTAGTCAATGGAAGCACCAGAGGATTCTTTCTTGGAGGATTGATTAATCTGAGTGGAAAATCTTCCGGTGGTGTACATATAGCCGGACTGGCCAATATCAACGGTCAGGATTATTCGGGTATGTCAATCGGTGGATTAATGAATGTAAATGGCAACAGTATCAAAGGAGTTCAACTGTCGGCTTTGCTCAATGTAGCGGGAGAAAGCAATAAAGGGGTACAGTTGGCCGGATTAGGCAATGTGACTGTCAATAATAAAGGATTACAGCTTGGACTGGCAAACTACAGCGAACAGAACAGAGGATTACAAATAGGAGTAAGCAATGTAGAAACCAAAAGAAACAAGGGATGGCAATTGGGACTTATCAACATCAGCCAAGACAGTATTTCTGCACGGCAGATCGGACTGGTCAACTGGAACCCACGTACACGTCCCCAATTGATTATCTCCGGAGGCAATCTGAACAAGGTAAATGTAGCAGTGCGCTTTAAAAACCAACACACATATACCCAAATCGGTACAGGTGCCTATTATTTTGATATGGATGCCAAGTTTTCTTTCAGCGCATTCTATCGTGCAGGAGTATATTATCCTATCCTCCCCCAGTTAGAAATCAGTGCCGATATGGGATATTATCATATCGAAAGCCTGAAGAATAAAGACAATGGATATCCAGCACGGTTGTATGCACTCCAGCCACGCGTCAACATTGAATATAATATAAGCAAGAAGATAGGTGTCTTTGCATCCGGTGGATACAGCTGGACAAAGACATATGGTCACAGTGGAAACTTCGACGATAAAGCTACATTCGAAGTAGGTATTATTTTATTTTAATACCTACTTCTTTAAAAATATATCAGGCATTCAAGCTGGCAGATCTTACACGACTTAATGTCTCTGGAGTCATCTGCAGCAAAGAAGCTATATAAACCAACGGAGCACGCTTCAATATTTCAGGATGAAGTTGTAAAAGACGGATATATCGCTCATAGGCCGGTTCAAAACGTAATGTATCGGCCTTTATTTGCGATTCTATCAGCGAATACTCGAAGAACTTACGGTATAATTTACCTATATCCGCATGTTGCTCTGCCAATGCCTCTACTTCGCTTTTATAAATTTCCCATACGATTGTAGGTTCCAACGTTTCAATCATCAGACGGGTCGGCTCTTCTTTCAAATAACTCTCCAGACAAATCACCATCCCCCCCTCATATGCAATATGCTCGGTTAAGTCTTTATCATATTTAAAATAAAACTGCCGCGTCATACCTTTTTCTATATAACGCATGCATTTGCAATACTCACCTTCGTTCAGAACACGCTCGCCTTTTTTATATTTTCTGCATACAAGAATATCTGCCAAGGCATGTATACTTTCCTTTTTCAACAAAACATGGTACTGAGCAGCAATGCTCCGTACTATTTCAACACTTGTTGTCATAAGTTTCTAAAGTTTATTTTACTTTTATCTTATCAAATCCTTCTCCGAAAACACCAATTACAGCACTTTGAGAGACAAAAGCATGAGGATCTATATCTTTAATTAAGCGAAAAATAGTACTAGACTCACGTTTCTTAGCCAGCACAAACATCATCTTCACATTATTTTGAGTATAACAACCTACGCCATCAATGAAAGTAACTCCACGATGCAGGTCTTTATTAATACGGCGTCCTATTTCTTCATACTTAGAAGATATAATGAAAAACTGCACAGACTGGCGGGCGCTGTTTACAACTTGATCCAAGACAAAACTGGAAATAAACAATACTGTATATCCGTATACTACCTTTTCCCAATCATGCAGCACCAGATAACTGGATGAAATGATAATCACATCACATATCAATATCACTCGACCTAGTGTGATATCACGATACTTATTGACTATTGCGGCAATGATATCTGTACCACCCGTACTTCCATTGGCGGAAAATGCTACACCAATACCACCTCCACAAAACGAAGCTCCCAACACACATGCCATAAACGGCTGATCGTGAATCAAGCCTTCTTTAAAAAAGCTCTGAATAACGCCTAAGATTGCAGTCAATACAAACACGGCAAATATCGTTTTCAAACAAAACTTCAAGCCCAGTATTTTCAAAGCCAGTAATAATAGAAGAAAATTAATAATCAAATAGGTATATTGAACAGGAAAACCTGTAGCCCAATAGACTATAGATGCAATACCCGGTACCGCACCCGATGGAATATCACTAGGCAAAAGGAATGCAGTCCAGCCAATACCATACATCACCATACCCAAAGCTATCATTAAATAATCTTTGGTTTCTCTCAAAATTTTCTGTTTACGAGTAGCAGATAAAGCCTGATTCATTGTCGTTGTTCTATTTAAAATTCAGTACAAAAATAGAAAAAACCTAAATATAAAGGCAGAACATTTTATATTTTTCCAGAAAGACACAAAGAATACGTTAAAACAATCTTTATGTAAAAATCCATAAAACAAAATCTTTTGCAAATGACATAAAATTCGTATTTTTGCAGCAAAATAGTTTTTACTATTAAATTATGGCATTAGTAAACGAACATTTCCTCAAGCTACCTGACCAATACTTTTTTTCTGAAGTGACAAAAAAGGTCAATTCCTTCAAGGTAACTCATCCTAAGGCACACATCATCGACTTAGGCTCAGGAGATGTCTCCCTTCCTCTTCCTCAAGCAGTTGTCAATGCCATGCACAAAGCAGCCGAAGAATTTACCAGTTCACACAGCTTTCACGGATATGCCCCCAGACAAGGTTATCCATTCCTTATCGAAGCTATTCTCAAGAATGATTATCTGTCTAGAGGTGTATCACTCGAACCCAGTGAAATATTCATCAATGACGGAGCAAAGACCGACATTGGTAATATCGGGGATATTTTGAGACATGATAACAGTATCGGAGTTACCGACCCGATTCATCCATGTTATATTGAATCGAATGTGATGTGTGGACGAGCCGGATGTTTTGAAGAAGAAGGTTTATGGAGTAATGTCGTTTATCTGCCTTGTACACCTGAAAACCAGTTCATGCCTCATATTCCTTCTCAGCGGATTGACATAATCTATTTATGCTATCCCAATGATCCGACAGGAGTTGCCATGAACAAGACAGAGCTGAAGAAATGGGTAAATTATGCCATTGAAAATGATGCCTTGATAATGTACGACTCAACCTATGAGGCTTACATACAAGATCCGGATATTCCTCACTCCATCTACGAAATAAAAGGAGCTAAAAAAGTAGCAATAGAGTTTAGAAGTTTCTCCAAAACAGCTGGTTTTACCGGAGTAAGATGTGGATATACAGTTATCCCCAAAGAAGTCACGGCTACCACACTGAAAGGAGAGCGCATTATGCTCAACAAATTATGGAACCGGCATCGCTCCATCAAATTCAATGGTGCATCTTACATCAGTCAGCGTAGCGCAGAAGCACTATACACATCCGAAGGAAAGAAACAAGTAAAAGAATTTGTATCTTATTACATGCACAATACACAACTGATGAAAGATATGCTTTCACAAACAAGCCTGTCTTTCTTCGGTGGAAATCATGCACCTTTCTTCTGGATAAAAGCTCCCGGCCATCTTAACTCCTGGCAATTCTTCGAGACTTTACTCTGTGAAGCCAATATTGTAGGTACTCCAGGAATTGGATTTGGACAAAACGGGAATGAATATCTGCGCTTAACGGCTTTCAATACTACTGAACAGTGTAAAGAAGCCATGCAGCGTATACAACAATGGGCTAAACAATAAGCAACTAAAATAAAAACAACAATAAAAACAACTTTAGGTATTATGTCAAAATTAAGATTCAGAGTAGTAGAACAGGCTTTTCACAAAAAACCGGTTGAAGTACTTTCACCAGCAGAACGCCCCAGTGAATACTTCGGCAAGTACGTGTTCAACCGCGAAAAGATGTTCAAATATCTGCCAAGCAAAGTCTATAATAAACTAATCGACGTAATAGACAACGGAGCAACACTTGATCGCAATATTGCCGACGAAGTAGCCAATGGTATGAAAAGATGGGCCATTGAGATGGGAGTTACTCATTATACTCACTGGTTCCAACCACTGACCGAGGGTACTGCAGAGAAGCACGATGCATTTGTGGAGCACGATGGAAAAGGTGGCATGTTAGAAGAGTTTTCAGGAAAACTGCTCGTACAGCAAGAATCAGACGGTTCATCTTTCCCCAATGGAGGTATCAGAAATACATTCGAAGCACGTGGATACAGTGCATGGGATCCTTCATCTCCAGTATTCATTGTAGATGATACATTGTGTATTCCTACTATTTTTATTTCATATACAGGTGAATCTCTGGATTACAAGACTCCATTGCTGAAATCTATCAGAGCGGTCACAAAGGCAGCGCTGGACGTAGTACACTATTTCGATCCTTCTGTAAAGAAAATCATTTCTTACTTGGGATGGGAACAAGAATATTTCCTTGTAGACGAAGGTCTTTATGCAGCACGCCCGGACTTATTGCTCACCGGACGTACCTTGATGGGACACGAAGCATCTAAGAACCAGCAGTTGGAAGACCATTATTTCGGTGCAATTCCAAGCCGTGTAGCAGCTTTCATGAAAGAACTGGAAATCCAATCATTGGAATTAGGTATTCCGGTAAAGACACGCCATAATGAAGTTGCTCCCAATCAGTTTGAGTTGGCTCCAATTTACGAAGAATGTAACTTGGCAGTAGACCATAACATGCTGGTGATGTCGTTGATGCGTAAAATCGCCCGCAATCACGGTTTCCGCGTACTGCTCCACGAAAAACCATTCAAGGGAGTAAACGGTTCAGGTAAACACAACAACTGGTCATTGGGTACAGACAATGGAGTGTTGCTGATGGCACCAGGTAAAACATCTGAAGAAAACTTGCGCTTCATTACCTTCGTTGTAAATACCCTGATGGCAGTATACCATCATAACGGATTGCTGAAAGCTTCCATCATGAGTGCAACCAACGCACACCGTCTGGGAGCACACGAAGCGCCTCCAGCAATTATTTCTTCTTTCTTGGGTACACAGCTTAGTAAAGTGCTGGATCATTTGGAAGAAAGCACCAGCAACGACCTGGTATCTTTGGGAGGCAAGCAAGGAATGAAACTGGATATTCCACAGATTCCGGAATTGCTTATCGATAATACCGACCGCAACCGTACTTCACCGTTTGCATTTACAGGAAACCGTTTCGAATTCCGTGCACCGGGTTCGGAAGCCAACTGTGCAAGTGCCATGATAGCCTTGAACACAGCCATGGCTGAACAGCTGATACGTTTCAAAGAAGATGTAAACGAACTGATTGAAAAAGGCGAGCCTAAGATTTCTGCTATCATTCAGGTAATCCGCAAATACATCAAGGAATGTAAGCCTATCCGCTTCGATGGCAACGGATACAGCGACGAATGGAAAGAAGAAGCAGCACGCAGAGGTTTGGATTGCGAAACAAGCTGCCCGATTATCTTCGACAACTACCTGAAACCGGAAACAATACGTATGTTCGAATCTACAGGAGTAATGAACCGTAAAGAGCTCGAAGCACGCAACGAAGTAAAATGGGAAATGTATACCAAGAAAATCCAGATTGAAGCACGCGTGTTGGGCGATTTGGTTATGAACCACGTAGTACCGGTTGCTATCGAATACCAGACCAAACTGATAGACAACGCTTACAAAATGAAATCTCTCTTCTCTGCAGAAGAAGCAGCAAGCCTGTCGGCAGAAAATCTGGCTATCATCAAGGAGATTGCAGAACACACTGCTTTCATCAAAGAACAGGTAGATGCAATGGTAGAAGCACGTAAGGTTGCCAACCGCATAACAGAAGAACGTGCCAAAGCGATTGCTTACCATGACAACATTGCCCCCATGCTGGAACAAATCCGTTACCACATCGACAAGCTGGAACTGATTATCGACGACCAGATGTGGACACTGCCCAAATACCGCGAACTGTTGTTCATCCGATAAAAACAATTCAAAGTATTACAACCCATATACACCCGCCAGCCTCATGCAACACAAGGCTGGCGGGTGTTTTTTCTTTTTCCCGCATAAAAAACGCATAAACTAACCCTTGCAATAAACAAAAGTACGTATCTTTGCGCCATGGAATGGTTATATGATTTATTTTTCAATCACTCCGCATTGCAGGCAGTCGTCATTTTATCACTCATCATTGCAGGCGGATTAGGACTCGGCAAAATTCATATCTGCGGAATTTCGCTGGGAGTTACATTTGTTTTCTTTATGGGGATTTTCGCCGGGCATCTGGGTTTCTCTATCGACCCTCAAATGCTCACTTACGCAGAAAGTCTTGGCTTAGTAATTTTCGTATACGAACTTGGGCTACAAGTTGGTCCCGGTTTTTTCAGTTCCTTTCAGAAAGGAGGATATAGACTTAATTTACTAGGATTAGGAGTTATCCTGTTAGGCACCATTATGGCTGTAGCCTTAAGCAAGACCACCTCCATTTCCCTGCCCGACATGGTGGGAATCCTATGCGGTGCTACTACCAATACTCCGGCACTCGGTGCTGCCCAGCAAACCCTTAAACAATTGGGTGAACCGACCAGCGGAGCTGCACTAAGTTGTGCAGTCACCTATCCGTTAGGAGTAGTCGGTGTCATTCTGGCCATCATTGTGGTACGAAAACTCTTTGTCCGCCCGAAAGATCTGGAAGAACAGGAACACGATGATCCCAATCATACTTACATTGCTACCTTTCAGGTACACAATCCGGCTATCTTCAACAAAAGTATTCAGGACATAGCCAAGATGAGTTATCCCAAATTCGTCATCTCACGAATCTGGAGAGAAGGTATGGTAAGTATTCCTACTTCTGACAAAATTCTGAAAGAAAACGACCGTCTGTTAGTCATCACAACCGAGAAAGATGCTCCGGCTCTGACTATTCTATTCGGAGAACAGGAAAACCGCGACTGGAACAAGGAAGACATCGACTGGAATGCCATAGACAGCCAACTTATTTCAAAGCATATTATCATATCGCGACCGGAAATAAACGGAAAGAAACTAGGAGCTTTGCGCCTACGTAACACATACGGTATCAACATCAGCCGTGTACTGCGCAGCGGTGTACAACTATTGGCAACTCCGGGACTTATCTTGCAGTTGGGAGACCGTCTGACCGTAGTAGGCGAAGCAGCTGCCATTCAGAATGTAGAAAAAGTGTTGGGAAATAGAGTCAAGACCTTAAAAGACCCGAACCTTGCCTCCATTTTTATCGGTATTGTATTAGGATTGATTGTAGGTTCCATTCCTATTGCCATTCCGGGCATCAGTTCTCCGGTGAAATTAGGACTGGCGGGAGGACCTATCATTATCGGTATCTTGATTGGTGCCTATGGTCCACGCTTCCATCTGCTTACTTACACCACACGCAGTGCCAACCTGATGCTGCGCGGTATAGGTCTGTCGCTCTATTTAGCCTGTCTGGGACTTGATGCCGGAGCACAGTTCTTCGAAACCGTCATGCGCCCGGAGGGTGCTTTATGGGTAGGCATCGGATTCCTTATTACTTTTATTCCGGTTGTCATCATGGCCTTGGTCGCATTACGCTTTTGCGGTCTAGATTTTGGCAATACCTGCGGAATGCTCTGCGGAAGTATGGCCAATCCGATGGCACTGAATTATGCCAACGATATTATTCCTAACGATAATCCTTCTGTAAGCTATGCTACAGTCTACCCTCTCGGCATGTTTACCAGAGTCATTATCGCACAACTTATTTTAATGTTCTTTCTATAACTTAATCTGCCCCATGAACATATACAAGCAAATTACTCCCGAAATCATCAAGCAGGATCTCCGTTATTTGGAGTTGCTGTCACATAATTTCCCTACCATTGCTGCTGCAAGTACGGAAATCATCAATCTGGAAGCAATCATGAACCTTCCTAAAGGTACGGAACATTTTCTGGCCGACCTGCACGGCGAGTATGAAGCTTTCCAGCATGTACTGCGCAATGCTTCGGGTGCCATCAAACGCAAGGTAAACGAAATCTTCGGCAATACCCTGCGCGAGACAGAAAAGAAAGAAATCTGCACACTAATTTACTATCCGGAACAAAAGCTTCAGCTGGTAAAGGAAACTGAAACAGATATTGTAGACTGGTATGTCATCACCCTGAACCAGTTGGTAAAGGTATGCCAGAATGTGTCATCCAAATATACACGTTCAAAAGTACGTAAAGCTTTGCCCGAAGAATTCTCGTACATTATTCAGGAGTTGCTTCACGAAAGTAGCATCGAACCCAACAAGCAGGCTTATATCAATGTCATTATACGCACTATCATCGATACACACCGTGCCGATGAATTCATTATTGCAATGTGCAACCTGATTCAGCGCCTGACAATCGACTCACTGCACATCTTGGGCGATATCTTCGACCGTGGTCCTGGACCGCATATCATCATGGATATATTGTGCAACTACCATAACTTTGACATCCAATGGGGAAACCACGATATTTTATGGATGGGTGCTGCAGCAGGCAACGACTGCAACATAGCCAACGTACTGCGTCTAGCTATGCGCTACGGCAACCTTTCTGCATTGGAAGACGGATACGGTATCAACCTGTTGCCGCTTGCCACTTTTGCAATGGAGGCCTATGCCGATGATCCATGTACCAATTTCTTCCCCAAAATAGACAAGGAAGCCAGCCCTTACAATGAAAAGACAATCCGCCTCATCGCACAGATGCACAAAGCCATCAGTGTGATTCAGTTCAAACTGGAAGCCGAAATCATACAGCGCCGTCCGGAATTCCGAATGGAAGACCGTATGTTGTTACACTGTATCAATTTCGAACGAAAGACATTGATGCTGAACGGAAAAGAATATGAAATGAGAGACTGTTACTTCCCTACAGTCGATCCGGCCAACCCATATAAATTGACCGAAGAAGAACAGGAAATTGTAACCAAACTGCACCATTCTTTCACCAGCAGTGAAAAATTGCGCAAGCACATGAAATGCCTGTTCCGCTATGGCTGCATGTACAATGTATGCAACTCCAATCTGCTGTATCATGCCTCCATGCCTCTAAACGAAGACGGCAGTCTGAAAGAAGTAGATATTGCAGGTAAACGGTACAAAGGAAAAGCACTTCTGGAACGGGTAGGACAACTCATCCGACAGGCTTATTTCGACGACAACGAAAGTAAAGAAAAGGCATTTGCCTTAGACTACGTATGGTACCTGTGGTGCGGAAAAGATTCTCCAGCCTTCGATAAAAGCAAAATGGCGACTTTTGAACGTTACTTCTTAAGCGATAAAGAAACACATAAGGAAGTAAAAGGTTATTACTACGAACTGCGCAACCGTGAGGATGTATGCGACATGATTATGGATGAATTCCAGGTAGAAGGCGAGCATCGTCACATCATTAACGGACACGTACCTGTAAAGGCTGTCAAAGGAGAAAAGCCTATCAAGGCCAATGGTAAACTGATGGTGATTGACGGAGGATTCTCGAAAGCCTACCAACCAGAAACAGGTATAGCCGGCTATACACTGGTTTATCACTCACGCGGTTTCCAGCTGGTACAGCATGAGCCTTTCACCTCTACGCAGAAAGCCATCGAAGAAGGCCAGGACATTAAGTCGACTACCCAGTTGGTAGAAATGAGCAGCAAACGCATGATGGTAAAAGACACCGACAAGGGAAAAGAATTGAGTATTCAGATAGAAGACCTGAAAAAGCTGCTGGTTGCCTACAACACCGGCATCATAAAGGAAAAAACACTTTAATGACAATCGGAACAATCCGTTTCATACACATACAGAAAACCGGGATTCACTGTTCAGTGAATCCCGGTTTCTTTTAAGCCACCACACAACCGGCAAATAATCAATATGACACCTGAATAACGATTTTGCTATCCAAAACAAGAAAATTCCACTTTTCAGCTAACGCACATTCTACACAAAACACAGCTTCACGCAACTTTATACCCCTTTAAAAGAGGGTTAAACCATGCTGTACAACAGCTTTTTCATACATTTTTCACCATCAAATACGACTTGTATCGAAGGCTTACGATACCTGTACCGATTGCTTACGCGACAAGTCACGTACACTTACGCTATCAGTCGCGTATATCAACACGACAAGAAATGGGATTTTCGCCCTCCAATTCATAGGTAAAATCTCTTTTTCACCTTATTGTATACATTTACCGACTTTAAAACCCATCTATTTCAAAAAGACAAAAAGTATCCGCTTCCAGCCATTACACTACAAAAAGCTACACTTTAACACCTTTAAAAAGATAGAATAAGCAAAACAGTCAATTAAGGTTTCATTCGGATTTCAGAGAACCTCCAAAAACAGGCAAATTTGCAAGCGTCCTCGTATCCGAGTCCAAATAAAGCCGTGTAGAGCGGTCTGATTTGACATTTTGTCAACTTCCTTCTGTGCCCACCAGCCTCATCAGAGAAAGTTACATTTTGTCACTTTCATTTTCAACTACAGTTCTCCTTCCGTATTCTCTCCCCTCCTTTCAGGAAATCAGACCTTTGTTCTTCCCCAGCCTCTTAGAACAAGATAAAACGAGAGATACCTGCTATTTCTTCTTCAGACTAAAACAGAAATTAATACCGATGCCCACATTCAGTTCACGACCCAGTGTGCTGCTACGATAAGAATAAGGTTGCATACCCGTTTCTGTTTCCAGTAGCAAATAACTCTCGGCGGAAGTCAGGGGCTGTCTGTACAAGACATCAAAAGTAATTGCAAAAAGAGGAGTCAGACGATACTGTGTCATGATGCCTACGTCCATACAGAATGTTTTTCCGTCACTTTCCAGACGCAGCTCACCATCCGACTCCTTCTTACGATTATATCCGTAAAAATTCTGTCCTATTCCTACGCGGGGATAACATTGCCAGCGTGTTCCTTCCAAACGGTACACTCCCCCTACGCTATAACCTATATGAAAGTAGCTTAAAGGAGAGATAGCCGAAACAAAACCCTCCAAAAAGTCACTATGCTCCAGTTTGCTTACATAGTATTTCACGCGGAAATCGGCATACCATCCCCAGCGTGCTCCACACAGATGAGTAAGCCGGATATCTTCTGCAGGAGCTACAGAAGGAGGTTCCCCAAAAATCCTTGCAGCCGGATTATCGGAATGATGAGCCAAGTCGATACTTCCCACAAACGTTGTACTCAGATGAAGTTGCCGCTGATAACGCAAGGCTTCCAGTTTCTGCACGTTTGCGCTTTTCTCTTGAGCATATAGAGGAGTCATTACGAACATCAAGCCTCCTACACACAGTTTGACAAATCGGAGATTCATAATTATACCTTTGAACAGTCTGTTTCTACCTATAGTTTTTCTCCAACCTTACCCGACTGCAGACAATCAATGCAGTAGGGGTCGGACAGATACATTTCACCAGTTTTTAAATGTAAGACTATATTTCCAATTAAACAAACTCCCTGCATCATTTCTTTTTCCAGGCAATTCCATCAGGCATATACATATGCCTCTCCTTCATGTATTTCTCTCAATCCAAACGCTTTCCCTTCTCTCTATTACGAAACTCTTTGGGGGTAATTCCTGTATGCTTCTTAAAGAAGCGACTCAGATACGAAGAATCCGGAAAACAACAAATTCCTGCAACCTCTTCTACCGACAATTCCAGTTTATTCAGCTGGACTTTGATCTCAACGGTCAGCTGCTCATCAATCAACTCCTTCGGCGTTTTTCCTTTCGAATACTCCACGGTTATCTCATTCAAATAACGGGAGGAAATACAGAGCCTGTCTGCATAAAACCCGATCTGATGTTCTCGCAGAGCATGTTCGTGAATCAGATGCATAAAGCGGTGAAACAATAATTGCTTGCGAGTATACGAACGAGCTACTGATACATATGTATCCGGTATTGTACTGAAAATCCACATCAGCATACTCTGCAGGAAATTCAATTCCAGCCGTTCCTTGAAAAGACCAGCCGGCTGAGTGAAAAGCATTTTGGCCATATCCAGCCACAGATTGACTTTCTCCCAACTCTGAGCATCTTTCTCCTGTCCGTGATTGTACAAAGGAAATTCTCGCATGTAATTGAAAAAGGTTGTATCCAAAGAAACGGCAGCCTGCAGAAACACCCGCTTGGGATAAAGTACCATCCTTACCAGAAAATCATCGGAGGAATGAAGCAATTGCATGATACTTCCATCCCAGAAAATAATCTCGGACATCTCCTGCAAATGAAAGCATTGGGCACCTGTAGAAATAACTCCGTTGCCATGCACACACAGTATTTGCACCCCACAATTAAAATAAAGCGGAGACGGCAACAGAAAATCCAAATTACTTTCCTCGTAATAGATTCCGGAAAGAGAAGACAATAAAGAAGTATCCATCGCAAACTGACTTTTATGAAACAAAAGTAGCAATTTCAAGCCAATATTATACCCTAATTGTTCCGTTTATGAAAAAAACTGCGCAGAAAATGGTATCCGACATCCCCTATACATTGTCTATTTTTGCATCGTTTTTCAAACATCCTATTTTTATGACACAAAACAACTCTCAACTATTTATTCTGGTATTTTTAGGAATGCTTACAGCATTTGGTCCCTTTGTAACCGACATGTATCTTCCCACCTTACCTGCAATGACCGGTTATTTCCACACCACTTCTTCGCAGGTACAGCTGGGACTTACAGCAAGTATGATAGGTCTGGCTGTGGGACAATTGTTTTTCGGACCACTGAGCGATAAATACGGGCGACGCCCTCCTCTACTTGCAGCTTTGATTCTGTTTTTATTGTCTACCATAGGTTGCCTCTGTTCGGAACGGATTATGCAATTTGTAGGATGGCGCCTTGTACAGGGTATAGCTGGAGCAGGTGGCATTGTGATTTCCCGCTCCATTGCTGCAGACAAATACTCTGGAAAAGAACTGGCAAAAATGCTGGCAATCATTGGAGCCATCAACGGAGTAGCTCCTGTAGCAGCTCCCATTGCAGGAGGAAGTATGGCCGACAGTACGGGATGGCAAGGAATATTCTGGACCTTATTCGTATTAGGCATTATCCTGTTAGCAGGCTGTCTGCATTTTCAGGAATCACTTCCACGTACCCGACGACCTCATACAGAATGGAAAGATGTATATATTAATTTCATCAAGGTAATCCATAACCGCCGTTACATGTACTACATTCTCCAGTTTGGTTTCGGACAAGGAGTATTGTTTGCCAACATTGCTTCTGCACCTTTTATCATGCAGGAGCATTATGGATTCTCTCCTATGATGTTCAGCATTTGCTTTGGTATCAATGCCATTGCCATCGTGATTTCGGCTGCTTGTGCAGTCAAATTTCCCCATCCCGAACAAGCACTGTATCGGGGTAGTATGGGAATGGTTGTCGTCTCAGCACTGCTTTGCATAGCCCTTGGTTCTGAATGCAGTTTTTGGATTTATGAAGTCCTTCTGATAGGCCTGCTCTCCATGTTAGGACTGACCTTTACGGCTTCAAACACGTTGGCCATGGACAGCGAACGTACTCATGCGGGTATGGCATCTGCACTGCTGGGAGCCTTAGGGTTTGCATTCGGAGGTATCGTTTCGCCTATTGTAGGACTGGGGAATATCATGACATCTACCGGTATTGTATTCCTGGTAGGTTCGGTATGTTCTTTCCTCTGTACCCGTATGGCTTTACGACGCACACTTGCTTTAGCACAATACTATAAGAAGTAAAATGTCGTCTTGATGACATAAAAAATGTCCGGCTGCTCCCATAGAAGGAACAACCGGACGTTTTTATTTCAGATGAGTTTATTGGTTCACTAGGAACACTGCTCTTACACAATCTTATTGGTCACTCTATCCGGAAAAACCACAGTCGGTTTAAACGACTTGGCTTCCTCGAAATCCATCAAAGCGTACGACATGATAATAACCACATCGCCTACCTGCACCTTACGTGCAGCAGCACCATTCAAACAGATGCATCCGGAACCACGCTCACCTTTTATAATATAGGTTTCGAAACGTTCGCCGTTATTATTATCTACGATTTGCACCTTTTCTCCTGCAATCATATTGGCTGCATCCATCAAATCTTCATCGATAGTAATACTACCCATGTAATTTAGGTTGGCTTCGGTGACAGTTACGCAATGAATTTTCGATTTCAAGACTTCTATCATCATCGCTTTAATTACTCCTTATATTTTATATTATCAATTAAACGTACTTCACCGCAGAACACAGTAATACATCCCACAATATAATGGCTGTCCTCCCAATTTGTCACTGTCTGCAAAGTATTTCCATCTACCACTTCAAAATACTCCAGTTCCAATCCTTCTGCTTCGGCAATCGCTGCTTCTACAAATTGCTTTGTTTCTGCCAATGTATGAGTTTTTCCATACTCCACACTATCAAACAGAGTTTTTGAAATCTTCAATGCCTGCACACGCTGTTCTGCAGACAAACGTGCATTACGACTGCTCAAAGCCAATCCGTCTGCTTCGCGGACAATCGGACAACCTACAATTTCCAAGTCGAAAGGATACTTGCGCACCATTTCCCGGATAATAGCCAACTGCTGGAAGTCTTTCTCGCCAAAATACGCACGGGTAGGCTCCACAATCAAGAACAATTTGCTCACAATCTGACAAACCCCATTGAAATGTCCCGGACGGTATTTACCTTCCATCACGGTATCCAGCGGAGCATAGCTGAACTGCCGTGTATCCGGTTCTGGATAGATTTCTTCAACAGAAGGAGCAAATACAAAATCGGCTCCACATGCCTCCAGCAACGCGCAGTCGGCATCCAGCGTACGCGGATATTTCAGCAAATCATTCTTATCATTAAACTGAGTAGGGTTTACAAAATCACTAACCACTACTACATCATTTTCGGCCACTGCCCGCTTAACCAGCGAAGCGTGTCCATCGTGCAAAGCTCCCATTGTAGGAACCAAGCCAATCGTTTTACCTTCTTTCCGAAGCACATCCAGTGCTACACGAAGTTCGTGAATTGTTTGAATTAATTTCATTTATACCAGCTTTTAAACTTATGAAATTCTAAAACCGCGGCAAAGTTAGACCTTATTTACCACATAATCAAAGAAGATTGCGAAAAAGAACACATAAAATTATCAACTTATTCCAAGGCACCTGTTCACATCAGATTGCACACAATACTTATTATCAACTCATTAACATACTATAAGGAATAATTAATTGATTCTCATACCCCCCCTTTTGTTATTTTTTTATATCTTTGCAGCAGATTATGAGCAACAATAAAACAATGAGCGCGAAAAAAGTATTATTCATCACACAAGAAATTACTCCTTACGTACCCGAAAGTGAATTATCGTTAATAGGTAAAAACCTGCCACAGGCCATTCAAGACAAAGGCCGTGAAATCCGAACATTTATGCCTAAGTGGGGCTATGTAAATGAACGCAGAAATCAATTACATGAAGTGATTCGTTTGTCAGGGATGAATCTGATCATTGATGAAACAGACCATCCGTTGATCATCAAAGTAGCTTCTATCCAAGCTGCTCGCCGACAGGTTTATTTCATTGACAATGATGATTATTTCCAGCACCGATTGATGACTACCGACGAAGATGGCAATGAATATGAAGACAATGGCGAACGCGCCATATTCTATGCCAGAGGCGTTCTTGAAACAGTAAAAAAACTGCGCTGGTGTCCGGATGTAATTCACTGTCACGGATGGATGAGTGCTATGGTTCCATTGTATATAAAGAAAGCATACTGTGACGAACCTTCATTCAGAGACTCAAAAGTTGTATTTTCGGTGTATAGTGATGGATTCAAATCTAATTTAGCACCCAACTTTACCGAACAATTATTATTAAAAGGCATTACTCCTGAAGATGTTAAAATGATTAATTCTCCCGTTAATTACGAAGAATTATGTAAATTAGCCGTCGCTTATTCTGATGGAGTAGTACAAAACAGTGAACACGTCAACCAGAATATCATAGACTATGCAAAGAGTCTGAATATTCCAGTCATCGGTTACGAAGCTGACGAAACTGCATTTGCAGATGCATGCGATGCATTGTACGACAAAGTAACAGAAGATGCCGAATAAAAATTAATGTAAAAAATTAAACCATGAAAGTGAAGTTCTTGGCAGCCATGGGATTGGCTGCTGCCCTCTATAGTTGTGATGACCAAACTACCGGAATAGGTCAGTTTGTAGCCGATGGAGACCAGATAGAAGCATTTGCAGAAACCTATCCGGTAAAAACGGCTACACGTACACTCGACCGTGTCTATTCACGTTCCAGCACTGCTTATTTGGGTAAATTTACAGACAAAGAATTTGGTGAACTGAAAGCAGGATTTCTGGCGCAAATCAATTGTCCGGAAGGTTATAAGTTTCCAGAACGACTGGAAAAAATAGACTCTGTAACACTGGAGTTTTATTACAACAATTATTTTGGAGATTCACTGGCTTCACTTCGTGTAAAGGTAAAAGAGCTTGAAACTCCTTTCGAAGACGACGGTACACACAAAGAGTGGTATTATACAGACTACGACTTCAGTAATAGCAACGATTGGACTTATAAAAGCGAACCTTTGGGTTTAAAAGATTATTCTGCCTACGACAAAACGGTAAGCGATTCTATACACAATACCAGCGATTACTATCCAAGCATCTCTGTACGGGTAAACGAAGACTTTGTAAACAGATTGTCTGAAGCAGCCAAAGAACAGCAAAGAGAAGGTGGTGAAGATTACTTTAAGGATGCACAAACATTCATTAATCACGTCTTCCCCGGATTTTATGCTGAAATAACCAATGGCGATGGCTCTATTGTATATATAGAAGATATATGGTTGCGTATGCAGGCTAAATATTGGATTAAGAACAGTGCCGGAGATAAAGATTCTTTGGCTACCACTTATATCCCATTTGCTGCATCAAAGGAAGTCTTTATGTCAACTAACTTCCACAATGCGAATTTCGACAGTCAAATGCAAGATGAAAAGGGTACTTATCTGAAAACTCCTGCTGGCTTGTGTACGGAAATGACTTTACCCTTGCAGAAAATCTTCGAAAGCGAACATTATCAGGATACATTAAATGCCGTATCTATTTCACTTCCGAAATACAAGAACGAAAGTGAAAGTAAATATAAAATGGGAACTCCATCTTATCTGATGCTGATACAGGAGTCTGAAATGATCGATTTCTTCGAGCAAAACAAAACGATTGACAACAAGAGTTCTTTTATTGCTTCTTATGACAGCAAAACCAACTCTTATTCATTCACTAAGTTGAACCGACTCATCAGCCGGATATTCAGCGAAATCAAGCCAGATAAAAACACCAATAACTGGGAGGAACTGGAAGAACAACATAAAGTATTGCTGATACCAGTTAATATCAGTTTAGATTCTCAGAACAATATCATTGGTGTAGAACATGATTTAAGTGTAAGCTCTGCACGACTCGTAAGAGGAACAGGGGATACAGAAGATATTAAGATGAATATTATTTATACGCGTCCTAAACTTCATTAAACTACATATTACAAAAATAAAAAGGCTACTCACAAACGAGTAGCCTTTTTTATTTCTATCAATTATTTCATCAGATAAAAGAAACCACTTATCGCTTTTAAACATAAAGGGAAAGATTCTAAACAACAGAATCTTTCCCTTCAACACAAGCTTTTATCTTTCTAGATAGGTTTTTATTCCTTATTTTGCGGCTTTCTTAGCAGATGCTTTTTTAGTTGCAGTAGCCTTTTCTTCCGCAGCTTTTGTAGAAGCAGCTTTCTTTGCAGCTGTTTCCTTCTTTCCTGCAGCAGCTTCAGCCTTCTTCAAGGCAGCCTGAAGTTTAGTCACCTCTTCTGTCAACTGAGTCAGTTCTTCACCCTGATTCTTGATTGTTGTCAGCAATGAGCCCAACTCTTCATTATCCATATCAACAGGATACAATGCATTTACGCGAGCTATAAAGTCGCCCAATATATTCATATAGTTTGTAAATGCATCATAAGGAGAATCATAAATTCCACGATTCAAGCCCACTCCCGTATCCTTTGTAGTCATGAAACGGAAGTTGTTACTAGCCTGCAGATAATCCCAATCCTGCTTGATTCGACGGTCATTACACAAATAAACACGTTCAGCTACACCATACAATTTATTGAAAGCCTCACGCTGCATTACGTTACCCAACCATGGGCTGATATCTCTTTCTTCGTCTGTCCAAGACATCGGATAAGGAACATCCACCATGTCTACAGATTTCAGTTTCGATACAATTTCGCTCGGAGTAGAGAAAGTTATACCTTTCTGTTTTGCACATACAGGCAATGCCTTCAAGAACTCCAGGATGTTAGAAGACAGCGGCTGAGCCATACCCAAAGCTGAGAGTTCCATAAACAGATTGATTACCTGCTCATTTTCAGGCATAGAAGCAATCCATCCAATATACTTATCGGCAAACAGCGGATATTCATTCCATTCAGTATTAGAGAAACGTAAACTAATATCGTCCGATAATTTAAAATCACGCATCAAAAGTTTCAGATTCGGATTTTCAGCACAATGATACAGATAGTGCGGACTCTTCCATCCCAACACATGTTTTGCGCCTTCTACCAACATACCCTTAAATCCCATGTCTGCTACGATACCACCAATTTCGTTGGTATAAATCAAACTGGAGTTACGGAATACCTTCGGTTCCTTTCCGAAATAATCTTTAATCTTACGACGCATACGTCCTACTTCTTCGCGGAAACAATCTTCATTTGCCAATGAAGAAAGACCGTGAGAATAAGGTTCACACAAGAATTCACAACATCCTGTATTATTCAGTTCATGCAACAGTTCAATTACCGCCGGAGCATGAATTTCCAACTGTTCCAAGGCAACTCCAGAAATAGACAAAGCAACCTTAAACGCTCCGCCATTTTCCTTGGCCATTTCAATCAGCGTTTTCAACGCCGGAATATAAGAACGTTCAGCTACTTCATTAATTCCCTGTTCATTGGCATAATCATCATAATAATAATGATCGGTACCTATTTCGAAGAAACGATAACGTTTCAGATGTATGATTTGATGTATTTCAAAGTAAAGACAGATTGTTTTCATAATGATTCAGATTTTTATTATTTACCATAGTTTTTCAAGACCTGCTCATACAGGTTACGGACTTTCAGACCTACTTTTTCCCAAACGATTCCATCTACCTCTTTCTTTCCTTCGTCACGCAAATATTCGTACAACGCCGGATTGGTACAAATAGAATGAATAGCATCGGCCATAGCATGAATATCCCAATAATCTGTTTTAATACATTTCTCAAGGATTTCAGCACAACCCGATTGTTTAGATATGATAGTAGGTACACTACACTGCATGGCTTCCAACGGAGATATACCAAAAGGTTCAGATACAGAAGGCATAATATATACATCACTAGCCTTCAACACTTCATATACCTGCTTACCTTTCATAAATCCCGGGAAATGGAAACGATCTGCAATACCTCTTTCTGCAGCCAGTCTGATCATCGCATTCATCATATCACCACTACCTGCCATTACGAAACGGATATTACGGCTACGCTTCAATACAAGCGCTGCTGCTTCTACGAAATATTCCGGTCCTTTCTGCATGGTAATACGTCCCAAGAATGCAACAATCTTCTCTTTCGGGTTTCTTTTTGGAACAATATCTTGTATTTCCTGCGACAAAGGTGATACTGCATTGTGTACAGTAAAGCACTTGCGAGGATCCTGATAATATTTATGAATCACAGTCTGACGTGTCAGCTCACTCACACACATGATACAATCTGCATGATCCATACCATTCTTCTCTATTGAATAAACAGTAGGATTTACATTACCGCGACTACGGTCAAAATCGGTTGCATGCACATGGATAACCAACGGTTTTCCGGAAATCTGTTTTGCATGGATACCTGCCGGATAAGTCAACCAGTCGTGCGAATGAATGATATCAAATTCCTGCTGACGGGCAACAACACCTGCCACAATAGAATAATTGTTTATCTCCTCATGAAGATTATCCGGATATCGGCCAGAGAACTCCATACATCCCAAATCATTAGTATGCATGTAGTTGAAATCGGCATATATATGATCACGCATATCATAATACAACTGCGGATCCATATAACTACCTACTCTGCTATTGACATAGTCCCACTGTACATCACGCCATACAATAGGCACACTATTCATTCCTATAATTTTCAAGAAGCTTTGGTCCTCATCGCCCCAAGGTTTCGGTATACAAAACGTAATATCCATGTCGGGTTGTTGCGACATACCTTTTGTCAAACCGTAACTGGCTGTACCCAAACCTCCTAAAATATGAGGAGGAAATTCCCAACCAAACATTAAAACTTTCATACTCTCTCCCCCTTTTTATTAGTTATCATACTTTTCCAATAAATTCAATGTACGCAAAATCTCAGCCACATTCATAGCAAATGATACAGCTCCTCGTCCTTTAAACGGTGGGTTTCCATCAAACAATTCAGGAATAGAGCCAATGCAATGGCGAGTCATTTCATCTTCATAGCTGATCAATTGACGTTCCACGAAGGAGATCGCACTGCGCTTATAGATGCGCAAATAAGCCTCCAGGTAGAATCCTTCAAGCCAAGGCCATGCTGTACCCTGATGATATGCATAATCACGCTGCAACTGAGGACCTACATAGTTTGGATTATATCCTCCACTCTTCGGGCTCAACGAACGAAGTCCTTTAGGAGTAAGAAGTTCCTTAGTCACAATATCCACCACAGCTTTCTTTTGTTTCGCATCCAAAGGAGAATAATCGAATGCTGCTGTAAATATCATATTCGGACGAACACTCCAGTCCATCATTGTTCCATCGACATAATCGAGCAGATAACCATATTCATTCAGGAAAGTATCTATAAATGAATGAGCTACACGTGTTGCCAACTGTTCCAGACGAACGGTAAACTCATTTTCATTATTTTCTCCCAAAAGTGCTGCCACAAATTTCAGTGCATTGTACCACAATGCATTAAATTCAACAATATATCCTGTACGAGGAATTACCGGATGACCGTTAACAGAAGAGTTCATCCAAGTAATTGCTTTTTCCTTTCCGTCAGAATAAATCAGGCCATTCTCACACACCGTCATATTAGGATGCTTGCCATCGAGCAAGAACGTCATGATGTCTTTCAGTAATGCACCATATCTGGCCTTGGCGGCATCATGGGATACCATTTTATCATATTGCTGAATAGTCCATACAGCCCACAATAAAACATCCGGATGTTCCATTTCATATACTTTCAAGTCAGTCTGCTCGCCTTTCATGAAAGCATAAATGGCCTTGACTGCAGTGTCCATTACAGTCTCAAACTTTTCTACTTCATTAATAGCCAACATCAATCCCGGCAATGCAATAAACATATCGCGAGCACGACATTTGAACCAAGGATAACCAGCCAAAACATATGACTCTCCGTGCTGTTTATTCAGGAACTGATGAGCGGCATTAATCAAACAATTCTTGAAGTTGTCTCTCGGAATTCGTCTATCCACCTCAGAAGCAAAAAGTCCGTTCAGTTCTGCAGGATCAATCGGAGACAAAGCTCCTGAAAAGACAATGGATTCCCCTTTTTCAATATCCATTTCAAAATAGCCCGGAACATAAAGATCTTCATTGAAATCATAGCCACGTTCCTGTTCTTTCGGATATTCGATTCCTCTATACCAATCGGGAGTAAAACAGAATGTATTCGACTTACTGAACTGCATATACAAATCCGGATATCCGGCATACATACATGTCTTTATTCCGTTTTCAACGGCCTCATACTGACGGTTCACCTTATCATTTTCATGAGTATACTGACGTACACTACGGAATGCCAAGTAAGGACGGAAACGAAGAGTTGTCTTTGAATGTGCTTCCATCAAAGTATACCGGATCAGAATTCGATTTTCATGGTGTACGAAAATAATTTCTTTTTTCAATACAACCCCACCTACCCTATAAATAGTAGTAGGCACCTTGTCGCACTCAAACTCACGGATGTACTTATGACCGCGCGGACTATAATTATCACCATGATATTTGTGTAACCCAAGATTGAATTCAGCTCCATGCTGAATAACAGTCTCATCCAAAGAAGAAAGCAACACATGGTTCTCATCATCCAATTCAGGAATTGGAATCACAAGCAACCCATGATATTTGCGAGTATTACAATCTACAATAGTAGAACAATGATACGCTCCAGACCGGTTTGTACGAAGAATCTCACGCGGTAAAGACTCTTCCAAATTTGTCATCAGCGTCTTATCGAATCGTAAATAACTCATAGTTGTATATTAAGGTTATAGTTAATTATTCTATAAAAAATGTTATTTTTACATGTGCTCAAAATTAGTAATTAAATAAACACTACAAAATTAAAAGTGTACTTTTTTTCTTCATCCTTGTTTTTTTCTCTACTACAAGAAGCTTTCTCCCGACTCATTCGTTTTTTACTTCAAGCATATAGCAAATCTGAAAAATTCTAAGTACCTTTGTAGCATAGAATACATTATACACATATACGTAAAACAATATGCAGGAAAAAATCATTATTCTTGATTTCGGGTCGCAGACCACACAGCTTATCGGGCGTCGTGTTCGCGAACTGAACATGTATTGCGAGATTGTTCCCTACAACAAGTTTCCACACAATGACCCTTCTGTAATTGGTGTCATTCTTTCCGGAAGCCCTTTCTCCGTATACGACGAGAAAGCTTTTAAGGTAGACTTGACAGACATTCGCGGCAAGTACCCTATTTTAGGCATCTGCTATGGCGCGCAATTTATGGCTTACACCAATGGCGGAAACGTTGAACCGGCTAATACACGTGAATACGGACGTGCACATCTGGCTACTTTCAAACACGACAATCCGTTATTGAAAGGCATTCGTGAAAACTCTCAAGTTTGGATGAGCCACGGTGACACCATCACTGCAATACCGGAAAACTTTGAAATTATCGCATCAACAGACAAGGTTGCAGTAGCTGCTTATCAGGCTAAAGGAGAAAAACTGTGGGGAGTACAGTTCCATCCGGAAGTATTCCACAGCGAAGACGGAACATTACTTTTGAAAAACTTCGTAGTAGACATTTGCGGCGGTAAACAAGACTGGAGCGCTGCTTCATTCATTGAAACAACTGTAGCTGAATTGAAAGCACAATTAGGCAATGATAAAGTTGTTTTAGGTTTGAGTGGAGGTGTAGACTCTTCAGTAGCAGCCGTATTGCTGAACAAGGCTATCGGCAAGAACCTGACATGTATCTTTGTCGACCACGGAATGTTGCGTAAAAACGAATTCAAGAATGTATTGCATGATTACGAATGTCTGGGATTGAACGTAATCGGTGTAGACGCCAGCGAAAAATTCTTCTCAGAACTGGCTGGTGTAACAGAACCGGAACGTAAACGTAAGATTATCGGCAAAGGATTCATTGATGTATTCGATGAAGAAGCACATAAGATTAAAGATGTAAAATGGCTGGCACAGGGTACTATCTACCCAGACTGCATCGAGTCTTTGTCTATTACCGGTACAGTAATCAAGAGTCACCACAATGTAGGTGGTCTGCCGGAAAAGATGAACCTGAAGCTTTGCGAACCTCTCCGTCTTTTGTTTAAAGACGAAGTACGTCGTGTAGGACGTGAATTAGGTATGCCGGAACATCTTATTACCCGTCATCCGTTCCCAGGTCCGGGATTGGCTGTACGTATTTTAGGAGATATCACTCCGGAAAAAGTACGTATCCTGCAAGACGCAGACGACATCTTCATCCAGGGTTTACGCGACTGGGGCTTGTACGATCAGGTATGGCAGGCTGGAGTCATCCTGCTTCCGGTACAGAGTGTAGGTGTAATGGGCGATGAACGTACTTACGAACGTGCCGTAGCATTGCGTGCCGTAACAAGTACTGATGCCATGACTGCTGACTGGGCACACTTGCCTTACGAATTCATGGCAAAGGTTTCGAACGATATCATCAACAAAGTAAAAGGCGTAAACCGCGTTTGCTACGATATCTCTTCAAAACCACCTGCAACAATCGAATGGGAATAATTTAAACCCTATTTATAGCCTTCCGTAAGGCATTTGGAGTAGCCTCAACTTGAAAAAGTTGGGGCTATTTCTATTATTGCCAATTGACTACGATAACAGGAAAAAGCTTCAACCGGCGTCGTTGTATGCACAGACACCGACGTTGATTCTACAGCCGGCGACGCTGAATATACAGCCGACACCGTTGGTTATAAAACAATGTGTGCATCACCCTATAATGCATTCAATAAAAAAAAATACCGGTCAGCTGATCACATCAGCCAACCGGTATCTTCTACATATTATATCCGCTTTTCTCAATTATCTATATCCATAACACGATATTTATTGTCGAATTTAATTTCCCAACGATTGGAAAGCACAACTTCGTACTCCTTTTTATCACGTTCTATTTTCAGAATCTTTTCATCCGGATAGGTAGATTTTACATAATTCAGGATTTCGGCCGGAATCACAGAAACCGGAACTCCATGTTTATGACAATTCAGTTCGATCCAATCACCAGAGCGGTCGAATTCCACTTTCTCCCCATTGGTGAAAATCACATCGTAACTTTTATAAACCTTAATTCCGCAACACTATTATAAAATATTTTTTTTAAGTACCTGAGCAACAAAAAGTTGCTCAGGATTTTGCCATGTCAGAGGATTCACTTAACTTAGTGTTGCAAAAAAATAATCAAACAAAACCTCATCAGGCATGGCAAAAATACAAATAAAATCCGAGAAGCTCACTCCTTTTGGAGGAATATTTTCAATCATGGAGCAATTTGACTCCACATTGTCATCTGTAATCGACTCGACACTCGGTCTAAGGTGTAGCTCGTTCGGTTATCAGTACAGTGAAATCGTCCGTTCCCTCATGAGTATCTACTTCTGTGGTGGCTCATGCATTGAGGATGTCACTACTCATTTGATGAACCATCTCTCGCTCCATCCGACACTTCGTACTTGTAGTTCTGATACTATCCTCAGAGCGATAAAGGAACTGACGCAAGGAAACATCTCATACACATCAGATACGGGTAAGAACTACGATTTCAACACGGCTGACACACTCAATACCTTACTGCTCAATTGTATGTTTGCATCCGGCCAACTGAAAGAGGGCGAGATGTATGATGTTGATTTCGACCATCAGTTCATAGAGACTGAGAAGTATGATGCAAAGCCTACATACAAGAAGTTCCTTGGTTATCGCCCTGGCGTGGCGGTTATTGACGACTTGATTGTTGGCATTGAGAATAGCGATGGTAACACCAACGTTCGTTTTCATCAGAAGGACACGCTGAAGAGATTCTTTGAGAGATTTGAGCAGAACGGACTTACAATCAATCGTTTCAGAGCTGATTGTGGATCATGTTCCGAGGAAATCGTGGAGGAAATAGAGAAACACAGCAAATCCTTCTATATCCGCGCAAACCGCTGCAGTTCGCTCTACAATGACATCTTTGCTCTTAGAGGCTGGAAGACTGAGGAAATCAATGGCATTGAGTTCGAATTGAACTCTATTCTTGTTGAGAAGTGGAAGGGTAAAGCATACCGACTTGTGATTCAAAGACAGAAAC
>OGNM01000033.1_pt1 | contig 105238 bp, 118 predicted proteins | sample 1573441 | NCBI WGS metagenome assembly OGNM01 (sample SAMEA2581915, study PRJEB24529) | metagenome | biome: Human gut stool | place: China | collected 2011
AAGTTCTGTACAAAATATGGGATATCCACATCCTTTGTGCGCAAGGGAAGGGCGGCCAAAGATGAGCCTTTGAGGAAGGTGCTTAGAAGCGAACTCTCAAAAGAAAGGGCAACACGGCTTGAAGGAAGCTTCGGCACTCAAAAGCAACATTACTCGCTCTCAAGGATAAAGGCCGGAAACAGGAAGACGGAAATACTGTGGATTTTCTTTGGAATACATACGGCAAATGCCATACTGATGATAGAAAAAATCAGAAACAAAACAGCTAAAGCAGCATGATATGATTTTACTCACAGAATCAGAAGAGGTCATCAGACTTCTTCCGGAACGTCATGTCCTGTCGGATAGAATTATGTGAGAAAGCACGGAAAAATGGCAATAAGAATGGCATATGAAGTGGTCATGCCCTATCATCTTCATATGCCATCTTATTTTTTAGAGACATTTACTGAATATCCCTTGCTCGCCCCAAAAACAATATTTGCTTTGTGTATTACTTTCAAGGTCGTGACCGTTGGTTCGGGCAGGTGAACCCTGCCCCCGCAGTCGATGATTGGATAGGCCGTTTTAGCTTTGATATCCTTCCCATGACGGATAATACAAAACTTACAGCTTCTGTTATTTTTGCTGTTTTTTACCGTTAGTGTTGTTTCCGGGTTTCCGTGTGGAATTGTTTCTTTTACCTTTGAAGTTCCCTTTTCTTTTTCCACCATTATTACTACGGGGATTATATTCGGGTGCTTCGCCTAATTCTTCCGGAACTGGAATTTTATAAATGTCCTTACCTATAAAGTTTTCGATGGACTTAAATTGTGTCTGCTCTTTTTCGCTGACAAAGGTTATGGCACATCCATCGTTGTTTGCACGTGCTGTACGACCGATGCGGTGCACATAATCTTCACTGTCATGCGGCACGTCATAATTAATGACCAAGCGTATGTCATCAATGTCAATGCCCCGTGAAACAATATCGGTTGCAATCAAAATATTTATCTTTCCACTCTTGAAATCATGCATAATCTGGTCGCGCTGTGCCTGTTCCAGGTCAGAGTGCATTTCGCCGACGTTGAGTTTCATGCGGCGGAAAGCCTGAGTTACTTCTTTCACTTTCATTTTGGATGATGCGAAGATAATCACGCGTTCAGGTGTCTGGTCTTGAAATAATGACTGTATAATGCCCAGCTTCTGATTTTCATAACAGATATACGCTGTCTGGATAATTTTCTCAGCCGGTTTGGATACCGCCAATTTAATCTCTTCCGGGTTTCTCAGGATGGTTTTGGCCAACTGTTGTATCTTGACAGGCATCGTGGCAGAAAACATAATTGTCTGGCGTTCCTTTGGGAGATATTTCACTATTTGCATAATGTCGTCTGCAAATCCCATATCCAGCATGCGGTCTGCCTCATCCAAAATGAAGAAAGATACTTTGGAAAGGTCTACATATCCTAAGCTGAGGTGGCTGATTAAGCGACCGGGGGTGGCAATAACCACTTCTGCTCCCAAAGTCAGTCCTTTTTTCTCTTGTTCAAAGCGTATTCCATCGTTTCCTCCGTATACAGCTACGCTGGATGCCGGCATAAAATAAGAAAAACCTTCCATTTGTTGGTCTATCTGCTGCGCCAGTTCGCGTGTGGGTGCCATGATAATACAATTGATGGCATCTTCGGGATAACCTCCCTTACTTAATTGATTTAAGATGGGGAGTAGATATGCCGCTGTTTTACCGGTACCGGTTTGTGCTACTCCTATCAAATCCTTTCCTTCAAGGATGATAGGAATTGTATGTTCTTGTACGGGAGTACACTCCTCAAATCTCATGGCTTCCAATGCCTGGAGCACACTCTCTTCTAAATTTAATTCTGAAAATTTCATATATATATTTTATACTATCTTTCTTACAGTTTGCCGCGTTCTTCCAAATAAGAATCTTTAAAGCCAAGGAAATAAAGCACCCCATCCAGCCCGATGGTATTAATGGACTGTTTGGCATTTGCCACCACTTTAGGTTTTGCATGGAATGCAATGCCTAGTCCGGCAGTAGACAACATGGGCAAATCATTGGCACCGTCGCCTACGGCTATTGTTTGTGCAATATCTACTTTCTCTACTTGTGCAATCAGTTTTAATAATTCTGCTTTACGCTTTCCGTCTACTACGTCTCCCAAATAGCGGCCGGTCAATTTACCGTCTACTATTTCCAGTTCATTGGCATAAACATAATCAATGCCGTATTTTTGTTTCAGGTAGTTGCCGAAATAGGTGAATCCACCCGAAAGTATAGCTATTTTATAGCCATATCGTTTTAATACGAACATGAGTCTTTCCACCCCTTCCGTAATGGGCAGGTTTTCGGCAATTTCACGCATTACACTTTCATTCAAGCCTTTCAGCAGAGCTACGCGTTCGGTGAAACTCTCGGTAAAGTCTATTTCACCACGCATGGCGCGTTCGGTTATTTCTCTTACTTTGTCACCCACGCCGGCACGTTCTGCCAGTTCGTCGATACATTCTGTCTGGATAAGTGTAGAATCCATATCAAAACAGATCAGGCGACGCATACGGCGGTACATATTGTCTAATTGGAAAGAAAAATCCATTTCCAACTCGCTGCTGAGTTTCATCAGTTCCCGCTGCATCTCCTCTCGGTCCCGGGGAGTGCCGCGAACAGAAAACTCAATACAGGCACGTACACTTGCTTTTCGTTCATCCAAAGGAACGCGACCTGTTAAGCGTTTGATAGCATCTATATTCAGACCTTGTTCTGCAATGATTCGCGTGACGGCTGCAATTTGTTTTGCAGAAAGTTTACGTCCCAGCAAGGTCAGGATATAACGGTTTTTTCCTTGCATTCCTACCCATTCTTCGTATTCTTCTACCGTAATGGGGTAAAAACGGATGGTGATTCCCAAAGAGGATGCATTAAATAGCAAATCTTTCATGATATTACCCGAATCTTTTTCCCGGCTTTTAAATAAAATGCCCAATGAAAGAGTGCTGTGAATATCTGCTTGGCCTATATCCAAAATGGTAACATCATATTTTGAAAGTATTTCCGTAATGGAAGCTGTCAGTCCCGGCCTGTCCAAACCGGTGATACGAATTAAAATAAGTTCAGTACTTGTATCCATACATAAAATGTTGCTATTTACAGATTGCAAAAGTACGCAATTTAATCCTATCAAGCTATCTTTTGGGGATTCTTTTTTCTCGATGGAATGGATGAATTTATGCTATATAACATATTTTTTGATGTGATTCCTTGGAGTTGGCATAAAAACTCCTTACCTTTGCCACGGATTTCTAAATATAATGGCTTTGATTATCAGGCCAAAAGACAATGTTCCGGGGAGAAATTACTGTTTAAGGGCAGTCTCGGATAGTATTAACCAAAACCGAATTACATGATTAAAAATGTAAAGTGGATTTTTGTTGTATTAATCATTAGTTCCTTGATTTCGTTCTCATTTGTAGGGAAAGACACGCCGACAGAAGGATTGACGATAGGAGATAAGGCTCCGACTTTTACCATCTGTGGCGAAAAGCAACTGATTGACTTAAAGGATTTGAGAGGTAAATACGTGTTGCTTAGTTTTTGGGCCAGCTATGATGCTCCTTCGAGAGTGCAGAACGCCACCTTGAATCATGCAATAGAGCAGGCTGATAATGTGGAAATGGTTTCTGTTTCGTTTGATGAATTTAAATCAATATTTAACGAAACCATTAAAAAAGACCGGATTTCGACATCTAATTGTTTTGTTGAACTGGCAGGTAATTCTTCCGATTTATTTAAAACTTATCGTTTGAATAAAGGGTTTAAGAATTTTCTTTTGGATAAAAACGGTGTCATTGTAGCGAAGGACATCACTCCATCCCAACTTTCTTCTTATTTAAACTAAGAAGAGAGTTTCCGTAAGGAAAAACAAAAAATACAACAAAAATGATAGGGTGTGTGCCCAAACTAAATGGTCTATCAAACCTCGCCCCTACAGGCAAAATGACAGTATCATCAACGTTTAGGCACAACCCCTTTTTTATTTTTCTGCTATTGTCTTGTTCCGTGTCAGAAAACACGCTTTTACACATACGTCTCATGGGGTTATACATACTAACGTGAAATCAGGCACCTTCAAAAAGACAAGGACGTTCTTTAAAAAGAACAAGAGCTTTTTTAAAAACTCCATGGCCTTTTTGGAAAAGACTTAGTTCTTTTTTGAATATTCTTTCATCCATTTCCTTTTAGAGTTACTGACGTACTTTTTCAAAGTGCTGGTAGTCTTTCAAACTCTTCCAGGCACCTCCCCAAATGAAGCCGTGTTTAATGAACTCCTTGTAGCATAAATCATTCTTGTCTATTTTGTAAGGAAAGGATTGTTTTCTGTCGGCATATTTTTTCCCTTTTTCGGGAGATATAATGATTTTTCCGTTCTTATTGGTCTTGACATAAGGATTATAAAGCGGGTTGATATCTATTGCCAACCCCTTACTGTGATTGGATAGTTTCCGGGTGCCCGGCACAAGACGGAAATTGAAGCAGGAGGAATTGTTGGCTTCCATGGACCGATTGTCTTCTGCGTTATATTCATCAATTAATACCATTCGTTCAATGGGATATCGTGCTTTGTACAAAGCCTGGAATATTTCGATTAAATCATTGCTTATTGCTTTGTTGCAGACCAGTTCGCCAAGGCATATTTCTCCTTTCAGGTTATAATGGAGCACCTTCAGATAGCGTAATTCTTCTTTCGGTACGGTACAGTTCGTTTTATAGGACTTTCCATAGATTCTTTTGAAGAGGGTGTCGTCAATCTTTTGTATTTTAAAACAATTGGCTGCTCCAAATTGTACTATACTCTTCCGACTGACTGTTTCCCCGGCTTTCCATATTCTTAATATTGTTTGTTCCTTGTCGTTTTGTTCTTCTTGAGAGAACCGGCAGGCGGATGGAGAGGGGGTGGGTATAAAGGTTAAAAGACAGAACATACTCCGAATAAGCAGGTTTCTTATTTTCATTTGTTTTTGTTTTTGAGGGTTGATATTTTCTTTGGTAGGTAAAAATAGTGTTTTTTATTGATTTACATCATCCTCTATTCTTTTTCAAATGCTTATCTTTGCAATAATTAATTAAAAAGGTATGAGACAGATAAAGAATGTTGTGTTTGATTTTGGCGGGGTGATTATTGATATCGACCGTGACCGCGCAGTAAAAAAGTTTGTTGAAATAGGAGTGAAGGATGCGGATAATCTGCTTGATAAGTATCACCAGAAGGGTATCTTCCTGGAAATAGAGGACGGACGTATCGATGCAGAATCTTTTCGGCTGAAACTGAGTGAAAGCTGTGGTAAGGAATTGACATACAAAGAGGTAGAACTGGGGTGGAGAGGATTTGTCACAGCTGTGGAACAGTACAAGTTGGATTATTTGAATATTCTTCGCCAACGTAAATACAATGTTTATATTCTGAGTAATACCAATCCATATATTATGGGATGGGCACGTAGCAGGGAATTTACATCAGCAGGTCGTCCATTGGATGACTATGTGGACAAGATATATGCTTCTTATGAAGTGAAATGTGTAAAGCCTGATCGGGGCATCTTTGAATATATGATAAAAGATGCTGCGTTGAATCCTTCCGAAACTGTTTTTGTGGATGATGGTGCTTCAAATATCTCCATAGGCAAGGAATTTGGTTTTGTCACATTGCAGCCTGCTAATGGAGAAGATTGGCGTGAAAAACTGGAAAAGCTCCTATAATTATTTAGGAGCTTTTCTGTATAGGTAGATTGCTATTAATGTGTAGAGTATATTAGGTATCCATACCGCCACAATCGGAGGAGTATTTCCATTGATGGCAAAAGTTGCGGAAACCGTTTGGAATAGAATGTAAGAGAAGCTCAAAGCCAAGCCTACACCCAAATTCAGTCCCATTCCTCCCTTAACCTTACGGGAAGACAGTGAAACACCGATGGTGGTCAGAATAAAGGCGGCAAAAGACATGGCGATGCGTTGGTAGTATTCTATTTCAAACTCTTTGATATTGGCAAAACCGCGTTTCTTCTGCTTGTCAATATAGCTCTTTAGGGCAGGGCTGGTCATTGTTTGCTGCTGGTTTTTCATAATAAGGAAGTCTTGCGGCTCCATTTTTATGATACTGTCCATCCGGTCACCTTTGGTAATCTTTTCACGCATACCGTCCATCTCCCGGATCATATAGTTCTTGATAATCCATTTGTGCACACTGGCTGTATCATAGGTGATACTGCGTGCGGTGAGGTGGGATATCAATTTTTTATCCTTAAATTTGTCCAAAGAGAAACGGTAGCCCGTCTTGTTATAATTCTCATAGCGTTCAATATAGGCAATTACACCACTGTCGACTTCCATCTGTACATTGCGTACATACTCCACCTTTTTTTTCTTTTTGTAGCGGTCTTCAAAATTGAGTCGTGTCACATTACCTTTGGGGATGACGTATGCGCCTAATCCATAGGCTACTATGGAAATAATAGCTGCTGAAATCATATACGGACGCATCATTCGTTTGAAACTCATTCCCGTAGAGAACATGGCAATGATTTCTGAGTTTTCCGCCAGTTTGGAAGTAAAGAAGATAACGGCAATAAAGACAAACAGCGGACTGAGCAGATTGGAGAAATAAGGAATAAAGTTCATGTAATAATCAAAGACAATCGCTTTCAGCGGGGCCTTATTATTAATGAACCTGTCGATATTCTCGTTCACGTCAAACACTACTGCAATAGAAATAATCAATGCAATGGCAAAGAAGTAGGTCCCGAGAAACTTCTTGATGATATATATATCCAGTCTCTTGAGCCATCTGCTTTGCAAACGTTTGTTGCCGGTCTGTGACTGCTCTTTGTCTTTCGTGAACTTACCTATGTTCTTCTTGAACCAATTCTTCATTTTGTATAAATTATAATCTTGTGGATAAGCGCTTTACCATCATAGGCTTCCATGTCGAGAAATCACCGGCAATGATATGTTTGCGTGCTTCACCCACCAGCCACAGATAGAAAGCCAAATTGTGGATGGAAGCAATTTGCATGGCCAGCAACTCTTGTGCATGGAATAAATGGCGCAGATAAGCGCGGCTGTACATGGTATCTACATACGATGCACCATCGGCTTCAATGGGTGAATAGTCATCTTCCCATTTCTTGTTACGCATATTCATGATTCCGTCTTTGGTAAAAAGCATTCCGTTTCGTCCGTTACGGGTAGGCATCACACAATCAAACATATCTACACCGCGTTCAATTCCTTCCAATATATTTATCGGAGTGCCGACTCCCATCAGATAACGAGGCTTGTCTTTAGGCAGTATTTCATTGACTACCTCAATCATTTCATACATCTTTTCGGTTGGTTCGCCTACAGCCAAGCCTCCGATAGCATTGCCGTCGGCCCCCTTTGATGCAATAAATTCTGCCGCTTGCTTGCGGAGGTCGGGATACACACAACCCTGTACGATAGGGAACAATGATTGCTTATATCCGTATTTGGGTTCTGTTTCGTTGAAACGTTTCAAGCAGCGGTCCAGCCAGCGATGGGTGAGTTGCATGGATTTCTTTGCATACTCGTAATCGGCGGTGCCCGGTGTACATTCGTCAAAAGCCATCATAATATCTGCTCCAATGGTTCGTTCTATATCCATTACCTTTTCGGGGGTGAACATGTGCTTGGAACCATCGATGTGTGAACGAAACTCCACACCTTCCTCACGCATTTTGCGGATGCCCGACAAGGAGAAGACCTGGAAACCGCCACTATCGGTCAGCATGGGACGGTCGAAGCCGTTAAACTTATGCAAGCCGCCGGCGCGTTCAATGATATCCAGTCCCGGTCGCAGATATAAATGGTACGTATTTCCTAATATGATTTGTGCCTTAATATCGTCTTTCAACTCATGTAAATGCACGCCCTTTACTGTTCCCAATGTGCCTACCGGCATGAAAATAGGAGTTTCTATCTGTCCGTGGTCTGTGGTGATGATTCCGGCACGGGCATTAGATTTGGGGTCTGTATATTGTAAGTCAAAAGTCATATTATTTCTTTTCTTCGTTTGTTTGATTAGTAATATTAAAGTCTATGGCACCGTTTACTTTTTCATCAGTCAAAGCAAGCTTCAACACCTCTTTAATGTCATTTACATAGTGGAAAGTTAGTCCTTCCAGGTATATTGCCTGTATTTCTTCAATATTCTTGCGGTTTTCTTCGCATAAGATGATATCTTTGATACCGGCGCGTTTGGCTGCCAGTATTTTTTCTTTGATACCGCCTACCGGCAATACTTTTCCGCGCAAAGTGATTTCTCCCGTCATGGCAAGATTTGCTTTCACTTTGCGTTGGGTGAGAGCGGAAGCTAATGAAGTTACCATGGTAATACCGGCGGAGGGGCCGTCTTTAGGGATTGCTCCTTCGGGCACGTGGACGTGTATGTTCCAATTGTCGAAGATATCTTCTTTCAGGTTAAGTAACTGGGTGTGAGCCTTGATATATTCCAAGGCCAGCATAGCAGATTCCTTCATTACGTCACCCAAGTTTCCTGTCAAGGTAAGTTTGCCGCCTTTCCCTTTGCTCAAGCTGGTTTCTACGAATAAAATTTCTCCGCCTACGGCTGTCCATGCCAGTCCGGTTACTACACCTGCATAGTCATTGCCTTGATATTTGTCACGAGTATATTCGGGAGTACCCAGATATTCTCTTACGTCGTCAGGCTTAATTTCATGCACCTTTTCGAAACCATCACGTGCAAACTGCAAGGCAATCTTACGCATGATTTTATTTATCTTTTTCTCCAGCTCCCGTACACCGCTTTCACGTGTGTAATTTTCGATGATATATTCCAAAGCCTGTTTGCTGAACTTCACATATCCTTTCTTTATGCCGTTGGCTTCCAGTTCTTTCGGCACGAGGTGACGACGGGCGATTTCCACCTTTTCCTCTGTGATATATCCGCTCACCTCAATCAACTCCATGCGGTCGAGCAAGGGAGGAGGGATTGTTCCGAGGTTGTTGGCAGTGGCGATAAACATTACCTTGGATAAATCATAATCAACGTCCAGATAATTATCATGGAACGTGTTGTTTTGTTCAGGGTCAAGCACTTCCAGCATAGCCGAGCTGGGATCTCCGCGGTGGTCGCTACCCAATTTGTCTATCTCGTCCAGGATAATCACCGGATTGGACGATTCGGCTTTTATCAGACTTTTGATGATGCGGCCGGGCATGGCACCGATATAAGTTTTGCGGTGTCCTCGAATTTCGGCTTCATCATGTACGCCACCTAATGACATACGTACATATTTACGTTTCAAGGCAGAAGCTATAGAACGTCCTAAAGATGTTTTACCTACTCCCGGAGGACCGTAAAGACAAATGATAGGCGATTTCATATTACCTCTCAACTTCAGTACAGCCAAGTGTTCCAAGATACGTTCTTTTACTTTCTCCAATCCGTAATGGTCTTTATTCAGGGTCTTTTCTGCGTTGCCGATATTCAGATTGTCTGTGGTGCATGACTCCCAAGGCAAAGCCAGTAATGTCTGCAAATAAGTGAGTTGCACATTAAAATCGGGAGACTGCGAATTGATACGCTCTAGCTTTGACAGCTCTTTTTCAAAAAGTGCTGCCACCTCTTTCCCCCATTTTTTTGATTGGCCTTTCTGACGCAGTTCATCAATCTCATCCTCTTGTCCGCCACCCAATTCATCTTGAATATTCTTAATTTGCTGTTGCAGGAAGTATTCACGTTGCTGGCGGTCGATATCTTCGCGGGTACGTATCTGGATGTTTTGTTTGATATTGGCCAGTTGCACTTCGCGGTTCAGTATCTGAATAAGGCGATACATACGCTCTTTCAGTACGTCATATTTCAGTAATTCTATTTTTTCTTCAACGGTAAAAGGAAAGTTTGAACTGATAAAGTTGACCAGGATTTCCGGATTGTCCAGATTCTTTATAGCAAATACCGTATCGGGGCTGAGCTTTTCCGAAACGTCAATAAATTTGGCGGTCAAGTCTTTGCAGGTGTCTGTCAGAGCCTTGAATTCATCGCTGTCTTGCTCTTCATTATTCTCTTTGATAGCTGTAACCGTTCCTTTTAAATAAGGAATGGTTTTGGTTATATTGTCCAAATGGATTTTGGGGCCGTTTGACTGCATGATAACGGTCGTATTACCGCCCGGCATTTCAAAAATACGGAGAATTTTTGCAATAACTCCCACATGGTATAGGTCGGCAAATCCCGGATCGTCTAAGTCTCCTTGCACTTGGCATACAACGGCTATTGCTTGTTTTTTCTTATATGCAGCATTGACCAGCTTTAAAGTACTGGGGCGTCCGATAGTTACAGGCATGACTACCGATGGAAACATGACCATATTGCGCAAAGGCATTATAGGAATTTCTTTCTCAAATTCGATTGCAGATAAATCATCCGTATCGGTTTGAATTTCAGCCAGCATAGAGATGTCATCAGCATCTGTATTCATCAAAATATCCTCTGTCTTTTTTCTTTTAACCATAATTCTATCTTCCTAGTTGTGTTTTTAAATGTTGGGCTGTTGCCCAAAACGGGGACAAAGTTAATCATTCCTTGGCGAATAAGGAAAATTCATGAGTACTAAATGAGTTTTTTAAATCAAATAATTCCTAATATTTGGCGTATTCAGACTGAATTGACTACTTTTGGCAAAAAAATAATATAACAGCTATGCCAAACCCTTATTTTTCATTCAAACAATTTACTGTTTATCATGACCATTGTGCCATGAAAGTAGGCACGGATGGGGTATTGCTGGGGGCATGGACAGATGTGTCCGGTGCGCGCGATATTTTGGATATCGGCACCGGGACAGGGTTGATAGCCCTGATGCTTGCCCAGCGCAGTGAAGCGCATATTATGGCTGTCGACATAGATGAAGATGCCGTGAAGCAGGCCAAAGAGAATGTGGAAAAATCACCGTGGCCTGGTAGGATAGAGGTGGAACGTCATGATATTTGTTGCTTTAATTCGGATATCCGATATGATGTTATCGTGTCAAATCCTCCTTATTTTTTCAATTCTCTGAAATGTCCTGACGGACAAAGAAACATAGCTCGTCATACAGTTGGTTTGGACTTTGAATCTCTGATAGATAGTTGTGGAAGATTACTCTCTCCATCAGGGCGTTTCTCTGTCATTATTCCGACAGATGGTATGGATGAGTTTATGAGAATCGCCTCGGAGGGAGGGCTGTGTTTGTCTCGTCGTACATGGATAAAGACAAAGCCGGATGCCGCTCCCAAGCGGGTATTGATGGAATTTAAAAAGCAACCGGCGGTGAGTGTGGAGAGCTGTTTGGTTGTGGAACTCTCCCGCCATATATATAGTGAAGAATATATAGCGCTAACCAAAGATTTTTATTTGAAAATGTAATCTATTTTTTGGATAATCGCCTGAGCAGATGACGATTCAATACGAAAAGATGATTGTACTTCTGTTTAATCAACTCTTCATGTTTAGGCTTCAAACCGCTAAAATACTCTACGATTTGTTGCAGGAGGCTAAAAGGTTCCTCCTCTTTTTTTTTATTGGAGATTATCACATTCAGTCCATGAGGAATGAGTTCCACTTCGATGTCTTTACCTCCCATCACCGGATCGCCGTCATAATGCATTACCCCTTCTTTGGTGCGGTGTATCTTTATCTTTTTGGCACGCATGGTTTTAATGCGGCTGTTTTGGTCAATCGTTTTATTGAATAACTGGAAAGACAAGGACGGGACATCAAGGACGGTAAACGGTTCCAGGATGGTGACATCCATCAGTCCGTCGGTCAAAGAAGCCTGAGGAGCAATATAGGCATTATTGCCATACTGCGATGCATTGGCGCAAGCAATCAGGAATGCTTTGTATTTAATTGTTCCCTCTTCATTCTCTATTTCGTAAGTTTCGGGTTCGTAAGTCAGGCTTTCGTGCAAGGTATTTTCCAGATAAGTCAATAAGCCTCTTTTGCCGGAATCGGCAAATTTCAAGCTCACAAAGGCATCGAAGCCCACACCGCATGTGCAGAAAAACGGCATGTCGTTTATCTTACCGTAGTCCACACAAGTGCATTCACCGGTATTCAGCAAATCAATAGCTGCTTTAGCATCCATCGGAATATGTAAATGCCGTGCCAATCCATTGCCTGAACCACAAGGAATAATGCCTAATGCCGTGTTTGTATGTACCAACGAACGGCCGATTTCGTTAATCGTACCGTCGCCGCCTATGGCTACTACAATGTCTACATTGTCTTTGGCAGCCGCAGCTGCAATTTCAACGGCATGACCGGCGTATTGTGTTTTTACAATAGAATAATCAAAAAGCGCACGATCTATGCGCTCGTCAATCCATTTCAATATGGCCTTTTTCCCTTGTGTTCCTGAGATGGGATTTACAACAAATACAATTCTTTTTTTTGCGGTCATACTTCTTTAGGTCGTTTAGCTTTCAAATGAGATACAAAAGTAATACATTGTTAGTTATAACCATCGAAAATCATAAAAGTTTTGAGGTTACTAAATATTTTTTTTGAAAAAGAGAACAATGCTTTGTAGAAATTACTATCTTTGCAGCCTGTTTTGACGGGAACTCCTTTAAAAACAGAATGTATTAGTGAGTTTATATACATTTATTTTAATGTAAACCGATGAGGTTTACGCCACATATAATAAAATATGGGATTATTACAAGACAAGTTAAGTAAATTCAGATTGCCTCAGTTATACATGGAACAGGGTGTTTATCCTTATTTCCGTGAAATAGACAGCCATCAGGATACGGAAGTTATCATGGACGGAAAAAAAGTCCTGATGTTTGGCTCTAACTCTTATATGGGGCTGACTTACGACAAAAGAATTATTGAAGCAGCAATTGCTGCAACCCGTAAATATGGTACAGGTTGTGCAGGTTCACGCTTCTTGAATGGTACACTCGACCTTCATGTTCAGTTAGAAAAAGAATTGGCAGAATTCGTAGGTAAGGATGATGCGCTGGTTTATTCTACCGGTTTTACGGTAAACGAAGGTGTGGTTTCATGTCTGACAGACCGTAATGATTATATCATTTGCGATGACCGTGACCACGCTTCTATTGTAGACGGACGTCGTCTTTCTTTTTCTACTCAGTTAAAGTACAAGCACAATGATATGGAAGCTCTTGAAAAAGAACTTCAGAAGTGCAAGCCCGAATCGGTGAAACTGATTGTGGTTGACGGTGTATTCTCTATGGAAGGAGACTTGGCAAACTTGCCCGAAATTGTCCGTCTGAAAGAAAAGTATAATGCCAGCATCATGGTAGACGAAGCTCACGGCCTGGGAGTATTCGGTCATCAGGGACGCGGTGTATGTGACCACTTCGGCCTGACTGATCAGGTAGATGTTATTATGGGTACTTTCTCTAAGTCACTTGCCTCTATCGGTGGTTTTGTGGCAGCAGACAAAGACACGATAAATTGGTTGCGTCATAATTCACGTTCTTATATTTTCTCTGCAAGTAACACTCCGGCTGCAACGGCTGCCGCACGCGAAGCACTTCACATCTTGAAGACAGAGCCCGAACGTAAGGCAAACTTGTGGACGATTACAAATTATGCATTAGACAGTTTCCGTCAGGCCGGTTTTGAAATCGGTGATACCGAGAGTCCTATCATTCCGCTTTATGTGCGTGATACTGACAAGACATTCGAGGTGACCAAATTGGCTTTTGATGAAGGAATCTTTATCAATCCGGTTATTCCTCCTGCATGTGCACCCCAAGATACATTGGTTCGTGTTGCTTTGATGGCTACCCATACCAAAGAGCAGGTTGACTATGCAGTAGATAAGCTGACTCAATGCTTTAAGAAATTAGGCATATTGAAATAAAAGAATTTGTTTTAATGGTGCGGCTTGACAATATTTTGTTGAGCCGCATCTGTTTTTCAGCAGACGTCTGATTCGGTATCTGGTCAGTCGGGATATGCATACGTATGCGTGAGCCGATACGTACGTATGCATCGGTCTTCACGTATATACGTATAAGTCTGCACGTACGTACGCATAAGCCTATACGTATATATGTCATTGTGTCAGGCTGACTCATCTGAGAATATTTACGCTCGCGGGCTTTTGTGCATGAGTTGCTTTTCGTATCTTTGTGTCTGTTTCCAGATAGACAGTGACAGAATGAATCAGTTAAAAGGAATTATATATGCAGCAGTGTCGTCGGCAACTTTCGGGCTGGCGCCTTTTTTTTCTATCAGTTTATTGGCTGTCGGCTTTTCTTCTTTTGAAGTGCTGACTTATCGTTGGGGAGTAGCCACGGTGGTATTGCTACTGTTCGGATTCCTTGCAGGATGTAATTTCCGGTTGGGGGCTAAGGAGTTTATGACCGTTTTCGGACTAAGTTTGTTCAGGGCGGTTACCTCATTCAGTCTGGTAATTGCTTATCAGAATATAGCAAGCGGAGTGGCATCCATTATTCATTTCATGTATCCTTTGGCAGTGGCTGTTGTTATGATTGTTTTTTGCAGAGAAAAGAAATCTGTCGTTACATTTACTGCCATACTGCTTTCATTGATAGGAGCTTCATTACTGTCGTCGGGTAATATTGAATTTAGTGGAGGAGATACCGGGGTAGGGTTGGTAGCTGCTTGTATCTCTGTGTTTTCGTATGCAGGCTATATTATAGGAGTGAGGAAAAGCTGTGCTGTACATATTGATTCCACGGCTTTGACTTGCTATGTGATGGGATTGGGTGCTTTGTTTTTCTTCTTGGGAGGTATGTGTTGGGAGGGAGGCATCCGTCTGGAAACCAATGGCATCACTTGGCTGTATATTCTTGGATTGGCACTTCCTGCGACGGCCATATCAAACATTACTCTGGTAAAGGCCATTAAGTTGGCAGGACCTACGCTGACTTCTCTCTTCGGTGCACTGGAACCGTTGACGGCAGTACTGATAGGTGTATTTGTATTCAAAGAGCTATTTACCGTATATAGTGCAATGGGCATTGCATTGATTGTAGTTTCCGTCTCTCTTGTTGTTTTTCAGGAGAAGCGAAAGAGAGTCTGATGCAACGCCCATGGGTGTGGTTATTCGGTTTTGAGACTTTCGGTCGGATTGCTGCGGGCAGCGCGATAGCTATGTATAGTCACTGTAATGCCTGTGACGACAAGAACCAGAGCAAGCGGTAAGACGAAATTCCACCAAGTGGCGGAAGCCCGGTAAGCAAACTGTGCCAGCCAATGTTCCATGAGCCACCACACAAGGGGTATGGCAATGGTGTATGCTATCAGGATTTGCCATAGAAAAGAGCGGTTCAATGCCCATACTATTTGCCGGTTTAAGGCACCATGCACTTTGCGGATGGCTATTTCACGGGTGCGGTGGCGGACAGCATACCATGAAATGCCGAACAGTCCGAAACAGGTAAGTACCATTGCTATGAGTGAGTAGCTTATCAAGATTTTGGACAGAGTCGTAATTATCTTGTTCCGTTGCATAAACTGTTGGTGCATGTCTGTGTACTGAAACTCTCTTCCGTCATACATTTTCTCCCATAACTCCTTGATTTGTGCCAACGTTTCACGACGTGTTTCGGGGTGTAGTCTGGCTTGTATAAACATACCTGCTCCGGTCAGGCTGCTTTCGGGTGCAAAAGAGATTTTTTGTCCTGCGATTTCTTCTTCCAGTGAATTGAAAGGGAAGTTTTCTATGATACCTGCCAATATGCTCAGGCTATCGGAAAATGTATCAAATTCACGGAGGTTATGTCCTATTTTGGAAGCATCAATGTTCAATATGCGGGCATAGCTCTCGTTGATAAATACCGGATGAGAGTATTCCTGATATGCTTTAGCCGGTGATACACCCGCCAGTTGGCGTATGTGCATGGTTGAGAGGAATGCAGTGTCTGTTGGAATTTGTATTGTATAATAATGTTTCACGCTGCCGTCCGGTTGCTGCATGGGAAGCTCGTGCATCCACGCATTCAGTACAGAGCTCATGGATAAGGATATTGATTCTATTCCGTTGATGTTTTTCAGTTCTTTATAGAAGGGACTTTTCCCATTTAGCTCGATGGTATTTTCATAGCGGCAGGCACGGGATTTCAACAAACCCATTTGAGCTTGTGCCATTGCTGTGGCATAAACTAATCCTATAGAAAAAATGAATTGCAGGGTGACTAGTATCCATATCTGTTGCTGCTTTCTTCTTCCGGTGTAATTGTGGCTGTATTCGCTTAAGGTTTGGCGGGAAAGTTTCCGGCTGATATATAAGCCGGGTATCACTGCCATGGCAGAAACAAATGCTAAAAGCAACGGCAAGACTTGCCAGCTGAAAAAGAAAGAAAGGGATAGATGCGCCGACAGTAATTCATTGAACCACGGTAGTAAGTCATTGATAAGCAGCAAGGAAAAGAGAAATGACAATAGTACGGTGAGCGTCGCATCGTAGAATAATTGTCTGCGGATTTCCTTCAGTTGAGCTCCCATCAGTTTTTCGATATGTATCATTTTTATCTGTTGCAGGGTGCGTGACAGGCTCAGGTTGGTATAGTTGAAACAGGCAATGGCAAGTACCAGCAGGGCCGAAATCAGGCCGATGTAGAGTAAAGGTACGTCGCTTTGCTGGAAATAGGGAAGCTCTTGTTGCTTGCTGTTCTTTTTGGTATTAAAATACAGGTTTTTGAGAGCATCTACATAATATTGTGTACTTCCGGGAGTGAGAGTCGGTATTTTATCCTTTCTTATTTTCTCTTGTAAGAGCGATGCGGAAGCACCGGGGTGTAACTTTAGAAGAGTTGGGCCTCCCCAAAATTCTCCTGTTATGCCGGTTAACAAGTCGAAATGCAGGAATGATTGTGGGCGTTCTTTCAGAATAGCACCTACTTCATATTTTTGTGTCTTACCATCTGCGTCAATAATCTCAATCATTTCTCCTATTCCGCTATGACCGTGAAATAGTTTACGGGCAAAGGTTTCGCTGATGGCGATTTTGTCCGGTGTTGTCAAGACTGTGCTTAGACTACCTTCCAGGGTGGTGTAGTGAAAGAACTTATTTAATGTGGAATCTGCACAGATAAATACCGGGTGCTCATATTTTATTCCGTTGTATTTACAGATGTCCGCGTACATCCCATTCAGGCGTAGCATGTCTGTGATTTCAGCATATTTTCCCTTTATTTGTTCGGCGGTGTTCGCATTGACGTAGGATACTTTTACACCTTCTTCCATCGGAGAGTCTTGTCGCAGTGCGAAGATGAGATGGCGGTCGGGAGTCTGCTGTTCGATGTTATACTCGTGAATAAAGAAAGTGACAAGCAGGTTGGTACATCCGAGTCCCACTGTCAGACTGATGAGGGAGATGAGAATAAACAGTTTATTTCTCCACCAACCGCGGAAGATGATTTTAAAGATGGCAATGGTGTTCATTTCTTTGTATCTTTTAGGTTCAGAACATTTAAGATTAAATCATTGGAGGCTTTCCCTTCTGACAGTGCTTCTTTTCATACACTTTCTTTTGGATACAGAATTGCACGGATACACGGATTCCTTTTTTTTGTTCCGTGAACTCCGTGCCATTCGTTCCTGAAAAATGCGGTCTAGATTTTTACCTCGTTTACTACCTGCCCGTCAAACAGGTTGATGGTTCTTCCCGCATAGCCCGAATCATGTTGGGAGTGTGTAACCATTACGATGGTTGTTCCTTCCTTGTTCAGTTCAGTCAACAGTTCCATCACTTCCTTGCCATTCTTTGAATCCAAGTTTCCGGTAGGCTCATCGGCAAGGATTAGTTTGGGATTGGCTACTACGGCACGGGCAATGGCTACACGTTGTTGCTGACCACCGGAAAGTTGTTGCGGAAAGTGCTTTACACGATGGGCGATTGCCATTCGGTTCATGGCTTCTTCCACCCGTTTCTTACGTTCGGAAGCCGGAATGCCCATGTAAAGCAGGGGCAGCTCGATATTTTCGTAAACGTTTAATTCGTCTATCAGGTTGAAACTCTGAAAAACGAAACCGATGACACCTTTACGAAGGTTGGTACGCTGCGCTTCGGTAAATTTAGACACATCTGTGCCGTTCAGGTAGTATTCGCCTCCCGACGGATTGTCCAATAATCCGAGAATATTCAATAAGGTAGACTTGCCACAACCCGAAGGACCCATAATGGCGACGAACTCGCCTTCTTTAATTTCCAGACTGACATTATTCAATGCCCATGTCTCAACTTCTTCTGTTTTGAAGATTTTCTGTAAGTTTACTGTCTTAATCATCATTGTTCTATTTTAAATGTTATTATATCATTCGTTTTTGATAATTTCTGCCGGATTGATGCGGGCTATCCTGTAAATGCGCCAACTGATGGTCAGCAGGATGACCATGGCGGCAACAAGCATTGGAATACTCCATAGCATCGGATGCCTGTAGTCGAACTTTATCATGCTGTCTGCCATAATCATCAGAAAGAGGCATATCGGTACGGCCAATATCATTGCCACCAGATAAAGCATTACATAGCTTTTGCCAAAGAGCCAATAAATATCGCTGATGTGGGCTCCATTGACTTTTCGGATGGCTACTTCTTTTTGTCGGCGTTCCGTATCTATCTGTATGGAATGGTAGATTCCCAAAATGGTAATTAGCAGTGATATGATGGCACAGACGATGAACAGATTCCGCAAGACATTCAAACCTTCTACCTGATTGTCATAAAGCGTTGTTGCTTCATATGTGGCATTTGCCGGATAATAAGGATTTATTTTCTCTTTTATTTCCTGCAGGGCTTGCTTGCGGTTCGCACCCTCTTTCAACTGTAAGATGATGTTGTCCGGTTCATATCCTTTTTCAAAAGGAAGCACTGTTAAATAAGAAGTCCCGTATTGGGGTTGAGGGAATACATGGCACTGTCCCTTGATGGGGTATTCCAATTCTTCTCTGAACCGGATGGTTTGGAAACTGCTGTCACTTCTTATCTCAGTATCGATGGTAGGTGTGATATAAGCAAATTTTTCTCCCGGTTTGTGGTGCTTCTCTATTTTCATCTGGTTCAGATATTCTTCAGTCACTTGATGGACGATGACGTATTTCTTTCCTATATTCATCGTATTAAAACAGAATAAAGATAATGATTCGCACCAACTTTTAGCACGAAAGTAGTCACAAACTTCTGTTAGCTCCTTATTTAATTTGTTGTCATACGAGTAGGTGGGAATGATAATGAGGTTTTCCTTTTCGTCATCTGTTAATAGAGGAGTGGTGCTGCTGGAATAGCTTTGCATTTGCATATATATTCCTGCAATTCCGAAAAGGAAAAGAAAGGAAAAGAAGAATTGTGACCCCAGCGAGATATTGCGCAGCAGATGCTTCCCTCTGCCGGCTCGTCCGCTTAGTCCCTTGCGGTGTATATGGCGGATGATTCTGGTGACAGATACATAGCACAGAAGGAATGAGGCTCCCAGAATGAGAGCCGTATATTTTAGTTCGCTTGCTAACAGGAAAGGAATATCGATTTCCAGTTCCCGCCGGATGTCATAACTCAGGCTGTTGATGAAAGCCGGTAACAGGCTTTCGGACAAGGCGAGCGTGAGAATGCAACTGAAAGTAAGAATGATGAATTGCTCAATGAATAACAATCCGAAGATGTTGTTGCTCTTTCCTCCCAGGCATTGTCTGAGGGTTATTTCGCGTGTGCGGTTGACAAAAGAACTGATGCTGAATGAAAAATAATTAGTCAGTGCAACAATCAGGATAATCAATCCGATGATGCTGATATACAATTCCATACCTGCTCTGTGGGGGAGTTGGCTCATCAGATAGCATTGAGGTTCTGCTCGGTAGCCCTCCCAGTCAAGCAATGCCAACCGCTTGTTCACAGTCTCTATATCCGAAGGATTTCTGAGTAACAGTATTTTATCACCGTATGATTCAGGGGACGGGACAAATAAATCATACGAGGTGATGTAGTTATTCATGCCGGCCGGATAAGATTCTATGATGGCTCCTATGGTATAAACTTTTTTATTGATGGTGACGGAAGAACCGATGGTAGTGCCTGCATCGGCATATTTTCGGATGAAGTTTCTGGTCACGACAATGATGTCCGGTCGTTTGTCGAAGTCTTTCAGGCTTCCTTCAATGAGTTTTGGAGGGAAAACCAGAAAATAGTCATGGTTACAGAAAGTGGTAGAAACACGATAGACGGCATCCGATTGTGTTTCAAAATTAGTAGTTCCATTAGTGAAGAATGCCATTCCCAGTATCTCTTCGTTGCCCAATCCTTTTATCTTGTCAGGACTGAATCCTATGTACATGTTGGGATTGTTTTTGCCCCGAATGACTGCCATGCGTTCATAGGTGTCCAAGAATTTATTACCTCGGCTCATGATGGTGCTATAATAATGGCAAACGCTGAAACATAGCAGCCCTGCCGTGATGCAAAGTATGGATATGATGCTCCTTACTTTCTGTTTGGTCATGTTGCGGAGGGTAATGGTCAAGAGATGTTTAATCATAAAAGCGGTTTTTTAAGTGTTTGTTCTTTATTGTAATATACAATAACTGTGCCTGAAATGTATTTGGTTGATAATAAGAGCTGTACGGAATGCCTTAGTGTATGTTCATCGTGCGCTTTTGCACTATTCGTGTGCGATAGCGCACGATGAACGTTTCTTTTATTCCTTTTTTACGATATTTGCCGGGTTCAGGTGCATCATCTCATATATTTTGTAAGCCGTTACCAAGAATATCAGCAGGGCGATGGCAAGGAACAGTAGCATGCCTTTGTCCCAGCTATAAATATTCCCAAGAGTAGTGTCTGCGGCCAACTCTGCCAAAGTCAGTCTTAATATGGGATAGACGCAGCAAAAAGTGAGAACATAAATAATTAAGTAGGTTTTGCCGAACAACAGGGCGATGACCTTAGGTGTGGCTCCGTTTATTTTTCGAATGGCTACTTCCTTCTGCCGGCTGACCGTATCCATGGAGATGGCGGAATAAATGCTGAGTATCACCAGCAGCAGGCTGACAATGGCCAGCAACATGAATGCACTCCGCATCAGGTTTACAGTGCCCATGACGGTTTGCTTGGAGTCACTGAAATCGTGAATATCCAGTGGAAGTGTAGCAGGTACATAGCGGCGGCATATTTCCGTTATCTCTTTGATTACGTTTGAGGTAGCGTCGGAGCCGGAGGTCTTGAAGTAATAAGCGGAAGGATAGGGGTCTGCTAAAAACACGGAACCGGACAGATTGCGTTGTCCGCCTTCCTTATATAATGCACGGAAAGTACCGGCTATGCGATATTCATCTCCGCTCAGCGTGACGCTGCCTTCTATGCTGTCTTTTTGTAATTGTTCTTTAAACTGCTCGCTGACGTACACCGTTCCCCGGTCATTCTTGTCCACTAGTTTTCCTTCCATCGGAATCTTGAAGAACTCAAAATAGTGCGGATCTCCGGTAGCCATGAGCACTTGTCCTTGGGGTCGGCCGTTTTTGATGTAATTCATATAGGTGAATGCTTGGATGTCGAAGGAGCGGGAAAGGGATATCCGGTCCGTGATATCGGGCAGACGGTCGATATCCGAAAGAATGGCATCCATGTTCTGCCGCATACGAATGCTGTTTACCGACAGAGATACAATCTGTTTCTCTTCCTCAGAAGATAACGGGCTGTACATTTTGTCGAACATATCGTTAAAGATGAGTGTGATTCCGAATACGCCCCCTACAAAGAAAATGGAGATAGCCAATTGTACACTTATCATGATGTTGCGAAACACGTGCCGTTCCCGTTTTTGCACGATATAATGAATGATGCTCAATTGTCGCAACCGGTGAATGGGGTACAGTATGACGGACATACATACCAACAGCAACACCATGTACAGTCCCAGTTGCATGCCGTATATCTTTGGCATAGGCAGGGAAATCATGTCTTCTTGGGGTATATAGACATATGCCAAAGATACTACAACCTCTGTTATGATTAATGAAAGAAGGAAAGCAATGGACAACATCCAGAATATTTCGGCAAAGAGCAGCGAGAACAGTCCCTTGATATTCGATCCAAGACATTTGCGCAGTGCCAGCTCACGTTGCCGGTTATAAAACATTTGGATGATGAATTTCAGGAAATTGATAAGTCCCGACAACAGGATAAGAGAACCGACAAAGCGGAAAAGCAGCATGGTGATGTTTCTTTGCAAATCATCATTGCGTGCCGCATTCAGGCTGGCGTATGCATATACATTCAGTTCCCCACGCTGCCAAGTTGTTTGTTTCAGTTGCTTGTTCAGGTTTTCCAGAGTGGTTTCTCCCATGAGGAAAGTACCGACACTGAATGATGCATACGGATCCATGGATAAGGGAAAATAGCAATCGATGTCTTGGTCGGTAACTACACCGACAATCTTGTAATCCTTTATCTGTTCGGGATACTCTTTATACGTTGGCACGAGATGGATGATCATGCCTGTCGGGTCTTCTTTCCCAAACGCTTTGTGGGCGAACTCTTGGGAAATAATGACTTCATCGGGGGCATCGAGTTTTCCTTTTCCACTGACCGGACGGATGACCTTATAGGGGAAGAAGGAAGAGGAAACACATTGGTATTTGATGATGAAAGGCAGTTCCTGCTGGTTTTTGTTGATGACCGTGATTTCTGTATTGCGAGGAAAAGAAGCTGTTACAAGGCTGTCCATGCCTGTTATGGATTGTTCATCCAGATAACGGATGTCATCCAATTTCCAATAGATGTCGGCTGCGGTATCCTCCGAACAGCAGGCCAGGCTGATGCGACGCTCGTAATCCGGCAAATCTGTTTGTGCGGTTACAATATCAATAAAATAATTCGTCAGACAGAAACAGGTGATGCCTATTGCCAGACAGATAGCGGATATAAAGCTGTGAGCTTTGTATTTTAGCAGATTTCTTAAAGCTACTTTTAAATAATGTGTTATCATTGTTGAAGTCGTTTTTATTCGTTTTTAATAACTTCGGCAGGATTAGTTTTTGCAATCTTCAGAATACGGAAAATAATGGTCAGTATCGTAATGGCGGCTACTCCCATAAAGATAGAAGTCCAAAACAGTGGTCCGTCATTGAAGAACACAATATACATATTTTTCCATAGCTGGAACACGACGTAACAGATGGGGAAGGCTATGATGGCGGAAAATGCCAGCAGATAAATGTACATACGGGCAAACAACAGGATAATCTGTTTCAGTCCGGCACCGTTCACCTTGCGGATAGCCACTTCCTTTTGTCTGCGTTCCGTATCCAGAGTAATAGCTGAATAAACGCCCAATAAAGTGATAATCAGGCTGACAAAAGAGAAGAAGAAAATAATTCCTTTCATCTTGTTTTCTATGGCTTGTGTCTGATGTATGTCATCCAGCAAGGTGGAAATCCGGGGTTGTATGCTTGGAGGAAAACTTTCTTTCAATGTCTCTTCTATGAAGCTTTTTACTTCTTCCACACTGCCCGGTTTACACTTCAGATAGCAATGGCCCACATACTCATTGAAGTTGCAGGGCAGAAAGATGAATCCCTGGCTTTGGTTATAGGTATCTGCTATGAAATCGGAACAAGTGCCGCATACGGTATATCCGTCTTCATAGTTGTATAAAGTCATTCCCAATAAATCTTTCTTCATGCGTTCCGTTAGTTTATGGTCTGCCACCATCTGTTCGTTTGTTTCCAAAGTATGTCCGCTCAGGATGGGGATATTCATAAACTCGAAGAAGTTGCTTGATATGTTCATAATGTTGACTTCTATATAGCTGTCCCGGTTTCCTTTTTCAGTATACATACCTGTACCCGAAATGCCACCCAGATAATTTATGTCTGCCGGCAGCTTGTCTGTAATGGAAGGATGGCGGCTGATACGTTCTATCAAGGCCAGTTTTTCGCTATTCTTCATAAAGCGGTAATCCAACGGAAGACTGATGATTTCGGATTTTTCTTTTTCTGTCAGTGTATGAAACAGGGTGCTTCCGGTCTTGTCGGCTTGCAGATAAAGAGCTGTTGTGAACACGACGAACAGCCAACAGATGAAAAACTGAATGCCCAAAAGGATATTACGTATACTGTGGCGGCTTCGTTTGGGGTTGCTGCCGCGAATGCCTGTTTGTATGGAAATATGTTTTATTCGCCATACGGTTATCAGACACAATAATAAACACAGCAGGAGGATACCTGCCATATATTCTGTAGTCTGTGTCAGTAATAAGTTCCGTTCCACCAGCAAGGTGAAATTGAACAATGAAAAAGACAGGAACGGACTGAGCATTTCTATCATACTGAAGGTGAACAGAAAAGCAATCAATGAGATGAATACGGCCTGGGTAAAGAGCAGTCCGAACAATTGTCTGTCACCGCTTCCTGTCGCTTTGCGTATGCCGAACTCATGTGAGCGGTTCAGGTAACTGCCTGTCAGAAATTGGAAGAAGTTGAGCAAACCGGTCAGTAAAATCAGCAGGCCGATGACGGAGGTAATCCCGGCAAAATAAGGGGCGATGGATTTTTCGAGGAAATTCTTTCCAAAGGGAGAGGCTGTCACGTCATTCTCTTTCTTGAACATCGTATGTTTCAGGTTCATTGCCCGAAAGCGTGCCTCCAGCTGGGTAGGCGTTTTCCCCGGGCGGAGAAGGGCGAATCCCAAGCCGCCTGTCCTATTATTATTACTTTCAAACTGCAATATACCTTCACTGTCGTTCAGGATCAGCATATCAATTTGCTGCAGGAAACTCAGACTGGTATTGAGTGGGATATCTTCTATCACGGCTTGTATGGTGTAGGAGATGCCTCCTGTTCGTGGCGTGGTGGAGGGTGAGGTGGACAATCGTTGTGCCAATATCATCCGTTTCCCTATCGGACTCTCATCATTGCCGAATATTTTTCGCGCAAGTGAGCGGGTCAGTATTACGGAATTTGGGGTATTCGAAGCCGTTTCCCATGAACCTTGCACTATTTGGGGAGTGAATACTTTGTTATAGGAAGAATCTACCTCCATGGTGTATAAGTCTTCGTAGGGCAACTCCTTTCCTTCGGGCGTTTCTACATTGTAACTGCGCTGATTGGGATCGGCTACAAAGGTATAAGCTTCTACTTCCTCAATCGGTGTTTGGCGCAGATTCTCTATCAGATTGGCTGGAATGCCCCAATATGTAGTACCGTCCGGCGTATAGAGGTTTACATTGGCAATGCGTTCTTTATTGGTGAAGCATTGGTCGACAGAGTAGATGAACCGGCTGCAATAGAGGCAGATACTAAAGCATAAAATGCCTACAGATAACCCGAGAATGGATATCAGGTTCTGTGTCTTGTATTTTAACAGATGGCGAAAGGCCGTTTTTATATAGTGTTGAAGCATAGTCTTAATTTATGATTGATTATTCTGATTTTATGATTTTTGCAGGGTCTATGTTGGCGGCTTTGTGTATCTGCCATATCAGGGTTCCCAATGAAATAAGGAGGATTACCAATAAAGCAATGAAATAGATGCCGATGCCGACAGGAGCTTTCATGATGAATGTCCTCGTATAAATATGTATGAGATAATAGGAGAGAGGTACAGCTACTATAAATGCACCGCCTATCACCTTGATATATTTACGGAAAAGCAACAGATAAAGATCTTTCATGCCGGCTCCGTTCACTTTGCGGATAGCTATTTCGCGATAACGCTGCCGGATGTCGAACAGGGATAATCCGAACAGGCCTAGACAAGAGATAGCAATGGCTATCAAAGCAAAGACAGAGTAAATATGAGCCGTTTCTCTATCTTCGGAGTATAAGTCGCTGACTTCATCCGTAAGCCAGGAATGGTTGAACTCTTCCGTGTTGTATACTTCTTTTTCTATTTTTCTAAGGAGCTCCATCACTTCTTTCTCCTTACCGGGCTTGGTGGCTATTATGAAGTCACCGATGTTGTTTCTCTTTCCGACAACAAATGCCATCGGCTTTACTCCTTGGGTGAGATGGGCGGGATAATAGTCATCTATCACAGCTACCACGGGCATTAGTTTGGTTCCTCCCTCTTCTATTTCCCCATTTCTGAATGTTATCCAAAGCGGTGATTCGCTTCGTACAAAAGCATCCTCCATTCGGGCATATCCCATCGCTTTCATCGCCGCTTTATTCAGAATGATTTTATAGTCACTCCAGCTTTCAAACTTTTGCGGAATCTCTCCCTCCAGCACCTTCAAATCATATAAATGGAAAAAATTGGGAGAAGGAAACAGCGTGAGCATATTCAGACGCGTGTCTTTATCATTCAGCAATGTGCAGAAGGAACTTCCTCTTAATATGGAAGGACGTGAGTTCATCCACATCTCAATGTAGGGACATTCGTTCAGTTGTTGTTTGATATAACTATATCGGGCAGCACGCTTGTTTCGGTCGGCCTCTTCTTCTCGCACGAGATGATTGTTGTTCTCGTGGAACAATTCGGCTCTGAGGATGCCTTCCGTCCGATATCCGGGAGGGGTGGATAGTAAAAAGTTCAACTGTTTGCCAAAATAGAGCGACAAGACAAGCAGCAATATGGTGATGATGTATTGCAAAAACAGGAATGCCATGCGGATAGTGATGGATTGGCGATTCGATGAAATCGAACGGATGGACGCAATGGGAGACAGGTAATTGTATTTGATATACGGATAGACGGACGTAACCAAAGGCAATAAGACCAAGAAGCCCAATGATATCTGCCAATCGAATGCAGAGTAGCCGATTCGCTCACCCATCAGTTGGCTGACAGGAATCTGGCTGGCTTCCACCAACAGCCATGCCGTCAGCAATGCGACAACGGCCAGGAGTTGGTTCTCCAACCAGATTTGCAGAAATAGCGGCAAGCGTTGCAAGCCGAATACCTTTTTAACTCCATATTCTTTGGAACGTTTCATCATGAATACCATATATATATTGATGAAGTTCAATATCCCTACCAACAACAATAAGATGGCTACGCCCGAAAGAATATACAGATGTGTGTGATTCCCGAATTGCATGATGGAGTCGTAATCGTCATCATGCCCGATAGCGTTTTCCCAATATAAGTCTTCCCAAGGTATGAATTTCCAACGTATGCTGTTGCCATTTTTGTCTTTCTTAAATACGTTGCTGACTTGGTTTATCTCGTCCAGGTCCACTCCGGGCAGCACACGCTTCAGCGATATATCCATTCGCTGCCATTGCTTTACCAAGTTGTATGACACGAGCATGTCAAACCGAAGTAAGGTCTTACATCCCGGTTCATCTATCACTCCGCGGATAATGACGTCTTTCCCATAATACTCCACGACTTTCCCTACCGGATTTTCTTTCCCAAACAGTCGGCGGGCATACTGCCGGGTGATGACAGCATCATCGGGGGCTGTCAGTCGTGCCTCTCCCGTCAATACGGGGTAACGGAAAAAGTGAAAGAATGTAGAGTCGACGGCCATTATGTTCATTGCATAATGACTGTTCTTGTACTTTACATTGTCTTTTTGCTGTGCCTGCAAGCGGCATTGTTCTACGATTTTATTTTCCGGGATGTAGGCTGAATCTGTGTCCGACCAGCCTTCTTCCGGACTTCCGGGGTGAACGTTTCCGTCGATGTCTCGCAACGGGATGATAATGTGTTGCGGGTCGATGCAATGCGAGTCCACAGTCAGTTCCCGGTGGATATACCGCATCAGGACAATGCAGCAGGCCAGGCTGAACGCCAGTCCCAGGAGATTAATGATTGTATATGATTTTGAACGCATCAGAAAGCGTCCGGCATATTTCAGTGTTTTCATTTTGCGTGTTTTTATTTCAATATCAGTTCTTCTGCGTCGCCAAAGGTATCATATCCTGTGACAACTACCAATTCTCCGGGCTGTAATCCTTCTGTTATCTCGTACTGTTGTGGGTTTTGGCGTCCTATAGTCAAAGGCACTTTGATGGCTTTGGTCTTCGAGGCATTTACTTTATAAACCCATTGCCCGCCGGTGACTTGATAGAAATTTCCGCGTGGAATGACGATGGCCTGTTCGGGTTGTCCCAACTCTATCTGTACCCTGAAACTCTTGCCAACACGCACATTGTCAGGCATTTCTCCGGTGAAAATAAGATCTACATCAAACATACGGTCTTTAACTTCGGGTACTACTTTTGTAATTTTTAATGGATAACGTTTCCCTTGGTAATTGATGGTGGCAGGCAGACCGGTAGTGATGCGGTCGATGTAATATTCGCTAAGCGAGGTGTGAATCTTATATTGGTCGAGCACTTTGATTTCGGCTATGCTTTCGCCCGATGCGACCTGTTGCCCCGGAGTTACTTTCACGAAACTGAGTTGTCCTGCAATCGGTGCTGTGACCACCAGATTATTCATCCGTTCCAGTGAACGCGTAAATTTCTTTTGTTCGCGTTCGAGGTCATTCTTCAGCAAATCCTTTCGGATGAGCGTCACAGCCGAATCGTGACGGAGACTTTCCATCTGAAGGGCACTGTTTTGCAGTTTATAATTATATTCGTCTTCCGAAACTTCCAGTTGGGCTTTGCTTTTAATACCCATCTTGTATTCTTCTTTGTCCAAAGCGAAACTTTTGGTTAGGCGGTTCATTTCATATTGCGTCTGCAGAGTCTGTTGTTTCAGCGTGAGGCTTTTTTGCTCCATCTCAATTTCCTTCTCTTTATAAGTGATTCGCTGTTTCTCCCATTCATCGCGTTGGTCCTCGATAGAGCGCAGCAAATCGGGATTGCTGAGCACAAGGATGGAATCTCCTTTCTCCATCATGGTTCCTTCTTCGCCGATGATGCGTTCCACGCTGCCGGCTTCGCGGGTATTTATCTTGATGGTCAGGATAGGTTGGACTAATCCTTCCACATCAACGTATTCCATGAATTTGTCATTCTTCACTTCAGCAATTTGTATATTGTCGGTTTCGATTCGCAATTTGCGGGGTCCGAATGACAGGCTGATGACATAAATCAGGAAGATGACAAAGGCTGTACCTCCCAGCAGATAATAACGATGGCGTATGTACCACGGTTTCTTTTCAATTTTAATATCCATAGTTTTTATTTATTTGTTCGTTTCCGGTTCTTTCCGTATGCACGGCATGTTGTCTTTCGGGTTTACTTGTATGGCAGGCTTTTCTCTATCGGGCAATGGTTCTGAAAATCGTATCCTGTCATGCTCCTTATTCCATAGTACAGACTCCAATATGTTTTCAGGGCGGTGATATAATCACGCCTTGCCCTGTCTTTTTCGGTAATGGAAGCATTGAGGTCTAGTATGGTGGATTTTCCGAGAATGTACAATCGCTTTGCCACTTCATGTCGCCTTTCGGCTGTCTTGTCGGTCTTGAAAGCGACGGCTACCCGATAGGCTTGCAAGTTGAATTGGCGCACCATCTTGCAGACGTTCAATTCAAAATCCTTTAGAGCCTGTTCTGCCTGTGTGTTTACCAAGTCGACGTTAGACCGGGCCACCCGTACTCGTCCTTTACCCCGTCCCCAGTCCAGAATGGGCAGAGAGATGCCGATGCTGGCATATTGTTGCTTCAATGGGTCGCGGTAAGTATCGGCAAGTTTGTTTCCTGTCTGTGACAAACCGAACTGAACATATAGATCAGCCTTTAGTCCGGCATTGGCTTTGGCAGAAGCCAGTTCGCTGCGGCTTTCCATTTTCAGACGCTCGTATGTTTCAGGTTCGGGACTGTTCTTGAATGCCAGATGCAGTGCCTCCTGCATGGGAATCTCGAAATTGGGAATTTCATCATCGGGGATGACTCTCAAGTTGACTTCGCGGTTTATACCCAGAAAGGAACGTAAGGTTTGCATTTGATCTTCCACTTCGATGCGGGCATTCATTACATTGGTTTCTTCCGTGAGTTTGTTTATCTCGAGTTGGAGCATTTCATTTTCATTAATGGTGCCTATGTTATATCTTCCTTCGGCATATCTATACAGGGTGTCGGCCGATGCATGGTTGGAAGTGGCGATATCGAGATTGGTTTGTGCAGTTGCCAGATTGAAGAACAGGGTGCTGGTTTGGGAAGAGACTAATTCCAAGGCTTCGGAGTATGTCTTGCGTGCTTCACGATAGCGGATGGGTTCTATGCGGCGGTTCCATTTCAGGGAATTATAGCCGAAAAGGGACTGCTCATAACCGACAACGATTGGTTGGGTATTGTAAGCCGTGAGGTCATTTTCAAATTCATCAATGCGTTGGGTAGTGGTCTTGATAAAGAAGCTGCCACCGGTGAACCACACATTCTGATTTATTTTCAAACTCAGATCTGTGCTCAGTTGGTTCTGTTTGACAAACTGGTTGGTGCCGTCCGGCTGAGTAATCTTATTGATTTCCCGGTTAAGGTTGGGGGATGAACTCAACGTAACGGACGGCAAATAGTTTGCACGGAAGAAGCGGTAGTTCCAGTAAGCTGCACGATAAGTGTGTCGTGCAGCTTGGGCTTGGGGCGAATGTTCCTGTGCGATTTCAATGGCCTGCTGCAGTGTGAGGCTGATTGTTTCTTCTTGTGCTGTGGCTGTTCCTGCAATAAATAGGATATAAAAAGCTAAAATATAATATCGTTTCATGTTATTTGTTTTATGCTTTCTAATTATCAAAATGCGTGCCATAATGCTATTTCTCTGTTTACCAAAGACTTGTATGTAGGATCATGCTTATGGGCGCGTGCGCATTCGCACAAAAATAGTGCGGATACGCACATACAGCGCATCTTAAAAAGCCGTATCTTTGCTCTCACAGGAAAGATATTTCCTGCATGATAAAAGAGAGATAATGGAAAACAGAGGAAAAATACTTATCATAGATGATAATGAAGACGTGCTTTTTGCACTGAATCTTTTATTGGAGCCTTATGTGGAGAAGGTAAAAGTCACTACCCAACCGGCCCGTATCGAATTTTTTATGACTACCTTTCAGCCGGATGTCATTCTGCTCGATATGAATTTCCGCCGTGATGCCATCAGTGGGCAGGAAGGTTTTGATTGCCTGGAACAGATTTTGAAGTTAGACCCGCAGGCGATTGTATTGTTCATGACGGCTTATGCGGATACAGACAAAGCAGTAAGGGCTATCAAGGCGGGAGCGATTGATTTTATCCCTAAGCCTTGGGAAAAGGAAAAGTTATTGGCTACTTTATCTTCGGCCATTAAGTTGCGGGATTCACGTAAGGAGATAAAGCAACTGAAAGAGCAGGTGGTGGCATTGAGCGGACAAGATGAAACGGTCCCCAATATGATTGGCCATTCGGAGGCAATGCAGAATGTGTTTGACACCATCCGGAAGTTGTCGGATACAGATGCCAATATATTAATATTAGGTGAGAATGGAACGGGAAAGGACTTGGTGGCGCGTTCGCTTCGTCATTATTCTCCCCGCAGGGAGTCTCCTTTTATGACGATTGACTTGGGAAGCATTCCTGAAACCCTTTTTGAGAGCGAACTCTTCGGCTATGAGAAGGGGGCATTTACAGATGCTCGCAAGGCAAAGGCAGGACGCATGGAAGTGGCTTCGGGAGGGACCCTCTTTCTGGATGAAATAGGAAATCTTTCGCTGCCTATGCAATCCAAGCTGCTGACAGCGATAGAGAAGAGGCAGATTTCGCGTTTGGGCACTACAAGCACGATTCCTATTGATGTTCGTTTGATTAGTGCCACCAATGTAAACATTCACCGGATGGTGGAAGAGGGAAACTTCCGTCAGGATTTGCTTTATCGTATCAATACCATTGAGATTCATATACCTCCCTTGCGTGACAGAGGCGAGGATATCCTTCTTTTGGCAGACTATTTTTTGCAACGTTACATTCATAAATACAAGAAAGAGATAAACGGGCTCAGCCGGGAGGCGAAGCAAAAGCTGATGCGCTATCATTGGCCGGGCAATGTACGCGAATTGCAGCATGCCATTGAACGTGCCGTGATTTTGTCGGATTCTTCTTTGTTGAAACCCGCTAACTTTATGTTGCAGCCACAGCCCGAAAAAAAGGTGGATACTGATGAAATCTTGAACTTGGAACAATTGGAGCGCCATGCCATTGAGCGTGCCATGAAACGCAGTGAGGGTAATTTGAGCCGTGCTGCCGAATATTTGGGTATAACGAGATACGCTCTTTATCGTAAATTAGAAAAGTTAGGGTTATGAATCGATTTCAAACACTCCGTATTGTGTTGCTCATGCTGTTATTGGCGGCAGCATCTGTTGCTGCCTATCTGTTTTTCCGGCATGAACTCTATTTCTGTTTACTATTTTCATTGTTGATTGTTCTAGGCATCATCTTGTATGTATGTCAATGGCAACAGAAAACAACTCTTATGGTAGCCCGCATGATAGAGGGTATCCGATATTCCGATTTTTCTTTGAGCTTTTCAGTCCGGCATAAGTCGCGTTCCGAGCAGTTGCTTGCCGAAGAAATAAACAAGGTAGTGTCTGAGTTTAGGACGAAGTTATCGGAAAAAGAAGAGCGTTATCAATATTACGAAACATTGCTCAACACCGTAGACAGTAGTTTATTGGTAGCAGACAGCAGTGGAATGGTACATTGGATGAACTGTGCGGCAGTTCATGATTTATGTGGTTATCCTATTCACTCATTGAATGAATTGTCTTCTCTCAATTCCTCTTTTCCTGTTATTATTACATCACTTCAACCGGGTGAAGTAAAGGCGGTTCGCATCTGTCGTGGAGATGTCATGCAGGAATTGGCAGTGACAGTCACCGAATATTCTTCTCAAGGAGTGGATTTACGTCTGATAAATCTGAAGAATATTCATTCTGTACTCGAAGAAAATGAGATAGAGGCCTGGCAGAAATTGATTCGTGTCCTGACTCACGAGATAATGAATTCTATTGCACCCATTATTTCATTAAGCGAAACATTGAGTGAGCGGGCTGTGCAGAATGGCATGAACGAGAAAGATTACGGTATTATGCTGCAAGGGATGCAGACCATTTATCGGAGAAGTAAAGGACTGCTCGGATTTGTAGAGAACTATCGGAAACTGTCCCGCTTGTCAATGCCTGTTCTGGCTCCGGTCAGAATGGAAGAATTACTGAATGATTTAAAGAAATTATTTCCCAGCCGGGATATACATTATATATATAGGACAGAGGATGCAGACAAAATATTGATGTTAGACCGTTCTCAAATAGAGCAAGTGCTTATTAACTTATTGAAGAATGCCGGTGAAGCTTGTATGGAGCAAGAAATTCCGGAGGTGATCATTGCTACTCATTATGAAATGGAAAAGCGAATATTTATGCTTACGGTCACTGATAATGGCAGTGGTATTCTTCCCGATGTACTGGATAAGATATTTGTTCCGTTCTTTACTACTAAACCAACAGGTTCCGGCATCGGGCTTAGCTTATGCAAACAAATAATGAATCTGCATGGAGGAAGTATTTCAGTTTCGAGCGAAATAGGGAAGGGTAGTTGTTTCTCCTTGAAATTTCTGTGTAAATGACAAACATTTTTTTTATCATTAATGATTTAATAATCAGTACTCTAAAAGAAATGTGCAAAAATAGGGAATAAAAAAGATGCGCAAAAGTTTGCAGATATAAAAATAAGTCGTACCTTTGCATCGCTTTTGAGAAACAAAGCAACACTAAAATACAGATTCGGGGTGTAGCGCAGTCCGGTTAGCGCACCTGCTTTGGGAGCAGGGGGTCGTGGGTTCGAATCCCGCTACCCCGACGGATGAGAATCAAGGAGTTACAGTAAAATGTAGCTCCTTTTTTTTATTCTCCGAATGGGGCGGTTTACCTTTGGTTTAAACCGAAAGTTCAGTTAAACCGAGAGTTAAACCAAGAATTAGTATCACCTTTGATAGCATCGAAGTTATTAATTACAGGTGTTGAATAGGTGTTATCGGTGGATAAATCGTGGGACTAAAATTTAGTTCAAAAAAGTCCCACGAATTCGCATCTTTCTCGCTGATTCATAATCTTTTGCATAGACTTACTTTGGAAGAGAATACATAGTTTTGTAACTTTAAAAACGATGTAAAAATGGCTCGAAAATCATTTTCTGTATTGTTCTTCATCAAGAAAGGCAAATTATTAAAGAACGGAGAAGCACCCGTGTGCATGAGAATCACCGTAAACGGCTGTATGGCAGATGTTTCTATCAAAAGAAGCTGTCCCGTAAATCTATGGAATCCGGCAAAAGAGAATTCAAAAGGCAAAGATCGTATGTCGGTGGAACTGAACCACTACTTAGAAATCACACGTTCACACATACACCAAATTTATAGAGAACTGGAAACGTCCAGCAAAGTTATTACTGTTGATCTTGTTAGAAAACTGTTTTATGGTGTGGGCGAAGATAACAAAACACTATTGCAGGTATTCCGGCTCTGTTCCTCCGGGCTTTGTTACGGCAGATTTGAGGTTGTCGGGAACTATGGCATTGGGTACACCTCCAAAATAATGGAAGGCATTTTCACATGCCTGGATAAGATATTCTTTCTTTTGCGATGGTACAGCTTCGTAATACGTAATCTGGCTGCAAGGAAGTATAGCGGCAAAGACTTCCACGGGAACCTTATCACCCGTATTCCTGTCTGCAATATAAAGTTTGTCACCGGCAAAATCCACATACATCTGATCACCGGCTATATGATCTATGCGCCCAACCGGTACTTTTACTTCCTTTTCACGTCTGAGATACAGGCAGAATGAACAGTAGCTGTAACCTTGGGGACGATCTCTCAGATATTCCTCATGCAAGGACCTTCTTGTTGTTCCACGGGCTTTAAGTCGTTTTATGTACTCAGATATACGTTCTTGAAGATATTTATACTCTGCAGATCCTGATGGTTCATTGTCAGTCTCCGTACCGAAAAGCTCATGCAGATGCTGCTCGTCCATTTTTAACAGGCGTTCAAGTTCTATACCCATATCTTCATATATACGGATATATCGTTTGACTGTATTACGTGAAATCAGAAGAGAAGAGCTGATACTACGGATACTCATTCCTGACTGGTAACACCGCAGTATGTGCTTGATTCTTATTTTCATTCTTTTAAAAATTTTATTCGGTTAATAATACCGGGCTAAAATGCTTTGTAAAGTACAAAAACAAGACTGAAATATGGTAATTCTATAAGGTTAATTTTTATTGTAATCTAAGTGGGTCAGGTGACTTTTATAATAGTGGGTCAACCGACTTTAAATTTTCCATATTTACTCTATAAACATTATTTGCTTCATCCTTAAATCGTCCACTTTGTTATACCGTCTTTCTATGAATTGTTGTTAATTGTTTTCCTTTAACATGAACTTTAACTTTATATGAACTGTTATTTTGTAGTAATTTTAAGCCACCATTAACTATATGAATCTGATTATAGCCATAGTTCCCGTATTATCACTGATAGTACTAATGGCATTTTTTAAAATGTCAGGTGATAAAAGCAGCATTATATCTTTAGTAGTTACCATGCTAATTGCCTTTTTCGGGTTTCATTTCCCTTTGGATGATTTATTATTTTCCTTCCTTTATGGAGCCATGAAAGCAGTTTCACCCATTTTGATTATTATCCTGATGGCTATATTCAGTTACAACGTTTTGCTTAAAACTGAAAAAATGGAAATTATTAAACAACAGTTTTCTTCTATCTCAACTGATAAAAGCATTCAGGTGTTATTGCTTACATGGGGATTCGGAGGATTGCTAGAGGCTATGGCCGGATTTGGAACAGCCGTAGCCATTCCTGCTGCCATTCTGATTAGTTTAGGATTTAAACCAATCTTTTCGGCAACAGTCAGTCTGATTGCCAACAGTGTAGCCACAGCTTTCGGCGCTATTGGCACACCAGTACTTGTACTTGCCAAAGAAACAAGCCTGAATGTACAAACATTAAGCACAAATGTTGTCCTCCAACTTTCAGTCTTGATGTTTTTAATTCCATTAATATTACTCTTTCTTACAAATCCTAAATTAAAATCACTACCTAAAAACGTATTATTAGCACTATTGGTAGGCAGTGTTTCTTTGGGGAGTCAATATATAGCAGCACGTTATATGGGTGCTGAATCTCCTGCTATCATTGGAAGTATATTGTCCATTATTGTTATTATTTTATATGGTAAACTGACTGCAACAAAAAAAGAAAAGAATCGGAGAAACATTTTGAAAAGTAAGGATATATTCAAGGCGTGGAGCATCTATCTCTTTATTCTTTTATTGATAATTGTGACAAGTCCATTATTTCCGGGACTGAGAAACACATTGGAGAATAATTGGGTAACACACATCAGTCTTCCTATAAATATGTCGACAGTGAATTATACGATTTCGTGGCTGACCCATGCAGGCGTTTTGCTTTTTGCGGGTACATTTGCAGGTGGTCTTATCCAGGGAGCAACTGTCAAGGAACTGTTCGTTGTACTTTGGAAAACGGTGAAACAATTGGAAAAGACATTTATAACAGTGATTTGTCTGGTAGGCCTGTCCACTGTCATGGATACTTCCGGTATGATATCCGTAATAGCTACTGCACTTGCAACTATTACCGGAAATCTTTATCCCTTTTTTGCACCGATAATCGGTTGCTTGGGCACATTTATTACAGGCAGTGATACCTCTTCCAATATCCTATTCGGTAAATTACAAGCTAGTGTTGCCGGACATATTCAGGTAAGTCCCGATTGGTTATCGGCTGCAAATACCGTAGGAGCAACAGGAGGGAAAATAATTTCGCCTCAGAGCATTGCAATCGCTACTTCCGCCGGAAACCAACAAGGGAAAGAAGGAGAAATATTAAAAGCTGCCATCCCTTATGCATTGGTGTATGTGTGTATAACAGGTATCATCGTCTATCTTTTCAGCTAAAAATGTTGAAAAACTGTAAAAAACAAGCATGTTAAAGCGTATTCTAACAAAAAAGGATTTAATTTGAATCCGATTTAATAATTAATAAATAAATAGTAAGATGAACGAATTAGTTGCAAAAATCAAGGAATTAAGCAATGCATTCTTTATGGATGCTGAATTGCAAACAGAAAAAGGTAATAAAGCTGCAGGTACACGTGCACGCAAAGCTTCTTTAGAGCTGGAAAAATTACTGAAAGAGTTTAGAAAGGCTTCTTTGGAAGAAGCTAAAAAGTAATTTCATGATTATTTGAGCACAAAGAAAAGCTGTCCATAACCGGATAGCTTTTTTAGTTTTATGATTTGCCATGAAATTCACAGTCCCCTATTTTTTTATCATCTCTATTTCTTGAAAGATTAATCTCTTTTTCATTGATACTTATTCGTTTTTAATTTATGGAATAATCGGAATTTTTGTATTTTTGTTTGCTGCTTATAACCTAGAGAAAAAATATCCAATGAAGAAAATGCGTTTATTGCTTATTTGTGCAAGTATATTGACAGTCACAGGAAGTTTCTTCTCGTGTGAAAACGAAAAAGATGCTTCTTTATACCTTCGGGCCGACTCACTTAATCAAGTTGCTTATAAAGTGCGTTACAAAGATTTGAAGGCTTCTTGCAAAGCTGCCCATGAAGCATATCGTTTTTCTTTGAACAATTCTTCCTTGCGTGCCGAAGCACTGAATAATATAGGATTTTGTGCCTTTATTCACATGGATTTTGAAACGGCTGAAAAGTTCTTTCAACAAGTATACGAAACAACGACAAATGAACTTGAGCGTCTGATAGCTGACATTGGCATGATGAAGATTTGCCAGCGTACCGCCATGAATAAAGAATTTTATGATTACCGTAACAGTGCCTTACGCCGTATGAAGCGTATTAACGATGATCGTTCTGCCATCACCGATCCTACGATATTAGAACGTTTGAACTATGCACATTCCGAGTTCTCGATTGCATCAGCCATCTACTATTATTATTTACAGCAAGAACAGCAGTCTTTGGAGGCCATAAATGAAATTAAAGTAGACGAAGGACTGGAACGCGACACGGCACAACTGCTCTATTATTATTACATGAAAGGTTCGGGAGGTATGTATGAAGCACCTACACAAGAGGAAGTTGTATTGGGCGAGTTTAATTACTTAGTGGATTGTTTGCGCATCAGTCATGATTTAGGATATGTATACTTTGAAGCTAATGCTTCGCAAGCAATGGCGGAATTACTGAAAGAGAGAAAGAATTATGATTTGTTGATGGCACGCCGTCCCAGTGTGATGAGAGGCATTAATACAGAAGATTTACCATGGGAAGAATTGGTGATGTCTTTTGCCGAAAATGCTCTACAATTATTTAAAACCTATGGAGATTTATATCAGATATCAGGAACTTATCGCACTTTGGCCTCCTGTTGTAATGAGCAAGGAAGGTATGAGGAAGCATTAAGTTATCTATCTGAGGCTTTAGGATATGTGAACCGCCATCATGAGAAATTTTATCATTGTACAGATACGACAGATCGTCTTCGCCCTTATGTTCCCATGGCATCCACTTCCATCGAACTTCAATGGATTAATGATGATGGTATCAAAACGGTTCCCGAATGGATTGCCCGCTTTCGTGAACAACTTAGTGTAACTTATGCTGCCCTGGGAATGAAACCGGAATCTGATTATAACAGAAACATTTATCTTGATATACTTGATTATACACGACAAGACAAAGAACTGGAAAGCCGCTATATTGCATTAGAAAAGGAATCCGAGCAATTAACCGGCTTATTGGCTGTTGTCATTATCGGAATTATAGTACTGATTGTGCTGTTCTGGATACTAAACAGACAATGGAAAGTTCGCAATACATTATATATTGCCAAGTTGAAACGTACTCTCGATATTTGCAGAAAGATTACAGCTTCCGTACCTTCGGATGCAAATGAAGTGGATGATGTCATAAGTGCCATGCACACTGCAGTAGGTGAAGATATTCTGCAGTTGATAGGAGCATCGCTATTGCAAATTGTCGTTTACGAAAATGAAACGAAACAACCGATACAGTATGATGGCAGTTGTACTCGGTTTATTCTAAGTGTCCCCAACAAAGAACAACCGTTAGGAGAAATAAACTTGTATTCTTCACAGAAAATGAAAAAGGATGATAAAGCTTTGATGAAGGTTATAATTCCTTATATATCATGGACATTGGAAAACGGGCTGGCTTTTATTTCATTGGGAGATGAACGCAAACGGCTGGAAAAAGAACAATATATACACGAACAACATTTGGCAGAAAACAAACGGCAAAATCTGGTAAAGAAAGCATGTCTCTTCATTGTTATGGGTATCATGCCTTATATCGACCGTATTATTAATGAGACGCATAAGCTTACAGTGAATAATTATATTGACAATGAAGACATTAAGAAAAGCAAATATCATTATATAGATGAATTGATAACCCGTATCAACGAGTATAACGACATCCTGGCTTTATGGATAAAGATGAAACAAGGAACACTTAGTTTAAGTATTGAAAATTTTGAATTAAATGACCTGTTTAAGGTCTTAGTCAAAGGAAGAAAGACCTTCGAAATGAAGCAACAGACATTGACGATAATACCTACCGAAGCCATAGTAAAGGCAGATAAGGCACTAACGCTCTTTATGATTAACACTCTAATGGAAAATGCCCGTAAGTATACCCAACAAGGAGGGAAAATTTCTGTGTATGCAGAAGAAAACGAAAATTATGTAGAAATATCTATTCAAGATAATGGTTTGGGGCTTTCTGTAGAAGACAAAGAACGAATATTGAGTGAAAAAGTATATGATTCCGGAAAAATTGGTTTACAAAGTACCGAGAATGCAGCAGAACTTCAAAAGAATAAAGGACATGGGTTCGGACTGATGAATTGTAAAGGCATTATCGATAAATATAGAAAAACGAACGACATCTTTCGAATATGCACATTTAATATTGAAAGTGAACCGGGCAGAGGCAGTCGCTTTTATTTTCGCCTCCCCAAAGGAATACGGAAAATACTGATGTTGATTCTTATATCTACTCTATCGCTATTGAGCAGTTGTGGAGAGAATCATTTGGAGCGACAGGAAACAATGACACCGGAAGACTCCGTCCAATGCTATGACAAATGGTTAACGGCAGCAAATAATTATGCTTATGATGTATACAATTGCAATATCGAAGGACTTTATCAACAAGCCTTATCATATGCTGACAGCGCATTATTTTGCCTGAATGCCCACTATAAACAGTATTCTCATCAAACAGCACCTTTATTGAGATTGGAAGGAGAAGGGACGGCAGCCGAACTGGAGTGGTTCAATAATCATTTTGACACGGATTATTATACCCTGCTGGACGTACGTAATGAATCAGCAGTGGCATTTTTGGCGTTGGGCCATTTAGATGCTTATCGATACAATAACAATGCATATACTGCGCTTTATAAACAGATAAGTGAAGATACTTCTCTTGAGGAATATTGCCGGCAGATGCAACTGTCGGCAAATAATAAGATTGTCGCTATTATTCTTTGTATTATCATATTGCTGCTGTTACTGACAGGTTATTATTTGCTTTATTTTCGCCATCGTTTGCTGTACCGGTATAATTTGGAGCAGGTGCTTGAGATTAATAAACAGGTTTTTACAGGATCTTTGCTGAACGAACAGGCCGACAAAGATATTGCGGAAAGTTTGGTTAATGCCATGTTTGAGGGAATAAATGAATTAATTGCCATTGATGTACTTGGCATAGCCGTTTATAGTGAAGACAGTCATAACTTGAAATGCAGTTTTTCTTTATCGGATGAGGGAAATGAGGATATGCGTGAACTTATGACACGTTGTTTTGAGACACAGACTGTATATTGGACAGAAAAAAATCGCATTAAATGCCTTCCTTTGTGGGTGGAAACCGGAGGAGAAAATCGTTGCACCGGTGTACTGGCTTTAAGATGTTCTTTTGATAGCGGGCGCGAAGATGATCGCTTAATGGTAGAGTTAGTAGCCGGATATGTTGCTATAATCGCTTATAATGCGGTGGTGCTGATGGCACAAAAATATCGTGATATAGAGACGGCTCAAGACGATGCTCGCCGGGCTATCCGTGAAGAAAACCAGCTTCATGTACAGAATTTAGTTTTGGACAACTGTTTATCCACCATTAAGCATGAAACAATTTATTATCCTAATAAAATAAAACAGATTATCGACAAACTAAACAATGAACCGGTTCGTGAGAACGAAAGAAGACAAATAGAGACTGTAAGTGAGCTGATTAGTTATTATAAAGATATTTTTACAATATTGAGTTCCTGTGCTGCCCGACAATTAGAAGAAATAACTTTTAAACGCAGTATTGTAAAGGCCCAGGATTTAGCTGATTATGCAGAACGCTACATGAAACGTGTGGGAAAACGTTTTTTTTGTAAAGTAGAACTAAAAATAAAAGTGGAAAATGTTTCAATGCTTGGAGATATGATTCAATTAAAATATATGCTTGAAAATTTAATAGATGAAGCCTTGTCTTATGAGGTTGACGGAAGACTGTATTTACATATATATAAGGACACAGACTTTGTCAGGTTCGACTTTATAGATAAACGCCGCGATAAAACTCAAGAAGAACTGAATCAATTATTCTATCCGCATTTATCACGAATGAAACGTGGTAGCGAAGGAGTTCTGACAGGTACGGAATATCTAATATGCAAGCAAGTAATTCGTGAACATGACGAGTTTGCAGGCAGGCGTGGCTGTCGTATTAATGCCCAGCCGATAAGCAATGGAGGTTTTATGATATGGTTTACTATTCCTGCAAGATAACAAAATAATGAAATATAATAAATCAAGATAATATGGAAAGCAAGAAATTTAAAGTTATAATTGTTGAAGACGTTAAGTTAGAATTAAAAGGTACTGAAGAGATTTTCAGACATGAAATTCCTAATGCCGAGGTGATTGGTACAGCTATGACTGAGAATGAATTTTGGGAACTTCTTAAAGTACATACTCCTGACATGGTATTACTCGATTTAGGCCTGGGTGGTTCCACTACCATAGGGGTAGATATATGTTCTTCTTTACGGAAGAATCACCCTGAAATAAAAGTACTTATATTTACCGGTGAGGTGTTGAATGAAAAGCTTTGGGTAGATGTTTTGAATGCCGGTGCAGATGGTATTATTCTCAAAACAGGCGAGCTTCTGACGGCGACCGATGTGCAAGCCGTAATGGATGGTAAGAAACTTGTGTTTAATTATCCCATACTCGAAAAAATAATAGAACGCTTCAAACAATCTGTCGCGCAAGAACAACGCCGGCAGGAAGCTATCATCAATTATGATATTGATGAATATGACGAACGTCTTCTTCGTCATTTGGCACTAGGGTATACCAAAGAAATGATTACAAATCTAAAAGGTATGCCTTTCGGTGTAAAATCAATAGAAAAGCGGCAAAACGATCTTATTAATCGCTTGTTTACTATTAATGAGCGAAGCGGTGTTAACGCATGTCGTCTTGTAACACGCGCTTTAGAGTTGCGTATTATTGATATTGATAATTTAGAGCCGGATGAAGAATAATTACTATTTTCCCCATGTAGCTACATTCTTCTTTTTATTGACAGTAATAGTGGCATTAGTCTCATGGATAGGCAGTATTTACGGGCTTGGCACAGTGCAAAGCCTGCTTAGTCCGGAAGGTATCCGCTGGGAACTTAGACATATTACAAGTAATTATGTTAAGACTCCCGCTTTGGGAATTATAATGATCTTACTCTTTGGTCTTGGAATAGCTTCTTATAGTGGCATGGTTAATGCCATTGGCAGGATTTTGAAAAGAGGAAAGCAGTTAACGCGAAAAGAAAAGCGTGCCCTACTGTTTTCTGCTTGTATTTTATTTATCTATTCGTTGACAATCATCATGACTACTTTTGCTCCTTGGACGATATTGCGAAGTATTACCGGCTCTTTAGAAAATTCACCTTTTCAGCAAGGCATATATTATCTTATTTCATTCGGGATAGGTTTGTCAGGAGTAGTTTTTGGTTATACTTCCGGGCGTTTTCGTAATGACAGAGATATAATTCGAGGAATGACTTTCTTATTTATTCGCTTTGCCGATTATTTTGTTATTTTGTTTTTTATTGTTCAGTTCTTCTCTTCCCTACTATATACTAATTTGACAGAATGGATTGGAATAGACTCAAGCATAATGGTTTACGTCTTTCATGTTTGTTGTTTTATTCCTTTTATTGGAATGCTAAATAGAAAAAAATAAGTTATGAGCGAAAAAAAGTTGCTAAGATTTTTGGAACTTTTGATAAAAGCTATTATCTTTGCACCCGCAAACAAGGATGGTTCCGTAGCTCAGCTGGATAGAGCAACGCCCTTCTAAGGCGTGGGTCCTGCGTTCGAATCGCAGCGGAATCACTAAAGGCGGTTACTTCGGTAATCGCCTTTTTTATTGTATATCAGCTAATTACAATGTAATATATTGGAATATAAGCATTTATAACTCGTTTTTATTAACGTTTATTAGTGCACAATCATGCACAGTAATGCATCAAACGTATTATTTTTGATACCGATAAAGTATCAAAGGTATCAAATGATACCCAAAAACATGATACCAAATAGAATAAATACTGTTTTTTATTTATTAAACCAATACATGCATTATTTAACAGTATACATAAAAAATCGTGATTCTGTTCGATTACAACCAGTGATTCACATTAAAAAACAAAAAGTATGAAGTATCCAACAATGAGGTTTGTGTTCGACAGAAAGCATGTCGCCACAAGAAACAAAAAAGGTCTGGTTCAGATTGAAGTGACATCAGAAGGTAAACGGAAATGGATTGGGACATCAGTGAAACTATACGCTGACCAATGGAATGAAAAAAAGAAGGTAGTTAATTCCGTACACTCAATCCAGTTAAATGCGATGCTTGATGGTATGATGAGCAAATTAAATGATTTTATTCTTGATTTGTTTAGAAATGACCAGCAATTCGACTTTGAAAAACTTAACGCGTTCTTGGAGAAATCCAACCATTCGGATTCGTTTATTGATTTTGTTCGCATAAGAATAGAGGATAGGACAGACATTGAGGAAAGCACGCGAAAACAGCATAGAACTTTGCTACAATCGTTAGAAAAGTTCGGAAAGCTAAATTACATGGATGACCTGACAAAAGCAAATATAACGCTTTACGATGAATTCCTGCATCAACAGGAGATTTCTCAACCTACAATCTATAACTATCATAAACGCTTAAAGCGCTATTTGCATGAGGCAATGAAGTTCGGTTTATTGAATGAAGACCCTTATGTTGGTTTGCATTTTGAACGCGGAAGATTTGAGAAGCGGAAGTATCTTACAGAAGAAGAACTAAAAATGATCCGTACTTGTAAAATTAATATGCCATCAATAGACCGGATACGTGATTTATTTCTTTTTCAATGCTACACTGGACTTGCGTATGCTGATTTTGAGAAATTCAATTTCGAAAAGGATGTCGAGGAAAGGAATGGGAAATATATTGTATCCGACAGAAGAAAAAAGACCAATGAGGATTATAAAATAGTGCTTCTTACTCCGGCAATCGAAATATTGAAGAAGTATGACTATAAGCTACCTATCATATCCAATCAAAAATATAATGTCTCATTAAAGGTGGTCGCTCAATACGCAGGTATTGATAAGAATATAACCACACACATGGGACGACATACTTTTGCCGTTTTTGCCCTGAACAATGGTGTGCCTATTGAAATTGTTGCCAAAATGCTTGGACACACAAACATTCGCACTACACAAGTTTATGCGAAAGTTCTTAATTCCGAAGTGGAAAAAGGATTTGATTTGCTAGAAAGTAAGATTAATAAGTAAATGGGAATTTTTGATGATGGAATAAAGGGATGTGTCGAAATACTTAAAAATAAGAATCCAACTAATATAAAGTAACCATTTTTTTTGGGGGGGGATCATTCTTAATCGGGTGGTCCCCTTTTCTTCACACTAACAAGCTATGGATAATCAAATGATAGGTAGTTCATCCCAAATATCCCATAAACTTCAATTAGCCGCACAACAAAGCTACCTTCATCAAAACGACAAAGGGAATCATTTTACAAATCCACCTCTCTAAACGTTCCATTGTATCATGGCTAGCAGTTGGCAGAATACCCAATGAGGAATATCATCCGATTGCTCAAGCAATATGTTCAACTTATCTTCTTTCATATTATGTTAGCATAAAAAAAAAGCGGTAAAACCGTTGGGAATTACCGCTCTGATTTATTTTGAATCAACAAGACTTTATTGATATTTGCCTTTTAAGTTCTCGGTGAATATTTTTCAATAGATATGCCTAGAAATACATTCTTATCAAATTGTAGCCAGAAAAGATGTCAAACTTTCCATATCATCAAATTCTTTTATTTTAGTATCATCAGTCTTTCTAACTCTTTTTTTCTTCCTACTTTCAGAAACAACAGATAGCATATTCTGCACAACACCACTGGCATTGTGTAATTGAATAATATGTTTTTCTACTAAGATACATAGTTCATCAGCGAATGATCTTGAAATAAAAGAAACATCGCTTAAATCAATTATAGAGCCACTATGCTCTGCTATTTTTTCTCGTAAAATTTCAGCATTAGAACGTGAGCGTATTTCAGATCCTAATAGATCATGAAGCTTAATTATTTCTTTCATAATACCTCCTATTTTATATACTTCGTATAATCAAATTCTTCACTAACTGTCAATGGTATTCTCATAAGTATAATCGTGCCATTCCAATTAATAGTATCAGGCAATTTTACATAATCACTTCCACCAGATGCATCATGCCTATGAAATGCCCCTCCTGATAACATAAAGAATGCTCCTCCAAGACCTTCCACAATCATACTTTTGGTAGATGATATACCAAATCCTCTACTTTCAGCATCGGGAAGATCTTTAGTCGAATATCCTTCATTTGCATATTTCAATGCTTCAGCTTCATTGTCACCTATCTTATCAAGCATCTTTTGTGACTTGACATAACTTCCATAAATTGTTATTCCATCATCAGCAATGCATATATCCAAACAATTCTCACGTTTCAGATATTGCGTATATATATAACCATAATCACTATCAGAATGTTGATTTATATTGCAAATTAATTCACTAATCAAATACGAAAGTGGAGTTTTAAGTTTTAAATCTAAATTTTTCTGTTTTTCAATAACTCCTTGAATAATGGTCTGCATTGAATCTATATTCTTATTCAATCGACTAAAGCGACATATAGGGATATAACTTTTCCCTAAATATTCTTTCAACGCACTATTTAGGTCCATGTCATCTTTTATCGTCAGCATATCAAAGAACTTAACACATTCTAAATAGTTTTTCATATACCCAACCACATTTTTACACTGTACGTTCTTGCATTTGCTTTTATATATGGCAAATGGGAACAAAAAAAATGGATGGAAAAATGAGGTTTTTGAAAAATCCCAAACAGGAACATCATTATCCCTTATTTGTTCATTCGCAAAAATGACAGAAAATAAATGGTTAAAAACACTACCTATCCGTTCATCTCTATCCGCATTTGGAATATTAATTACCTTATTCATAGTACAAGAAAATAATACTAATATTTACAGAAAGATATCTAATTACGGTATTCCTGTAAATTCCTTATTATAGTGCAAGATAATGCTGTTGTACATACCAGTACTCCTATATGACGCAAATATAGGCAATTATATCAATATGACAATACCAAAGATGGCTATTAACACTTTAAATTTAGCGGTAATTTCAACAAGTCAAAGAACGCTTCTGTTCGATTATTATTTTTCCATTCCCTTTCTGCAATGTTCACACAAGAATTTCTTGGCAACAGGAAACATCTTCTGACCGACATATCCGCTGAGATATTGTGCTTCCTCTCCATAAGGGTCAATTCCGAAAGCCTTGGAGATATGCCGGCATAAATGACCTTTTTCGTGGTCCCACGAATTTTGAAACTGTTCGGGGGTAGAAGTCAAAGAGAGCACCATTACCGTCTCTCTTCTCCTGTAGTCCGAATAGGTAAGTCCGGTATTCATCCTGCCTTCTGTCAGGTTGCGATACGCACGTTTGAGGGAATCCCCCCTGCATCCTATACGGTACAGGTCGGTAATGATTTCCTTAGCCCAATAAGTGTGTACCGCATAATACACCTTGACGTGCCAATCCCCATATTTCGGTATGTAGAACTCCTGAACAATCATATAACATCAGACCAAATTACAGGAACTCCTTTACCGATGCAGGTGGCAAAGAATTCATCAAACGCCCTGCAAGGGTCCCCATCAATATCATCAAGGTAGCACTTTATGTGTTTGCACAAATGTGCTTCGTCAACCAATGATTTTTTGAAAAAATCCGCTTTCAACATATTTGCAACATAGGCAACGTCATATCCTTTGTCGTGTTCGATGGTAATTCCGTTTGCTTTGAGCATATCGTCCACCTCATCTTTACTCCAAGGGTCAAGTTTCTTTTCCTTGCCTGTTGCCTCGTCTTTCACTTTCATTTTTGAAACAGCCCATTCGTAAAGTTTTTTACTGAAATGGAATCCGTATGATTCCAGGTATTCTTGCATCCCTGATGGGAATTTGCTATATGTATCTAATCTTTGTTCCATAGCCTTAATTTAAAAAGAGGGGCGTTTTACCCCTCCTGTTATTAATAGAATTCACCGTTAGAGCGTCTGCGTCTGCGTTCGCCCATTTCATCCATACGCGGATATTCAGGAAAGTATCCGGGGTATCTGCGTTCATCCATGCCGGATGAGTTTCCACCACCTGAATAACTTCTTCCACCATCACGGAAACCCATCTCTCCGCGCATCTCTCTCATGGCTTTTTCGTAACCTTTGCGGCAGCCTTCCTTGTAGGCTTCCTCCACTTCGTCACCTCTCATACCGAAGCCGTGTCCGTAATCGTCACGCCCTTCTTCTAATATTTCCCACATTCCCATAATCATTTCTTGTTTTTAGATGCTTCAACCACTCCGAGCTGTTCCATTAACTTCTGATTCTGTGCAATGAGGTCAGCCATATTTTTGCTCATTTCCTGCATGTTCTTATCCATATTGGACATTTGCCCTTTCAATGCGGATATTTCCTGCTCCTGCTGTTGCTTGGCTGCAAATTCAGGGTTCAGCATGGCAAGCATTTGGTCACATACCCTAAGAAAGTTCTGATGATATTCCACACTTTTTAGGACATCCTCACTTTTCTGTTTCATGGTAAGGACCTCAGTATTCATTTCGTCTCTTGACCCTGTAATCAGCATCCCTGTCTTAATATCATCGGCAATATTGGCATTAGCCGGTATCTCTTGCAAATTGACATTCTGCCCGTTTATATTCACGACAAAATCAATAACCTGTACCGGCTGCGGATAAGGCATGTTGGGAACAGTCTTATATATGGTTTTTATGGGGCTTACATTAACGACCTGCCCACATTCCAAACTTGGATTTGCACCTCTATGAAGAAGATATAATGTACTGTTTACTCGTAAGTTCTGAAACATGATTGTTTGATTTTAAAGGAGTGTGGCTATTTCCATTTTGGAAATCACCACAAAACTCCATGTTAATTATTACTTGCTCCTTAAAGAAGCTGTTTCTGCTGTAGGAGCCGGAGCCGTTGTCGGTCTGTATCCACCATTAACAAGATACAATTCGTTGGTGAACTTGTTATAGTGAATTTCATAGATGCCTGTTCCGGCTAAGTTTTCAACAGTTACAGGCTCATTGTTATAAGCCATCAACGGTCTTGTGTCCCCATTAGTCCCTATCAGTATCGGAAGAGTTGCAGTCGTGCCGGCAGGTATAGCCTGACGGAGGCTGATATAGAATCCTCCAACATAATCCCTGTTACGGAATGCGTGGTTAGGAAGTTCCAAAGTAACATTCTCCGTGCCGACGGTCACAGCCACCGTAGGAAGAGTGTTGAAATTTGTTCTTCCGATTGATGGGAATAGGGATGGGAATCCTGTAAAAAAGTTAGGCCACATATCTACCTCCTTTCTTACCGGATTAACCCCAGTAGTTGTTGCAACCACATCCACTACGTCCGTATACAGCGTCACCCATATATGCACCGTAGGCGGCTGCACGGAAACAATCTGTATTAATAGCGGTTAAATTGGGGTATTGAACACTCACAGTATTGGGGAGCTTGCATTTGATTCCATCAACGTCTCCTTGTAATGCCTGCAATCCGGCTGCCAAAGGAGCAATCTGTTGTCCTACTGCACTCAGGATAGTGGCGTTCTGATTACGCTGGGATATTTCGGCTGTTAAAGTAGCCTTTTCCGCAGTAAGAGATGCAATCTTGTCCTGCAATGCCTGATTTTGAATTGCATCAAGTTTGGCAAGGATAGCATTCGTATTTGCAGTAGCACCGTCACGCAATGACAATGCATTGTTGTTCATTGTATTGGTAAGGGCATTCATTGATTCGCAATTCTGCAAACGTCCTTCATAGCCTTGTCTTTCAATAGCTGTTTGCGTTTTGCAGCAACAATCGGCAAGTTGAGTAAGAATAGACTGGTTGCCTGACTGCATAGCATTAATAATCTGGTTGGTTGACAATCCCACCTGATTACCTACTTGTGTAATGCTATTCTGAACATTGCACAATGCTGTCTGAACCTGTTGGGTAGAGCAGTTGAATGAAGAAGCCAGTTGAGAGATAGCATTACCGTTACCCTGAATAGCTTGCATCAACAATTCGCGTCCTGCGTTTCCTGCCAATTCTGCCGGAAGTCCGTTAGCTCCGTTTCCTCCACGTCCACCGAACAAACCGCCACCATTGCCGTTCCATCCAAAGATACTTGCTATCACAACAAGCCAGATAATGCTCCACCATCCGTCCTGTCCTCCAAAGCCGTTGCCGTTATTCATCAAGGCAAGCAGGTTAGGGTCTATCCCCTTGTTCCCAAACATTCCGGGAAGCATGGCGGTAATGTCAAGCTTGCTACCGCCTGAACCTCCATTGCCTCCGTCTGAATTAAAAACATAAGTTCTTTCCATAAGTATTTGTATTTTGTATCCCGGTCAAAATTGACCGTATGCAAAAGTACATATGTTGTAACTTATGTAAAATCAGTTGTTTCCCAATGATTTCTTTATATTATCCCAATATATTCTCAACATTTTCCCACTTTCCATCCTCTCATAGAAATTTGATATCATGTAGTTAACAGCACGTTTGGTTTTGTGGATATGAACGGCTATTTGTGAAGGGTACATGCCACTTTCAGACAGGAGAGACACAAGAAGATACCGGGCATCCACTGTTTCCATGTTTTTATCAGAGGATAATATTTGGTCTACAGGCACTTCGGTTTCTTTTGAAACAATATTAATTATCTTGGCAAAGATTTCTGATTTGCACATAGTTTTTTCTAATTTTTATGCTTATCTTTGCCTCGCCACATAAAACATGAGATTTTGATGAACAAAGCATAAGATATTTATGTTGAAGATATTAGCCCCCAACATCAGGTATCTTATGCTTTATCATGTTTTTATGTGGCAATATTAATATGATGATATGTTGGGGGCTTTTTTTTTAATTCTTAGCCCCCGAAAGAACTGCTTTTGTTATTTTTGAGTAATTGCTACGCTTCTACTCGTAGCGTTGTGAGGATAATCCTCGGTATAGTGTTCTATTTCATTTTGAACCTCCCTTCTTTTTTATATTATAATTTTGCAATTATACAAATAAATTACCACACCAACAAATTATAACTAATTCCAATTCCTACATAACTCCCCGCCGGATAACTATATCCTGCCTGAATTCCTAATCCCCATTTTTTTGATGGACATTTCGGTATGCGCACAATATCATTAGTAACCGTGACAGTCTTAGGATATACTTTCAGGCTGTCCAAGTTCGGGTTATAACCACTGACATAAGCCGTATAGTTACTGTCCCGGTATATCTTCTGCTCGACAGGGAGCACCGTATCACCTACATGGATAGTATCGCCCGTGTGCCAGCAAATCAAAGGAGTAGGAAGGTAGTAGGGGACCGTATCCCTTCTTATCACAAGGCTTGAGCTGAATACCGTATCCGTTCTTGCCTCTATAACTGCTTCGGGGGATGGCTTTGCGAACCACCCTAAACCGAAAGCGAGTACAATCAGTAATATGTAAGGAAGCCATTTCATTTCAACTTGTTTTTTTAGATTGCAACATTAACATACAACCCTACCAAGCTGCTTAAGTCATGGGTCAATGCCTGACCGCTGTCCCTTGTGCAGATATACAATACGTCATTCTGAGTATAGTACTTGTTTTTGAATACCTCCATAGGAGGTGTGTAGGGTATCGGGTCATCCTTGGTGCCTGATGCGGTCTCTACAACCACTTCGTAGAGTGCTGCCGTAGCCATGCCGGGATATTGGCTCTCCAAAACCATAGGGATATCTTGCCGGACCTTATACAGGTGTTCCTTGTAATTAACCTTCATTCCCTTGGATAAGGATTCGTCTATATATTCCGCCCAATCGGGATACAGCGATTTAACTTTCAAGGATTCGCTGTCTGTCAGGCTGAATGTCTGTATCTGTTTTTTGGCGGATTCCACCATGTTTTGTGCGGATGCAGCCAATATGTAATCAGCGCTATAAGGTTGCGGTTCGTGATTCCATTCTTCCGATTCCATGATTTGTACAAATTCGGGGTCATCCATTCTGTAGGTGGGGAAGGAGTCCTTTGGGAAAAGGTTAACGAATTCTTCATGCAGCACTACTTTAGTGCCATCTGCGTTGCTCCGCATTGTCGGCAAAGCCAACAATCCATGTTGGGTCAGCCATTCTATCGTAACGATTGTATATCTCATTGTCCAATTATATTAGTTAATACGTAATCAATTAATTCTTGCTCTGTGAATCCGTCTGCCTCTGTTGGTATGGAGTCGAAGGCTATGGAGTTGTAGAAGGCGAGTTTGGAATAATAATTAGCGAATTGTTCGTTAAAAAACATAGGAGTTTTTGAATTGTTAGAATCAACACCATCGTTTACAATTGTAACTACATGTTTAGTTCCTATCAAAACATTAGGCTTAGCTGATTTGTTAAGGATACCGTCTATATAAGTTGCACCATTGGGATTCATGTAATTGTAAGCAATCACGTCACCACCATTGTATATGGCGAATGGATAGGTAGTGGTAGACTGTTTTCTTTGGGCGTATAATATTTTATTTGCACTCATCGGATTAACCGTCATAAACAGCATCTTCACTCCACTACTCAGATTCTCTACCAATCCGTAGTCATCTACACCATCTGTCACTAATGCACCGGGATATTCGGGTATCTGAGTAATGGTGATGTCTGTGGAGTAGGGTTGGTCGGAGATAATGACCACATAACTATATCCCGGGTTATCGCTATTAGTCGTATCCAAGGCTATATCGCTAACACCATTGGTTAACTCAATTCTTGTGCTTTCATTATTATATTGAGCCAAATAAACCTTATTGCCTTCTTGTATCCCTTCTATGTTCCATTTTAAGTATAGGAATTTATTGGCATTGTTTTTAACCCTGTAAAGCCCGAAGTCTGTAGCTTTTTGTGTGGGCTTACCTTGTATCGAGTAATAAGAGAGATGCTTCCATTTTATATTAGTATTTCCAGGAACAGTCTCAAACGACTCATTCTTATACCCATCTACACCGCTCATCATGTCGAAGAGAAAGTTATTCAACTTCATATTCCTTTTCCGACCTGACAGGTCCTGTAGATACCCCGATACCTTAAGTATCTCATTGGTGGGGACAGATTTGCCGCTAGGAAGCATCTCAATCGTAATATTACAATCGCCAACAATATTCCCACTTCTTACCCCAAGGTTATCGACAGCCTGCTCTATAGGAGATAGTGTATAATCCCCATTAGATGGAATCCTTAAAAGCGAATTATTCCAATACCCCCAATATAATTCCTGTCCATCAACCAACCCACTAACTCGGATTTTCATCCCTTTGAAATTACCTCCTTTGCCTATATACACAGAGCTAACTTTTTCAGCCTTCAGATTCGTTATAGTAATATTTGTAGATGTAACCTTAAAAGTACTATCTGTTGATTTAGTCCATTTACCAAAATCATCAGGATACACATCCATCGGTTTGCTCATGTCATAATAGAATGAGATATGCTCCCTTATCCATTGAGGGATAGGGGAAGGCTTGGAACCACCGCCACCCGAACGGATTTCGCCAATGTGATTCAGTGCGATTGTATTCAACCGCACCGAATTTAAAGATATTGTGTTAACCTTCATATCACTCCAAAATTAATGCCTTGACAGGCTTAACATTGCACTGAATCTTGATATGCTGCTCGCCAATGACACCTTCGATGTTCTTCTGCCAAATCGACCCAACACCGTAATCGACTTCAAACGGCACCCAATTCTCACCGTCCAAACTCTGATACAATACCACCTTGGACGGATGTGTATCGAATACCAATTGCAAACCAAATGTAGACGCAGCAGGCTGAAACTTATACTCCTGATTGGAGCCGGATGCTGCAAAATTGCCGGTTATATCCTTTAATGCCATAATTGTAGATTTTATAAACTTAATACCTGTTTCCGATTCTTACCATCTGCCCTAAAGCTTACATGTACCCATGCGAAGTTGCTCTCATCAATCAACTGGTCATAGGGAAGGTTCTTGCGGATATATTCAAACAACAGCTTATTCTGTTGTCTGTCTCCCGTATCGATATCGGCTGCTTCACCCTTCATATGCTGAGAAGACTTGCTTCCCTTGACAGCTTTGTTCAGCTCCGGACAGCGATAACCGCTGTTTACTGTTATAGGCTTTCCCCACCATGTGCGTAATGGGTCCAGCACGTTATCCACCAAGGCAGTAAGAGCTATTACATGCTCCTGTCTGCATCTGTTGTTGATACCCAAGCGGTCGGCAGTCGTGGACTTGCACAGCTCCGCAATTGTAAAAAACTTCATTTCTTTTCCTCCTTAATTACTTCTTTAATATCTTCTTTGTCGACTTTTAATGTCTTGCCGAAAATCAGCCTGAACGCTTCGACGATATTCAGCTCGATTCCCTTCGGCTTAAGTATGTTGCTGATAATCGAGCACATTTCAAGGAAACACACCATCAGGCAGGAATACATATCGATGTCATAACGGCTGCCCGATGCCTTGTTTATCATCACCACCATGAAAACGAAGCTGAAGTATGTAACCATCTTGCCCATGGTTCGCCTTACCGCCCGACTGAACCGGACCTGTTCGCCCATTATGATACTCTTTCTAAGCCCGCAGGCTAAATCACATATAATCACGGCAGCAGACACTATCAGCCACGGAATCATGTGTTCTATGCTCTCCTGAACGAATGCGGTAGCTATTCCTGCCAATCCTCCGGCTACGCTCTTATCGATGCCATCTCTAACTATTGCACTAATCATTTGTCGGATTAATTTTTAATGTTATATTTGCAAAACCTTGTTAACCGGACGCGAAAGCTAATCTTGATTCCCTGCCCGCCTGAGAAGGTATGCAGGGAATTTTTTATGATATTAAAAGAAGTTCATTGGTAAACATATCTCCCAATCTTTCTTGGCCAAATGTGCTTGGATGGTTATCTGTCCCATTCTTACTTTTTATAACTTGCAATGACTTAGGACTTGTATTAATTTTTTTCCAAAGGTCAATTATCGGGATATTCCAAAGTTCGGATATTTTTTGAAAGTCTGCTTTACCATTTGCATATTCAAAAGCACTATCTAACACAAGAACCATTCTTGCGTTAGGGTTGAGTGTATACATCTTGTCCATTAAGAATAACAGCGCACCTAAAAAAGTCGTTCTATGTTCAGCGAATCCTCTGCCATCGTTATAACTCCAAGTGTCTTTATTAAAGTTTTCCCAATCAGCATTTTCAAAATTTGTATTGTTGGGTACAACTGAATAAACCCATAGATCAACATCCGCATTTTTAACAGAAAAAACATTTTCCCATGTTCTGTAATAGGAATTGTAATTACTATCATCTCCAGGTTTCCAACTGTTTCCGTCAGTTGGCTTAGGAGTTTCGGGAATAGTAATAGTTGTAGCACCTGCTTGTTTTGCAGCTTCATATTCAGCCTTACTTAGACAAGTAGAGCCGTATGTTAATGGTGCAATTATACTTCCATGGTCATTATCTATTTTTGCATGAATAGCCAACCCTGGAACACCTGCTGGTACAATTTCAAATCCTAATCTTTCAGATGCTATTTTTGCATAAGCTTTCTCCGCGTTACTCCCATACGCGACTGATGTCCCTATTATACATATTTTTTTTCCGAACCATTGATTGCCGTTATAAGTAACTTCCCCCGATTGCCCTTTTTTCAAAACCAAATCAGGTATTGAAAACTTAGTAGATAATACCTTATACTTTCCAATGACGTAATTTCCATAGGGGTAATTTTTATTTATTGTCATCGCTAATTTATAAGCATTTACCGGTACTTGGAAATCGGAATCTCCACCATTTGCCGTAGAGAACTCTTCTACAACATCCCCATTTTTGTCCAATATAGCTCCACCTGTAACACCTATAACATAATTGGACAAATCTAAACTATCATACTTATTTATGACCTGTTTGAAAACGATAGTCCAAAAATTACCTTCCGGTTCTTCATGGAATTGTCCGCCATAATATAAGCCTTTCTTTAATTCGGTAGTTTCTTCGCTAGCTGTTATTTTTTCTGTTTTATTCTCCTCTTCAAAAACAGCTTCTTTCATTTTTGAAAATGAGATACTTTTATCTAAAATTTTTTCATTTGTTACAGATTTATCCGCTAGTTTTTCAGTGGTTACGATGTTATCGGGTAATTCTCTTTTTTTAGTAGATACGCCCAATATAATATTAGACTTTCTGCCCGTATTGGTTACAAGCCTGACTGCGTAATTAGGTGGTATTAATATTGTTGTTTTTCCTGCGCCAAAAACGGGGAATGATACTTTGAAATTATGATTATCCTTATCATAATATGCAACAGTCCCATAACTAATAGCATCTATACAAGGAAAGAACATTAAGGCTTGATACTGTCCGTAATTTCCTGAATAATTAATAAAATCACTGACAGAATAACCCTTTGATTCAACTATTTGTCCATTTGCCGATAATATATAATTATCAGTCCAATTAATGGCAATTTCATTGCCAACAACATTTTCATTAGATATAATTCCGACCGAATATTGAAGTTTTGAAAACAATCCTTCATCTATTTTTCCAGTACTAATCGTTTTATTCTTAATTTTCGAATTATCAATAGACTCATCAGGAATTTCATTCACAGAAAATGGAGCCGTTTCCAATTCTGCGCTGGCTTTAAAAATTAAAGTTTTTTTTAAATTAGTTCTAGTCGAGACTCTAACACAATATCCGGGTGGTATCAATATTGTTCTTTGCCCTCCTACTAGATAGAAAGATTTGATATGCTTCTTTGATGCTAAATCGTAATATGCTAATAGAGGATAAGAAACCCCAATGCTTGCCGCTTCATACATTAGAGCTGAGTAAGCTCCATATTGTCCTTCATATTCAATGAAATCTGTTGTGGAATATCCATTACTTTTTACAATATCACCATCATTGTTTAAAATCTTATCGTCTTCCCAATTGTTTAAATTATCCCCATTCTTAATTATAAGATTAGAGGACGAAGTAACACAAGATAACAATAAGTTTTTATTGTCCAATAAAGAGAGACTTTCCGTAAGGTTTTTACGCGTAGTCGGATGTACCACCGCATCAGTGGTTGTAGCAGGGTAAATGGTCTGACCCTCTTTGGTAAGTTTATGAATTTTAGCCATATAATTCTTATTTTAATTCGTAAATATATTTTTATCGGTTCCCGATAAAAGGAAACCACTCAATACATCTTCGTATTCTTTATCAGAAATAGGAAAGGAAGAAAGCATCTCATTCTGCACATCCTTTACCACAGAGTCCTTTAATTCGGTACGCTGCTCCTCTGTCATGGATTCCCATGTCATTGGGTCTCCCTTATCGCCTTTCTGGTAGTTTGGATAAACGTCAATTGTACCTGTACTGTCATCAGACTTGCCATTGACAAGAACGATGCCTGTAAACTCCATGGATACAAGGTTACAGATACCATCAGCAAAATCAGCATCAGTAAGGTAATACTCGCGTCTGACCGTCAGGTTGCCCGGACGCATGCCATGATTATCAAACACAACCAGCAGGCTGCCATCATCCAGCCTGCGACAGCTCTTGTAGTCGTGCCCATCGAAAGAGGCTACAACGGGTTTCGACAATGCTGTCTGATAAGTAAACCGGAAAGGAGTTTTCAGGTCTCCATTGAGGTTTTTCTCTATGATTTTAAAATCGGACTGATAATTTATTCTCATAACTATAATATTGATGTCACATCGTCAATAGCTTCGGCAGACAGATACTTCTTATCAGCGTCTACGGTTTTCTGATAAGCTGTTAAATCAGGTGCCACGTATCTTTTCAACGCATCGGTAGATAATCTTCCGTTTGTATTCCCTTCCTGGAAGGGTATGTTCTCCTTACCGTTCGGCATTGTCCGTGCGTCAAGCTCGTTAATTGTTTTTCCTGCCATAATTATTTGTTTTACATTATAAACATTCTGCCAATATGGATATATAAGTGCTTACAAATGCAGCTATCTCAATCCAAAACACCGGCTTATCAAATCTATATATCATATATCCGGCCACGATGAAACAAAAAAGCGGGATATACCAAAATCCTACAATGCAAGTCCATAGCATGGCAGATAATCCACATACGACAGTAGCGGTATAATGTATCTTGCCATCTAATTCCAATTTGAAACAGGGAGCTGCCCCTACAAACACCAAACCTCCACACGATAGGAAAGTGAGGAATTGAATCGGTTCGGGTGAGCAGTCCAACCATGCCGGAAGCAATAACATCGACGGAACAATCATGGCAAATTGAAACAGCCATTTAGGATAATTACGCTTCTCCAACTGATAGTAAGTGTCGGAGACAGAGTAAGGTATTCCACATACTTTTACCGCATACATAATGTATGCAGTAAGCAAAACCAAAGAAATAATAGTCAGTGTCATAATATTATAAATTTAAATTAGTAATTGATAGCCACATATTTTCTCTCATTCATACTATATGTCATATCAGCACCTATTTTTACCATCTTTATTTTTTTATTGACAGTATCAATTGCTATAATATTGAATGAATCCTCTGTTTTCGTTCCGTTGATACGTGGAGTATCCGATTCAAAGGCTGCCGCCAAATCAGTCGTTCCCGATGCCACAGCTATTACGGGTATCCCATTCAGGTACCCGAATGTATCACAATGCTGGTGACCAACGAATGCGCCAACCAATGTTCCATTGTATGTGGCGAAATCTATGTCAACTGTCACACTTCCTAATACGGATTGCCAATTATCAACAGTATATGTATAAGTTTTATTAATTGCAGTCTTGTTCTTGTAAGCAGTAAGGATATCCAAGACGACATCGCCTGACTGCCCATTGGGAAATGTGTAATCAAAAGTTTTACCATACCAATATTCGGTTGTAAATGGATTTTCTTCAAATCTGACCAAGGTGTTAAAATAATGTGTCACGATAACTACATGCCATTCATTTTCAACTTTTAACGCACTGATTAAAAAGTTTACTTGTTCCTGAGAACAGCAAGTCTTATAGTAATCTGCTCCATTATTGCTGGACTTAACGGAATCGGATGGTATCTCGCAAGCGTTAAGTACAATTACCCGAACCTTATATTCTGAAAAATCCCGATAAAAATAAGTTTTACCGGACTGAATTACAATTCCGTTTTTTTTAACATAAGGCTTGTAAAACCGGTCATATAACTGAGAAATCGTTGGTAAAGAGTTGGCATTTGACTGATCATGATTGCCCAGAGCAACAAGAAAAGGTTTCTTAAAATCCTCCTGTAAACGGTTGAACCAATTATAATCACTTAATACACTCTTATTGACAATATCCCCTCCATGGATGGCGCAATCAATGCAGCCAAACCTTTGGCTGTATCGCAAAAAACGGCTAACAGCCGAATCATGCCCATGGGTATCTGCTATGAATGCAAATTCGAAAAAATTTACCTGAGAAGTGTCGTTATCGAATCTATCCCCATTATAATTATAATATATGGATGCAGCGATTACGGCAGATTCCTTATCCTTGTTATTCAGAATCACATCATTACTGCCGGTTAATGTACCTTCTTCAAATGATAGCTCAATAATGGATGGTCCTAACTCCCAAGGTGGCATTTCTTCATTGCCATCATTGCGCCGTAAGGATATACGGATATAATGCACATTTGGCTCTCTCCGGTAAACACCTTCCGATGTATCGTCAAGCACAGTCCCGACTACCGTACCGGAAGAAGTGTACCCCATCAGGTATGCCTTGAAACGAGAATCCGTCTTCAACCTCACAATACTATAATTGCTGATATCTATCATATCCTTAGTTACCAATCGAATACTACTCGGAGTACTGACAGAACCGTCCGATTGAAGTGTACCTCTGACCCACTTGTCGTTAGGGAGATATACCGAATCATTCATATTCACAGACTTATAAGGTGCTGCCGGAGAATATCTCTGTCCGTCTTGATATATCGTCATTCCGGTTAATGGTATATCTGATTCGGAAAAGTCTTCTTCCGTGCCGGACGCCCCTTCATACGACATAGAGAAACCAACTTTAGCGAAATCATCGGGAGATATAGCACCATCATCGGTTCGCCTGAATGCTATCCTAAAAAAATTTACGATCCACCAATCAGTAATGTTTTTGTCGGACCAACCATAATCATTGACCAATTGTCCATTTTCACCATATCCTATCAAAGAATAATTATACCCGGGATTTATACGTAAGGTATAATTTTTCTTAGGCTCTATCCGAATCATATTCTTCGTTATAATTCTAGTATCGGAAGAGGTTAGATTGCCTGACATATCAGTAGAGCCATTAATGATCTCACCCAAATCCATTTCTACCAGCACATATTGCGAGGATGTCTTTTTCAAGGATACGGCAAAATCTGTAATTTTAGCAGGGATGGTTACAGTATTTGTGCCACTCATCCAATCTGTTATGTCTTCATATTTTACCGAAGCATCAATTCCGCCGATAAAGTACTGATATCCGTCATTGCATCTGAACTGATAGGTCCGATTCCCTTCGATAGAAATGAATTGTGATGATAGCCTGTTTTTTGCTGACGGGTTAATAGAAGTTCCGGAGCCAATACTACCTATCGATAAAGATATTGGGACATTAAACCAACCTGAGTCCCCCGCCAATTTTTCCCCAATCTGATTAATTTTTTCCGAACTGCTCTCCAGTCCGGCAAGGTCTGTTTTTTTTGCATATCCGGCTAAATCAACATTACCTCCACCGCCTGTCTTCCCGGTATCCATCCACGAACCGGCTGTTTCACAACGGTATATCTTCCCAGGGATAGAATCACCAACCACCGCCCAATCTCCGGGGGATGGATTTGGGTACTTGGACTTCAATTCCTCAACAGTTGGGAATAGCCCTTTATTTTTTGTCGCCGACAGACTCACACTATCTATGGCGGTAGAGATTTTGCTGAAATTCTCATTCAAACGAGCAGCTATATCCCGAAATTTTCCCGAATTCAGTATCGTATTTAAATTCATATATTATTTTTTTACTCTTAACACTCCACTTATGATTGAATCACCAATAGGGATTGATGTCATATATACACCTCCCGTTCCCACGCTGTCCTCAGAAGTAGGCCAATTACTTGAAAAAATGTCAGATATATAATGTCTGGATGATATATCGGAATAAACCGCTTTCATTCCAACCCTCATTACCTCACCATTCCCACCTATAACCGTTACGTTCTCAGGTGCAATAAGGATGTCTGTTTTTTCAACCTTATTCTCAATTCTAATTCGTTCCGGATATACTGTGGTTTTCAGTAATTCTTCATTATTGCTGCTGTATTTTTTTAAAATAATATCTCCATATTCATAACCTTCTTCCGACCTGTCAAACCTCATCGTCACTGTCTCATTTCCTTCTGCCGTGAACATTTTCAAAGTCTTACTTACCGGATCTATCACAATCCTCTTACCATCAATAGCAGTTTCTACACGCCCCCTGAATAATCCTCCGACAGCGTATATGTATCCTTTTAAAAATATATCACCACCATGAGTTGCTATAAACTTGGCAAGATTACCCCACTCAGAATCAGAGGGACTGTAATCAGGATTGGATTTTAATCGGGCTATTGTACGCATAGCTTGCTGTAATGTTCCACCCGCCCAAAATGCCACATCGTCATCGTCATTATAGATACCTGAAATACCTGCGGTTACTTTTTGAAGCTTTCCGTTCTTGTAGTTCCCAAGCTGTATCATGTTAGCCAAAATCAAACCACCAAGAATGTCTACAGAACCATCTTTGATTGCATCCTGTATGTATTGCAGGTATTTGAATCTGTCTGCCGATTTATCGGTATCCAATCGTGATGGACACCAATCGGTCGGAATGGTACCTCTTTCCAGCTTAATATCGCACACTGATGCTTTGCCGGAAATAAAAAAAACGCCTAATGACCGACAGGTGAATTTATACACATATTTCTTATATGTATCGTCAAGAGACTCTGTAGAATTATAATCCCCATATCCGACAGTAAGAGATGTACCCTTGGCTCTTAAACTTATCACATACTGCTCCTCCAACATAAGGTTAACCTCTTGCGACAAGTAACCGATATCTGCTCTGTAACCGGACACGGCTTCACTGTCTTCTACGATATTCGCATCCCCTTCCCAGTACTTTATTTTTGGCGAATAAACTTCTGTGTCTGCCTGCATTTGTGTTGATTCTGATATATCAATGCTATCATAATCACCCGTAAACCCTGAATTTAATAAGAGATTTTCATTACCTATCTGCACGGCATTATATATCTCATCGGGAAGGTCGGTCAGATTGGCGGAACCGGTGGAGCCTTCTTGAATGTGAAGCTTTCCTTTCAATTCCACGCCTTCACCTTGGGTGAACTTAACAAAGCTGTTACCATCACGGTCCCCAATATACGCATCACCGTATACATGGAAAAACGCCTTGTTGTTAGTTTTGTCTACACCATACTCAACATACTCCTTGTTCAAGTAGGAGTAGGAGTCTATACCGTGATACAGAGTAACACTCGGGCTGAACACATCGGTAGAAGAGAAAACAATGGCATTCTGTGCGTCAATATTGCTTTCATCCGTCACGTCCTTGTTGTCAATGCCTTTCCATTTGATTCGTGCACCAAGGTGAGCTACAGTATCACCCTTTGCCGGAATATCACTGCCTGTGTCGCAATCCGCCATGCTGAGGTCAATATAGTGCAATTTGTATATGCCGACATTGATAGGCTCTTTGCTTGCCCCTACACATAAACGCCAATAATAATGGTTCGCTACCTGTTGGTATTCTCCCGGTTTTTGTATGTTGAAGTTTTTGCTCTGTACCTGGAAACCTGCACGGAAGCGGTTCTCCACTTCCACACCGTCCTGTTCGGCAAGGAAGAAACATCTGTACACGCCTTCGGGGATGCCATTGTCTACCGTTTCTTTATCCATCAATTGGAGTTCACTGCCATCTGCAAGTAATATAGGATTCCCGTCTGCCATTGAAAGTATGGGCGTTTGTTCAATGGTGCCCTTGGTCCAAACATCAATAAGCGTAACAGCACCACCCGGAGTTAGAACTATCTTTCCACCTACAGAATTTACATTTTGTATCTCCAGTGATTCGAAATAGGCTTTCATGCGGACTTTCAGTTTATCAACCTCCGCATAGGTTTGACCTGTTTCCTTATCAACCATTATGATACCACCTGTACTACCACTGACAAATTTTCCTATTTCAAAAGCTTTGTCAGAGGATAATTTGTGCGGGGTACGGTCATCTTGTGTTTTACTGAGAAAATGTCGAGAGACTTTTGCTAAGATATCAGTAGTAGAAATACTATTCCCTCCCAATGTATTACCTATGATATCGCCTGCAATTTCTGTAATAGTACTTCGTAATGCAGAAACATTTGCAGATAATTTGTCTGTTAATTCAACAGATATGTCATATAAGCAATTTTTGTCCGCTCTACAAGTAAATGAATTTACATACATAAGATACTCATGTTCGTTGTATTTTATATACATGCGAACATTCTCATTTAGTAATTCTGCTAATTGAATATTGTCTGCAAGAAATACTCTGGAAAAATTGACGGAGAATGTGAATTTTTCGTCATTATTCTCTGACATATACTTTATCAATGCTTCATCCAATCTCTTCTCAGCAGCGAGTACAAGGGACTTGGGCATCTTAATGCCTGTAATCACAAATTTATCCCCGACAGAAGGCTTATAGTTATTGGTGGCATTAGGCATAACAATTCCGAAAGTGGTATTGTCCTTTTTTACTGCAATCCAAACTTCATTTGTAGAAGTGTTTTGTTGGCTTTCTACATATTGGGATGGTTGTGAAGTAACCTTCTGCTCAAAATCTCCTGCCGGTAAGTTCCCGGAAGAATCCACCAATACAGGGTTGAATGCCCTTTCCGGTTCATTGTCCTTATAGGTAACTCCTATTTCAAACTCGCAAGCAGCGCAATTACCCGTAGTCATATTGATTACAGCTGTGCCACCCTCCAAACCCTGTTCGAACAGGTTAAAGCCGTAATCTCCATTATATATATGTAATTTTATGTAGAAATAAGAATGTACATACTCATCTGTATCATTGAATATATTATTCCCTTCTCCGGTTCCGAGTTCGTCACTATCATTAGCATCAAAAGCAATATCCGCAATCTCACCAAATAACTGTCCCGAAGCGTTTGTCACATTTTCTATAGTAGGCTTTATATCGCTAAAATCTACCTTTATCTCTTTTACCTTCTTAGAAGAAAATGTATTTTTGAAAGAGTAGTAATCATTTGTGCTGGGTATCTTATACGTGTCGTTAAGCGCATTGTAGAATCTTTCTGCTCCATTTGTTTGTCTGTAAATGGAAGGCATAAGGTTTTGTGTACGTTCTATAGTACCTTTTTCATCATCATTCGGATAGTAGAAAGGAATGTTGTCAGAGCTACCAACACCAGTAACGCGATTGACAATTTTATAATTGGCGTTTGTCTTTTTTATTGATACAAGCCCTTTCTTATACTCGAAGGGAGTAGAAATTACATTCTCTGTATATCCTATGTGACAAACCTTACCTACAAAGTAATAAGGAAGTTCGTATATGGTATATATGGATTGTAACGCTTCTGCAAGGTACACATTGTCAAGTGAAACAAGTTTGGAATCGGAAGTAATATCATCATCTATGACTACCGAATATCCGATACCCGATTTTGCCATTGAAGCGTTAAGGCGACCTACAAACTCGTTTATGTCTCCCATGAACTTCACAGAAGTAGAGTTGGAATGATAAGTATCTGTTCCAGTTGTCACCACATCCATGAAATATACGTTCTCCAATACGATACGTTCTGAAACGAACTGGAGTTCATGCTTATACATAATGCTCTTGTTGTCCTTTGAAGATGTAGGGGTTTGGTCGACATAGTATCTCTCACCTCTGAACTCCACAAATTCCTCTCCAGCCCACTCTTCATCCAAGCAAGACGGATAGTTGAGCGTGGCGGTAAGCGTAGGAGTGCCGGCCATGCGCTGTGCCGTGTAAGTGTATTCACCCAGCTTTGCAGACATGGTTTCGTTGGGAAACTTGACTTTTTCCCCATGTGTATCCAGCTTGTATATGTATAGGCTCTGTTTCTCCATTACTTGTGTTGTTTGTTTTCTCTGAATTCTTCGTATATATTTGGAAACTTATGCAGGACATATTCGATGAACATATAAATGTGATGGTACAGATCTCTATTCTCACCATCATACATAATATCAAGTCGATTAACGTCTTGTATCTTCATGAATAGATTGAAAATTGCGTTATCTGTTTCATCAATTCGCTCTTGCATTTTGGCAATCTCTTTAATGAAGTTGGCATCTATGTTTATCACTTGTTTATTCATTATTATCTCCTTCCTACTCGTTCGCTTTGTTGGCTTGCTGTTGGGCAATCACCTTTTCTTCTGCTTCCTTAACTTCCTTAGTCACTCGTTGCTCCTCATCGGGTGTGCTCTCCGTGTTCTTTTCAATAGCCGTTTTCGTGGAGAGAATACCAGCCTGTTTCATTGAGATAAGCATGTTGTTATACTCAGTTGCGCTGAACGGCTGCCATATCTTGAACTTACAGCTGACACGAAGTTTGTCAAATTCTGTAATGGCGTTTACGTTCTCGCCTTTTTTCACCAATTCTTTGGCTAATCCCTCCTTGAACAGGCGCATCATCTTGTCTGCAAAATTCTGCCACTCGATAACCCCTTGCTGGGCATTCTTCAAATCTAAATCACGGGTCAGCGTAATAGCCAGTCCGCTTATGTCACCACTTGACTTGACATCTTTAGGCAAAAGAAATGTGCATGAGGTGTTTATCTGTATCTTCTCGAACAAATCTTGCAGACTGTCAAGCATACCTTGCGGACTGGGCGGTGCTTTGAACTCTGCACTTCCGTTACCGTCCATTGACTTGTCTTGCAAAATGATACTCCCTGCAAGTTTCTTTGTCGTTTCTGACAGATTGCCTTTAATATATAGAATGCCCCAGCCGTTCCGTTTCTGAATGACAAAGAAGATGTTGTAGATAATCTCGTAAATCTCGATAAGACTCTGTCCGTTGTTCCACGCCACATTACCGCGTTTGGTACACAATGGTATCTCACTGAAACCGTGCTCTACCGGGTTTTCCCTTATCCAGCCATCTTCATCCGCTCCATCGCCCGAATTACGCATACGATACATATACTTGTCGTCATAGCTGTCTATGTATTCCACACCATCCGCATCGGCATAGTAAACACTTTCAAGAAGTCTGTCACCGTTGTTGTCATTATGGGATATGATAACATAACCGTCCTCATAGCTTATCAGGCGGCATTTGATACGTCCTTGATAGTCATAGTAGAATAAAAGTCCTGCATCTCCCGTAGCAAGCTGCGTGCGGACTGCTTTTGTGCGCCATCCGTCCATATTTCTGTCAACCCAATACTCTTTGATAGTAGAATAATTTTCTTTGTCCCTTTCAGGTGGATTTCCACCTCTCAAAGACAACACGCAAGGATTACCGCACAAATAGATAACGTGACTTGCAAGTATCTGCTCTTGGAGAGCCAATGCAGTTCGTTGGAACTTTATTTCTTGATAACCTCCGTTCTCCAACTTCACGCAAATGCTTGGAAGATTATTGTCAAACAGAACATCATGGCTCATTGGGTCAAGTTCCTTCAAAAATCTTTCCTGTGTGACAATTGCTTTTTTGACCTTCGGAATACATGCTGTCCGTGTTTCTGTAACGGTTGCGGTTTGCCCTTCGGAATAATCGTTAATGGAAGGAGTATCGCTGCCTCTGAAAAACGGCTTCTTCTGTAACAGGGCATTTATGTTCCGTAATAAATATAACTTCTTCTCTTCCCGTGTCATTTGTCTGCGTCAATTAGGTTGTAATACTTCATACAGGCTTCCTTGCTCGGCATGGCAGAACACTCTCTTGAAGTCCATTTACAGATGATGTCATGTTTCTGCGGAACAACAATAATTCTTCGTTGTCCTTCTTCTTCCTCAATGTTGAACTTGTCGTTTAGCTTTACACGTGCATCCAATACGACCTTACTTGCTTTGATAAAAGTATCTGAATCTCCACTTGCTTTCGCGTCGTCAGCAATCTGTTTCATCTCCGATATTTCTTTCAGCAACGCTTCTCGGTTCTCATCTTTAGATATGGTAGTGATAGCACCGATGCCGAAAGGTTTCAGTTTCTCAGCAAGCGTGGATAACACCTTGTTTGAAGGCTTTTCATCTTCTTGGTAAGCAACCTTGGCAGCAAGGTCCTTATCCACAAAAGAATCGCACATCACCAAATAGGCAACGTCTCTTAATCTTGCTTCAATTCCTTCTGTTTTAAGGGAATTGATAATATCCTTTATGTCGTTATAGCTTATCATATCCTAATACCATAAATGTTCATCGTAAATACTTCCTTCTGTCTGTGTATGGTTCGCTTGTTTGGTTTCTTCCTCGTGATTGTAATATCCTGCTTGAATTTCATTCCCGTATTCGATGTTAGCGCACGATAACATCCTCATTGCGCATGGGTCCAACAAGTCCATAGACCTGCCTTTCCCTAACATTTGGTTCATCTTCTTCTTGTTCCAAAGCCGCTTCTTCCCACTCTGCATATCGTCAAACCGCACAACGGAACATTCTTCCATAAACTCGTTCTCAATCGTCACTTTATATTTCAAGTTTTGATGAGTGTAAGTCTGAACGGCAAGTTTATCGTCAAATGTCAAGTTGCCTTCCTCTATCATCTTGCATAATCTGATATAGCACATATCCTTGACTGTCATTGCGGTAAGTTGGTAAAGCCCGAAAGGTTTATTTAGCGAGATATAAGGTACTGCATCGGGAATGTAATCATTGAAGTACCTTCCAGCAGTCGCGTCAAAAATGATATGGCTTTCGGCTGTTCCATGCTCAAATGCAAATGTCTTCACTGCCATAGCGTTTTCTCTCGGAGTGGACTTGCTAAGAATGAGAATGTCGTATGCGTGAAATCCATTCCATGCTAGAGCCACGAGATTATCCGTACCGTAATCCGCCAAATCCACGGTAATCCATTTGTCACCGTTTACGGCAGGGTTGTTGTTGAACACGCCTTGTGCGGAAGTGGAAGGGATAGGTATCTTTTCGTCAGAATCTGGGTCTGCATTATAGTTTACACCGATAAGCCCAGCAGCAGAGCGTGTACCAGAAGCGGCAACTGAACCAACGTACCCTGCATTGCCTTCCATTAGAGCTTCATTTTCATCAACTGTGCCCTCGTATAAGGTAAACGATTTGATAAAGTCTTGATATTTTGCTTTACCTTTCAAGTCTTTAATCAAACTGTCTATCTGTATCTTGCACTTAGCGTAAACTTCTTCTTTTGAATCTCCCCAAATCACATCATCAACGGTAGACCCAGCAACAAAAAAGAATCTGACTTTTCCTATTCTATCAGGGATACCCTTCCCGTCAACTCCAACATACCAATCTATGAATCTTCTCGTCCAATGGGTGCGTTTAGGATTGAATGTCGCACGGAATTTCCCCGTGAATGTTTTGCTTTTTCCACGATTACGGGATTGAATGTACGTAAATACCTCCCAAGGCATTTCGGTAAGCTCATCAATGGCAATCGCATCGTACTGCCATCCTTTCGCACGCTCCCTCATTCTGTCTATATTCGTTGGGTCTATATAAGTCAAATCGCAGTACGCTCCACTTTGGAATGATATACGTGGCGTGTCTGCCTCTTTAACTTTTACATATTCCCCGAATATGTCCTTGAATGTATCAACAAATCCTCCTCCTGCTTTTTGGTTCCCAAGGCTTCTACGACTTATTAAACATCTAAAATCAGGGTCAAGCATTAACGGTTCAGCGAATCCAAGAACAAGAGAGTATGACTTCCCGTTTCCGACCCCGCCGGCACCGAAACATATATCCACGTTCGTTGAAGCAAAGTAGGTTTGGAAACCTGGGAAAGGCTTCTTCACTATCGCATTATGTACTTCTTGTTCTTTCATCAAAAGCAAAAATACCTCTTAATAACAAGGTAATATATACTTAAACCAATGTCTATTTATCATAGTGATAAATACAGTGATTTTTTTATAGTTATACCTTTTTGTTAAAGCATTACTTTCGCATATAATCATTATAAAACATATAGTGTATGAAGTTTACGAAAGAACAGTTTTCAGAAGCACTGAAAGCAAAACTCACCAACAACGGCAAGAAAAACTTGGCTATGAGTGAGAGAAGTTTCAATGAGGAAGTAGAAGACATCTACGCCGATTTGGAAGAGAGTGGTAACAACGAAGAATTGGAGTTGGCAGATGCCGTAGGCAAAAAGATTAAACGCTTGGAACGTATCGACAACAATGTACGCAACGACAATTCAAAGTTTGTAAAGGAGTGGGAAAAGAATCATCCCCAAAAGAATGACGGAGACGGTAACGGAGATGGCAATGGCGATGGTGGAAACAAGTCTGAATTGCAGAAGATGCAGGAACAGATTAATTCCTTGCTCAAACGTGAGGAAGAGAACAACAAGGCTAAAGCAGTCTCCGAAAAACGCAGCCAGCTAAAATCAGCCTTGAAAGGGAAAGACGTGAAAAATGAAGACTGGATTAACGACCAGCTTGAACTGATTCACATTGATTCTGAAACTGACGTTGACGCTCTTACAGAAAGACTGGTCAAGAGCTACAATAAGTTTAATGCTAACACTCCACCTGACATCACTCCGGGCGGCACGGGAGGCGGTAAGGGAAAAACCGATGACTTTGCCGATGTGGTTGCTGTCGTAAGGAAGCAGTCGCACAGAGAAGAAAAATAATAATCATTTAAACCAAAAAGAAAATGTCAGATTTCTATCAGCAAATCCTATTGAACAGTGGCTACCTTCCCGGTAGAGCATTGGTTCAGGCTCGCGGAAGCATTGGTGGTCATCGCTATGTCTTCGTGAAGCTACAGATGAGCGGGAAAGACGCACTTGTATTTCCTACCAGTGGTGGAATTGTTAAAAACCCATTCAAAGGTAATGCAAGAGCTTTTGCCGGAACGCTCGCTGAATATATTCCCAGTAATGGTTCTAATGGAAGCGAAATACGCATCCTAAAATCGTATGCAGTTGCAAAAGCTACATCAGAATCATCTGATACGGTTATTTACTTGAAAAGAGACGGGTATTCCCTCATTCCGTTTGTAGGGGACGTTCTCATGGTTGCTCCTACCACATTGGTAGGGAAAGGAACAGCAGTAACAGTCACAGCCGTTGAAAAAACGACTGACGGAACGGCTGGCGATGTTTGGAAAGTTACATTGAGCGCAACCCTCGGAGCATTAACAACTTTATCTGTTCTTGTTGAAGCGAAAGAAGCAGGGTCTGATAAAGAAGCTATGGTTACTAATCCTAACTCATATCTTCCCTGCGACTTTGATTTTGTTTTTGACCCGGCTGCATCCGAAGATGATTTCGATGGTGCAAGATACCTTATCACTCCTGCATTGGCATTAGGAGATGTATTCCTCTACGAAGACCGTATGCAACCTCTTTCGGCTGCATTAAAAGCTTTGAACAAGAGCAAGGTTAAGGGTTGGTTTAACATTTAAAATTGACGAAACTATGCCTAAATTTGATTTTAATAACAGCAGATATGCAAGATTCTTTTCAGACAAGACCAATCAACGTTTCTTGCAATCCTTTGTCAATACAGAAGGTCTGCTATACACTAATTATGGTTGGTACAAGACTCAAGGTGTAAAAGCTGGTGCTCCCACACCTACCGCTCCTAATGGCATCGCTACTTTTTCTGTGAAAGGACGTGACTTGAAAGCCGCTCCTTTGATGGATTTGCGTGCACCTCTTGGTGACAGTAATCAAATGGATAAGGACGGTCTGCACTGGTACACCGCATCCATCCCTGATTTTATCGCTCCCGGTTTCGTTGAAACAGCTATGGAACGTGAAGCAAAAGAACAACAGTTTGAGTTGTTTGGAAACGATGCCGATTTGGTAGCCGCTTGGGTACATACATTACAGTCCCAACTTGATAGTGCGGACGCAACCATGAACTTCATGACTGCACAGTTAATGTCTAAAGGTCATATTGACTACCGAAATATCGCACGTGGCGTTCAAGCTCCGTTGCATAAGGCTGATATACCAACAGAGAACTTTACTAAAGCTGGCACAGTAGTTTGGACAGACGAAAAATGTAAGATTCTCAGTCAAATGGCGGAAAAGGAGAAAAAATATCGTGAAGAATGGGGGTATGAAGGTGCAATGGTATGGCAGGTTACACGCAAGATGTTTTACGAAGTAATGCTGCAAAATGCCGAAGTTAAGGAATTGATTGAAAGTTTCAAGAAAAATCCTTTAGCTTACATCGCAACAACCGCTACTGCGCCTACTACACGAGAGTTGTTCTTAGCTGCTTTCCGTGATTATCCCGGTGTATCTCCAATTGAAATTGTTGAAGAACGTGAGCGTAATCTTACCAATACCGGAGACACATTCGTACAAGGTTGGGACGATAAGATTGCTGTTCTCCGCCCTGCCGGATATGCTTGTGAGTTTGAATACACCAATAACCTAGACAAACAGATGTTTGATAAGTATGGTTCAAGCGTAATAACCAAGATTTTTGCTCAGGCTAACGATGGTCTCTGCACGATTGTGAATACAACAACAAACAACGGGCTGTATAAGGAATGGCATACTGATGTAATGATGTCAGCTTGTCCTGCACTGAAAACATTCCGTAATCACGTAATTGTAGACACAAGTCAGACAGACGATTAAATGTACAATACATTGCGTAGTAGTTATGGAAAAATCATTTGACCCGATAGCATACCTCAATGGGCTTACGAGATTTGTCTTTGAAGATGATGCGCTTGAAAATATCGCATACGAAAACGGTTTGATGTTTATTTCAGACCGTTCTGAAATAGATGAATGCACTAAAGACCATTGCCTTATCGCACTGTACGAGCTTGTCATTAACGGTCCGTGGTCTGTGGCTTCATCATCACTCCAACATGGCAGTTACAGACAGGACATAGGTAGTGAAACGGTAACGGCTGCCATAATCCAAAACTTGAAAGACCGTCTGAAAGCACTGTACAAAAAGTATGGTGAAGAAGAAGCGTTGAAAAGCATGGATTCGGGTAGTATGAGTTGGGTCAATGAAAATTCATTAGATGTATAGTTTATGCGTCTCAAAAGGAAAGCAATAGCAGAATACCCGTTTCATGGTACATTCTATACCGTGATAACAAACAAGCCGGAAGACGGAAACCTTCTCGGTGACGGTGACTTGCTCGGGGATGAAAAGACGGATAGTTCTCCCGAAGTCCCCACTACGGGAGAGACCATCCTTCTTGAAACTGAATGTGACATACAGCAGGCTGCAAAGCTGATTAATTCTGGTACTATCATGGCTGATTACAAGGTGTTCTTCCCTTGCGAAATAGGTGCTCAACTTCCGATAAGGTTCAACACCAACTTCAAATGCGAGGATTATGCTATACCTATTAACGGTCGTGTCGTGGGACTTGAATACAGCCAGTTGGGAGGTTGCCACGTTGACATTAAGATGAGCGAGGTGTAGGCTATGGCGAAGAAAGACCGCATATCAGAACTTGTCAGATTACTTTCCGGTGAAGGACAGAAAATTGTGGATAGCCAGTTGCAGAACAAAGGATATACGCACCGTTCTCACAACCTGCATGACAGTTACGGATGGGGAGTATATGTAAACCGAAAGTTGGTTGCAAGCGGTTTCCCGGCTATTCAAGCTACGAAAGGTAAGAAATGGTATGGTGAAACGATTAAAGGTCGTGAAGCGATTACAGATTTTCTGCGAAACAAGTATAAACCGCATGACGGTATAGACTTGGTAGTAGCTGTGGCAATGCCATACGGTGAAATAGTCGAAGACAAGTACAAGTATGAGGTGATAGCAACGGCAAGGGATGACGTTAAAAGACTTGCTTCAAAGTTTAAGAACGCAAATTTTGGGATAATAAGTCACGGTAGTTATTGATTATGGATAGCAAATATAAGACAACATCGAAAGTGGAGAACTTCTTTTCCATGCTGCTGACAAAAGCGGCTATATCCGATAACCTGTTTATCGGGAATATGCCTGCTACCGTTGACAGCAGTTGGAAAGAAATGGTGCTTGTTGACGTTCTTTCCATGAGAGATTACGGAGCTTATGCCAAAGGTTCTGCCAACGTGTTCTTGTACGCAAAATCAGTTGACAGTCACGGCACGAAACCCGTGAAGGAGCTGTACAAAATGGAACTTGCGCTTGACAAGGCTATTGAATCATGCAAAGACCCCCATTATGTGATTGATGTAAATTTCCGTGATGCAGATTATGACCAAAATAGGAACTACTACTACAACGTGATAAATATAGAAGTGACAATAAGGTAAACAGATTATTAACAGGATAACATTTTTTAATTATGGCAGTAAACAATACTGGCGCAACAGCCAAAAAATTCATCAAGCCTTCTTACATCGTGGCAACTCTGTTCACTGGCTCTGAACAAGACGATGTGCCAAAGGGCGACTCTTATATCCTTGAAGATGTAGTTGAGGATACCACTTCAATCGCTCAAGACGATAACGATGTAAACGACATCGAGTGCGAAACTTCCGACAGCCCCATTCTTTCCATCGTGAAGCTTGGCAAATACCAATTTACAGCTGAGGTTGCAGATACACAAAAAGACCTATTGGTCGCTCTCATGGGATTTACGGCAGGAACTACTGTCTCTACCAAATACTTTGCTCCTGCTCAATACAAGAAATTGTATGCAAAGATTGACGTAGTGTTTGAGGAAGGGGAAACGATGACTGCATTTGTGGTTCCAAAAGTCCAACTTAACTCAAAACTAATGCTTGAATCTTTGAACTCTAATGTGGGTCGTATCAACCTTGCAGGAACAGCGTATGATGCAAATATCGCCGATGGAGATAGAACTATCAGAACACCGTTTTATGTAGATTCAGCTTATACTTTACCCAAATAAAACTTGTTCATAATAGATAACTAGAGTGTTTACGGGCGGTAGGCTTATATGCCGCCGCCCTTCATGTTTATAATCATGGCAGTATATAGAGCAAAGAAAAAAGATACAGGACTAAAGACAAATGTTGTAACGGCTTGTACTCCTATATCTGATGAGTCAATGGAACGTTTGGCAAGGATAATGAATGACAGCCCAAGCATTGTAAAACTTCACGGTACGGAGTGGCGTATTAAAGGATTGAAGCCCGGTGTTCAATGGCTTATAGCCGAACAAGCGTGTCAGATTGTGAAGGGAGAGAAGTTAAGTATGGGAGATGTTATCAAAGAGTTCTCGGTAAATCTACCGGCAGTTGCACACGTGATAACGCTTGCACTTCTCAATGACAGGGACAGGATATTCTCTGATTATGAGAAAAAAGAACTATCAGATGACTACCACAAGGTCTTTGACCTTTTGATGTGGAGAGATTACGACATAAAGGACTGGGCATTATTGCTTGGTGAAATCCTTAACCTCATAAGCACGGATTTTTTTTTCGAGAGTACCAATGTGATTCAGACCGTGAGGGAAATGACTTTGACGAGGAAGACGAAGAAAACGGAACAAAACTGATAATATCCCGTACAGAGTGGGGGCAGATGATTGATTTTCTGCGCTCCAACACTTGGTGCTCTCGTGACGAATATTTATGGGGAATGACGGTTGGACAGATCCGGTTAAGCTCGTTTGATTTTTCCCATGTAGAATACGGAAACAAGGACAAGAAAAAAAAGAAGGTCAGCAAAATAGGAAGTGTTGACGATTTGAAGAACTTGAATGATTTGGGTATGCCCATAATTAATAAAAAAGGATAACGATATGGCAAATAACGAAGCAGGAGCTTTCCTCAACATAACCCCTGATGTATTAAAGAAGTTGGATAGTTTCGATGAGAAGCTAGAGAAGATAGAGAAGCACGCCCATACAGCAGCAGATGCATTGAAAAACGGGTTTGGCAGTGTGGTAATGGATACGAGTAAATTGGAAAGTGTGATTACTTCGTTAGCCAAAAAGATAGATGCTATAAAAGGTAATCCATTTGAAGGAGCAGGGAAAGGTGCGGAAGAGACTACAAGAAAGACTACTTCTCTGAACGAAAGCCTTTTACGTGCGGCAGATTTGCTAAACAGAATAGGAAACAATAAAATCGGAGAAGGTTCATTTGCTAACTTTAATATATCCGGATTGAAGCAGGGATATTCGGATTTGAAAAAATACGTTGAGAACATGGACTTGTCAAAGCCGCAACAAAAGGCTGCGGTAGAAGCCATGCGCTACATGAAGATGGAGCTTGACGAGCAACGAAAGACGGACGAGCAACGTGCCCAATCTAAAGAAAAAGAGACGGAAAGAAGAATAGCTGCTGACAGACGTGCTTATAAGGCTTCGGCAGATTTGGCAAAAGCACAAAACTACAAACAGAATACAACCGCACAGGGTGCGCTTGACTTTTCTAAAACAGCAAATACACTTCAACGGCAAATCACGGCAATAGAGTACCTAAAAAAAGCTCGTTTATCTTTGAATACTACCGATGCCAACTATAAAAGCACACTTGAACAGATAAACCAAGCCATCGCAAAACACAACCAAGCATTGACGGAAGCAGGAGTCAAATCACAGCAGCTTGCCACACGCCATCGCAACCTGATGGATACAGCCGGGCAATTAAGCCGTCAGCTTGCTTTGTTGTTCTCCGTGTCACAGATTGAAGGGTATATCAGCAAGTTGGCAAAAGTGCGCGGTGAATTTGAATTGCAGCAGCGTTCGTTACAAGCAATCTTACAAAATAAATCACAGGCAGACCAAATTTTCAACAAGACTGTCCAACTTGCCGTAAAGTCGCCATTTCAAATTAAGGAATTGGTTACATTCACAAAACAGCTTGCAGCATACCGTATTGAGAGCGACAAGTTATATGATACGACAAAACGACTTGCCGATGTATCTGCTGGTTTAGGTGTGGATATGGGCAGACTTATCCTTGCTTATGGGCAGGTCAAAGCGGCAGCATATTTGCGTGGCACAGAAGTTCGTCAGTTTACGGAAGCAGGTATCAATATGTATGGGGAACTTCAAAAGTTGTTCAAAACAAGAGACCAAGCAGATTATACCACGGCACAGATTGTAGATATGATTTCCAAACGTAAGGTTACATTTGAGGATGTTGAACAAGTGTTTGAAAATTTGACTTCCAAAGAGGGTATTTTCTACAATATGCAAGAAATCCAAGCTGAAACTTTACAAGGTAAAATTTCCAACTTGAAGGACAGTATTGATGTGATGCTTAACTCTATCGGTAAGGCTAACGAAGATACACTGAAGGGGGCTATTGATGCAGCAAAAGTATTACTTGATAACTGGGAAAATGTTGTTTCGATAGGTAACGCATTGGTTGGTGTATTTGCGCTTTTATATATGCACTCGCTACGAACTGGAGTTGCAATGAAAGCCGTATTCTCAACAAATATGGCGGCAAACGCTACAAAAACATTAAAAACAACAGAGTTACTCGCAAATGGGTTCAAATCTCTTTCATTAGCTGTAAGAACATTCTCCGCAAACTTGAAAGCTGCATTTGTTACAAATCTTCCGGCATTGGGAATTATTGCAGTCATTACGGCTGTATCAGATGCTTTTACAAGACTGCAAAATAAATCAGAAGCAATCCTTGATATATTCAAGGAGATGGGAGATAAAAAGAAAGGTTTGTACCAAATATCAGATGCCTATAAACAAATAATATCCGCTTCATCAAACGCAAAGGACGCAGAAATATCTGACACGAAAGAAGTTATAGATAAAAAACGTGAGCAGATAAATAAGCTGGTTGAGTTATACAATAAGAATGGTCTGAAAATAGATATACAATTAAAAGATATTCCACAATCAGAAATCGACGAGTATTTCAGCAAGCTCTACAATGGATATGCAAATTTTATAAGACTGCAAGAAAGTCTAAAAATCGCATTGGCTGAAAATAATGGCAGAATAGAAGGATGGTTTGGAGTTTTTGGAGAAAATATTGAAACTGATTCCAAACAGTTGACAAACGCATACAATAATGTTATCGAAAATACAAGAGACTTAGGTAATGCAATTTCTTTGCTCATTAACTATTACGACAATCTTTCTGAATCACAAAAGAAGCAGTACGAACAACAATACAAGGGATTGATTGATGCTTCAACACGTAATGACGGTGAGAGTGAAATTGCTTATCTTGAAAGACAGTCAAAAGCAATTAGTGATTTTTCAAAGTCTATTGGCGCTACATTGGATAAATCTGTTATCAAGGCAAGGGAATATTCCAAACAATTCAGAATAGCATTAACTGGGGCTAAAGGCACTGGAGGATATAAAGAGTATTTGCGTGAATTTGACAATGAACTTGACGATATTTTAGAGCGTGTAAAATCAAGATATTCTGAAAAGGAATGGGATATAAACGGTAAGGTATATCTTGAATCCATACTTGATACAGAACTTGCATCACAGGGATGGGAACAATGGAAACTTGACCATGCAAAGGAGCGTTGGGAGATTAAACCTAAGATTGACGAGAAAGAAACTGACAATGAATTGAATGGTCTTGACAAAATATTCAAAAAATGGTTCTCGTCCCACACATATAAATTGGGGATTGAATATGAAGATTTAGGAGATAAAAACGCATTCAAAGGATTCTTGGAAGAAGGAGATGCAAAAGCTGTCGCATACAAAAAAGCTAAAGAAAGTGCAGAAAGATTGAAGAATGCAATGGATAGCGTATTCAATCAGAAGCAAAGCGGACTTACCGAGGAACAATGGAAAAATGCTTTTGGGATAGCAGAAACAGTAGATAAGGAATCACTTATAGAATATTACGAAGAACTTGCAAAAGCCAATAAAACAATGGCTGAAAGTGCAGGATGGAGAGAAACACAAAAAGGCTCAAAAGCTGAGCGTGACATTTGGGCAGAACGTATCTCCGTCCTAAAAGAAATGCAGTCAAGATATGAGAAACTGAACCAGCTTATGGGAGAGAATGCCGCTATCGAGCAAACTCTATCCGCTTTCAAACCTGCTTTGGAATTTACAGGTATGGATAAAATGAATATTCTGCCCACCAAAGAGGGTATGATTAAGGCTTATGAAGAACTCCTTAAAAATGTTACAGACAGCAAGAAAATCACTGAACTTAAAAAGATTATCGCAGAGCTGAAAATAGAGATTCAGCAAGATGATTTGAAAGAACAGCTTGAAAAGACCAAGAAGAACATTGAAGATATGTTCAACGGATTGGACTTGCACAAGAAACTGAAAGATGCAGGACTTTCCGAAGCGGAGGTTCAACAGTTGTTCCCCGGACTTGCCAAGACGTTGGACGATGTAGAAAAAGGGATACGTGATGAATATGAAGCCAAACGTGATAAAAATGGACAGTTAAGTAAGGCAGACCAAAAGGGTTACGATGAAGCACTTAAAAAGCTGGGCCAACAGCGTGATAAGGAAAGCACAGACCTTACTATTAGAATTCTCAAGGATTATAAAACACAGCTTTCAGAACAATTACAGCTTGATAAGTGGTATTACGAAGAAAAGGCAAATATAGCAAAAGCAACCCTTACAGATGAGCAGAGAGCGCAAGCTGAATCCAATCTTAAAAATAAGTACGATAAGAAGACAGATGAAAATACTTGGAAGGCGTTTCAAAATACAGACGAATACATCAAACTATTTGAAAATCTTGACTATTCTTCAACGGTAGCTATTGATAGTATTCTCGAGAAATTAGAGGAATTTAGAGGGTCTCTCAAAAGTTTGCCGCCAGAACAGTTGAAAACAATAATTGAACAGCTTGAGAAACTGAAAGGTGAAAAACTAGACAGAAACCCTATCAAGGGAATTGTTGAAGCTTTTAAAGACTTGAAAAATGCAAAACCAGAAGATAAGCAAAAAGCTATAGCAGACCTCGGTGCAGCATTTGAAAAAAATGCAGAAAAAATAGATAAATTCAATTCTGCTTTTGGAGAAGTTTCTTCTATGCTTTCATCTTTCGGTGTTGATGTGCCAGAAGAAATTTCTGAATCATTAAATGGAATGTCTCAAGCTTTCAGTGGTGCAGGAGAATTTGCATCATCTTATGCTACAGGTAATGTTTTGGGTATGGTTACAGGTGGAATGAAAACTATTGCCGGAATAGGCAATACCATCGGTAGCATATTCGGCATTGGCAATAAGAACAAGAAGAAAGAACGTGAAATCCAACGGCAAATAAAGAATATAGAATCACTTGGTAGGGCATACGATGAGTTAAAGGAGAAGATGGAAGCCGCTTGGAGTGCAGATGATCTTCGTACACAAACCAAAGATACAATAGCCAATTTAGACCAACAGATTGAATCATATGAAAATATGATTAACTCAGAAGAGGCAAAGAAAGATTCTGATAGAGGACGTATTGATGAATGGAATGATGCTATAAATGAACTGAAAAAGACAAGACAAGAAATTTTAGACCAACAGAAATTAGAATTAGGAGGTATAGGTGGGGAGTCAGAATATAAGGATGCCGCCTCTTCATTTGTTCAAGCATGGATGGATGCTTTCAATGAAACAGAAGATGGACTAAAAGCCCTTAATGAAAACTTTGATAGTTTTATTGAAAATCTTATCGTCAAACAAGCTACAATGAGACTTGCGCAAGGGCGTTTGAAGGAGCTGTTTGAGAAAATAGATGAATCTGTTACAGAGGGAAGCGTAGGAGGGATTAACCTCACTAAAGAAGAGCTTGCAAACATCCAGGCTCTTGGAGAAAGCGCATTGAAAGGATTAAATGAAGATTTGCTTGCGCTTATGGAAACATTAGGATACAAAGGCACAAGTGTAGGGCAGAAATCTGAATTGTCGGCACTTACTCAAAGTATACAAGGTGTATCAGAAACCACAGCAGAAGCTCTTGAAGCATTACTTAATTCTATTAGGTTCTTTGTCAATCAACAGACAACTGACATAGCCGCAATCAGAATGCTATTAGAAGCCCGCTACAGCTTAGAATCCCAATCGGGCGAATCTAACCCCATGATTGTTGAGTTGAGGGCGCAGACGAGGTATTTGGAAATCCTTTCGGACAGGATAGACCGTGTGTTTGCACCAAGTCCAAATTCCAAGGGACCAGCCTTGCGCGTTGTAATGCAGTAGCTTCTGAACCAATTCATACAAAAAGGCACTCCGCTTGCGATAAGTAGAGTGCCTCTTCATTTGAAACGTTGGTCAATACTCAACGTGCTCTTATGCTAATATGTGGCAATTAGTCCATAATATACGGTTCAATCTTGCAAATCAACCACTTCTGTCAGTTTGTACTTTCTTCCGTCTATCACAACATAATTGCTTTCTCTTTCCTCAATTCCCTTAATCCCTTTGGAAAGTTTTTCAGCAAGTATCTTGGCTTCCTGAAAAGTGAAATAGTAGTATCTTTCGATGTTGTCGCATACATCAAAGACGCTGATACCGATTTCCATTCCAAACTTTTTCACTTCTTTTCTGCTCACCGCAACTCCGAATATAACAGGTTCGTCCGCAGAACCTTTCGCAAGCGATTTGTCGTTGAAAGAGATTTCTTCCCCGCTCTGCATTACAATAATGCGATTCAACTTGTCTACTTTTGCTTCTTCGTAATTCATAATTTTAGTATTTAATTGTTTAATATATCCGTTCTCGGCACACCAACACAGCATCTCGTAGGCTGCATCAAGCAATGACTTTGACTTAAACTCCTTATAGTAATCAAATTCATCTGACATTGAATAGCATACATACCATTCTTTGCAATCATAAATGGATATTGTCAGCCAATAAGTATCTGTACTTGTCTTTATTTCTTTCGGCAGTAAATCTATAATGTCTTGCAGGGTGAATACACCGCAATCTTTACGATATGAGTGGTCGTAATCTCCTCTTTCGGCATCATAATAACCTAATCTTAATCCAACAAAGAATATTGGGCTCATATCTACTAATTCATGCCAATCTTGTATAGCACCCCTATCATCAGTAAATATGCACACCATGCTCGCATTACTCGTATCAACGCCCAATTCTCTCAGGTGCAACATCTGTTCGATTGATAATACTTGATTTTTCATAACTCTCATTATTATTTTGCTAAAAAACTTTGTAATATTTCTTGCAAGTATCTCACATTTGAGTAGAAGCGAAGGACTGATTTAAGAGCAAGCTCTCCAGTCATACTGTCTTTCGGGCAATCCGAAAATCGTATTATTTGCGCAATCGCTTCTTCTCCTTCCAGTCTGCTTGCTATGTCCAAAATGTCTTTAACATCTTCTTTTCTTATTGATACTGAATTATTTGTTTCCATTTTTAGCATGATTTTATTAGTTACTGTTCTATTTTTATTTAAAACATCGGAATATTCCCACCTAAAATTCCTTGAAGATACTGAAGCAGTTTTATAGCATCTTCCTTTGACACAATTACGCTTTGCATCGTATTTTCAGGTCGGTCATTTTCCCTAATTTGGAATATAAAATATGGATTATTTACATCTCTACTATACATCGCACGAAAAATTGACATCGGCACAAAAGTTTTTATAGATATTTCACTTTCAAACATACTTTCCTTTATTTTTAGACATACCTCTTGCTGTCCGCATAAATGCGGATAACGTAAGTAATTGGTTTATAAACTAATGGTTATTCGTTCACCTTAAAGACCTCATTCAATACCTCGTCAGGGTACACGCTCACTTTTCCCCATCGGACATCGTTTATCTTCGTAACCTCTATTCCTTTTCTCTTGCAGATGGAGGTTGCCTTACGACCCATAGCCCCGTACTTGGTCACGTCCAGTTTGATATTGTTCCGGGTTATGAACGCCACGATTGTTGACTGCTTGAGGTCGGTTGTGGTCCTTTGCTTGATTTCTGTAAGTTCGCTTTGAAGCTCTTCCGTCTTTGCTTCAAGTTCCTTCATCTTTCGCTCGTTCTCCACGTTCATCTGTGCGAGTTGGAGGAACATTTCGGCTTGGGAGAGTTGTTTTGAAGAATAGCTTCCTGTTTTTCTGATGGACGGCAGCACTTCTGATGTAACCCACTTTCTGAACGCTTTCGCTTGTGGCTTTCTGCTATCAAGTATTACATCATACAGACCATCTTCATTTACAAAATTCGCTTATTGCTTACGACCAAGATTGTCTGTTATGGGGTGGGTTGAAACAACCCCATCGTCAAGTCTTTGTCTTACATCGTTTGGTCTAAGTTCTAAAACAGAACAGAGGTCTGCCAAACAGAATAGAGGATTCTCGCTTGTACCTGTGGTACGGATTTCACCGAACTGCGGTGAGTTGAAGATTTTAATTTCTTCCATACTTTTAGTTTGAACATAAAAAAAACTGCGCTACGTGCTGTTCAAGTTCTAAAAGCAAACTCCGTGGGTATTTCTACTCCACGACACGGCGCAGTTATATCTTTAATCTTTTAAAATATACTCAATATGTATAGGCACAAAAAATGCCGCTATGTTTGCGGCTTCGTACCGCTTTTAGATTTGAACACCGCAAAGTAAGGCATTTATTTTGGAATTACCAAACTTTGCAGTGTGTTTTTTAGCATAAAACTAATGACACCCTGTATCATGGCATCCTTGATATTAAATCTTATTATTTGAATAATTGCTTTTGGCTCTTCGACTTATCTACCATTCCTTTTATCTTTTCTACATTTAGAATGTTAAGCAATGAATCAAAGTCGTTCACGCATGTAAATATAAGGTTTATTTCGCTTGTTACATACTCATTAGACCTTGAACTTATTTCTTGTGATATATAAGCATAATATTTAGTTCCATCTTTTACTATAAAGTAAGGCGGTAGATTCCACCTGAATCCATCCGCAAACCACCATTTATTTGTTTTCCACGCTACTTTTGGCATTACAAGGTTTACTGGCATTTTTTCGTTCATGTCCTTTATATTGTTCTGACGAGCTGTTGCAGACCATTCGACATACTTTTCCTTAATATCTTTTATCGACTTCTTTGTAGCTTCAAGTTTGTCTATATCTATTAACAGATGAGCTTCATCAGCATCTGTTGTTAATACCTCGACCATTACATAGTCCTTACCATCTATGCCATCCATTAATAACTGAACTTTGAATTTTGTTTGCTCTGTCGTAAATCTGTTGTTGTAATAACCAATCAATTCTTGTGCATTTGTCGTCATTACCACGAACATCAGTGTAATAATCGAAAATAAAATCTTTTTCATATAATATGTTTTTAAGTGATTAATAATCATTCAGCAAATACATCTGCATCTATTCCCAATTTTTCTATTATGGTTTTTATAATCTCAACTTTCCTGCTGGTAGTCAAACTCGTATGCACGTAATATCCCTTACCTGCCGACTTGTAAGCGCATGATTTTCTTACAGATTCGTCAATATCTCTGAATATTTCCTCTTTGATAATCAATCTGTTACCATCAACTTTCCCTGTTCTTATATTTAGCTTTTCAACTCTTTCAACTCCAACTTCTCTTATAAATTCAACTATGGTGTCACCTCCAAACTGGCATTTTATAGTTCCACCATTTGAATATACCACTTTTATTTTCAATCGTTTGGAACGATTATTTTGCTTTCTATCATTGCAAAGCGAGATATTCAATCCTGAATCGGGTGAATAATTCAATAACAGATTAATTTCGCTTGTAAATTTGCTAAATTCCTGTTCGAGAACACCTATCAACGTAGGTATTAACTCTGAATTAATCAATACCGAATTTTCAAGTTCTGCCAATTCAAAGGTCATATCGTGCGGTGGTTGAAATCCTAATGACCTGATATTGTTAATAGAATCCCTCAACTCATTTATACGAGCCTTTTTGTCGTTTATGAGTTCTTCTGAAATTAAATTATCTTCCATGATTATATTTTAAGTATATTATTACTCTATATTAAACTAAAATCCTTCATATATGGATGGTTTTTTCGATAATCTATCCATTATTTTTGTATAAGACTTTGAAATATACATAGACAAGTCGGATGCGCTTACGTTTATATTTTTATATTTACTCCCAAACGATACACGCATCTTGGTTATTTTATGTTCGGAGATATTGTTTATTTGCTCCTCCGAAATGTGATACGAAAGTGTTATTAATTGCCCATATCTTCTTGTGTCGGATTTACTTTCAAACATATTCTTAAATTCGAGTATATCCCCATTGTCCAATTTAATAAGCATTATTTCCCCCTTTAACACATATACGAAATCACGTTGCATAATCCTTATTTTGATATGATAATAAGGATTGCCGTTTTCTCTCTTAAAACAGGATAAACTCGCAGAAGCATAGTCTGATTTATACTCCCCTGAAATAATATATTCTTCCACAGACAAACACCTGTAATCATTATTAGCAATATTGTCAGATATTATTTTCTTATCATTCGTATCGCCATTTGATATACGTGGTGCTTTATTCTTATTCTCAATATTGGGTATAGTACTATTATGTGTATCATTATTTGCTGATATGGCATTACTCTCCACCGCATCCTTAATCCCTTTCGCAGCACACGCACCAAGACCCAGTAGCCCGAATATACTCTTTGACAATATTCCCCATCCTTGCTTATACGCCCTCCGTGAAAAGGGGTAGCCCTTTCTTGTTCCCATGATATTATTCTGTTATAAGTTAGTAATATTCAAATATCTATTCCTTTATCCTTCCATTTTCGTCAAATTCAAAAGGAAGCTCCATTTGCCCGATTTGACGCATCTTCATTTTCTTAAAATTATCACAAAACTGCTTCATGTTGTCGGAAACTTGAAACAACGTAATAACCTTGTTTATCTGTTTCTCCAAATTAGGCTCTCCTATATCAGTAGTCAAAAGCTGGTGATACCTGTTTGTTCTGTTCCCTGATTCACTTTTAGGAGTCTTCTTTTTAAGTTCCTCTAATACACCGTTAGGAAGTTCCTCGTATATAAATGTGTTCGTCCATTTTCCTATTATTCCCGGTCTTTTCTTTATCCCGTTAACAGTATAATCCCATCCATTAAGCCTGAATAATTCTTTATAGAATATATCGGGGAAACGTTTCTGCCACGGAAGGAGTTCCTCTGAAATATACGCTTTAAGTATTTTTTGAAGTTCGTCATTCTCCCTTTCGTATTGATAGCCTGTAGCTTCGTCAACAAGTGCTATGATACCTACCTTCGCAACTGAACGAATTATTATATCTGCATTACGAACAATAACATCATTATCAAAAACACCGGCACGATTTGCGTCTATTATAGCCGAACAAATATCGACCAAAAGAGTAACTTCATATCCGTTAGCCGTTGATTGTGAACCACCTGCATTATTCCTTTTGAATTTTATAGGTTTAGAAAGCCGCTCTGATATGCTGTTATCACCGGCACAAAGATAGCTTGAAACACCATCCATTTTACAGAAACTATTCATCCACTGACCACTTTTGCTATCATAACCTATTGCCTTTTGTATTCCTCTACCGGAAAATACTCTCATTCCATTGTCGAGCACATAGCATGGTATTTCTAAATTGCCCAGTCGCAACGGAGTTTTATCTGAGCCGTACTTAGCTACCAATATTTTATTTTCTTCCATATAGCAATCTTTGTTTAAGTTAGTAAACGTCGCAAAATTACCACATAATCTACAATGGAGCAAAAAAAGAGGCATGTTAGAAAGCAAAGTGCCCATTAACGCTAGCTCTAAGGACCCGGATTTACGTGTAGTTATACAATAAAAATAAAGCGGTAGGATGTTCTCTTACCGCTTCATACGTATGATAAATCTGTTATTATTTACTTCCGTGGTCGTATATATCACCGAATTTAGCTTCTATGAATATAGGGTATATCACACAGTCCATTATTAGACATACGAAAGGGCGGTTATCGCCACTATATCTGAAAACAGCAAGTTCTTTAATATCCTCTGTGATTATTGCAGGAAGGGATGTTGGCTTCAACTGTTTGATTGGTATCATTTCAAAACCATATTGGTGTTTCCCGGAAACGTTTATATCTTTCCAGGTAAGGCAGCACAATTTTTGCATCCTCGTTACAAAATCCTTGAACACACTATTATCACATCCTTTTAAAGATGTTTTCATATCCAAGTACTTAAAGCAGAAAAGAGGTTCTTTGCTTCTCGCATCAACCTCTTTTTCTTTTAAATTAGGCTTTACATCTTTATGCTTTAACTTAAACTTGCCACTCATTTATGCTTCAATTTGTGTTTTGAAAAACGCCATCATCTTATCACGGCTTATTACAGAGTTTATTTCCGTGGTTTTCCAAGGAGATTCTTCATGTGTCATTTTCATCAAGGCTACAGCAGAAAACTGGTTGTATTCCTCATAAACATTGTTGAAAAGTTCTTCTTCATCATCTGATAAAGATATACCTTCTTTTGAAGTTGATATAGAATTGGATTCAAACGATTTATATTCCTTATATACAGAAGGGACAACCGGTCCATATTGCCAAGCAACAATATCCTCATCAAACAATGGTGTTCCAAAATATGCCAAATGGAAACCTTGTTGGTAATACATCATCTTCTGCAATTTCAGATTTGATATAGTATCACCATGTTCCAAATCTGTTTTGGATATAATTTTATTTGCGATGTCTAATGCTTTGTATGCCATAATACTAATGAGTTATTTGTAAAAAAACAAAGGGTAAGCATACCTATTATTCAAGGACAAGCTGCAAATACAGCTTTAAGGTATGCGTAGCCATGAGCGTAATTATGATGCAAATATAGAGGCTAAAATTTGTATTGCAATGGATTTCTTATTTAATTTATACATGTTTAATAGCATACAACAAAAATCCCCGAACGCTACGAACGGGGATTACATTATCCTATTTTTAATGTTTTTACATTGATTGTCAGAAAAATCACGGTGGTTATACAAAAATAAGTGTTCTATTTTTCAGATTCATCTTGAAATTTCAATGGCTCGCAACTACCCAACCTCGCTAAATTGATACTCTTACATACCCATTCAAACAAATATGCAGACGGCTCGTCTCCGTGTTTCATTCCTATTACGTTCTCTATTCCATCAACTACATGGCTCGCTTCATGGCAAACAAGCCCCATCCTCATATCAGTTTTATTGCGGAATATCACAAGTATGCCTACCATATTAGTGTCATTCCGTACAACTTCCGTTAATGTCAATCCGTCCCATTCTGAATTTGCCTCAAAACTTAATCTTTTGTCACTTCCGTTTTCGTGAAAATATCTATTAATGTAATCCTCATCAGAACCTATGTACACCCATAAATTTCGGGGGTATATTACAGGGTCAAACTCGTATAATAAGTTTTTCTTACTCATAGTTTCACCTCCACTTCTGCCACATACACCTTATATATTTCATGTCCCAACTCGTCATAAACCACTCTTCTCACAAAGCCGACATCCGAAACTTGAACTCCGGTTTCATTTTCAAACCCATTCAGAAGAACAGCTATCTTTTCGCCCAACTCCTGCTTCTTTTGCTTTATCTCTTCAACATTCATGTCAATTGTCAGTTTTCAAATATATATTCTTCAATTCGTCCTTTTTTAAAGATCCGTACTTTATTGCACGGTCTATACGCTTACGGGCATTACCATCCTTAGATTTTGCACTATTTTTAGAATTATCCTTAGATATAATCAGTTTAACCAACTCGTTCAAAGGGATAGGCTCTGCAACAGCTCTATCCCAAATAGAAGTGAAAAAATCTTTTGCAGGTTTTCCCATAAGTAATTTCTTTTCCGTTTCATCACCAACCTTTTCAAAATGAAGGTAAGGTTCCGAAATAATATTGAAATATGGCAGGAGCGACTTTTCATCCGGTTCACTCACCATGCGAGTTTTTAGTAGTTTTAGATAACGTCCTCCATTCCTTGTACGTCCTATGGCAAATACCCCGTCCGCAAAGTTGGAAAGAAGCTTGCTCCCTGCCATATTGGTTTTAGACAAGGGCTTCCATTCCTCAATCTTAGGCGTATGCGCTATTACCATGATACTGATTTTCAGCTCACGCTTCAATCTTGTAAGACCGTCCATAATAGCACCTGCGAACTCCGCTTCTGCTGTCTGCGTAGAAAGATAGGAAAGATTATCAAGTATCATAACCTTTGCACCTGTATCAATCAGTTTGTCTTTTATGCCGTCAATCACGTTCATGTTAAAATCTTCGCTGTCCACTTCTTCCGATATGGTGCATCGGATAAGCGACTTCGGGAAATCCGCATTGCAGTACCTTCTTGCAAGCTGCCTGTCCGATAACTCAAAGTCGAAGTACAAAACGGTTTGAGGACTTACCTCCACCTCCGTACATTCGCTTTCCCCTTTGGCTATCTCGTAGGCTATCTGCGTGGCAAGAATGGATTTACCTATTCCGCTATCGGCAAATAAGAATACAAGCTCGTTCTCCCACCAAAAATCGCCCCAAAGCCTATGAATAGGAGGCTTCTTCTTACCGCCCTCAATGACTGACTGCATATCGGAAGAGCTGAACAATGGTATTTGTTCAACCATATCTCCATCATCGGGAATATCGCTACCTATTTGCTCAAACCGTTCTATGTCGGCTTGTATTTGCTCTTCTTCTATATAATTCATTGTTTTTTAAGCTCCGTTTTAGCGAATACTAAATTTTGTACTTCTTCTTCCCATATATCACCTTCGTTTCCTTCAAAGTCAAGGTAAACGGTATCATTCGGGCTTGCCCCATTGATGCTTGAAAATATTCCGACTATCTGCATGGGGATGGAAAGCCTTTCTCCCTGTGGGGAGCGGAATTTGATATGAACATAGTTGCCTATTTTTAAGTCTGTTGCTTTCATAATCTGATTTTTAAGCAAGGTGCGCCAGTATTAACCAACGCACCCGTTACTTTTTCTACACGTGGATATAGGCATGTTATTTAGCCCATTCGGACTTAGTTATACAATTCATTGACTTAAACCTGCCGGTCACTTTATTGTGACCGTATGAGTACACGTAGCAGATACCTTCTCCGGTGATATTTACAGTAGATCCACCTCCAACATACAGCTTGCACACATTCCCTTTTGAAACATGGAACTCAACCTTTGAAGCAAGCACCGTAGTAAGCGTGCAATCCTGCTCTATTTGCCCGTTAAAGTCCACATACAGGCACGAAGTATATCCATCCTTGCTCCGCTTCCATTTGCCATTAATATAGTCAGAAAACGTTCGTTCCATATACTGAATATCCATACCGAATCCAAAGCTATGAGCATCTGTCAACAGCTCCACACCGTTTGAATCCAAAGCTATATCCATTAACGCTTCCTTACTTGTAGCTACGTCCCATTTATTCTTATATCCAGTGCAAAGACCGAGCATCATGACATTACGTTTAAAAGAAAGTAAATCATTCATAAAATTGGGAATTTTTTTAGTTCAACTTCTATAAGCTCTTTTATCATCATTACGGCATTGTCCGAATCAGGAATGCTCTTATAAGTCTTTACGGACCGTATAATGTTCCTGCTGCTAATTTTTGAGTGTTTGGCAATATTACCGTATGAGATTCCGAACCTGTTATGCAATACGGCAAAAACTGCACCTCTCGCAATCCTCCCTGTAAGAATAATGTTTGTCCTTCCTTCATAGATAGTTGAAGGATATACAGGGTCCTGATTGCAGAATACTTTATTTACGCAATCACACACGATACGCTCAACTTTTCTTATAACGCCCGATTTTAAAGAATCCTTTTCTTCTGACATACTTTTCTAGTATTTTCTTTTGGTCTTCATTAAGTATTTCTCCGCATATATACATGTTTCCAATAACAGCCTTCTTAAAGTCTGTCACCTTATTACCTATGCTTAGTCCAAGTCCACAATCAATACCTTTATATACAGCAGGAATAAGCACATGAGTATTTATCTTTCCTTTTACGGGTATTGCATTAATTTCAAACTTGACTTGTCCATGTCTTATCCGTATGCCTCCAGTTTCCCAGTCAGGCAAGAATATACCCTTAGTAACTTCCCCGGTTTCCTTGTCCTTGAAAGATACCCACTTCGCACCCGGATGATTACCTATATTGATATAGATACGGTAAGTATTATCAGGATTATACCTGTCTTTCCTCGGTTTCAACACTTCCATCGAATACCTCCTTAGCCTCTTCTGCCATGATAACCTTCTGCTCAAATTCAGCATTCGCCTTTAAATCTTCTTCAGGTGGCGTAGTGTTCATTGCTTTATTCAAATCTTTCATCTGACCTTCCATCCACTTCATATAATTTTCGGCTTCTTTCTGCGCTTCATTAATATCTGTGAACACAGCCATAGGCTTGATAAGGTTCGCTTCGGTAAGCACCTTCATACCGTCCAAGAACTCCTTGTTGGTGGAAGTAGTTTTCCCGAACATTTCATTCTCTTTGTCTTTGATGGATTTCTTGAAGTCCACCATATACTTCAACCACGCATAGAGAGATGTTTCATGTGCCACACCGTCCAATCCCACAGCGTACGGGGTAGTGAACACCCGGAATCCTGTGTAGTTCTTAAAACAGGCATATCCTTTCGTGATTACAATCTCAAACGAGCCGAAGTTTTCTCTCTCCAACACATCACTTTCTTTGATGATGAACTCAAATCCTTGTTGTTCCTTGTTATTTGCCATACCTTATTTCTCCGTTTTAGTCTTTCTACCTCTCTTCGGTCTGAACGCTGTTTTAGCGTCCTCGACCTCGATAACACACTCTCCTTCGTCCTCAATTGTCGCCACCGCCTCATTCTCCTTCAACACTTCCTCAACAACCGGATTAGCCGCTTCCTCCGCTTCATCAACAACAGACTTCCCGAATCTAGGCTTCTCCTGGTTCATGTTCAGCTTCTGCATATCCATGGCGTACTGCAACTGGTACACCTTGAACTTCTCATCGTCCGAATCAATGATGTCGTCCGCTGCATCAGCATAGTGCATGGCGATAGTTCGTCTGTTTGCTTTCATAGCCATTCCCAACGCCTCTTCATCCACGTACATATACGGATGGATGGAGATAAGACCATCAATGGGAGAAAGCCGCCCGAATGTCTTCTTGTACTGGATAAGTCCGTCAGCCCTTTGTTCAACAATGGCATAGGCATTCATAAGGTTTTTCTTCTTGATAAGGGCGATAGCCAATATCCAAGTAAGCCCCAGTTCGGGATTGAGCTTCTTGGGCAAATCCTTGCACTTCGCAAAGGTCAACGCTTCTGATAGGGTTTCTGTCTCTAAAAACATATTATATATGGTTTATTGTTGTTTAAAATAAAATTATTATATGCTTAGTACTTATTTGTAAGCCTTGTAAACCTTCACAAAATCAGCCTTCTCCGAATAATATCCGTTGGAAGTACCGTACCATTTGATAGTAGCCATTCCTTTGATGGTATGCAAGTGGTAGAAAGTCCAAGTAGCGCTTGCATCCGCATCTTCACGAATCACATCGCTTGCATCATTACAAACCTCTTCTGCCTTCAATATAGGAGAGCCTATCAAGTCTTCAACATCACCACAAACATCGTCAATAGACACAACCTCACAGCAATCTTGTTCGTGGTACATAATAAACTTCGTACCATCCGAGCATATAAATGTAGCTTCTTCCGAATCTTTTTTAAGTCCATCTATACATGTTATAGTCTTTCCAACCAATTCGCTTATACCACATTTTTCTTTCGCAATAATCTCCGTCAGAGGTTTGCCAATACGTTCAAAATAATCTTTCTCGTCTTGTTCTGTACAAGTATGGCGTTGGTAAGCGAGAAGGTCATCAGATATAAATGTCAAATATTGAATATCATTACGGCTAACAACCTCTCCATTCAATATTTTATGTAGAGTGTCATTTAATCTTGTGGCGAACCAGATATCCTCTACAATTCTGTTATCTACAATCGGATTCTTCATATCATTATATATTTATGTTTCAGAAAATTGTTCGTCATATCCGAATGAATGTCCGTACACGTTCTTGAAAGTAAACGTCACTTCCTTATATTTCTGCCCGTAAAGGGTATCGCTTTTAGGCTCTGTGGCTCCTGAGAGGTACATCAGGACCTTTCTCTTCCTCGCTGTATCACGGTAGGCAATCTTAGAACCGGTAATGAAAGCCATAAAGTCACGGTAAGACTTATCATCCTTGGTATCATCCTCCAAGAATATCAATGTCAGTTTTATAGTTGTCTGCTTGTGTGCCGGTGTGCTGGAAACATACACTTCCGCCTTGCTTGTCTCGGCAAAATCCTCTGCATACATATTTGTAGGCTCTCCATACGAATTAAGACCTGTACATTCTTTATACCTTAAACCTGGGAAATCTATTTCCAAGTCTTTCCAACCGGCACCAAGCTCGCCATAATGCATCATATAAAACTTGTATTCATTCATGTTGTTCTATTATAATACACGCAAATATAATAATTTAAATTCATATATTAAAGTTTTACTTTAATATTTATCACTGTGATATATTTAAATCCGCTTTAATATTGAGCTTTTAATCTTAAAAGTAAAAGAATACTTGAAATATACCTTGTATTGCATAGTACTACCTCATTGCATATTAGACATACCCTATATAAATAAAGGAAAAATGTCTAATCCAAAACCTATAAAAAAGAAAGTAACATAAAGAAAAAAGTGAGCGACAGCGAACACCGCTCTCCCTTTTATTATGAATATAATGAAAGGGGTTCATACACATACTGCATAGAGAAGCATCAACGTAAAACAATAACTCATATAATATAATAATATTATGTTACAGCTTATATGTCTTGATTTAGATAAAATATTCAAATAATTAGAAAGAGAGGAAAAATCAGAAAAAAATAAAAAAAATGAGAGAGGACGGATGTTTACGGTTGCACTGGTGTACGGGGGGGGAGGGGCATAGCGCGTTCATGGTTGTACTGCCTGTGTTGTACTACAACGGTTTACAACGCTCGTTTGCTTCGTTGCATATGGCTTTAATATGCGCGATATAGGCGAAGAAAGGTAAACGCGATACATTGTGAAGGTGAAAATATAACGCTTCTATATGGCGTTATATTGGCTTATAGGTGTATGTTATGGAACATGTAATTTATTTCTAATTGCTTACAAAATATCATGTATTTTATTTGATATTTTGATAAAAAAGCGTTAACTTCGCAATGTGAAAGGGAAAGGATAACGTAATAAAGTCCTATTCTTCCACAGGGGCAAATATTAACGCCCAAAAGCGTGTTATTAAATGTTGGAATAAAAAGAGAGCTTTAACACGGCAATGTTAAGGCTCTCGTAAGTTGGAATACTTAAAGTAAGTACTCTCCAGATACGGAGGCAAAAATACTTCTTTAACTTCTCACTTGCAAATATTCTCCCATTTAATTTTTGATGCGGTTATAAAAAAAGGTGTAACAGTTGGAAGCCTGTTACACCCGGATAGGTGGAATAATCCACCGAAAGCGGCTAACTTTCATTAGCCTATAAAACCGTTCGTTTATGGAAATTAAAGTCTGTATTAGTGTTTGGTTCTTTAAACCTTTGATTATTATAATCAAGTTTTAAAGCTCTCAAACGGTGGGTAATGTAAGGCGTTACCCGCCAACGGTTTTTAATTCCATGGCGCAAATATAGCCGTAATTCTTCAATAATCAAAATCACGCTGTAATGAATTGAAATATTAACATTAAACATTATAGCATTATGAAGACTTTAGAAAGCATTTTTTCAGAGATTAAAGAAAACGGTGTAATCACTAAACAACAATTGCAGTTGTTAAAAAATCGATCTAACAAGCAGCAACAAGACGTTATAGATTATGATTGGTTGGAAAGCATTGGAGATGGCTACGGCATTCCATTAACAGAGGGACAAGGCGCTCAGGGGTTGAACTGGTTAAAGAAGTTCATCAAGAAGAACGGAGAAAGCAACGTATATGGATATAGAGAACTCGAAATAATTGGTAATGCTTCCCCTTCTGATTTCGTTTTCAAGGGGTTTTATGATGCCGGCAACGGTTGGGCTAGAAGCTTCCTACCTATCTACTCGCTTAACGGTATGGAATATATTCCAATGAAAGAGCCTTATATTGTAGGCTGAAATAACGGGGCTTGTTAGCCCCCTGCTACATCAAAATCATTTATCCACATTAATAATAATGTTATGAAGACAACAAGAAAAGAAATATATCGCATCTACGGGAAAGAGAGTGTAATATCATTAGGTTACTGCAAAATACAAAGTATAGTAAACTATCTTACAAAGATAGGGCATACCGAACGTTTAGAAGGTTGGGCGGCTGATATATACGAATTACCAGAGCCATATAATGATATAGTCGTCTGCACTAGTTACGCTCCATTCGGAACGAGCAGCGAAAAAACGCGTAAAGTGTGCGAACGATGGGAAAAACTATATTATAACTACGATTATACGCAACGCAAAAGAATGGTTAAACGATTTGCGCGTGAATTACACAAAGCAATTAACGACAAATAAAGCAGCGTGTAATATGTTCGGCGTTATGTTGCTATTATTCGGTACTGTGATATTCATTTCCGGCACCGATCCAAAAAAAATAAAAGACTTTATAAACAAAAGTGATGAATCAGATAAATTTTAAAGGATATGAAAGAATATAAGTTAACGGTAGAGTTTTATAACGGGGCGCGTTATTGCTATTACGGCAAGACGAAGAAAGAAGCGTTAGCAGCGTTTAAAAAATCGTTTGGCAACTTTAAAGGTTTTATAAAAAAAGAGTGGACGATAGAACAATATTAACCAATGTGGGGAGGCGGAGCAACACCGCCACCGGGAACTATTTATTAACTTAAACAATAAAGAATATGAATTCATTAAAGAAAATTTCATTTGATTATTTCAACGGACAAATAATAACATCCGAAGAAGTTAACAATTACGTACAGAAACTATGGCTTGATGGCAACGAGTTTAGCCAAATAGTGAAAAAAATAGTCAATACTGAATTAATGATTAAGGCAGTAAAACAGTGCAAAGAATTTATTATAGCTTGCATTGATATAGATATAGACAGCAAAGAAAATACAATGCAAATAATATACGGCTTTATCGATTATTTACAATGCATATATGACAGATTAGAAAAACTATGTAAGCAATCAGGGCAAAACAGCCGTGTTTGAATGTGAAATTTGAATAGAAATATATTGCCACAATTAGCATAGATACATTGTTGGGGTTTTTGCCAACATATCATCTTATGACACCCCGGCAGTAATACGGCTGCCGGGTAGGCGATAGGTAAGAATGAACGAATAAATTTAATTAAGGAGGAAATAATATGTTCATGATTTGCATTTTGATTTGGTTAGCTGTTGGAGTAGGTAAGGAGCTGACTGGAAATAACGGTTTTTAAACCGAATTATTCGCCAAAGGTTGAAAGCCTTGCAAGTGGTGCAAGTTCCACGGGCGGAACTATTTACTAACTTAAAAACAAAAAGATTATGGAAAAGAATTATTTCATTCAGATTAACGAGAAAGGACGAACTATAATGCTTCAACCATGCAACGCATTCGAAGCTATAAGGTTGCTAAACTTCTACAGCGATGGGATAAATCTGCTTAAAGAAACACAAGAAGTTACAAGCGTAGAACTGTATAAGATTGGCGAACCATTGCCGAAACGAATTTTAATCTAAGGAATAATTTATGAAAGTAGTAGAATATGGTCGTATATCCACCGACAAACAAACATTGGAGCAGCAAAACAGAACCGTCCAAGAATGGTTGAAAAGAAACGGTTTAAAATCTGACATTGTGATAACGGAAGAAGGAATATCCGGCGGTGTAACCTATAAGAAACGGAAATTAGGCACTGATGTACTTCCGTTGCTGGAGACTGGAGATATGCTAATAGTAGCCGAAATTTCCCGTTTGGGGCGTTCGATGGGAGATATTAACAAACTAATCAACGACGAGCTAAAACCGCGTAAAATTCGCCTTGTAATCGTACAAATGAATTTGGATTTGAATTGCGGCAATATGAGAGCAATAGACGAAATGATACTGTATGCTTTCAGTTTTGGCGCGGCCGTTGAACGTGAATTAATCCAGGAAAGGACACGCAGCGCATTAGCTGTAAAAAAACAAAAGATAAAAGAAGAAGGCGGCTTTTACTCAAAGTCCGGCAACTGGTGCACATCATTAGGCGGTACTACATCAGGTCAGGCGAAAGGCGGTAAGGTGAACGGGGAAAAGAGAAGAAAGGAAGCGATGAACGATGAGAAGAACAATATGATAGCCGCCATGTTGGAGGGGTGCAATACTCCGCAAGATATTGACAAGGTAGTTGAACGATTGAACGCAAGAGGCATTCGCACACATAGTGGCTTAGAATTTACCCGAAATCGCTTAACCGCGCTCAGAACGAAAATAAACAGGCGTGCGGAATACGCACAAAGCGTATTATCTGAATGAATGTTTAAAAACATGCCTTCTTTATTAATGTAATATTTTGCAGTGTGGAAATAAACGCTTATCTTTGCATCATCAAAATAACAATAGACCCGGCGGCAACGGATAAGCGGCATTAAGATTATGAAAACATTTAATTCATTAGATGTAAACTTTCGCAGAGCATTCAAACAGGCAGCAAAACAAGGCATCGTTAAATTCACGGTTGAAGGGATTAAAGACGATCCTGATTTAATTTATCCGATGTTTGAAGTTTCGAATAATCATGTCACTTACTATTCTGGACAGAGACAAGAGAGTGTTTGTATAACTGACAAAAAAATAAAAGCTGTTATTTATTAATGAAAAATGAAAATCCGAAATATCCAGGTATATACCTTGCTGAAAACATTATTGATTACCATGGCCAGATAGGGATTATTCGCCTATCTTTCCCTCGTTGTTTTATTTGGTTCGACCAAGATGCGGATAGTATATACTGTAGCTATGATGAATTTAAAGATAGAATAGCCCACATAAATTGGCTTGATCCATCTAACAGCGGAAGCAATAGAGATAAGGAATTAGCATTGATTGAGATGTGGAATTTCTTGTGTGAAGAAGAAAGAGAGGAAGAGAGGTTATATGGAGAACTTGGATGAGAGAGAACGAATCGGCAAGCGTATTGCCGAACTTAGAAAGCAAAAGGGATTGTCTCAAGCGAAATTGGCTGAGTTGGCCGGCATTGATCCGGGTCACATAGCACGGATAGAGCTTGGCAGGTATAGCACAGGTATAGATATCCTTGCAAAGATTGGGCATGCGCTGGGTTCCAGGATTGATTTTATAGAAAACTAAAAAAAATGAAAACATTAGAAGAACTCAGAGACTTTATCAACCGAGAAATAAACTTTGTGTCTTTGGATATAATTTTTAAAGTCGTTGATTTAGCCATAGCTGAAAACGGATGGACCGATGAACGTCCCAGTTCTCAATACGGTATATGCAATGATGGTGTACGTATCCTTTTCTTTGATTTGGAAATGGTTGCTGTAATCAATGCCATTGACGACTCAGTTTAAAACAAACAGTTTCAGCAAGTAGGGCTGTATAACTCTTGCTGAAACTGTTCTTCCAATTCAGGTGTTAAAGTCTAATCTTACTTTCTAGCAAATCAAATCCTTTTTCCACTTCGGAATTAAGAACTTTCGCATAAACTTGTTTTCATATTTGTTGTCCCCTATTCATTTTCTCCTTGATACTCATGAATAAAGTGAATGCTGCCACTGCCCGTACTCTGTAACTGTAGCACTTGTTGCCGTTGCTCGTCTGCCCACTGAAGAAGTGTACGTACCAACTGAGGCTGAGACTGTACTCAGTACTGGACCAATACCATGTGGAGGATAACGGTTCTTTGCCTATGTACCTCAGCACATCGTTTATATTATCTTGATAATGAGCTATTAAATTAAGCTGTCCTAATGATGGGATATATTCGTCATCTTTCAGCAGATTAGACAGTTTAGGATTTCGCTCAATCAGTTGAGCAGTGTTACGCTGTCCATTCATATCAAATAATGCATCACATTCACGCCCATAATAGATTTGATTTCTAGATTCCTCTCGGCTGTCATTGTCAAGCAGCTGAACATCCTTATGCTCCGTCAACGAGATGGCAAACGATACGTCTTTGTGCTTTAATCCGATGTATCGTACACAATCTTTGAAGTTATCGCCGGTAAACGGTTCTGCATGTCCGTCTTCGTAGATTAGATACAAGCCGTTAGTCCAGTCTGCCCTGTCTTCTTTAGTCGGCATCATAACCGATTGGCGTAAATTTTCAATGTTAACCTTCATCGTCTTATTGTTTTTAAATTATTGCTCAATACTTTTTCCCATTTTTGTTTTCTCTCAATTCATTGTATCTCATCTTCTGATTGATGTGCCATGTGAGGTCTATGTCCAAATGGTTGGCAAGCCCGAAAATAGCCAATAGCATGCCATTTAATTGCTTTTCTAATGGATAGTCATATTCATACGCATATCTGATGGGAATTGTGGACATAGCATATATACTTTCTGTAAAGGTCTCATCCTCACAACTTTCCTCCGCCTCGTATAACATTTCTTCCGTAAAATCCTCGATGTCTATCTTACGCAATCCGCACAAATCAAGCAGGCGTATAGCTGCATCGGCAAGTTCAAATTCAACACTATCAGTATATTTTAGATGTTCATTGCAAACCCTTTGAATGGCAGATTTTGTAACTCCATACGTATTATGCTTATAGATAGTAGTATAAGCAGTCCCTAATTTATGCAAAAAAGATATTTCACATTTCTGCTCATAAGTTAATTTTTGAGATTTTTTACTACTATGCAAGCCTGATACATAAGCATGTCTATTATTTTGCGAAGGGGATACAAACTCTAAATTACTTATATTATCGTTAGTCTTATCTCCATCTATATGATTTACAAAATCTGTATCTGATATTTTATCAAGAAAAGCATTTGCAACTAATACTGCCACCTTATGCGTTTTCCCTTTTAATGCTACAGTATAATATCCCGTACCTCCAAGACCGGGCTTTAATATTCTACCTTTCTTTAAATAATATGAATTACCATTCCATACCATCATATCTTTACTTTTAACTCTCCCTAGATTGGAAACTTCATAGTATTGCTCATATTCTTTTACTGATTTCCATTTTTCTATTGTTTCTTTTTCATTACTGAAATTTTTAATATAATGAAATCTTTCATTTCTGTCCGCTTCCACAGCTTCCATAAGCTCTCCAACGATAAGGAAAAGGCAGTGTTCTTTACTCAGTTCTTTATCATGGAAGCCGTGCTCGCAAGCGGTCTTATAAGCACGATTCCGTAGTTCGTTCAAATTAATATTGCTCATAAATTTACTCCCTATCTGTTAATCAATCAGTTCAAATTCATATACGAAAACATAAGGATTGGATTCCCATGTACCCTTGCCTGATACTTTATCTATGAGGTCGGCAAAGGCTTCACGAGGTGTATAATAAGCCATTTTACTTTTTTTGTATTCATATACCCAAGGTATGCCATACCCTATTTCATGCGAGTTGCTGGCGTATATTCCTTCCTTAAAGCAATCTTCATCGCTAATGTCCTGTAAACGTTCAACCTTAAGATCGGTAATTCGGATATGATGGGGCATGAAGTCAGCGCGGACAAAGAGTTTATTATTCCAGCCTGAGGAGCTCTTTAATGCACCATCTTCTCCGTTTCCCCAATTCGCAGTTCTAAAAGCATCGTACCTTGAATCAACAGGATAACCTTCTTGTTCGACATCACGATATTTTTGCGCAATGGCAACAACTTCACCAACCTTATATCTAGACAAATGAATTTTATCTTTACAATATGTAAATGGAACAATTCGTCTAGTCATTGTCTTACAACCGTCCAACACCGCTTGTGTTAATCCAAATTTATCGTTAAAAAAAATCTTTTTCATATTTATATCAATTTTAATGCTTCCTGTAATCCGGCTTCAAGTGCGTCTTCGTAGACATCCCATTTACCACCATCATTAGGTCCTTCATAAACAGAGCTGGCTATATGAGTTCCATTGTCAGCTTTAGATATTTCGTATCCATAGCCACAAGCACAGTTATATACACATATATGAATGTTTTGGGTTTCACGTAACCACTTTTGGGCGATGGATTGTGTAGGGCAAGGATAAAATAATTTAGGTAAATCCTTACTAGTTCTAAATATGGTTTCCATCATTATACCCTTATGATTAATAATATCTTTGCAATACTCATTAAACCCTTTCTCTTTCAGCAACTTCGCTGTTTCTAATGTTACAAGTTCTTCGGTCATAACTATTTTATTTTAGGTTTTTCATTGTGCTCTTTGGCATTTTTAGCTTTTTCACACGCTTGTATTTTCATAACTGTAGGACAATCACAATTCCCACATCTATCATTATACCAACAACAATATTCACACTGATGCATCGTTCATTTCTCCTTTCCTTTAAAGTGTTCTATTAGCTCTTCTACGGTAGCCTTATGACTACAATGGAACCATGCCGCCTGTACACTATCTTTAATATTTTCTCGTGCATAATTGATGTCATCGTCATCGCATATAAACCAAATATTTTCAGGAGGATATACAAACCATTGTGAATCGTCTGTATCATCCCTTAATGCAGCGATAGCCAAGAAAAGTTCTTCGTTGGTTCCGCAATCAATGCAATCTGCAAAATCCCATATACTTCCAAACATCCATTGACTAATACAATCAAATCCATCGTATACTACGCCAATACAATCATAGAAATATAAATTACGATTTTTATATCCCAACTCCTCCAACTTCTTCCGAAGTTCCGGTGTATTTTTGCGTATAAAGCACGGTGCTGTAAATCCCATAGTTATTCCTCCTTCTCTATTTTTACTTTTCCGCGGTTAACAAAGCCATCACAGTTCATCAAAGCACAAAGACAGATGGCATATTCTTCCTTCTCCGACTTACTGCAAATGCGCAACAGTGAGCATTGGTTGCATGGGACATTTTCACTCACCATCTCATGCAATACTCCATCTATTATTATTCCGTTCTTTACTTCCATAATCAGTCTCCTTCCTCTTTAATTCGTTCAAGTACATCCCTGTTGGCTTCGAGTATCTCATCAAAAGAAGGGATAGGAAGCCAATGGGTAATGCCTAATCTTTCTTTACCAACATTTGCTCCAGTTTCCCATTCACCCAAAGATGAAAGCTGGCAAATAAGGAAGCCATAAGCCCCTCTTGTCAGAACCACTGTATTATTTTCCGGCAACCGTTCCTTAACACTTATCCAAGGAGATTGCTTTGATTGCCATTCTGCACCGGCAATAAATGATTCATAACTCTGTTTATGCACTCCATTAATAAATCCACTTATTGTGCCTTCGGTATCACATATTTCAAAATGTGATTGGTGCTCTCTTGCCGCTTCTTCTACTGTCTGTTTCATATCTATCTTAGTTATACGTTAAACCTCTATCTCAAACTGCTCACTTTTTGTCGATGGCATACAATCAAGAAGAGAAGAACCTACTGAGACATAATAGATACCATCTTTTTCAAGCGGGAGCCAATGGAAGTAGCGTCCTGTTTCTTCGTGCATTACCGGAATCCCAAATTTATTAAGGAGCCGACCATCTATACCTCGAAACTTTCTACGCCATCTATCAATGAATTCACGACCTTCTTTCTTTCGTTTATTGATTTTCCAACACGGATGCTTCTTATCATCATTATTCGGAATCAGTTTCTCAGGAACAAACTCCTTATCATCAAATCCAATAAGAGTATAAAGCCACTCAGCGGTTATTCCCAATGCCCATCCATATCCGAGGCTATCCGGTCTTGAACCACAATATTCTTGAATCATATCTTTAGCTTCGTTTTGTTCGCGCATAAGCTGTTCATTCATTTGTTTCAGTAGCTTCTCAAGCTCTGAACCTTGTTTTGCTATTATCTTCATTTCTGTTCCGTTTTGAGGGTTATTTAATTTTTAAAAAGTTGCTCATTCGCTCAATGCATCTTTGTTTCTGATTGAGATTGGGATGCACATATAAATTGAGTGTGGTAGCGATATTCGAATGTCCAAGAATTACACTCACTGTCTTATAATCGCATTGACTTTCAATGCATCTGGTAGCAAATGTATGCCGGAGTCCATGAAACACAATGTGCGGAATATTCAGACGCTTCAAGAGCCGGGCAAAGAAATCACGGTAAGAACGGGGATCTTCCGGACGTTCTGATGTTCCTACTACAAATCGGGACGGAGATATTTTCTTTACTTCCTTCAAGGCAAAGAGAAGCTGTCTTGAGATAGGTATCTCCCGGTATGAATTTCGTGTTTTGGGAGAAGTGAAAGTCCTTTCCGTAGTTCTTGATTCGCAGTTGTATATCCTTCCTGCTGTATAACTAATGGTGATTACCTTCTGTCTGAAATCCACATCTTCCCATCGCAGGGCACACACCTCTCCAATCCTCATGCCGGTACACAGAGACAGCAGAATGCCTATATTCTTAGGAGTTGGGGATTCGGTGAGATGGCTCATCAGTATCTGTTGATGGTTTAAGGACAAAGTAGGCAAACGGTGAGATTCGGTATCTGTAGGATAGTTTATCTCCCACTCCTCATAAGGGAATAACTTATGTTTCCCACCATACTTGACTATAGATTTCAGCACCGCCACAATATCCCTTACGGTTTTTTTAGCAAGACCAGAGGAAAGCTTGTAGAGAACAAATTTCTGAACGTCGCTTTCCGATATAGCTGTCACCGTCCCAAAATATGGGAGTAAATGGGTTTGAAGGGTAAGCATATACGCGCACATCGTGGCATGCTTTATAATAGGTCGCTTCGCAGCACTCCAAATCCTGGCGACTTCTTGAAATGTTTTAGTATTCATTTCTGTTCTGATTTACATTAATTCAATTATAACCTTTTTAAAATTAACATATAAAGGTATTGCTGACATACCCCCATTGCAATCCAACTGTCTTAAAGAGGGAACGACCTCTCCGTCATCATCAATCTCATAATCTGCAATATAGGCTAACTTCTTCACTTCGGGGACCAATATCCTTTCATTGCTCAAAAGAGAAAACCTTTCATGAGCCGGGACCGTTATACAAACCTTGCTTCCAATAGGGAACCCTTGGTTGGATTCAATGTATTCCTTTTCCAACTTCCCCTTTTCGCCATTCAATTCTTTTAGCTTTAAATCAATGGCATTTCTTTTGCTCAAAAATTCTTCCTTATTCATGTTTTTGTTTTACTCTAATTGTTTATCGAAAATCTTAATACATTCAAATAAATAGTGCGCAATTATAGGTTGTACTGCATTGCCTATACACTCCGTTCTGTCCACCCTATCGGGAAGTTCATTAGACTTTCCAGCAAATCGGGGTGAGGGTATTGACTGTCTTGTTCTCCATCCCGGATATACTCGTGTATATTGCCCCGATAGGTAGGGCTTCCGAAATATCGATTCTTGGATGCTCCTTTTGCCGTTGACTTCACAGGAGTAGGCAATACAATATAATCGCTCCCGACCCTGTTGTATACCAAAGTCGGTGCCTGATAAACATTGCCATTCTGCATCATACCCGATTTCGGAAAGGTCGCATAAAACCCGTTCAAATCCCCGAATAAGGAGCATTGGACTGTTTTCAATGATGATGTATTTAGGTCTAACTTCCCGTATAACTCGGTACATTTCAGTCCATAAGCCACTTCTTTCACCGACAATTCCGACACCTTTTCCAGCAACGCTGATGTCTTGGCAAGGGAATCCACCGCTGATGATGTCAACAAATGTTGGATTTGAATACGTTCTAATATCTCTGTTGATTTCATGGTTTTCTCCAAAATTTTTTTTGATTATACTTGCTTGATAGTCTTCATATTCGCAACTCCAGAGTGTTTTTATTCCGGCAAACGCTGCACCCAAGCCGAAACCTTCTATCCCACTAAACAGAGAGCCATGAGTCAATTTACTTTGCTTCATCTCTATATTTTATTGAATATTCCGATTAATGTAATCCACAATCTTTTCCAATCTACTTGAAGAAAACAAATGATTATTAAGAGTTCGCTTGCCTTCTTTCCATTCGTAAAATAATTGGTAATATGGTGGATTGAGTGTCCGGTCAACCTTTATGCAATACCAATTAGTGGCGTATTCAGTTATAAGATTCTCAATATATTCGTCCGAATTTTCTAAATCAGTAACAAATACCATCTTATCAGTAGTAAGTATCATCTTTTAGTTCCTTTCTAATTTGTTTTACGCCTATTCATAAGGGTTTGTTTTACAATAATTTTTATTCCCTGACATATTCAGTAGCTTATTTAAAGACTCATCTGAAAGAAGATGTTTGTTGCTAAAGTTTCCAAGCATTGAACGAGGTTCAATATTTTCATCTCTCATAAATTTCTGTATCTCGTATATATGAAAAAGTAAACCTTCACAATCTACTGCATAGTATTCAATGCCATCGTCATTACTGGCCGATACTTCGTAACCAATCCACCCACCATCTCCAATATAAGTACTTATCTCAATATTACGGCAAAAACCGTAACTGATCAGCAATAGTCTTAGTACATCTTTTCCACTCATATCTATTCTGTTTTGAGGGTTATTCACTATCGTATTCTGACATGATTTCCAAAATATCGCTTTGTATATTTTCATCAGTTAACATGTGCTCAACTAATTCTTTTTGCTGCGAGGGTGTGGCTATAATACACTTCACTATTTTATTGCTATCGGTAGCCATTATTATAATTCCACCTTCGCGAGTCTTAGGTAGGCGTACTGCTATTTCTTTAGCAAATGCCTCTACGTCTTGAATAAATTGACATTCCATATTAGTTCCTTTCTAATTTGTTTTGAATTAATTACTTCCGCTAAACCTCCTTAAGCTGTCCATTGACTAGCATATACCATGTGTCAGCCTTAACCTTTTTCCCGTCAACTTCAAACGCCTTGACCTCCTTAATCGGGTAGGTATCACCGTTCCATTCTCCACGTTCTGCGAGGACTATCCAGCAACCTATAGCTCCCTTAGCCTTACACTCGTATCCGGCAGCAAGAGCAATGCTATCCTTGCCTGTGGCTGATGCTGCACCATAGTTGCCGGTGGCTGATGCTGCACCTTGGTTGCCGGTGGCTGATGCTGCACCTTGGTAGCCGGTGGCTGATGCTGCACCATAGTTGCCGGTGGCTGATGCTGCACCTTGGT
>OGNM01000034.1_pt1 | contig 104863 bp, 80 predicted proteins | sample 1573441 | NCBI WGS metagenome assembly OGNM01 (sample SAMEA2581915, study PRJEB24529) | metagenome | biome: Human gut stool | place: China | collected 2011
ACAAGGTTTCAGGGAACAAGGCCTTGTCAACTCGTCACCTGAAACCTTGTCAACTCAAAAACTTACAAACTAAAAAACTAACAAACTCAAAAACTCAAATTAATATTGACAAATAGCAGGCTCACGGTATTCGTACCGTGGGCCTGCTTTGTTTTTATGCTTTCCATTTTTTCTTACAATACTTCGGTAAATTTTTACCGAAGTATTGATTATATACAATCACATATATTTGCGATGCATTAGATAAATATCCTAACAAATTGATGGGAAGTATAAAAAAAACACTATCACAAATTAATCTGCCACCCTCTTAAAAACAGATGGTGCAATGCTAAACTTTGTTATTTTATTCTAGCAATAGGTGCTTCGCCAATATGCAACCAACAAATGTGTTTAGCGGCAGAAAATCACAACTACCAAAAGACAAAAGATGTAAACAATGAGGGAAAAATTACTTATCAGGGCGTAGTTGTAGATGATACAGATATGCCACTTCCTGGCGTAAATGTAACATTCAAAAACGCTAAAGGAGTAGGTGTTGTAACCGATCTGGATGGAAAATTCTCAATTGCTATTCCGGAAAATGTACGCAGCCTTATTTTCTCTTATGTAGGTATGAAAACGCAGACCATAAATCTTTCCGGAAACAGAGACAATATAAAGGTACGCCTGGAACCGGATGTAGTATCGCTGCAGGAAACTGTTATCACCGGTATCTATACCAGAAAGGTAGAAAGCTTTACCGGTTCTATGGCTACTTATTCTGAAAAGGATTTGAAAATAATAGGCAACCAGAATGTATTGCAGAGTTTGAAGGCACTGGACCCGTCGTTTATTATTCTGGAAAACAATCTTGCCGGTTCTGACCCGAATGCGACAATGAACCTGAACATCGGCGGTAGTACAAACATCGTGGGACTGGAAACCGAATATACCACCAACCCAAACCAACCGCTGTTTATCCTTGATGGATTTGAAACGACTCTTTCTACTATCACCGACCTTAGTATGGACCGTATTGCCAGCATCACCATCTTGAAGGATGCATCGTCTACCGCAATCTATGGTGCAAAGGCTGCCAATGGTGTAGTAGTAGTAGAAACCAAGAAACCGGAAGCCGGTAGATTGAGATTCAACTACAACGGTAACTTTGGTGTAGAATGGGCTGATCTGACAGACTATAACCTGATGAATTCTGAAGAAAAGCTGCAATATGAAAAACTGGCAGGATATTATGGTGATCTGGGTGAAGACGGACAAATTATTGATGAATATTATCGCACACTGTATAACCAGCGTTTGCTGAGAAGTAAACAGGGACTGGATTCGTACTGGCTGAATGAGCCGCTGCGTACAGGTTTCACACAGAGTCATAACATCTTTGCAGAAGGTGGTGACGCGGCGTTCCGATATGGTATCGGTATGACTTATACCAATACACAGGGCGTAATGAAAAACTCAAGCCGTGACATTTTGAACGGTAACGTACAGTTGACTTACCGAATTGATAAATTTGCGTTCTCTAACCAAACCAATATTACCAATACGGGTATAGAAAATCCGATGGTATCGTTCAGCAGCTTTGCCAAAACAAACCCGTTCTACGATAAATACAATGAATATGGAGAAGTAGAACAGGTCATCGAAACAATTAAGACTCCAAGTGGTACACAGTATATCACTAACCCGTTGTGGGACTTGCAGCAGAAGAGTTTCGACAAGACCAACCAGCTGGCATTTACAAATAACTTCCAGATTGAATACAGACCGCTGACTGAATTGAGAATCAGAGGTAAATTCGGACTTACTGTAGGACGGAGTACTGCAGAAAAGTTCCAGTCACCGAAAATGAGTACATACCTGACTACAGATCAGTTGAAACGAGGAAGTTACTCGGAATCAAATACAAAATCTTCTTCATACGACGGTAGCTTGGATGTATCGTATGGTAAGACTTTCGGAGATCATACCATCAACGCAATCGGAGGTATGCAGATCAGCGAAAGCAATACAGACTTGTCGCAGTTCTCTGCAATAGGTTATTCCAGCGACTTGTTCTCGAATCCGAACTTCTCAAACGGATATCCGGATGGTGGTAAACCGTATTCAACCATTTCGAAAACAAGACATGCCAGCTATTATGCCAACTTCAACTATGGATATAAGCTGAGATACCTGGTAGACCTTAACCTCCGTACCGACGGTTCGTCTGTATATGGTGTAAATAATCCGTTCTCTACTACCTGGTCATTCGGTTTGGGATGGAACATCCACAACGAAGCATTCTTCAAACCGAACGATATTCTGAATTACCTGAAACTGCGCTACTCATTGGGTAACCCGGGTAATGCCAACCTGAACGCTAAAATGGCGAACAGTATTTATACTTATTATACAAGCTATCCGAATATGTTCGGACTGGCTGCGTTAATCAGTACTTGGGGTAACAGCGGATTGCAATGGCAGCGTACCAACGAGCAGAACTTTGGTATCGACGTGGAAATGTTCGACAACAGATTTAAACTGAGTACAGACTTCTTTATCAAGAAAACCGACCCGCTGTTGCTGAACATCGACTTCCCGCCTTCATCAGGTATTTCGAAAGTGCCTATGAACGTAGGTGCCATGAAGAACCGTGGTGTAACCTTTACAACAAGCTACATCCTGATGAGAAGCAACGACCTGAACTGGACCATCAATGCAAACTTGAGACACATCAAGACTACTTATTACAACATTGGTGATTTGCTGGAAAAATACAATGAACAAGGTAGAACCAACCAGACTCTGATACGATACTACGATGGTGCCAGCAGTACAGCAATGTATGCAGTGCGCTCGGCAGGTATCGACCCGATGACCGGTAACGAAATCTTTATCAAGAAAGACGGTTCGTACACCTTTAAATGGGATTCGGCCGATGAAGTAATTTGCGGAGATACTACCCCCGACGTAGAAGGTTCTTTCGGTACTTATCTGTATTGGAAGGGATTCTCAATAAACGCAACCTTTACTTACCGTTATGGCGGACAGGCTTTCCTCTCTACCCTATTCAACAAAGTAGAAAACATCAGCGATGTAGAAGTGAAATACAACCAGGACAAACGTGCATTGTACGACCGCTGGCAGAAACCGGGAGATATCGCGAAGTTTAAACGTATCGACGATACAAGCCAGACAAATATGTCTTCACGATTTATCGCAGATGACAACACACTGGAACTGTCGTCTTTGTCGGTAGGTTACGAATGTACTGACGTAAAATGGCTGAAAACAATCGGAGCTTCGGCATTCAACATCCGTTTGTATGGTAATAACCTGTTCCGTCTTTCTACAATCAAGGAAGAAAGAGGTATAGATTATCCGTTCTCAAGAAAAATTTCAGCTTCAATTGGTATCCGCTTCTAAAACTGCTAAAATTATTACATTATGAAAATAAAAAAATATCTGACCAGATTCATGCTTGTTTGTTGCATGGGAATCGCCACTTCTTCTTGCGCCGAATGGTTGAAAATTGATATGGAAGATGGTATTATGGAAGATGCATTATATCAAGAAAACGAAGGATTCCTGACTGTACTCAACGGAGCTTACAGCAGCTTAAATGAGGTGTATGGAAGCATCTGGTCGATGGGGCCGCTTGATGTAATGGCTCAATATTACAATGTACCGGCCAACGGTACTCATCCGTATAAAGTATATGCAAGCTACAGCTATACTGATGCTACATTTGAAAGTACATCTGGTAGCTTATGGACCAGACTGTATCAGATAATCGCCAACCTGAACGTCCTGATTGACCACTGCGACAGAGAAGGTAGTGCCATCTCGCCGAGATATTATCCTTTCGTAAAAGGAGAAGCACTGGCTATGAGAGCCATGCTCCACTTCGATTTGCTGAGATTCTACGGACCGATTTATTCGTCACAGACAGAATCGACTCCGGCAATCCCTTATCTGGATATCCCGAACAACAAGGATATGGTGGCTATATCTTCGGCCAAGGAAGTATGCGAAAAGGTATTGAAAGACCTGAAAGAAGCAGAAAAGCTGCTGAATGAAGATCCTATCAGAGAAGAAGGAGTAATGGCTTCGGATTCGGAAATTCCCAATGAATCGAATGATTTGAGATACAGACAGTACAGACTGAACTACTATGCGGTACAAGGATTACTCACTCGCCTGTATATGTGGATGGGCAACAAGACAGAAGCCTACAATTGTGCAACAACATTGCTTAAAGAAGTAACAGAAAAAGAAACATTCCCATGGGTTACCAAAAGTGCAGCCACTTCTGTAAGTGCTCCGGACAGACTCATCTCTACCGAAGTAATGTTCGCACTGTACAATACCAGCCGCGATAATCTGTACGACGGTCTTTACGGACAAAGTCTGGAAGGTAATGCACTGACTTTCGTAGGTGGTCTTTCGGGAGAAAACTCAAAACTGGAATCGTTCTACGGTAAAAACAGTTCAAGCGACTACAGACGAAAGATGTGGGAAGAAGTGGTAATTACCGGCGACGACGATGACGAAGGTGCTGCTACCGAAAGTACCGGTATCACCTACTTCCTGAAATATGAAAAAGTGAGCACCGATTCACACTTCAGATACATGATTCCACTGATGAGAATAAGCGAAATCTATCTGGCAGTAGCCGAATGCAGCAACGACTTGGAAGAAGTGGCAACATGCCTGCATCAGATAAGATGGAACAGAAACCTGACACAGGACGAAGAAGTGACAGAAGAAAACAAAATGCGCCTTATCACCGAAGAATTTGCACGTGAAGTCATCGGAGAAGGACAGCTGTTCTATTTCTACAAGAGAAATGCAATGACGGAATTCCCGTCGGGTACAGAAGCAAACGGTACTTATAAGATGTTGCCGTCATCGTATGTGGTACCATTGCCGAAAGTAGAAACAGATAACAGACAATAACAAACACTTGATAATAATTGATGAGTATGAAAAAAATAAAATATTGCACATATGCCCTGATGGCTATGATGGGACTTTCGTCCTGTGAAAAGGAAATCATGAGTTATGAGGGAGTGGATGGACTGTATTTTGACGTTCGCTGGGGATCGGCAGAAAGAGACCCGGAAACACAATGGGACATCAGTCGTATACTCCGGTGGAATTTGGAAATATGACAGAAGAGTCGTATACTGTGCAACTGAGAGTGAGAACAAGCGGAACTGCCAAGGATTATGACAGACCGTTCTCTATCATCATCGGCAAGGATAGTACCAACGCAATAGCAGGTGAAGATTATGTAGAATTTGCAAAAGATTACGTGATAAAGGCAGGAGAACAGTTTGCTTACATCGATGTAACCATCAACCGTACTGAAAGAATGCAGAACGATACAGTTGCATTGCAGCTCAGACTGATTCCGAACAAATACTTCACTTGTCCGTTTACCAACTACGAGGATAATCCGGTATTCGATGTTCCGGAGAAACGCTATGGATATAACCCCGATGCAACCGTTCACAAAATTGTGGCATGCGACGTGATGGCAAAACCGGAAGGATGGTGGGGAGACTTTACCGGTAGCAGCGGTGGACCGTTCGGTAAATACTCAAGAACCAAATGGCTGCTGATGATGGAAGTAACCAATACGACTGTAGAAGATTATGCTTCACGTATCGGAACCAATCCTATCATGCCGATGGCTCGTGCCAACGCCATCAGCGAAACTTTTGCCAACTATTTGCTGGAAGAAGCCAAAAAAGGACGGGAACATGCAATCTTGGACGAGGATAATACCATGATGTGGTGCAGCTACGTAAACACCATCGATCCGAATGCATGGAAAGAGTTTGATACTCCGGATGATTATTATAAAGGTGAATAATTAACCTAATATCTGACATTTATGAAATTTAAATATATCTATTTGACAATACTTGCAGGAGGGTTGAGCCTGAATGCCTGTGTAGACGACAAAGGTTCATACGATCGCTTGCCTGTAAATGAGCTAACAGTAGAAGGAGTAGAAACAGAATACTCTGTGTTGGCCGGTATCACAGAGTTGGAGATTAATCCGACAATCAAGGGAAGTGTACTGGGAGAAGATGAAAGCCAGTATAAATATACCTGGTATATCTGTCAAAGTACCATTATCAACAACGATCATACACATACAGTATTAGGTAATGAAAAGAACCTGAAAACTGTAGTGGTAGCCAATCCGGGAACCTACAAGCTGTATCTGGAAATTACCGATGCATCGACAGGAATTGAATGGGTAGCTTCTGAATCTTCACTGACCGTAACCACTTCGCTCACCACCGGATTTTATCTATTTGGCGACGATGCAAACGGTAATGTAGCCATGGATTTCCTCAGTATGCCGGACAGCGAAGGCGATACTGCAGTCATCCATAATATCTTTACCAATTCGGCACAGCTGAAGGGAGCCGAAGATCTGATGTATACCGGATATACTTACGCTTCAAGTGCTATCATCAACTTGTGGGCTGTCACAGAATCGGGTTCCTATAAACTGGAAAACTCTATTCAGGATAAGACCATCTTCGATATAGACAAGAATTATAACGAATCATATACCTTCCCTTCCGGATTGGTACAGCATCCTGTGAAAGTATTGGAACAGTTCCCGCAACAGTATGTATATGGCAATGCAGCCAAATATTCGGATAGAGGCTATATTACCGAAGATGGTGTCTTTATTGCTTCCATCATACAAGGTGAGGTATTTGCCAACCCTATAAACCGTTACTCACTGACAAGCACCAAACTGTTCAAACCCTATCCAAAGGCATTCTACTACTGGGACGGATCGTCAACCAACACTTCATTAAAAGCAATCGTACTGTACGATATGGATGCAAACTGCTTCGTAACAGTAGAAAAAACCGGTAGTTCTTACAGCAGTATCTTTACCGAAAAGAACTGTAAGAAGCTGGTCGATCAGGGTGGAGCATTCCCATGGAATCAGGACAAACGTACTATCGTATACGGAGAAAACAACTGGGCCAACAGCTATGCACTGATGAAGAGTACAGAAAACAATACCGACTTCTATATCTACAAAATGCTGGTTAGAGATCCGGTGAACCCGACAAAGGTAGGAGGATACTCACTGACTACCACTGAGGCACCCGAACTGGACAAGGCGAAGTTCATCTCATTCTCTCCGGAATATCCTATCATGATTTATGCTACCGACCGGACTTTCTATAAATACAACTATGAAACGAAGAAAGCAGATGTCGTGAAAACTTATGACGGAGAAATCACTTATGCTGCATTCGACTGGCGTTCAAGAGGACAGCTTGATATCGTAATTTGTACCTACGATGCAAGTGCAGAAGAAGATAAGAGAGGTACCATCTATAAGTATGAATTGGGACAGACACTGGAAATCACTCCTATCATGACAGGTAGAGCGCTCGACAAAGAGTTTGTATACAATACTCCACTTAAAGTGAAGAAGGTGGAATACAGAAACAGTACACGATAAGTAAAAACATCATTATTTTATTGATTCATGAAAAAAACAATAATAGCCCTTGCATTGGGAATGGTTGGATTTGTGCCTCTTATGGCACAAACCAACTTCAGACACATAAGTTTTGAAGAAGCCGTAAAACAGGCTAAAGCAGAAAAAAGACTTTTGTTTGTCGACTTTTATACAGACTGGTGCGGTCCATGCAGAAAAATGGCTCAGGAGGTTTTCCCACAAAAGAAAGTCGGAGATTTCTTCAACGAGCAGTTTGTATGCATTAAGCTGAACGCAGAAAAAGAAGGAAAGGAATTGGCAAAACGTTACAGCGTAAAGGTCTACCCTACTTTTCTGGTAATAGATGATAAAGAGCAGGTAAAAGCAACCATTACCGGAGCTGCATCGGGAGAAGCCTTTATCGAGAAAGTGAAAAAGGAGCTGAACCCGGAACTGACACCGGAACGTATGAAAGAAAGATACGACAAGGGAGAAAGAACACCGGAACTGATTAATGCGTATGCCATGTCGCTCCTGGAGAAAAAGAAAATGAAAGAGGGCTTCGAAGTCATAAACGGCTATTTCGCATCGCTGACCGACAAGCAGAAACTGGCTAAGGAAAACTTCTTCCTGTATACACTTTACACCACTAACGTACGGGATGAAAAGGCTGAATATTTGCTTGCACACGTGAATGAATGTAAAGGAGAAACCAAACAGGAGGCTCTGAAGGTGTTGCAGAAGCTGTATTATTCGGAACTGCTTTCTTATCTTTCCGGACATTACTTTGCGAGCAAACAGTATAACCAGGAAGCGTATCAGGAAGTAAAAAACACCATCCTGTCGCTGAAACTGGACAAAGAATATCCTTTCCAGCCGTTGTTCGACATTGTGGAATGTTACGCCAAAGGGGACATGAGAGCACACTTCGAACTGGTAAAGAGTAAAAAGAAAGAAATGGCTGAAAAAGATTTCGAACTGATTCTGCTCAATGTAACCCGCCTTTATCCGAACTCTCCGGAACTGATTCCGGATGTAATCAGCTATATACGTAGCAGTCTTCCAGAGTTAAAAGCGGCAAACATCATGATGATGGGACAGATTCTGATGCAACTGGAAAAGAAATAATTCCCTCATATCCGCAAAATCAATAAAAAACGCGACTTGTATCAACGGGCAACGCGACTTGTATCGATAAGCAACGATACAAGTATCGCAAGCCTCCGATACTAGTCGCGTTTTTTTGTATCAATAGATAAAATCAGAATTCAAACTTTTCGAGTTTCATGGCTGCAAGCTCCTGTATCTTTGGAACCAATGTGGTAAAATGAGCTGCCTGTTCGTGTGCAGATAAAGAAGCGGCATCTTTCCATGTTTCACAAATCATCAACACATCTGCACGGGTAGCACTTTCAAACAAGTCGTATGCTACACAACCATTATCCTGCAAAGATGCAACAACCAATTCTTTGGCCAAAGCTACTACAGCTTCGCGATTCTGTTTTTCTACCTGAATAAATACGTTCAATCGAATCATAACTAACTATCTGTTTTAAATTGTTATACATAAAAGGACATCAGCCCTCAAAAAAAGCCACTGAAAGAAAAACGGAGATTTACATGAAATGTTCATATAAACCTCCGTATTTTCATTTATATACAATAAAATGCGTTTACCATTCTATAAACTTACCTCTTGCCTTACGTTCTTTGAGCAGTTCTGCCAGACGTTTGTTTTTGGAAGAAGCAATGTACTTACGACCGAAGATATTCGGAATGGCTACTCCCAAGGCAATGACCATAATGACCAGACCGGAATTGACACCGCTCTCGATGGCTTTCATCAGTGGAGTTACCTGATCGATAGACTGTACATTGATATTGATGATACCAAACAGCATACGGTACATCAATACTCCCGGAATCATCGGGATAACCGAAGGGATGGTAAGTACGTGGTTAGGTACATGGAACCAGTGTACAGCTTTCACGGCAATAAGGCTCACCAGTACCGAACCTGAGAAAGAACCGATAACCAGACCCATATCCAAACCGATATTGTCTGTGCTGGCACCCAGATTGACAAAGTTACGGGTACATACCGCAATGATACCACCAATTGCTACTACCCACAACAAACGGCGCTGGATGTTGAAAATCATCGAGAAGCCCATTGCCGAGATTGCAGCTGCAATGGCATATTCCCAATAAGCATGGTGAGGCACCATACTGATAGTCGGGAAGAAGTCGGCAATGTGACACAGTTTCACCGCAAAGGCAATACCGAATGCCATCGCCGCTACCATCAGAAGGGTATTGACAGCTCGTACAATACCTACCTGTATATAATTGTCGAGCATATCGTCGACAAAGTTAATCAAAGGAACACCCGGTACGATGAACAGGGCACAAGCCAACAGCGGGTGCCACGGAGTAGTGGTCCACTCTTCCGGAAGCAATGTAGATGCCCACGCCAGAATAGTAGATACAAAGGCAGCAATCGCAATACCCATATAATGATTCAAACCGGACTCGTTGCATTTGGCACGCACACGCATACCAATAATGGCTGCAATGGAAGCATAAAGGAAAGCCATCCAGTCACAACCGAACTGAATACAGAATCCACCGCAGGCAAAACCGGCACCGATGGCTACCTGCCAGGGAGTATAATTACGCTTCTTGGTACGGATTTTCTCCAATTCTTCTTCGTAACGGTCGAGTGAATAATCTTCCTCAATGGCACGCCATGAAAGTTTGCTGACTTCGGAAATAGCAGTCATATTCACCCCATGAGTTTCAATACGCTGGAATTTGGTAAACGAATAATCGCCATCGCTTACGTTTACCATCAGCATGGTGTAACTGACATTGATATGGAGCTTCTCTTCAGGGATACCCAAATAAGCGGCTGTACGCTTCATGTTTCTGACTATACGGTTGGTATCGGCCAAACTTTCCACCAAAAGTTTTCCCGTACGCAACAATAGATCCACTCTACGATGCAACAGCTGATCGTGAGCCTTTACAGTTGTCTCTAAATGTTCCTCTAATATCATTTTGTTATAAAGATTTTTTCGGGGTGCAAAGTTAAGAAAAATATCTTTAAAATCAGTACCTTTGCACCCCGAAGTTAAAAAAACGATGAAGAAAGTATCGAGAATAGAACAAGAGAAACAGACGGTAAGGCAGATGATACATTTCTACTGCCGGCACAAGGAAGGAAACAAAGAACTCTGTGCAGCGTGCAGTGAACTGCTGGAATATGCGCTGGCACGTCTATCGAAATGTCCTTTTGGAGAAGAAAAGAAAACCTGCCGTTTGTGTAAAATCCACTGCTACAGCCCGAAAATGAAGGAACGTATCTGCGAGGTAATGAGATATGCCGGGCCACGCATGATGATTTACCATCCCATTACCGCATTGAAACATTTATGGAGAGAGCTTGACTGAAAAATAATTACACAGAAACAAATTGAACTAAACTTCCAGACTCACCATTATTCACAAATTGAGGATTTTTTCTACAAAACCAATCTACACTCTTCTACAGAAGAAGGAGATTGAAGAGATTTACCACATTGATTTTCAACATTCAAATAAAATCTGTATCTTTGGCATATATATTGCCCATAACCACATAGTGGCATCTAAAACAACAAAAACTTAAATGATTATGAGACGTTTTTTGACAAAGAAGGACTTAAAGATTAAAAGGAAACAAACTATTTACACAGGGATAGGTATTCTGATTATCATAGCGTTGTATCTTTTCCTGACCCGCGAAAAGAAACCTGTACCCGAAGCACCGGTAGTTTGCGTAACACCAACACAGCAGCAGGATGTGGAAATTTATGGGGAATATGTAGGACGAATCAGAGCACAGCAGTTTGTAGAAGTACGCGCCCGTGTAGAAGGGTTCCTTGAACAGATGTTGTTTGCGGAAGGTACTTATGTAAAACGGAATCAGGTGCTGTTTGTCATCAACCAGGATCAGTACCGTGCCAAAGCGGATAAGGTAAGGGCACAATTGAAAAAGGATGAAGCACAGGCGCATAAGGCAAAACGCGACCTGGATCGTATCCGTCCGCTATATGAACAGAATGCAGCCAGCCAGCTCGACCTCGACAACGCAGTGGCTGCTTACGAAACAGCGGTAGCCAGTGTAGGCATGAGCCAGGCCGACCTGGATCAGGCAGAACAGGAACTGGGATATACCATTGTACGCTCTCCTATCTCAGGTCAGATCAGTGAACGTCATGTCGACTTGGGTACACTGGTGGGGGGCAGCGGTAAATCGCTTCTGGCAACTATCGTAAAAAGTGATACAATCTTAGTAGACTTCAGTATGACTGCACTGGATTATCTTAAGGGTAAAGAACGTAACGTCACTCTGGGACAAAAAGACTCTACCCGCTCATGGCAACCTACCGTTACCATTACTTTGCCAGACAACAGCGTATATAAATATAAAGGACTGGTGGACTTCGCCGCACCTCAGGTAAACCCGAAAACAGGAACATTCTCCGTTCGTGCCGAACTGGCCAACCCGGATCACGTGTTGCTGCCCGGACAGTTTACAAAAGTAAAGGTATTGCTCGACGTACGTAAAAATGCAACGGTTGTTCCACAGAAAGCTTTGATTATAGAAAAGGGTGGCGCTCATATCTTTGTAATGAGAAAAGACTCGACTGTAGAAAGACGCTTCATCGAACTGGGACCTGAATTCCAGAACAATGTAGTGGTAGAACGTGGTCTGTCGGCCGGAGAAATCATCGTAAGCGAAGGATTCCACAAACTGACTCCAGGCATGAAGGTACGAATTGGAAAACCAGCAGCCGAAACACAAGAGTAAAGCGGATTTAGTAAGAACCCTTAAAAACAAACATTCATGAAAGTCAGCTTTTTCATCGACAGACCGGTATTCTCGGCTGTCGTCTCCATATTAATTGTCATTGTGGGTATCATCGGTCTGATGATGCTTCCAATCGACCAATATCCCCAGATTACCCCTCCGGTGGTAAAAATCAGCGCTTCGTATCCGGGTGCCAGTGCCGTAACCGTTTCGCAAGCGGTGGCTACTCCTATCGAACAGGAGTTGAACGGTACTCCGGGAATGATTTACATGGAATCGAACAGCTCCAACTCCGGAGGTTTCTCGGCAACTGTTACATTTGATATTTCTGCCGACCCGGATCTGGCGGCTGTGGAAATACAGAACCGTATCAAACTGGCGGAGTCCCGACTTCCGGCAGAAGTGATACAGAATGGTATCAGCGTAGAAAAACAGGCTCCAAGCCAGTTGATGACCATCTGTCTGACCTCGGACGATCCGAAGTTTGATGAAATCTACCTTAGTAACTTTGCTACACTGAACGTAATCGACCTGTTGAGACGTATTCCGGGAGTAGGTAGAATCTCGAACGTGGGTGGACGTTACTATGCCATGCAAATCTGGGTAGATCCGGCCAAACTGGCCAATTTCGGACTGACCGTACAAGATGTCCAGAATGCCCGGAAAGACCAGAACAGAGAATGGGCAGCCGGTGTATTGGGACAGCAGCCCGTCACAGGACTGGATATCACCATTCCTATCACCGCACAGGGACGTCTGTCTACTGCCGGACAATTTGAAGAAATTGTACTGAGAGCCAATCCGGACGGATCGCTTATCCGCCTGAGAGACGTGGCAAGAATTTCACTGGAAGCTGCATCGTATAATACCGAAAGTGGTATCAACGGAGGAAATGCAGCCGTACTGGGTATCTATATGCTTCCGGGAGCCAACGCTATGGAAGTCGCAGAAAATGTGAAAAAGGAAATGGAGAATATCAGCCGGAACTTTCCGGAAGGACTGGAATACAACATTCCGTTCGATATGACAAACTACATTTCCCAGTCTATCCACGAAGTATACAAGACCTTGTTCGAGGCACTTGTGCTGGTTATCATTGTGGTATACTTGTCACTGCAAAGCTGGCGGGCCACTCTGATTCCGGTAGTAGCCGTACCGATTTCTTTGATTGGTACATTCGGATTCATGCTGATATTCGGGTTCTCACTGAATATGCTGACGCTTTTGGGACTGGTACTGGCCATCGGTATTGTGGTGGACGACGCCATTGTGGTGGTAGAAAATGTGGAACGAATCATGGAAGAGGAAAAACTCAGTCCGTACGAAGCGACCAAGAAAGCCATGGAAGGCCTGGTAGGAGCAGTCATTGCAACCTCACTGGTACTGGCTGCGGTGTTTGTGCCGGTTAGCTTCCTGTCGGGTATTACCGGTCAGCTGTACAGACAGTTTACCGTGACCATCGTAGTATCCGTACTTCTGTCTACGGTAGTAGCCTTGACGCTGAGTCCTGTAATGTGTTCATTGATTCTAAAACCGGAAGATCCCAACAAACCCAAGAACCGGGTGTTCCGTGCCATAAACAACTGGCTGAACATCGGGAACAACCATTACGTAAAATGGATTAGCCAAACTGTCAAGCACCCACGCCGTGTAATCGTAGGATTCGGTATGGTACTCATTATGATATTTGTGTTCCACAGACTGACTCCGACCAGTTTCTTGCCGATTGAGGACCAGGGATATTTTACCGTAGAGCTGGAACTGCCGGAAAGCAGTACACTGGAAAGAACACGCGAAGTGACCGACCGCGCCATCGACTTCCTGATGAAGGAACCGGGGGTAGCCTATGTACAGAATGTGACTGGTAGCAGTCCGCGTGTCGGTACCAACCAGGCAAGAAGTCAGCTGACAGTCATTCTGAAGGAATGGGAAGACCGGGACAAAATCACCATCGACGAAATTATGGACCGCGTACGCAAAGAGTTCAAAGAGTATCCCGAATGCAAGGTCTATCTTTCTACCCCGCCGGTAATCCCCGGACTGGGTACATCGGGAGGTTTTGAAATGCAGCTCGAAGCACGTGGAGACGCTACTTTCGACGACCTCGTGGCAGCAACAGATACACTGATGTATTACGCATCGCAATGGAAAGAAATAGCCGGACTCTCGTCTTCACTGCAGGCAGAGATACCTCAGCTTTATTTCGATGTAGACCGCGATAAGGTGAAACTGACCGGAGTACCGATGGCAGATGTATTCTCTACCATGAAAGCTTATACCGGTTCGGTTTACGTCAACGACTTCAACATGTTCAACCGTATTTACCGTGTTTATATACAGGCTGAAGCTCCTTACCGTGCACACAGAGACAACATCGGACTCTACTTTGTACGCGGAGGAGACGGGGATATGATTCCGCTGACTTCTTTGGGAACAACCAGCTATACTACCGGACCGGGAAGCATCAAGCGCTTCAACATGTTCAACTCTGCCGTAATACAGGGTACAGCAGCCAACGGAGCCAGCTCCGGACAGGTAATGGAAAAACTGGAACAGCTTGCACGGGAAAAACTGCCCGACAACATCGGAGTAGAATGGAGTGGTCTTTCTTATCAGGAAAAGAAAGCAGGAGGACAGACAGGTATCATCCTTACCCTGGTGTTTATCTTTGTATTCCTGTTCCTTGCAGCATTGTATGAAAGTTGGACCGTGCCTGTAGCCGTACTGATATCATTGCCGGTAGCCGTATTGGGAGCATACGCCGGTGTAGCACTCTGCGGACTGGAGAATGATACTTATTTCCAGATTGGTCTGGTCATGTTGATTGGTCTGGCTGCCAAGAACGCCATCCTGATTGTAGAATTTGCCAAAGACGAAGTAGACAAAGGAAGAGGACTCATTGAATCGGCCTTACATGCAGCCCAGTTGCGTTTCCGCCCTATCCTGATGACCTCACTGGCCTTTATCCTCGGAATGATTCCGATGGTTATTGCAAGCGGTCCGGGTTCGGCAAGCCGTCAGGCAATCGGTACCGGTGTATTCTTCGGAATGCTTGTAGCCGTAACCATTGGTATCGTATTGGTTCCGTTCTTCTTTGTAATGATTTACAAGGCTACCAACAAACTGAAAGCAAAAAAAGCTAACTAATTCGGACGACTCATGAAAAAAACGAACTATATATATCTGGTTTTATGCACACTGACAGCTACCCTATTCCTGGGAAGCTGCCAGTTGGGAAAGCACTACACACGCCCTAAACTCAACCTGCCGGAGACCTTGGACAGCACCAGCGTAGACTCCACATCGCTCGGTGATTACTCGTGGGAGGAAATGTACACAGATACCACTCTGCAGGCACTCATCCGCAAAACGCTGACCTACAACAAAGACATGCTGATTGCAGCAGCCCGGGTAAAGGAACTGGCTGCCATGAAACGCATTGACTATGCCAATATGTTTCCGGCTGTAGGAGTTAAGGCTTATGGAGAAAAAGAAGGTGAAAACTATGGAGGAGACCATTACAAATCGAGCAACGAGTTCGACCTGAAAATCGGGGCAACTTGGGAACTCGACTTATGGGGTAAACTGCGTTGGAACAGAGACAAAAGTCTGGCCGAATTCATGGGTTCCATCGAAAACCAGCGCGCACTGAAGATGACGCTCATCGCACAGGTGGCACAGGCTTATTTCGAACTGGTGGCACTGGATAACGAGCTCTCAATTGTACGAAAGACCGTAGATGCACGCCGGGAAAGTTTACATCTGGCCCGCATCAGATACGAGGGTGGTCTGACTTCGGAAACAGCATTCCGTCAGGCACAGGTAGAGTTGGCCCGTACAGCCACTCTGGTTCCCGATTTGGAACGGAAAATAGCATTGAAAGAAAACGAAATTGCCTTCCTAAGCGGCGATTATCCTCACCACATCCAGCGCTCTATTCTTCCTGAAGAAGTAATGTTCACCAACAGCCTTCCGGTAGGCCTTCCTTCTACCTTACTGGAAAGAAGACCGGATGTACGCCAGGCAGAACAGGCACTGATTGCAGCCAATGCTTCTGTAGGAGCAGCCTTTACCAACCTGTTCCCGACTATCTCGCTGACAGCTTCTTACGGTGCTGAAAGTGCAGAGCTGAAAGACTTGCTGAAGTCGCCTTATCACCTGCTTTCGGTAAATATTCTGCAGCCCATCTTCGCCATGGGAAAGAACCGGGCCATGCTGAAAGCCAAGAAAGCAGCCTGCGAACAGGCAGCCTATGCCTACGAAAAAGCAGTGCTCAATGCATTTAAAGACGCCTACAATGCAATCGTTGAGTTTAACAAGATAAAAGAAGTATACGAAACCCGTCTGCGTCTGGAACAGGCTTCAAAAAGTGCCCTCGACCTGGCTCAGTTGCAGTATATCAACGGAGTAATCGGATATATGGACTTGCTGGACGCACAGCGTGGATATCTGGACGCACAGATCAGTCTAAGCAATGCCATCCGCGACAAGCAGATTACCATGATCAACTTGTATAAAGCTTTAGGCGGAGGCTGGAAAGAAAGCAACACTTCTCAACAGCCTATGTAAACTGACAATCTCCTTAATAACGTCTTATAAAAAGCGAAATGGCATCTTTCAGAGAATGAAAGATGCCATTTTTACATCCCTCTTCCCCCTTCTCTCTCCCACTCTTCCCAACTATCCTTTTTTTCCTTTTTTCTACACTCATATTCCCTGTTACGGCGAATTATATATTCAGTTTTTTATTACCTTTGCAGCATGAAATCAATCAGAGAATTATACCGCATCGGTACAGGTCCATCGAGCAGTCACACGATGGGACCTCGCAAAGCCGCAGAACAGTTTCTGGCCAAACATCCCGAAGCTGCTTCCTTTCAAGTAACCCTTTACGGAAGCCTTGCAGCTACAGGCAAAGGGCACATGACAGATGTTGCCATCCTCGATACCATGGAGCCACATGCCCCGGTAGAGATTTTATGGAAACCGCACATCTTCTTCCCTTTCCATCCGAACGGTATGACCTTCAAATCGCTGGATGCATCGAAAAAAGTAACCGACGAATGGACTGTATTCAGTGTAGGAGGAGGAGCTTTGGCAGAAGAAGGACACGACCGTACAGCTACCCCCGAAGTGTATTCGATGGGTACCATGAGCCAGATTCTGTACTGGTGCGAACACACCGGAAGAAGCTACTGGGAATATGTAGAGCAATGCGAAGGTAAAGAAATATGGGACTATCTGGCAGAAGTATGGGAAACCATGAAAGAAGCCATCCACCGCGGACTCGACGCAGAAGGTGTACTGCCTGGTCCGTTGAATCTCCGCCGTAAGGCATCGTCCTACTACATACGTTCCAAAGGCTATAAAGACTCGTTACGCTCCAGAGGAATGGTCTTCGCCTATGCACTGGCTGTAAGCGAAGAAAATGCATCGGGAGGAAAGATTGTAACAGCTCCTACTTGCGGAGCATGCGGAGTGGTTCCGGCCGTTCTATATCACCTGCAGAAAAGCCGCGATTTCAGCGACGCACGTATTCTCCGTGCACTGGCTACAGCTGGTCTGGTAGGAAACATCGTGAAGCACAATGCTTCCATCTCCGGAGCAGAAGCCGGATGTCAGGCCGAAGTGGGAGTAGCCTGCTCCATGGCCTCAGCCGCAGCGAGCCAATTGTTCGGAGGCAGTCCGGCACAGATAGAATATGCAGCCGAAATGGGACTGGAACATCACCTGGGCATGACGTGCGACCCGGTATGCGGACTGGTACAGATTCCGTGTATCGAACGAAATGCCTATGCCGCAGCACGTGCACTGGATGCCAATATCTATTCGGCTTTCACAGACGGACATCACCGTGTGTCCTTCGACAAGGTAGTAGAAGTCATGAAACAGACCGGACACGACCTTCCTTCCCTGTACAAGGAAACCAGCGAAGGCGGACTGGCCAAAAACTACCAGCAAATGGACTGATGCCGCAAGGTCTCGAATATTTTTTAAACAATACAAGACATCTGCACCTTGCAGAGTATAGCAACCAATGAGTGGTAAAAAGAAAATAAACTCAATTATCCGTCTGTTTCTCCCCCTACTGTTTGTATTTTATTTAGGGGGAATCATGATGTTTACCCATAGCCATGTGGTAAACGGGGTAATTGTGGTCCACTCACACCCGGGTAAAGTAGAACATACCCATACTGCCGGACAGCTGGAAACCATTTTCTTCCTGTCTCATTTCTTCACTTCGGGAGAGGTACTTCCATCTTATCCGCTCCCACTATACCTGTGCCTTTGCTTCACTTTACTGATACCGGCTTTGCCGCGTAAGCAGTACCGTCTTCACAGCAAGGGCATCCGTCTGCGTGCTCCGCCCTCCTGTTGGTTTACTGCATAAAACAGACAAGTAAAAACCACCCTTACACATTTTATCCCTGCACGTTCTATCCTCTCCCATGAGATGTATAGAACCCGATACTTGCATACACCCTGCACGTGTATGAGAGCGTGTGTTCCCGTATTTCATTTTATAAAACCGGACAAACGCCCTCAGCACACTTTCATGCCGTATGCACGAAAGGGAAGATTGTGTACGGACAAAAACAGGAACCAATTTTATAATTACAAAAGAAATGAAAACTTTATATACATTCGTTTTAGGAATCATATTCACCTTGATTCCCTGTACTTTATATGCATATAATCCGGAAGGATCGGATGCCAACTTATTAGGACACGTAGTAGACAAGCATACACAGGAACATCTGTCGTTCATCAATATCTCACTGAAAGGAACTACCATCGGAACCGTGACCGACGAAACCGGACACTATTTCCTCAAGAATCTGCCGGAAGGAGAATTTACCGTAGAAGTCCGCTCGGTAGGCTATAAGACCGTAACCAAAAACGTTCATCTGAAAAAGGGTAAAACCGTAGAGATGAACTTCGAAATAGAAGAAGACATGATTGCCCTGGACGGTGTAGTGGTATCGGCCAACCGCAACGAAACGACTCGCCGACTGGCTCCTACACTGGTCAACGTAATGGACATGAAGGTGTTCGAAAACACCAACTCCAGCTGTCTGGCACAGGGCCTCAACTTCCAACCGGGTGTACGTGTAGAAAATAACTGTCAGAACTGCGGCTTCCAGCAGGTACGTATCAACGGTCTGGACGGACCTTATACACAGATTCTCATCGACTCACGCCCTATCTTCAGTGCCTTGTCGGGAGTATACGGACTGGAACAGATTCCTGCCAATATGATTGAACGTGTAGAAGTAATGCGCGGAGGAGGTTCTGCCTTGTTCGGCTCTTCAGCCATTGCCGGAACCATCAACATCATCACCAAAGAACCTACACACAACTCCGGACAGTTCTCGCATACCCTTACCGGTATTGGCGGTACTTCTGTATTCGAAAACAATACTACACTGAATGCATCGCTGGTGACAGACAATCATAAGGCGGGACTTTACGTATTCGGGCAGAACAGAGAACGTAGCGGTTATGATGCCGACGGTGATGGTTTTACCGAACTGCCGGAACTGAATAACCAGACCCTGGGGTTCCGTTCGTTCCTCAAGACTAGTACGTATACCAAGCTGACTTTCGAATACCATCATCTACAGGAATACAGAAGAGGAGGTAATCTGCTGGAACGTCCTGCCCACGAAGCAGACATTGCCGAACAAACCAAACACAGCATCAATACCGGAAGTGTGAAGTTCGACTATTTCTCGCCCAATGAAAAACAGCGTCTGAGCATCTATGCATCGGCACAGCACATCAACCGCGACAGCTACTATGGCGGAAACCAGGACCTCAATGCCTATGGTTCTACTACCGACCTCACCTGGGTGGCAGGTGCACAATACAACTACAACTTCGACCGATGCCTGTTCATGCCGGCCGAATTTACCGGAGGTATCGAGTACAACGAAGACAAGCTGCACGACGAAATGTGGGGATACAACCGCTATACAGACCAGCGAGTGAGCATTGCCAGCGCGTTCTTCCAGAACGAATGGAAAAACAAGAAATGGGGATTCCTCATCGGAGGACGTCTCGACAAGCATAATCTGATGAATCATATCATCTTCAGTCCGAGAGCAAACCTCCGTTTCAACCCGACAGAAAACCTGAACTTCCGTGCCAGCTACTCATTCGGTTTCCGTGCGCCTCAGGCTTTCGATGAAGACCTGCACATTGCCAATGTAGGAGGCACTGTTTCGATGATTCAGTTGGCCAAAGATCTGACCGAAGAGAAATCGCAGAGTGTAAGCCTGTCTGCCGACATGTATCACCGCTGGGGAGACTGGCAGGGCAACTTGCTGATAGAGGGTTTCTACACCTCTCTGTCTGACGTATTTGCATTGAGACAACTGGGCACCATCGACGGTATCCTAATAAACGAACGCTACAACGAAAGTGGTGCTCAAGTATACGGCATGACCGTAGAAGGCAAGTTGGCTTACCGCAGTCTGCTGCAATTCCAGGCCGGTGTCACCTTACAGCAAGCCGAATACAAGGAAGCACGAAACTGGAGCGACGACGCCGATCTCCCGCTGGAGAAACGTATGTTCCGCACTCCGAACTTTTACGGATACTTCACGCTGACTTACAATCCCGTGAAACCGCTTACCTTAGCTTTGTCGGGCACTTATACCGGTTCCATGCTGGTAGAACACCGTGCCGGATACATCGAAAAAGACCGTACGGAAAAAACTCCGTCGTTCATGGAAGTGAACTTCAAGGCTGGTTACGAGTTCAATCTGTACAAGAACATCAACCTGCAGATTAATGCAGGTGTACAGAATCTCTTCAATGCATACCAGAAGGATTTCGACCAGGGTAAAGACCGTGACTCGGGCTACATCTACGGACCGGGTATGCCGCGCTCTTACTTTGCCGGAGTAAAACTCAGTTACTAATCCCGAAGTCTGTACGGTATCTACACAAAGCCGTACAGGCAAAAAGGAAACCATAATCAGACCAGTCTGATAGTACAGTCACAAAAGAGGCTGTATCGGAAAACGAGAAAGCGATTCCCTCACTTCTCCTTCCCGGTACAGCCTCTTTTTCTGTCCTCTCTCCTGCCACTTCTACCCCCGTTTTACGCGACTTGTATCGTGAGCTCACGATACTTGTATCGTAAGCCAACGGTAATAGTATCGTGAGCTCACGATACAAGTCGCGTAAAACGGAAAAAAATCAAAACCGACTGCATCCGATAAAAAGAACAATAAAACCAAGTTTTTACACCTTCCATTTCGCTGAAAATCCATATATTTAGGCATAACTTTTAAATCGGATCAACATGGAAACATACCTCTTTTGGATTGTACCGGCTGCCTCGCTTCTGGCACTGGTACTGGCCGGTTATTTCTACCGGCAGATGATGCAGGAAAGCGAAGGTACTCCCGCCATGCAAAAAATAGCTTCACATGTGCGCAAAGGCGCCATGTCGTATCTGAAACAGCAATATAAAGTCGTGGCATGGGTATTCGCGGTACTGGTAGTGCTCTTTGCCGTCATGGCCTACGGATTCAATCTGCAAAACTCCTGGGTTCCGGTAGCCTTTCTTACCGGTGGATTTTTCTCCGGTCTGGCTGGTTATCTGGGCATGAAGACTGCCACTTATGCCTCTGCACGTACAGCTCATGCTGCACGAAGCTCACTCAACAAAGGGCTGCGCATTGCGTTCCGAAGCGGAGCTGTCATGGGACTGGTGGTAGTAGGACTGGGACTGCTCGACATTTCTTTCTGGTATCTCTTGCTGGATCACTGCGTTCCGGAAGATATGATGAATCCGACTTCGAAACTCTGCATGATTACCACAACCATGCTTACTTTTGGTATGGGAGCTTCTACTCAGGCTCTCTTCGCCCGCGTAGGAGGAGGCATCTATACCAAAGCTGCCGATGTAGGAGCCGACCTGGTTGGTAAGGTAGAAGCCGGCATTCCGGAAGACGACCCGCGAAACCCGGCAACCATTGCCGACAATGTGGGTGACAACGTGGGCGATGTGGCTGGTATGGGAGCCGACCTGTACGAGTCGTATTGCGGTTCCATTCTGGCTACGGCAGCACTGGGTGCGGCAGCTTTTATCGGTTCAGGAAATACGGATATGCAGTTTAAGGCTGTCATTGCACCGATGCTTATTGCCGCAGTGGGGATTCTGCTTTCCATCATCGGTATCTTTACGGTACGTACCCGGGAAGGGGCAAATATGAAAGAACTGTTACAGGCACTCTCGCGCGGTACGAATCTGAGTTCCCTACTGATTGTAGCTGCTACTTTCGGAATCTTATGGTTGCTGAATATCACCAACTGGCAATACATCGCATGGGCAGTGGTAGTAGGACTGGCAGTAGGTATCATCATCGGACGCTCTACCGAGTATTATACTTCGCAATCGTATAAGCCCACACGGAAACTCTCCGAAAGCGGAAAGACAGGACCGGCAACTGTCATTATCTCGGGTATCGGACTGGGAATGATTTCCACTACCATTCCGGTAATCGCTGTAGTTGCAGGCATCATTCTTTCTTACTGGCTGGCCTCCGGATTCGACCTTTCGAACATCAGCATGGGGCTCTACGGAATCGGAATTGCAGCTGTTGGTATGCTGTCTACACTGGGAATCACACTGGCAACAGATGCCTATGGTCCGATTGCCGACAATGCCGGAGGTAATGCGGAAATGTGTGAACTGGGAGAAGAAGTGCGCAAACGCACCGATGCACTCGACTCGTTAGGAAATACGACAGCTGCCACAGGAAAAGGATTTGCCATCGGTTCTGCTGCACTGACCGGACTGGCTCTGCTGGCTTCGTATATTGAGGAAATACGTATCGGACTGGAACGTTTGGGAAATACCGTACTTCAGTTGCCCGGCGGAGAAAATGTGCCTCTGCATAAAGCCAGTTTTACAGACTTCATGGTATATTACGACGTGACACTGATGAATCCGAAAGTGCTTTCGGGCATGTTCATAGGCAGTATGATGGCCTTCCTGTTCTGCGGACTGACCATGAATGCCGTAGGACGTGCAGCAGCCCACATGGTGGAAGAGGTACGCCGGCAGTTCCGTGAGATAAAGGGCATACTGGAAGGAAAAGCCGAGCCCGACTATGCCCGGTGTGTAGCCATTTCCACACAGGGAGCACAAAAGGAAATGTTGTTTCCGTCGTTGCTGGCTATCATTGCCCCTATCCTCACCGGACTAATCTTCGGAGTTCCGGGAGTAATTGGCTTGCTGACCGGCGGCCTGTCATCCGGTTTCGTACTGGCCATCTTCATGGCAAATGCAGGGGGAGCCTGGGACAATGCAAAGAAATATGTAGAAGAAGGAAACTTCGGTGGCAAGGGAAGTGAGGTACACCGTGCCACCGTAGTTGGGGATACCGTAGGCGATCCGTTTAAAGACACCTCCGGTCCCAGTCTGAATATTCTTATCAAACTGATGAGTATGGTAGCCATTGTCATGGCCGGACTCACCGTATCGTGGTCGCTGTTCTAAACAGAATCAGAACGCCTCTGTCATGTTAAAGTAGAACAGATTCTGCCGGTTCACAAAGTTACGTCCGTAATCCAGACGCACATTCATACGGGGCTGCACTTCAATACGCAGCCCCAGTCCGGCATTAGGCAATACTCCTTCTATCTTCGCCGGAGTAGGTCCCATGAAACCGCATCCTCCCCAGGCCACAAATCCCAGACGGTGAATCAGTTTCTTAAACCAGTTGCTGCGGTCGGTATTGAACATATGACGGTATTCGGCCATCACTACATGCGAAGATTTATCGCGATACTGTCCCATATAGTATCCGCGTAAATCGAACGGTGTTCCGCTCAATACATATTTATTTAATGGTATATGAGAACCAAACACATGCTTGGTCTGAGCCGTCCAGGCAATTACCCTACGCTCTCCCACACTCTTGTACTGCCGATAATCCAGCTCGAAGCGGTAAAAGTTCTCGTCACTCCCCAGCCACTTCTGATACATCAGCCCTCTGAAATCCACATAAACACCTTTATAAGGATTGGCCGGTACATCGCGGGTATCGTATGTCAGCAGGAAACCCAGACCCGAACTGAAACTGGTATATCCATTGGCATTACCTCCGGCTGCCGCAAAATCTTCCTGTGTAGCCAGGTGTTTGGCCGGATCGGTAATCTTATCATAGTTCAAATCAATCTGTGGCCCTAAAAACACATTGCTGTCCTTTATACGAAACAGAAACCAGGGATTGAACTGTATTCCGCTATAACGGTACTGACTGGTAGAATCACTGCGCTCGTAGTTTTTATTGGTACTGTATCCTACCCCGTAGAAATTTTCCTGCGTATTTTTATAACTGAATTGTCCGAATATACGGAACTTGTCGTCTTTGAAAAACAGCTGCGGCTTTACCATTATATTCAATCCTCCATTGAACATAAAAGCCATAGCTACCGGCAACACTGAACGACGCATTGTGGTGTCTTTCGGATTCAAACGGAAAGTCATCAAGGCACTTCCCCCTACCAGCAGACCGAAGTCGGGAGTATAGCTGGGACCACCTAATATATTATAATGTAGATTCCGCTGACTCTTTTTCAGTTTTCGTGCCTCTTTCTTGCTCATCAAAGAATCTTTCTGCAAGGTTTCCTGAAGGACTTTGGTAGGCTGAATAATATCTACAAACTGAATACTGTCTTGTGTCTGTGCAACTCCTCTGAGCAGATTCAGACACAATAAGAGGAATATAATTAATTTTTTCATACAATACTGTTAAAATACGGCTGCAAAGTTACAAAACTCCTTCCGATTAACTTAGACTATTTGTAAGACTTTGTGGTCTTGTATATCTTTTTAACGAATATATCCTTGTCTGTTCAATCTCGAATTGCTACCTTTACCTCATCTAAATTTAACAATTTAAAGATATGACTATCACAGAACGCTTTTTAAAGTATGTAGCTTTCGACACACAATCCGACGAAACCACCGAAGTAACACCCAGTACTTCCAAACAGATGGTTTTTGCACAATATCTGAAAACAGAACTCGAAGCACTTGGACTGGAGGAAATCAGTCTCGATGACAACGGATATCTGTTCGCCACATTACCGGCCAATACGACACGTAACATCCCAGTTATCGGATTCATTGCACATATGGATACCAGTCCGGACATGTCGGGAGCCAATGTAAAACCACGCATCGTATCTGCTTACGACGGTACAGACATTCCTTTGTGTGCAGAAGAAAACATTATCCTGTCGCCCCGCCAGTTTCCGGAACTGCTGGATCACAAGGGAGAAGACCTTATCGTAACCGACGGACACACCCTGTTGGGAGCAGATGATAAGGCGGGTATCGCTGAAATCATTTCAGCCATCGCTTATCTGAAAGAACATCCGGAGATAGAACACGGAAAAATCCGCATCGGATTCAACCCGGATGAAGAAATCGGTCTGGGAGCACACAAGTTCGATGTAGAAAAGTTCGGATGTAAATGGGCTTATACCATGGACGGAGGAGAAGTGGGAGAACTGGAGTTTGAAAACTTCAATGCCGCTGCTGCCAAAGTACATGTAAAAGGACGTAACGTACATCCGGGATATGCCAAAAACAAAATGATCAACTCGCAACTGGTGGCTCATGAATTCATCTCCATGCTGCCTGCCAACGAAACTCCGGCTACCACCGAAGGTTATGAAGGTTTCTATCACCTGATTGGTATGGAGGGGGAAGTAGAATCGTCTACCGTATCTTACATCATCCGTGATCACGACCGTCAGAAATTCGAAGCACGGAAAGCTTTCATGCAGGAATGTGCTGCAAAACTGAACGAAAAATATGGCAATGACACAGTTTGTGTGGAACTGAAAGATCAGTATTACAACATGCGCCAGCAAGTAGAACCGCTGATGCATATCATCGATATTGCTTTTGCTGCCATGCAGGAAGCTGGAGTAGAGCCTAAAGTAAAAGCAATTCGCGGAGGTACAGACGGAGCACAGCTGTCGTTCAAAGGACTGCCTTGCCCCAATATCTTTGCCGGAGGACTGAACTTCCACGGACGTTATGAATTTGTTCCTATCCAGTCGATGGAAAAGGCCATGAACGTAATCGTCAAGATTGCCGAACTGACTGCCAAAAGATATTAATCAAGACAACAACTCATTATCATATTCACGTGGGCCAACGGTATTATTCTCGATGGCTCACGTGATTTGTATATACCCTCCTCTAAATTTACGCTGTGCAATCCTTGCCATCTGAGAAATAATTGCTATCTTGCCATCAAAACCTTATTTTCTATAGCAGTTATGAAAACAACTCCATTTACAGACAAGCACATCGAACTGGGTGCCAAGATGCATGAATTTGCAGGCTACAACATGCCTATCGAATATTCCGGAATCATAGACGAACACATGACCGTATGTACGGGAGTAGGTGTCTTCGACGTATCACACATGGGAGAATTTTGGGTAAAAGGTCCGCATGCGCTCGAATTTATCCAACAAGTCACTTCCAACAATGCTGCTGTCCTCACACCCGGGAAAGTGCAGTATACCTGCTTTCCCAATGAAACAGGAGGTATCGTAGACGATTTGCTGGTTTATGCTTACGAACCGGAAAAGTACATGTTGGTAGTAAACGCAGCCAATATAGACAAAGATTGGACTTGGTGTGTATCGCATAATAGCGTAGGAGCAGAACTTGAGAACTCATCCGACCACATCGGTCAGTTGGCGATACAAGGTCCCAAAGCTATCGACACACTACAAAAGCTGACTCCCGTCAATCTGTCTGAGATTCCTTATTATACATTCCGGACCGGAGAATTTGCAGGTGTACCGGAAGTCATCATTTCGAATACAGGATATACCGGTGCAGGAGGCTTCGAACTGTATTTCTATCCCCAGGATGCCATGAAGATATGGAACGCTATCTTCGAAGCGGGTGCTGAATTCGGTATCAAACCAATAGGTCTGGGAGCACGCGATACCCTCAGACTGGAAATGGGCTTCTGCCTGTATGGAAACGACATCGACGATACTACATCGCCGCTGGAAGCCGGACTGGGATGGATTACCAAATTTGTAGAGGGCAAAAACTTTACCAACAGAGCCTTCCTCGAAAAACAAAAGGCAGAAGGTGTATCACGAAAACTGATAGGTTTTGAAATGATAGACCGAGGCATCCCTCGCCATGGCTATGCGCTGACCAACTCAGAAGGTGAAACCATAGGACATGTGACTTCCGGAACCATGTCGCCTACCCGTAAAATCGGAATCGGAATGGGATATGTAAAAACAGAATATGCAACTCCCGGAACAGAAATATATCTTGACAACAGAGGCCGGAAACTGAAGGCACAGGTAGTGAAGCCACCTTTCCGGAAGATATAACATTTCTATCATAAAGACTTATCAGGAAAAAAGCAAGCAGCCGCTGATTCACATCAGCGGCTGCTTTTCTTAAGTAATGCAACATTAATACATTTACTTTACACTTAAAAATAGATTTGATTCGATGCCTATTTATTCTATTACAACTTCATCAATAAACATCCAAGACTCACCCTGTACACGGTGCCAGGATGGTAAAGTCTGAGGATGTACCGCCTTGATACGTACATAGCGGGCGTCTTTTTTCAGTTTCTCAAAAGTGAAAGGAATACGGATATAATCGTATTCTCCGGCTCCCTGACGTGCCTCTCCATAACGTATCTTCTTTACGGAACGGAAGTTTTCTCCATCTTCAGAAACCAGTACTTCCACTTCCTTTGGAGGCATTACCCATGCGGTAAGCGACTGCATGAAACCCAAAGAAACACGGTTGATACGCTGCACGCTACCCAAATCTACAACCAAGTCGATATCGTTGCCAATATACCCATGCCACAAAGGAGCCTGTGCGTTCAGAGGAGCAAAACGTCCGTCGGTCATTGCTCCGTCTCCTCCGGCTGTATACTTCGGACTATAAGGCTTCAGATAAGTCACCTTGGCATCCAGAGCCTTGTGTGCAGCAATAGTCTGCGATTCTTCTGCATAAGCCTTTCCGTCCTTGTCGTATACACGTGCACGGATTGTTTTCACGCTACGCACTTCGAAAGGCGACTGGTAAAGAGAAGAACGCTTGGACGGTTCGCTGCCATCGGTCGTATAACGTATCTCTCCCCCTTCCAGATAACAATCCATGGATACCATGAAACCTTTTCCATCAGCAGTACGCTGTGGCAGAATAGAAAGTTCCGGAGTAATCTGTACCAAATCGAACCAGGCAGTACCCTCTCCTCTCAATGTTATGGATCCGGCAGCTCCGCCATGATGTGTACGCTTGTATTCCCGAGGAGGACATACCAGTTGGAAACGAGTCCATGCAGTATCGGTCAGTTCAAACTCCTTCTCACCCAGTGAACCCAATGCCAGTTTAAAGGTCAGTTTTGTTCCTTTTGCACGATGCAAATCCAAAGTACGCTGGTCTGTACGTGCCCAGACCGAAAGAATATAAGTACGGTCCGATTCATTGTCTATAGGGAACAAGCCACGCGCTGCACCTGCATCGGGGAAAGGATTGTGCAGACGGAGTGAAGTTTCTCCGTCGAAAGCCACACGCGTATCGGGCATCAGTGTAGCGCCCTTACCGCCGGCTCCTCCACTACCACCGGTCATCTGACCAGCCTCCACAGAGAGTTCAAAGCTCGGGTTGACAGAAAGATTTCCTGCTACGACAGCCGAAGCCTCTTTTACAGGTTTGATTTTATATACTCCTGTAGCAAACGGTGCCAGTATATCGCTAAATTGTCCATTCTTTACAGCTACTTCACGATCCTCGAATATCACTTGAGCCGAAGTTCCGTCTGCAACCTGTTCTTTCAAGGATACAGTAATTTCTCGAGGTTTGTTCTGCATATTCTGTACCACAGCCAGCAAACGACCTTCGCGATGGAACACACGTGCCAGCAACCCTTCTCCTACCTGTACTTTGTACGAATGGCCATCATACAGATAAGGAGCAATCTGCTGCAACTCTACAGCCACTTCCTTGAATCCGTTCCACAACAGCGGAGAACCGGAGTCGGGCATACGGTGGAAACCCTGTACACCACGGGCACCTTCCAGCACACTGCCATACACCATGGCACGCACTTCACGGGCAGAAGGTTCGCGTGTCCAGATTTCTCCCCCACCAAACACCTGCGGTACAAGCCATACAGCCTTTTCATAACGCATCTGTTCGTAAATTTCACGAATCATATCAGAAGCCGATGATGCCGGTCCGTTAGGTATCGGATAAGGATCGGCCATGATGATATCGTAAGTATCGGCATAGCGGCGTGCCGGCAACGAGCTGATGATAACCACAGATACCGGATGATAAGGGTCGAGTTCATGAATCAGGTCGTAAGAACGTTTCAGTACCTCCGGACTTACTCCCTGTCCGTCCGGTTCGTCGGCAATATAATACGACAGCAAAGCCGGATGATCTTTCACTCTCAGAATCTCTTCGCGCAAGGCAGCAAGTTTTTCCTCCTGAGTAGCCTTGATATTCAGTCCCACACCCTGACTGCCTGCCAGACTGCATACATTATAGTTCACCTTTATACCCAACTGAGCACAAAGATCCAGATACGCCATACGGTCGGCACGGTTGTCTTCCGTAATGTTATGATAAGGCGAATACAGGTTGATGCCCTGAGTCACTTCACTGCGCAGAAAATCAAAGTTTCTTCCGTTCAGGCTGGAATAAAACCCTACCGGCATCCACTGCCATCCTTCTACACGCAAAGCTCCTGTCAGGCGGTCTATCTTCACTTCATTGGCCTTAGCCGGCAGACACAATACCTCTACCGGATATTGCTCAGTTTCAGTTTCCGATTTCAGTTCAACTGCACAGGTATTGTTTCCCTTTTTCAAAGAAGACATCGGGATAGAAAGCACATTCACTCCTTTATGCAAGGCAACCTTATTTCCTTCCCACTCTGCTACTGTATAAGGCACATTTTCTTCTTCAGGAAGACAAACCAGAATCTCCGCTTTTACTTCATTGGTATAATAACTCATGCGGGAAATGACTTTCACTTCTCCGGCATACACTACCGAACAAAAAGCAGATAGTATGGACATACAAGCCCATACTATCAATAATTTATATATATTCATAATACCTATTTGCATTATAAAGTTACTTTATATTTTTCAACGCTTTCAGCCAACCGTCTGCATGTTCCTGCTGACCCAATGAAGAGAAATGAACTCCATCGGCACGTTGGTAAGCCTTATCCAACTTATCTGTATCAGGACCTAAGTAAATATCCTTGTATTTCTTAGCCAACTGCATCTGTGCTTCACGGATTTCCCGGCTGCATCCTTTGTCTTCTTCCAAACAATAAGGATGATAGCTTGCTACGGCTACTACGATAGGAGCGTTGATGCCACGAGAGCGGAAAGTTTCACGGATATTTTCGAACATACGGATATAATCTTCTGTAGAAGTATTGGCGATATTGTCGCTTTCTCCCTGATGCCACAAGATATAGTCGGGTTCGATACCCTGTTTCTTCATCTGTTCGATAGTCTCAATCAGTTTACCGTTCAGGAAGCCACCTTCTGCCCAGGCAGAGATTTCCACCCCACCAACACCGATAGGAATCAGTGTTACAGATGAAGCCATCTTCGCATCAATCATCTTATCGGCCAGGATATTCCATACACTACCGCCTTCGCCGGTAGCACCAATCAGCGGATCCTGTGACGGATAAGTCCTTCCTTCGAAATAGTTCAACACCTTATTATGCGGTTTGTACAAGCCCTGTCCGTGATTTGCAGAATTCGACTGACCGAAAGTAAACAGAACTTTGTTGCCTTCTTCTTTCTTCACAGGAGCAGCCTGATAATTCTTAGCCCAGTCGCGCATCATTTCGATGGCCTTTACCAATACACCGGCTTCGCCACGGAAAGTACCCGAACCCTTAGGCTCGCCCGACTGTGTATACCATTCGTTGAATCCTTTGTTTGCTACCACGCGGTTCAGCATCGGCACCAGTTCTGTATATGCTTCTTTGATAAATCCGTTTTCAATCAGTCCCCAAATCATACGGGCACCAAACCAAGTCCAGTCACCACCATTCTGATAACCGTACGGATACATACCCACACCCTGGAATGCACCTGCCGGATAAGTCGGATACATGGTCAAGCCGATAGTCTGTGCACCGGCAGCCTTTACATTTTCCAGCATCTTACGGTTTGCATCTGCAATTTCTTCTTTCGAATGAAGACCTGCCAGAATAGCTACCGCTGTACCTCCATGATAATAAATCTGATTTTCATCGAACGAAGCCGGGAAAGGCGATCCGTTCAAGTAAATATGAGGAATGTATTTTCCTTTTTCCTTATCCCACAAATGTTTGCGGATATTCTTAGACAAATCGTCCTTGATAGCTGCATACTTGTCTTTCTTAGCCTGATCGTCGGTCAGTTCCATCAGATTATTCAATGCGATAATCAGCATGGCATTGTCGTAGATATCAATGCAGAAATGAGTATTCTCATCAATCTCTACTCCCCATGCATGTTCCGGCTGCACATCCCCCCAGTCGGCTGTTGTAGCACCGATAATCAGTCCATACTGCTTGTTGAATTTCTCAGTCATCAGGAAGTTCAACGCATCTTCCAGACGCTGTTCTACAGTCTTTCCGTTGATAACCGACTTCAGATAAGCCTTATTACCACTCTTCTTTACATACTGATACACGGCCTGAATAAGCGATGTTTCGTGGTCTGTTTCTACTGTATTTTTATGAGCAGCATACTGAGGACAAGAATCTGCCAGTCTGTATTTATAGCCGCCCACATTATCCAGTTCAGCTTTCTTTATATCAATATATCCGTCTACGATATCACCGGTTTTTCCCTGGAAATGGAAAAATGTATTCAAGGCATGTGTCACCACAGAATCGGGAGATACATCCATAGCCACTTGAATAAAGGTATTGAAGTCTCTGATCCACACTTCCCCATATCCGTCTCCGGCATTCAATCCGGAAGAAACAATCTGATGAGCCATTCGGTTCACCTCATCGATGGTCCGATTTTCAAGAATCTGTTTCTGCACGATTCTCAAATCATCTTCTTCATTAGCCCATGCTGACGCAGTCAGGCAACCCAAGGTAGCTGTCAAAAAAAACTTTCCGATTTTATTCATATTGATTACTTATTGTGTTTATTCATATTTATTTTTCACAGTGATTTGATAGTGCAAAGAAACGACTATTTCATCACAAGCACAGTATAAAATATCTCGTTTTTCTTGTACTATCTTGTTATTGCTTCATCTTTTACTCCTTTTTCACTCTACACAGCTATTTTCCCTTGTCTGTGGCGAATACCGGCCCAAAAACCCGGCTTAATGTATAAAAACATCAAAAACGAAAACCAACCGAGTCTTCTGTAAAACAGCCTATAAAAAAAACATGTAAATTTGCATCCGTTTTTTTAAGGTATAAAGGTATATGGATAATAGCGTAAGCGAAAAGCGCTCCCGAAGCAACGAGATAGACATGCTCAACGGACCGCTGTTTAAGAAAATATTACTATTTGCCCTGCCTATGGCAGCCAGCAGTCTGTTGCAGGAACTGTTCAACTCGGTAGACGTGGCCGTGGTAGGTCATTTTGTAGGAAGCAATGCACTGGCAGCGGTGGGAAGCAATGCTCCGGTCATCGGACTGCTCATCAATCTGTTTGTAGGAATTTCGATGGGAGCCTGTGCCATCATCTCCAACCACATCGGACAGAAAGACGAGAAAAGTATACACAATGCCATCAATACAGTGGCTCTTGTAGCTGTGCTCAGCGGATTTTTCCTGCTGATACTGGGAGTGAGTGTAGCAAGACCGATTCTGAGCTGGATGGGAACTCCTCCCGATGTGCTCGACGATGCGGTGATGTATCTGCGTATTTATTTCCTCGGAATGCCGTTTATCATGGTATTCAACTTTGGTGCCGCCATTCTGCGCAGTATGGGCGATACCCGTCGTCCGCTCTACATTCTGGTTATGGCGGGAATAGTCAATACGTTGCTCAACCTGCTTTTCGTCATCGGTTTCGGAATGGGGGTAGCCGGAGTGGCAATTGCTACCGGAGTGGCCAACATGGTCAGTGCAAGTCTCATCATCCGTCTGCTCCGAAAAGAGAAAGAACCCTACCGTCTGCATTTCGACAAGATGAAAATCAACTGGACGGAGCTGAACCGCATGCTGCGGATTGGAGTACCAGCCGGACTGCAAGGTATGATATTCTCCATCTCGAATGTAGTAGTACAGTCGTCTATCAATACCTACGGTGCCGATGCCATTGCCGGCTCTTCTGCGGCTCTCAACTTCGAGTATTACTGCTATTTCATCATACAGGGATTCAACGGAGCGGCCATCAGCTTTATTGCACAAAACTACGGCGCCGGAAAAATGGACCGCGTACGCCGTATCTTCTGGACTTGTATGGCCTCCAGTGTAGCTTTCTGCGCTGCCTTCAATTGGCTTTTTGCCTGGCAGGATGAATTCTTCCTGAGTTTCTTCTCCAACGTGCCTGAAGTACAACATTACGGCAGCATCCGCATGCACCTGGTACTGGCTCTTCAGTTCCTTGCCAGCAGCTACGAAATAGCCGGTTCTTCGATGCGTGGAATGGGCAAATCGCTCACTCCTGCCCTGCTCACGGTTTTCGGTACCTGCATGCTCCGTATGGTTTGGGTATATGCAGTTTGCCCGGTATGGAGAGGATATGATATACTGATGCTGGTTTATCCCGTATCGTGGATACTGACCGGTACACTGGTGCTCACTGCTTACTGGATGACTATCCGTAAGCAGGGGAAGCTTACAAGAGTGTAAGTCCTGCAAGTACTGCCCTGTCCGATGAAACAGGAGCGAGGGCAGCATGATAGGTTATGATAGGTTATGAAAGATTGTTTTTGGGGCAATCTTTCAGCGTTATTCCTTGATAATCAATATAGTTTTTGCCTTATGAAAGATATGAAGGATATTTTTACTATGTTGCAGCAATGACAACAAAATAGCCACCTTTAAAGGTGGGGTTTTAGTGTACATTTTGAAACATTATACAAAACACGCTTCATATCTTTCATCTTTCAGCGTAAGACTCTGATTAATAAAATATTGAAAATTCTTTACTCTTTAAAATTTCTTTTCCGTGTTGCATTCGCAGTTGTCGTTTTCGGGGCAAAACTGCTGATTTTTGCATCCAATTTACGCGACTTGAATCGTGAGCTTACGTGACTAATACCATTCGCTTACGATACAAGTATCGTGAGCTCACGATTCAAGTCGCGTAATCGCATGCTTAAAGAAAGGCTCAGGCAACGGAAAACGATTTCAGCCCAAAGGAGAAAATGTACTTCCGGGAAAATACCTGTATAAACTAAAAAAAGCAGAAATACCCAACGTATTTCTGCTTTCTATATTATATGTATTGAATCTTATTTCAATTACAGCGGCATGTTACCATGTTTCTTAGGAGGATTGCTCTGGCTCTTGTTCTGAGTCATTTCCAATGCCTGAATCAACTTGTAACGTGTATCCTTCGGCAGGATGATTTCATCGATGTATCCCTGCTCTGCTGCACGATACGGATTCGAGAATTTTTCCTTGTATTCTTCTACAGCTTTTGCCTTTTCTTCCGGAGTAGCCTTGCGGTACAGGATGTTTACAGCACCGTCGGCACCCATTACAGCGATTTCTGCAGTAGGATAAGAGAAGTTTACATCCGAACCGATAGGTTTACTGTTCATTACGATGTATGCACCACCGTAAGCCTTACGGGTGATCACAGTAATCTTAGGCACAGTAGCTTCTGCATAAGCGTATACAATCTTCGCACCGTGACGGATGATACCGTTGTGTTCCTGTGTACAGCCCGGAAGGAAGCCCGGTACGTCTTCGAAGGTAACGATAGGAATATTGAAGCAGTCGCAGAAACGGATGAAGCGAGAAGCCTTGTCGGAAGCATCGATATCGAGCACACCTGCCAGATAAGCCGGCTGGTTGGCAACGATACCTACCGAACGACCACCCAAACGAGCAAAACCTACTACAATGTTCTTTGCAAAGTGAGGCATTACTTCGAAGAAATAGTGATTGTCGACTACCGGTTCGATGATATTCTTGATATCATAAGGCATGTTCGGATCGTCGGGAATCACAGTCATCAATGATTCTTCTGCGCGGCGGATGTCATCGGTGCAAGTCTGCATCGGTGCATCTTCCATGTTGTTTGACGGAAGGAAGCTCAACAGCTCACGGATGCTCATCAAAGTTTCTTCTTCGGTATCGCAGAGGAAGTGAGTGACACCACTCTTGCTGCTGTGTGTATACGCACCACCCAGTTCTTCCTTGTCAACTTCTTCGTGTGTCACAGCTTTTACTACATCCGGACCAGTGATGAACATGTGGCTCTTTTCCTTCACCATGAAGATAAAGTCGGTCAGAGCCGGAGAGTAACATGCTCCACCTGCACAAGGACCCAGAATAGCAGAAATCTGAGGGATTACACCCGAAGCAATGGTGTTCTGGTAGAAGATAGAAGCATATCCTGAGATACTGCCTACACCTTCCTGAATACGTGCACCACCCGAGTCGTTCAAAGCAATGACAGGAGCACCGTTTTTCAGAGCCAGTTCCTGTACTTTTACGATTTTCTTGGCACCGGTAGCACTCAATGTACCACCGTATACAGTGAAGTCGTATGCATATACATAAACCAGACGGCCGTCGATTTTACCATATCCGCATACGATACCGTCGCCAGGGATGTGGTTCTTGTCCATACCGAAATCAGTACACTGGTGGATAACCAGCTTGTCGATTTCATTGAATGTACCTTTATCGAGCAACATGTCGATACGTTCGCGTGCAGTCATGTGTCCGTTGGCATGCTGTCTTTCTACACGTTCTACTCCACCACCTTGAGAAGCCAGTTTATCCAACTCCTCGAATTTTTTATATTGTTCTGCTGTTGTCATAAGTTTATTCCTCCTCTTTTACTACATCGAGTGTCATAATCACCTGGTTGCTGTTTACAGAGTCTCCTTCGTTCACCAGGATTTCCTTTACCACACACTCACTGTTTACCTTGTAGTTACTCTGCATCTTCATGGCTTCAATTACCACTACAATGTCGCCAGCCTGCAGACGGTCGCCCACCTTTACAGGAATCTTCACTACCTTACCCGGCATTGGAGAAACAATCTTGTCCTGCTGTTTCTCTTCAGCTCCTTTTCGCATGCGCAAATATTTAGCCTGCGAGTCAATGATATCGATGTTGTACGACTGGTAATGTGCATTGACGGTATAGCTTTTTCCACCTTCTTTACGGATCAGTTCGGCATTGTACGATTTACCTTCGTGCAAAATAGAGCAACTTCCGTTTTCTGCCATTACGATATCTACATCGTAAGGAATACCGTCGATTGTCAGTTGCACTTTGTTACCTTCCTTGCTAACCAGTGTAACATCGGCAATTCTATCACCAATATGTATTTCCATATCTTTTGAGTTTTTAAGTTGATAAGTCTTTTAAGTTTGCAGTTCCTGAGTTTGTCCAGCTTTTGAGTCCGTTATAGTACGAATGATGAAAACAAACTCAAAAACTTAAAAACTTACAAACTTAAATTCGTAATACTCCTTTTTTCAGGCCAAACTCACGCCAGCGGCTGATAGGACGATTATCGGATGAGCCGGAGTTGTTTTCTTCCAGATTCATCAGGTAGTCGATATACGCAGCAATCATGGCGATGTTTTCGGTTTCCTCTTCTTTCTGTCCGGCCCATTCGCGCAACATATCCTGATGTTTCGGAATGAACAGTGTATTATAATGTCCTTCTACGAAATCGGGCACATTCATAATATGACGCAGATAACCGATGTTGGTCTTCAGACCTGTAATCTTGTATTCGTACAACACACGACGCATACGTTCGATAGCAAATTCACGGGTAGTAGCCCATACAATCAGCTTACCGATCATCGGGTCGTAGTAAATAGGAATTTCGTAGCTTTCGTATACATAGCTGTCGATACGTACTCCGATACCGTTCGGTTCAATCAGCTGACGGATGATACCCGGAGAAGGCATGAAGTTGTTTTCAGAGTCTTCTGCACAGATACGGCATTCGATAGCGTGTCCGCGCTGTTTCAGGTCTTCCTGTTTGAAGTGCAACGGTTCGTTGTTGGCAATACGAAGCTGTTCCTTTACCAAGTCTACACCTACTACTTCTTCTGTGATAGGATGTTCTACCTGCAAACGGGTATTCATTTCCAGGAAGTAGAAGTTGCGGTGCTTGTCTACCAGGAACTCAATTGTACCGGCTCCCTTGTAGTTGACAGCCTTGGCAGCTGCTACAGCAGCTTCACCCATTTTCTGACGCAATTCGGGAGTCACAAAAGGAGAAGGAGTTTCTTCTACGATTTTCTGGTTACGACGCTGAATAGAACATTCGCGTTCGAACAAATGTACAGCGTTGCCATGATTGTCTCCCAAAATCTGGAACTCGATATGATGAGGTTCTTCTACGAATTTTTCCAGATAAACGGTATCGTCACCGAAAGAAGACATTGATTCTGAACGGGCAGTATTGTAAGCCTCTTCCACTTCGCTTTCGTTGTGAATGAGTCGCATACCTTTACCACCACCTCCCATAGAGGCTTTCAGCATGACAGGATAACCAATCTCGTTACAAATACGTATGGCTTCTTCTACACTTTGAAGTGGTTTTTCGGTACCCGGAACAACCGGAACTCCAGCTGCAATCATGTGCTTACGGGCAGAAATCTTATCACCCATTGCATCCATTGTTTCAGGATCGGGACCGATAAAGATAATACCTTCTTCGCGGCAACGACGGGCAAATTCGGAATTTTCCGACAAGAAGCCGTAACCGGGATGAATGGCATCTACTCCATGACGCTTGGCTGCCATGATAATCTTATCAATATTCAGATAACTTTCACGAGAAGCTGCTGGACCTATCAGACAGGCTTCGTCAGCATAAAGTACGTGGCGAGCCGTTCTGTCGGCTTCGGAAAACACTGCCACTGTACGAATGCCCATTTCACGACAAGAGCGCATCACACGTACAGCAATTTCACCACGATTAGCTATTAATACTTTGTGTATCATGCTTTACGATTTAATTAGTATCTTCTATTAATTATTCCGGACGTACAGTACCTTTACGCATTGGCACACCCCGCCCAAAACTGTGCAAAAGTAGCAAAAAAACGGATATCAATCCAATAATCAGCCTTTTTTTTGCTTTCCGCAGGCTTTTTGGAATAAAATAAACCGGTTTAGAAGAGAAAAAAATTATAAAGCAAAAGAATAGCAATACAGAGATTGCAAAATAGAGGAAATATTATTGTTTCTTTTCGCGCTCTTCTTCCTGCGGAATACGGAAGGCGGTATACAGTTCAAGTACGGCTGCTATACTCAGACAGGCCACCCACTCGTTGCGGTGCCAGAGAATCATCATCACTCCGGCTACAACCAGCAGCATGGCTCCTATCACTTGCTGACGGCGCAAACGGCGGATTACAATGTTACGGCCTTCATATCCGGACATAACTTGTACATAGGCAAACATCACCGCACCTACTATATATACATAAGGAGCAAAAAACAGTTTTGTGATTTGCAACATGGCTCCTATCAGCAACAACACTGCTCCTACAGCAGAAATAACCGTATAATATTTATTCATTATTGTTTCTTGTTCAAATCTTCCTCGAATATGTAAATATCTTCATTGGGCTTTTTCATCAGATATTTCTCACGAGCTACCTTTTCCAAAGCTTCCGGATCTGAAGATATCTCCTTCAGACGCTTGCTGTCGCGTTCGTACTGATTGCGATAAAATGTTATCTCAGATTTCAGCTTATTAATTTCCCGCCAATGAGAAAAACGTTGCAACAAACTGTTTTCCTCATCAAGCACACCTATAATCAGCGCAAAAGTAACAAGGGTTATCGCATACTTATGCCGACGAATAAAATTCCAAAACAGAACCAGCTTACTCATAAAGATTTACACTTGTTTTATCGTGCTGCAAAGATAGAAATAAATCATTGCAAGCCATGCGAAAACGGAGAATTTATGTATTTTTGCATTTATAAAGAACAAAATTTATGGAGAATTACATCGTTTCGGCACGCAAATACCGCCCTGCAACTTTTGATACCGTAGTAGGACAAAAAGCCTTGACCACAACGCTGAAAAATGCGATTGCCAGTCATAAACTGGCACATGCTTATCTTTTCTGCGGACCTCGTGGAGTAGGAAAAACTACTTGTGCACGAATCTTTGCCAAGACCATCAACTGTCTGCATCCCACGGCCGAAGGGGAAGCATGCAACGAATGTGAATCGTGCCGGGCGTTTATCGAACAACGTTCTTATAATATACACGAACTGGATGCTGCATCAAACAACTCTGTGGAAGACATCCGTTCGCTGATAGACCAGGTACGTATTCCGCCACAGATAGGAAAGTACAAGGTGTATATCATAGACGAGGTGCACATGCTTTCTCAGGCTGCATTCAATGCTTTTCTGAAAACCTTGGAAGAGCCTCCCCGTCATGCGATTTTTATTCTTGCCACTACGGAAAAGCACAAGATACTTCCTACTATTCTGAGCCGTTGTCAGATTTATGACTTCAGCCGTATCAGTGTAAGCGACACTGTGGAGCATTTGGAAAATGTAGCCAGAAAAGAGCATATCGAAGCCGAACCGGAAGCCTTGAATGTAATTGCACAAAAGGCCGACGGAGGTATGCGTGATGCTTTATCTATATTCGACCAGGTGGTAAGTTTTACCAACGGACATATTACATACAAGAGTGTAATAGAGAATCTGAATGTACTGGATTATGAATATTATTTCCGCTTGACAGACTTTCTTCTGGAAAACAAAATAGCAGAAAGTTTGCTCATCTTCAATGATATTCTGAAAAAAGGATTCGATGGAAACCACTTCATCACGGGACTGACTTCGCACTTGCGCGATTTGCTGGTCAGCAAGGACGAGGCTACTCTGACTTTGCTGGAAGTGGGTGCTTCTATCCGTGAACGCTATCGTGCCCAGGCTCAGAAGTGCACTCCTCAGTTTTTGTATCAGGCCATGAAACTGTGCAACGACTGCGACTTGAACTATCGCCTCAGTAAGAACAAACGTTTACTGGTGGAACTGACCCTTATACAAGTAGCCCAGCTGACAATGGGACCGGAAAACCCGACTCCTCCACAAGGGACGAAAAAGAACCTGTCTCCGGTATTCAATCAAGGTGCAACTTCTGTACAGACCAATACAGCTCAGACTACAGGAGGAAATACTACAGCGAGACCGCAGGGAAATGCGACTCACTCTCCTATCGGTACAGCTCCTCAGGCACCGGCTCCACAGACTCACGCACCGGTAGCAGCCGGAACCAAGACTACACCTCCGCAAGGACCATCAAGCACTCCGCAAGCTGCTGCCCCCAAAGGAGTACAGCCGGCAGTTCAAAATACCGATAAAAAAATTCCTGTGATGAAAGCCGGGAATTTAGGTATTTCCATCCGACGCCCCCAAACGGTTGCTCCTACCAATGCAAGCACAACAGCAACGGTAAAAGCCGTTCAACCGCAAGAAGAGGAGAACTACGAAGATTACATCTTCAACGAAAAAGATCTGGATTATTACTGGCGAGAATTTGCTGCCCGCCTGCCTAAAGAGGAAGCAGCAAATGCCGGACGTATGATGAATATACAGCCTCATCTGCTTTCCGACAAAAAGACATTTGAAGTAGTGGTCGATAACGAACTGGCACAAAAATACATGCAACAGCTTGCACCACAAATAGAGGCTCACCTGCGCCAGCAGCTTCATAACCGCCAGATAAGAATGACGACACGGGTAAGTGAAGCCAATGAAAACATCCGGGCCTACAGCCATGTGGAACGCTTCCAGATGATGAGCAAAAAAAATCCGGATTTGCTGAAGCTTAAAGAAGCATTCGGCCTTGAGCTTTCCTGATATTTACTTTCGTCTCTGTCTCAATCATTTTTTCCGATACAAAAATCCCCTTACCCACACAAAAGGCCGGCAAGGGGATCTGTTCGTATAGAGTCTTAATAAACAAGACTTACATTATCTACCCAAAACTTATTTCCCGGAGAACCGATAAAAGCACCTCCAAGGCTGGAAGTAAACTGAAGAATAAGATGAGTAGGTGCTTCACCTTCTTCTGCCCATCCCACTTCTTTTATCTGCTTGCTTTCTCCTTTGCTGTTACGGGCATAATATCCACCGACGCCCAGCTTCATCAGCTCTGCCTGATATCCGGCATCCTTTGTAATGTCGCCATACATTATTTCATAAGTAGCACCGTTTTTCCAATCTTCTGTACGGCTATAACGCACCACAGCAGTACCTACACGCTTGGCAATAATATTACCCTCGGCGTCTTCTGTACGTTTCTGGAGCAAACAAGTCATAATTGCACAGTCTTGTCCGGGCACCACAGATTTTCTGCTAAATCCTGTCTGCCGAATACGGTTGGGCTGACCGGACATCTGTACCTTATAATCGTAACGAACAGCTTTCGGACGTGTTGTAAACGATACTCCTGAGTTCAGAGCCATTTCTCCTTCCTTTGTTCCGGTAATCGGCTCTTTCATATCGCCCAAAAACAACGATCCGGAAGCCAGCACTGTGATATTGACCAGTCCCAGTACTTTGACACTTTCAATATGAGTCTCCAGACGGGCGCAATATCCATTTCCTCTTTTTTCAGGATATACACTGGTGTTGGTCTTTACAATACCCATAACCTTGGCCATTACATTGGAATTTGCCCAGGGAGAACCACCCAGATTTACATAAGGCTCATTGCCATCAATGACCTTTGTGGGAGCCACTTCATACAACAGCTTGGTTTTTCCGCCAATTACTCCTGACTCATGAATCTTACGTGTCACCCACTGATCCATATTTCCGTATTTCAAAGGAACCACTTTTTCCTGTCCCTTCATATTCAAAGGCAGCATAAATAGTGCACACCCGAATAACAATCCTATTTTTTTCATCATTTCTATCAATTCAAGTTATCCGGCAAAGATAAAAAAAAAAGCGACGGCCTGAAAAACCGTCGCTTTATATTCCACTAAATAGAATACATATTCTTATTCATGTACTATATTTCCATTTACAGAAGATTAGTATACACGGTACAACAACCATGCAGCCTGGAAGTCTTCACGATGAGGATATTTAGCCTTGAATGCATCTCTTGCACGTGCAGCTTCTTCACGAGTATCGAACGATTCTACTACCACACGATACATATTCTTTTCTGCAGCATACACTACTTTTGCATTGTAACCATCGTTATCCAAAGTAGCTTTCAATCCTTCTGCATTAGCCTTTACTCCAAAGCTACCGCATACTACGCTAAATGCTTTCAAGCCATTTCCAGAAACCAGTTCAACTTTTTCTTCGCGAACAGTTCCAACTGTAACCGGAGCTTTTGTTACAGGAGCAGCTTCTACTACCGGAGCAGCTTCTACCACCGGAGTCTGTGCCGGAGTTTCTGCAGTAGCTTCAGCAAGTTCCTGCTGTTTTGCTTTTTCGTAAGCTTTCTTATAAGCACTTTCGCTTGACTTACAAGAAGAGAATGCCAGTGCTACGCACAATCCCATTCCCAATACAACAATCTTTCTCATGTCGTTTTGTTTTTATTATTAGTTAATATTTAGTCCTATTTTCAATATATAATTACGCGCAAAAGTAGTAATATAAAAGAAGTGAAACTATTAAATTCTGTTAATTATACAGTTTTATCCTTCGTTTCCTTATTTTTCCTCAAAAGAGTGACGACTTATCAAAGTTTTTATTAGATTTGTACATAGGAACTTTAAATAAGTGGAATTATGAAAGCACTAAATTATGTAGCCGCTTTTTTGGGCGGAGCAGCCTTGGGAGCAGCAGCAGGCTTATTGTTTGCACCGGAAAAAGGAGAAGATACCCGTAAGAAAATTGCAGAACTTTTGCGTAAAAAAGGCATTCGTCTGAATCGTGAAGAAATGGATGACCTGGTAGATCAGATTGCAGCAGAAGTAAAAGACGCTGAATAAAAATTTAACAAAACAGGCAGACTTAATTCACATTTCAAAATTGAATGAGTCTGCCTGTTTTTTCACTTTAACAAACCGCATATGTTTTCTCAAGACAAAAGCATAGACAATCTGGAATCTCTTGTAAAGGAGATGAAAAAATACATTGAACTGCAAGGAGAATATCTGAAATTCGATCTTGTGGAAAAACTGACTATCCTGCTGGGTACCCTTATTCTTATTTTACTCATTACCGTATTAAGCATGATGGCTGTATTTTACTTTTCATTTATGCTGGTATACGCCCTCGAGCCTATCACAGGAAGCCTGACCGGAAGTTATGCCATGATAGGAGGAATTATCCTGCTATTGGCATTCCTGATATACATATATCGAAAAAAACTGATATTCCAGCCGATGGTAAACTTTTTGTCACATTTGTTTTTAGACAATCCCAATAAGGAGAAACAGGCATGAATACGAAAGAAATCTACACCATAGAATTGATCTCTCAAAAAAAAGAGAAAAAAAGAGCGGAAATACAGGCTTCCAAAAAAAGAATGCAGCATATTTCACAAGAACTTTTCTCACCTACCAGAAGTGATAATAAAATAGATAGCATGATGCAGCACATCAACATGGGAATAGCTGCCTACGACGGCATCATGACCGGCATAAAAGTGCTAAGACGCGTTCAAAGCTTTTTCTCACAAAAAAGGAAATAAGCCATACAATCCTCCTGCGTCATTCAAATAAATATTTGGAACTATCCGACAAATAATTTATATTTGTTACTTGATTTATTTAATGACAATTAATGAAAAGGATTGAATCTCTTGCATCTATTCCATCTAATTTACAAATGTTTACAGGAATAGATATCATCGGGAACTTAAAGCAACTATTCAAGTTCCCCACACAAGTGCCCGGCTGCCTGTTCCTCTTATGCACAAGAGGCAATTGTGTTGCAACCATACACCTTACCCAATACGAACTCCGTCAGAACTCAATGGCTGTAATCATGCCTGAAATGTTCTTTCAGATCACATCACAAAGCCAGGATTGCCGTTTTACACTGATTGGTTTTTCAAAAGAACTTATCCGCCACTCTACATTGTTCTCTAAAACAATCGAGTATACTCCTCACATTTTCGAAAATCCGGTTATCCATCTGCAAAAAGAAGTTGCAGAAATTTTTCAGGAATCTTTCAAAACCATAATCAAAGCTCAACATTTGGGCGACGTATTTATTACCCCTGCACAGACAGACTTGATTTATTCACAAATCATTCTGACATTGGGTAATATAACCCGGAAAAAAGAAGAGAACTCACAAGTACGATACAACCGTAATCAGGAAATAGTAAAAGAACTGGTGCGCATTATCGTACAAAACTATAAATCGGAAAGAAACATTTCATTCTATGCAGAAAAGATGCACCTCTCTCCACAACACCTGAGCACCACCATCAAAAAAACAACCGGGAAGACACTGACAGACATTATTTCTTCCTTTGTCATACACGATGCACAGGCCAAATTACGGTCCACGGAACTGACCATCCAGGAAATAGCCTATTCACTGAACTTTCCGGATATCTCCTTCTTTGGAAAATATTTTAAACGATATACAGGTATGTCACCTAAACAATACAGAAACTCTGGAAAATAAGAACAAAAAAATGTTACCGATATCAACCACATCGGATATCGGTAACATTCTTAAAAATCCGTCATCAAATCACAGACCGGTTTCTTATTCTATAATTTCCACATCGGTTACTTTTTCATTTCTTTTACGGCGATAAAACAGCAAACGAATCAAATCGGTTGCTCCATATACAATTGCCGACACTCCCAATACAATAAAAGGAACAGTAGCTGCCTGGAAAGGATTGAACAGAACAACCAGTCCGGCAATCAGCACCAGCACAGAAATAACATACCAAACCACCGGCACTTTTACCACGTTACGCACCGATATAAAATTAGACAATTGAGTGACGCCTCCAAGTACCAGAAGCACACCTAATATATACATCAGAATGCTTACAAAAAATGCCGGCATAATCATCAGCCACAGGCCAAAGCAAGCGCTTCCCAATGCAACGATAGGAAAAGGACGGCTCATACCATCCGACTGTCTGGAAGATGCAAAATAGCCGAACAATCCTAATAACCCCGGCAACAGAAACAAGACACCGATTGTTATCACCAGATAATTTACAGCAGCATCAGGCCATACGACCAACAGTATGCCAATAATCAAAGCACACAAGCCGCTCATCAAAGCATAGTTCATTGTTTTCATCACGTTTTATATTCTTAGTTATACGAAAATAGCAAATTACACAGATATAAACAAATGAAAAGACAAAATTCCCTATAGTCTTCCTTTTTTCTTACCATTATCTTTCATCAACCTTACATTTTCATTGAAAAAGGCAGAAATACTCCTTTTTTTCTGGCATTTATAAAAACACTATCTAATGAATATCTCGTACAAAAGGCACTTGATATAAAGCAATTTGTTATTTTTTCACCATTCGTACTCCCTTTTTAAAGTATTTATACTATCTTTGTGGCAAATTTATTACGACAGAATTATGATTAAGCCAGATTATCCTTCCGTTTTGCTAATCTATACAGGGGGTACAATCGGTATGATTGAGAATCCGGAAACAGGTGCATTGGAAGCTTTTAATTTCGATCAACTTCAAGAAAATGTACCAGAATTGAAAAGATTTAACTACAGAATTTCATCTTATCAATTCAATCCCCCCATCGACTCCTCCGACATGGAACCAGCCTTGTGGGCTAAACTGGTAAAGATTATCCATTATAATTACGACAATTTCGACGGTTTCGTCATCCTTCATGGAACTGATACCATGGCATACACAGCCTCTGCCCTTAGCTTCATGTTGGAAAATCTGGCCAAACCCGTTATCCTGACAGGAAGTCAGCTCCCGATAGGTGTACTGCGTACCGACGGAAAAGAAAACTTAATCACTTCTATAGAAATAGCTGCTGCCAAATATCCGGACGGAAGGGCAATAGTACCAGAAGTTTGTATATTTTTCGAAAACCATTTATTACGTGGTAACCGTACCACCAAAATCAACGCAGAAAATTTCAATGCTTTCCGCTCCTACAACTATCCAGCGTTGGCCACTGCCGGTATCCATATAAAATATGAATACGACCGCATCCGTAAAGCAGATTTATCGCTTCCGATGCACCCTCACTATGTATTCGATACCAATGTGATGATTCTGACAATCTTCCCCGGTATTCAGGAAAAGGTAGTCAGCACAATGCTAAACACACCGGGCCTGCGTGCTGTAGCCCTAAAGACATACGGTTCAGGAAATGCTCCTCAAAAGCCATGGTTCATCAAGCTGCTGAAGGAGGCCACCAGCCGGGGTATTATCATCGTAAATATCTCACAGTGTCAAACCGGTATGGTAGAGATGGCACGTTACGAAACAGGTTTACATCTATTGGATGCCGGAGTGATAAGCGGATACGATGCGACGGTAGAATGTGTGATTACCAAACTAATGTTTTTGCTCGGCCACAACCTGTCTCCGCAGGAAATACGGCGGGAAATGGGGCGTTCCATTGCAGGAGAGTTTACCCGGCCGGAATTGTAATACAATTGTAACAATTATTTCATGGCTCCGAAACAAAGAAACGTCATCTTTACAGAAACTCAAAAATACCAAAACAATATGAATGATTACCGAATACTTGTTGTAGATGACGAAGAGGATTTATGCGAGATTCTAAAGTTCAATCTCGAAATGGAAGGGTATTTCGTAGACACAGCCAACTCTGCCGAAGAAGCCCTTAAACTGGATCTTACGCAGTACCAGTTGTTGCTTTTGGATGTGATGATGGGAGAAATTTCCGGATTCCGTATGGCAAGTATGCTGAAGAAGAACAAAGATACAGCAGAAATTCCAATCATATTCATCACTGCCAAAGATACAGAAAACGATACAATCACCGGATTTAATCTGGGAGCCGATGATTATATATCCAAACCATTCTCTTTGCGTGAAGTAATCATGCGTGTGAAAGCGGTATTACGCCGTACTGCCGGAGTGCAGATGAAAGAACAGGACCAGCTACAATACAAAGGGTTAGTCATACATATCTCCAAAAAGAAAGTAACAATCGACAACGAAGAAATTTCATTAACCAAAAAAGAGTTCGAGATTTTGTTGCTTTTACTACAGAACCAAGGACGAGTATTCTCACGAGAAGACATACTGACCAAAGTATGGAATGATGAATCGTATGTATTAGATCGCACTATCGATGTGAATATTACCCGATTACGTAAAAAAATCGGTGAATATGGTAAACAAATTGTAACCCGATTAGGCTACGGTTACTGTTTCGAATGTGAATAATACAATTTGACATGACTACTTTTTTTTCCCGTATTCTTTCCTTTAGCCAGAAACTATTCTTTCTGGTTATCTCTCTTTTTATCGCTTTTTCGCTGTGCTTTATGTGTTTTCAGTACAGACGGGAAAAGGTATTCAAGAGCGAACTTTTAAATACACAACTTCAAGACTACAACTCACGGCTATACGATTTCATAAACGAAAACGGTAATCTGAATGCAGATAGTCTGCAACAGTATGTGGCTACTCACATGATCCCGAACCTGCGGGTCACACTCATCACATCCACAGGTATCGTAATCTACGACAACATAGAAAAGAACTGGAAGAAGTTCAAGAACCATTCTTCACGAAAAGAAGTCATAGATGCCCTGATGTATGGCAGCGGATATGCCATCAGCCGGCATTCTGAAAGCTTAAATGGAGAAGAATTCTTTTATTCGGCCAAATACTACCCCAGTAAACGGCTGATCATACGTTCTGCCCTTCCCTATAACGTCAGCTTAAGCGAACATCTTAAAGCCGACTCGGGATACGTTTGGTTTACATTGGTAATCAGTTTATTCCTGATTGCCTTGTTCTATCGCTTCACTTACAAACTGGGGATGTCCATCACCAAACTGCAACAGTTTGCATTAAAGGCCGACAGAAACGAACCGATAGACATTGAAATTTTACAAGCGTTCCCTAAAAATGAATTGGGAGAGATTTCCCAGCATATCATAAAAATATACAAACGGCTCCACCGTGCCAAAGAAGCCCTCTACATCGAGAGAGAGAAACTGATTTCGCATCTGCAAACCTCGCACGAAGGACTTGGAGTCTTTACCAAGGAACGCAAGGAGATTCTGGTAAACAACCTTTTTACACAATATGCCAATATCATCTCCGACAGAAACTTAAGTTCCACCGAAGAAGTTTTCGACATACCGGAACTAAAACCGATCAATGAGTTTCTGACTAAAAATGAAAACAACCCCAATAAAGAAGAAAAGCGTTTATCCCTTCATATAGACAAAAACGCACGTTCTTTTTTGGTAGAAAGTATCATTTTCCAGGATTTGTCATTCGAAATTTCCATCAATGACATTACTCAGGAGGAAGAACAGGCCCGGCTGAAACGCCAGTTGACACAGAATATCGCCCACGAGCTGAAAACTCCGGTAAGCAGTATACAAGGATACATAGAAACCCTGCTTAACAATCCGAATATCAGCCATGAGATGATGCAAACATTTCTGCAAAGAAGTTATGCTCAAAGCAACCGGCTCACCCTTCTTCTGCGGGATATCTCCGTACTGACCCGTATGGACGAAGCTCCGGACATGGTTTCAAAAGAGAGTCTGAATTTAAGCAAGCTGGTAGAAAACATGTTAAGCGAGGTTGCTCTGAATCTCGACGAAAAACATATACAAGTCAACAATTTGCTCCCGCCCAACATGAATATTGTCGGAAACAGCTCTTTGTTGTATTCTATTTTCCGGAATCTGACAGACAATGCAATAGCCTATGCAGGTGTGGGTATACAAATCACAATAAACTGCTTCCGGGAAGACGAAAAATTCTACTACTTCAGTTTCTCCGACACAGGAGTAGGTGTTCCCGAAGAACACTTGAACCGACTGTTCGAACGCTTTTACCGCGTAGACAAAGGACGCTCCAGAAAACTGGGAGGAACAGGTTTAGGACTGGCTATCGTTAAGAATGCAGTCTTATTCCATAGAGGTACCATTTTTGCCAAAAATATTCCGGGAGGAGGACTGGAATTTGTCTTTACTTTACAGAAAGGAGTGAATTAAAACAATCACCATAAAATAAAAACCTCTCAAATACAAAAAAAGCTTGACTCTTGATTATTCAACAGTCAAGCTTTTTATATTCCAGTGCCAGTTATAAATCCTGCAAGCCATTGCCTACAGCCAACGATGACGGCTATAAAATCGACGTCGTCGATTCGCCATCCGACGTCGTCGGATGCATATTCTGCGGCGCCGGTTACAGTATGTACGCTCTCATACCCAGCCATAGTACCATTAACCATTCATCATGCAAACGGATTCTTTCATCCGGCTGCATAAAGAAAAAAACGTTTCATTCTGCTGTTTCCGCATCCACAGTCCACGTACAGACAAAATCATCGCGAAGCATATAATGTATCTGATAATGGTTATTCATCTCTGTACGATACTCTTCAGCCTCAAAAACTCCTTCCTCCGATGCAGTAAAAGGACAGATATACAGGTGCTTCAAGAAGTCCACCTCATTGGTATCAAGCAACTTAAACAAGGTCTCTTTTGCCGACCAGTGCAGCAAATACTGATAAATCAACATACGCTCTGACAAATGTTCCCGGCCGGGCATTTCATCCTGGCGGACAAAGCGTGAAACAACCTTTTTCACCCTGTCGCCATAATACTCTATATCCATGGCAATATTCCACTTCGGGTGAATACCGACGGCAATATAGCCTTTGGTATGTGAAATTGTAATCTGATATTCCCCCGAAAGAATATAAGGTTTGCCGGATGCATAATGCCCAATACACATTTCCTTTCCAGACAATGCTTTCAGCAAAACCCTTACGCCCAAATACTCCATCTTCCGGGAAAGAGACTTCAGTTTGGCAAGTTCCTCCTCGTAATTGAAATTCTGCGACAACTGGCTACGTAACTCTTCCTGGCTCTCGGTCAGTTGCCATATTCCGAAACACCCTCCCTGCCAGTTCCATTGTTTAAGAAGCGACATATCCCTCTTCTTTATGCTCTTTAGGAAGTACCGTTACCTTTACTTTCAAAATACGGCGAGAATCCATCTCTACAATTTCAAAACGATAGTTCTTATAGAACAAGACTTCTTGCTGTACCGGGAATTCCCCCTTCAGCTCGAGAATCAATCCCGCCAACGTGTCGGCATCGGCCGCAATATCTTCAAATTCATCCGAATCAATCTTCAAGACTTTATAGAAATCGGTCAGGAACGTCTTTGCTTCAAACAAATAAGAATTATCAGAAAGTTTAATATAGGTACGTACTTCCTCATCGTACTCATCATTTATTTCGCCTACAATCTCTTCTATGATATCTTCCATGGTTACAATACCCGACGTACCACCAAATTCATCCACTACAATTGCAATATGAATTTTATTGATTTGAAAATCATGAAGAAGATCGTCAATCTTTTTCGTTTCCGGAACGAAGAAAGCCGGACGAATCAAATTCTGCCACTTGAACTCATCACCCTGCTTCAGATAGGGCAACAAATCTTTTATATACAAAATCCCCTTGATATTATCACGAGACTCTTCGTATACAGGAATGCGGGAATAAGCGTTATCTACGACACATTTCAAGACCTTGGAAAAAGGAGTATTCAGTTCAAGATCCACCATATCAAGACGGGCAGTCATCACTTCTTTGGCTGTTTCCTCTCCAAAGCGAATAATTCCTTCAAGCATGGTACTCTCTTCTGAAATTTCATTCTTATCGGTCAGTTCCAGAGCCTGAGACAGCTCGTCGACAGACAAGTTGCGCACCTTATGCTTTTTAGTCAATTTGTTGACCACAAAAGACGAATGTACAAGCAGATTCGACATCGGCTTGAATACCGACCGAAGCACATAAATAACCGGAGCAGCTTTTCTGCAAAAAGAAAGTGTATGCTGTGCAGAATATATTTTAGGCATTATCTCCCCAAACAACAGCAATAAAAAAGTCAGGACTACGGTAATAACCAGAAACTCCAAAATCTGTGCCTGGCCAAAATCTATTACGCTGGCAAAGAAGTAATTGCACAACATAATAATGGTCACATTCACAAAATTGTTTGAAATAAGAATGGTAGCCAACAAATGTTCAGAATCTTCCAGAAGACTTTTAATCTTCGTATCAGAAGGAGATTTTTCTTCTTCAATCTCATTCAAATCAGAAGGAGACAATGAAAAGAAAGCAATTTCGGAAGCAGAAACAAAACCTGATGCATACAGCAAAAGAATAGCCAGCATCAATGCAATAATAGCTCCTAGAGAAGGAGACATAACAGTTACTCCGTTACATAAATCCGATAAACGGGATAAATACGAGTCAGGGTCCAAAGATTTAAATTTTAGTTAGACATAAGTTCATTTTAAAACGGCAAATCGTCTGATGCCGATTCCGCAGACACAGATGCAGTCTGCGAAGCAGCAGCCGGTTGCTGAACCTGTCCGGCAGGCTGTTGGACAGCACGCGGAGTCAGCATTTCCATATTATCACCGAATATCTCCACTACGTAACGTTTTATGCCGTTCTGGTCGCCATAAGACCGGGTACGGATTTTTCCCTCGATGTAAAGTTTGTCTCCCTTACGTACATATTTTTCGGCAGTTTCAGCCAATCCGCGCCACAAAACAATATTGTGCCATTCTGTACGTTCAGGAACCTGTGTTCCATTGGCCAAAGTATATGCTCTATCTGTTGTAGCCAACGGAAATGTAGCCACAGCTACACCGCTATCCAAATATCTTACATCGGGATCTTTCCCCACATTACCTATCAACTGGACTTTATTCAATGACATGATTTACTTCGTTTTAATATCAGAGTCCAAAATTACAGAAAAAAAATGAGACAACAAACGTGATACAGGGAATTTATATAAATCAGCCACCGGAACCCTTTGATACTTTTCCGGCAACAGACTTTTTTCCGTTACTTCTACCTCATAACAATCGGCATAAATTACCCGGTGAGACAGCACATGCTTTACCCTTTGCCCCATCCGCCGTACCAGCTTTACCTCACACTGCGACAGCAGTTGCTGGAATTCCGGGAAACTGAAAAGTTCTTCTTCCGACAAGCTCCTATCAGGTTCCAATAACGGAAACTCATATAAATTTTGCCAAATATCGCCAGCCGGCCGCTTGTATAAAAAAGTACAACCCGATGTATGGATATAGAGATAAATAAAATGACGGTCGAGTACCTTAGTCTTACGTTTCTTTTTAGGCAATTCGCCCACCAGACCTTTACGAAAGGCCACACAACTGTCCATCAACGGACAAGCCTCACACTTGGGCGACACAGGCACACACTGCAGTGCCCCAAAATCCATAATGGCCTGATTATACAGGCCTGGCGTTTCTTTCGGCAATAATTCATCGGCCAAAGCTGCAAATATCTTTTTCCCCTCCGAGGTGTCAATCGGAGTATCCACGCCCATCCAGCGCGACAAGACACGATACACATTTCCATCCACTACCGCATAAGGCATATCGTAAGCAATAGAACAAATGGCGGCAGCAGTATATTCCCCCACCCCTTTCAAGGCACGTACTTCTGCATACGTTTTCGGGAAATACTCTTGTGAATCAATCGAGCGGGCAGCTTCATGCAGATTTCGCGCCCGAGAATAATATCCCAGCCCCTGCCAATACTTCATCACCTCATCTTCATCGGCCTGAGCCAAAGCATGAAAATCCGGAAACCGTTCTATAAACCTGCAATAATAATCATATCCTTGAGCCACCCTTGTCTGCTGAAGAATTACCTCCGATATCCATATTTTATACGGATCTTGAGTCTGCCGCCAGGGAAGTTCTCTTTTATTATGTTCGTACCAGTCAATCAACAGCGGAGCAAATTGATTCATTTCTATATATTTATTCTATTAACCAAAGTTTTTCTGTAAATCTGTATAAGAAATATACCTTTTTGAAATCAAGAGAGTTAGAAGGAGTACCTCGTTTTTAGGTAATGAGTTGGCAACAGTCTCTATTGCTGCGGTCTGCTTTATTTTACCTCATAGAGTAACTCTTTACTGCAAGCAAAGGTATAAAAATATTGCTGTCGAAAAGAAGATTTTGATATTTTCTTTTCGACAGCAATCGTTAATCCACAATCTCAAACCGTACCAGCATGGAATAATTCTTCTTTATCGTGCGGAAACTGTCGAATGAAACAGCATTGGAGGATATGACATTACTCTGTGCAAATGAAATATCACTTGCATTATTCCCCTCTACGATACGAATCACGTCACCCAATTTCTTTCCCAAAGCTTCTACCAGATAAGTCGCTTTCTTCTGAGCAGCTTTCAGTGCTTCTATCTTTCCTTTTTGGTGATATGACAACATATCTTTGTTTTCCAACTCACCGATACGCATTGTATGGATACCTTTTGTATCTATATGCTTGATTATCTCATCTATCTGTTTGAAATCGGTTAGCGTAATGTTAAATTGCTTAGATACCAGGAAGTCTTGACCTTGCTTTCGCCAATAATCACCAATTTCCTGTGTACGGATTGCATCCTGCGTGATACCTGCTTCGTTAAGATTCTTCCGGAGTCCTTGTTCTATCTCTGATAAAGGCACTTTGGTACGATATTCCTCAGGTTTGGACTTTCCGTCAAATTCTTCCTCGAAGTATTCACGGATTTCAATGATGTAGTGAATTTTGTCCGGCACAATTTCGATTTCGGATGTACCTGTCACTTCGATATAACGTTCTGTTGTTTCTTGGGCATACAACGGATATAATGTTAATGCCATTACAGCTAGTAATAATGCTTTCATTCTCATGATACTATAAATTAAAAATTACTTTATATGAAATTCTGCTGTGAGGTCAGTATATTTATCTTTTCCTTTATTCATCGAAAAACCTTTCTTTATGCGATATTTCCCTTTGGACAAATGATAATATCTGCCAACAGGAAAACGGAAACAATAAATCAAGGGTGCCTTTTCTATAGCAAATCCATCATCAAACCAAATTAAATCTCCTTTAGACTTCGGGAAGCTCCATTCCTTACCATTCCAAACTTCTAAATACCAACTACGTCCGAATAGCCACCAAGCATCTGTAGGATTTGCCACAAACACATTGATGATTTGTACATTTTCCCGATAATCTTCATATTCAGTCCACATACAAGCTTTTTGACCTTTGTATTCTTCGGGTAACTGCTTTGTGTACCAAAGCAAACAGTCTTGCAATTCGTAAGTCACAGTGTCTTTACAGTCCTTCTCGTTAATGACCATTTCTGTAGTACCATCTGTACCACCAATAATCGTATTCTGTTGCTTTGGGTTGTTAGTACAACTCACAACAGAAACACAAAACGTAATGGTTAAAACTATAATTATTGATTTCATTGCGGTATTATTTTACTTCAAACTCCGTATTCATATATATTTCCAATTGCAATCCTATCTTGTATTTACCAGGGGATAATTTCCCAGTACTGAATTGTTTTTTATAATTAGGGTCAGTAATACGCTTGACATCCCACAATACAGGAATGGTAAACAACATGGCTTCTCCAGCTTCCAGATGAGCACATTTTTTCATATAATCAGCTTCACCACTCCATCCTGAACGGGCATACGGATGTACCATATACAGTTCGTCAGTTCCTACACTTGGTAAAAAAACGGGTTGTACGGATAGGTTGGTATGATTCTCGAATAGAATTCGGATGGAATCATTTCCAGATTCCAACACACGAAAACTAAAAGCCCCTTGCATTTCTGTTCCTGATACTGGCTGAATATCTGTGTCTGTCAGATTACAATATGTATAGATATTAGAGAACACATAAAAATGTACCTGGTATTTGTTCGGCTTCAACGGATACTTAAACTCGGACATATGAATGTATTCAGGTAACGTATCGCCTTTAGACAAATCTCTACCCACTCCCAAAAAGGCAATATCATCGATGAATGGAAACGTTTCCCATTTTCCGTTTTTCCAATGTTTCATAAAATGGTCTTCCGGTTCGGCACTTGGAGCATCGACATTGATTACGTCCAGTGTAATTCGTTTGGTTGATGGCGAATATACAGGCTTTTGTGTACGAATCTTGTAAGCATCCGGATGTGTAATGGCAACATCCGGTAATCGTTGGATATGTACACGGCTTTCATACCTTTCAATTTCAGAAAGTGAAAGAGGGAAATCAATGTCCTGCGCATCCATTATCAAAGGATAAACGGACAAAAGGATAAATAAGTAAAACAACTTCTTCATACATTCACTCATTTAATATTTTACCATTCGTATCTATATAATACCAGCCGGGACTATCCCTTTAGTATCGGGGACGGCTTTACTTTCTCCTGAAAATGTAACTTTTGCCTTGCCATTCTCAAAAGGAAAGGCAAATTTGAATTGGGGCTTTATAACTATATTCCCTAAAGAATCAGCGAAGCCAATCAGTCCGTTTTCATCCGTTATACGAAACAGTCCCTCCCGAAGTTTATCCGGTCCGTTGTCATACTGAAAGACGTAGAACAGTTCTTCGCCTTGACCATTCAAGCAGACAATCCGGGCATCTTGCTTGTTTTCGTATGCGAAAACTAAATTTTTGACGCGATTTATTTGACAGTATTTATATTTACCATATGGCACAATGGTATCTCCCCGTTCATTCAGGAAGCATACAGAGACACCTGTTTCAAAATTTTCCTCAAATGTCTGGGCAATCAGTTTGCCTTTTGTCTTCCTGAAGAAAACGTTCATGGTCCATATAGACTCCCGGTATTTGCTTTTGCCATAATAACTGATGGCAGGTGTCCATCGGGGCATACCTTTGATAATATCCTGCGCATCCCACTCATGTATGCCGCAGCTACGGAAAACATCAACTTCGGATACTTCTCCATACGAATTTATTTTTACTTTATAAAATCCTCTCACCTGTTCTTTATTACCTAACAAACTCGGGTCATACACAAGTCTTTCGTCTATATAATTTTGTATAGTATTTGGATTCCCGTCCATGAAACGCGAAGGTGATTCCCATTCCACAAAGCAATGTTTCTGTTCTTCTTCCCAAATACTGTCTTTCTTTACTCTGTCTCTATAGTGTTGTGGCAGGAAAGGTACATATACCGTGTATAGACATTCCATCCGCTTTCCATTCTTATCCCGGCATGGCAGGCAGTGGGGAAGTTCTTTGGTCAGTCTGATGACTTCCTTGTCGAATTCTTGATGTTTAGTTGTCAAAATATTGATAGCCCGTGGCAATCCCAAAGTATCAATGGAAAACATCACAACGGAATAACCTGCTATATTCTTTTTCAGTAACTCTTCCGGGTATTTCATCTTGGAAACATAATATTTTGTCAGATCATAATCCCCAACAGCCCATCGTGGAGGTTCTATCGTAGATAAATCTTTAACAGGTTCTCCGGTTATCTTTGCCACGCCCTTGTTCCAAATATCCTCTTTACGCCAGATACTGTCCAGACGTTCTTCGTTCTTACGCTGTCCTTCAATACTGTTGTCTGTTACACATTTGACAGAGCCGACACCAATCGTCAAGCTGTCCGGCAAATACTGAAAAACTAAAGTGCTGTCCGTAAGTTCTTGAATGATATACTTTTTCCTTGATTCAAAAACCTTGATTGTATCTCCACATAAAGAATAAGAATAAAATGTTTCTGTTTTTTTCTCATCATAAATGAAAGTCCTTTTCCATCCTGCATCACGAAATTCCATCTCCATTGCATATTGTTTGCCTTTGGGTAGTTGTACCTTCCAGATTTTGTTTTCCAGGAATGCGGATATGTCTGTATAATCGCTGTTTGGTGCGGCAAGTTCACAGAAAACAACAAATGAAAACAATATGAACAAAAACTTTTTCATAATCTTTCATTTTGATGATATTCAAATATACGGAAAAGAAATTACCTAACCAATTGTTTGACTATTCCTTTTCGATTAAGACTAAGTAAATTTATATTTGATTCCTTTTCTGTCTTCTATATAAGACTTTTTCCGTATAGATGTAAACAACTTGTCGGACTGCTCCTTGAACCACTCTCCAATAGGTTTTCCTTCGATACAAAGGACAAGTTTTGACTTATCTTTCGGGTCTTTTACAACTTGGGAACCAGAGTTTTCAGCCTTGAACCTCCGTTTATGTTCTTCCGAATACAATTCTCCCTCATAGAAAATCGGTTTACCGCTTATAAGCGTGGCAGTTTGTTTTTTCATCGAAGCCGACTTTAAGACAAGATATTCCAGAGATTTTCTGTATTTTTGCAAAAATAGGAGTTTTCGGAGGAAGCGAAAGATACTTTTAGAAAAAATTGTTCTGAATATATTTTTCAGAGTACAAGAAAAGCTATATATTTGCAGTCCAAAAATTTAAGATAACGTATAACAATAATTATTAGCAAAATGACTAAAGCGGATATTGTAAACGAAATTGCTAAAAACACAGGTATTGACAAGACCACCGTGTTGACAACCCTTGAAGCGTTCATGGACTCAGTAAAAGAATCTCTGTCTAATGATGAAAACGTATACCTTCGCGGGTTCGGCAGTTTTATCGTAAAGAAAAGAGCTCAGAAAACTGCTCGTAACATTTCAAAAAATACAACTATCATCATTCCGGAACACAACATTCCGGCATTTAAACCAGCTAAGACATTTACTCTTTCAGTAAAAAAATAATTAACATTAGTATTAACCCTATAAAATTTTGAAGCTATGCCAAGCGGAAAGAAAAGAAAAAGACATAAAATGTCTACACACAAACGTAAGAAAAGACTAAGAAAGAACAGACATAAAAGCAAAAAATAATCATTAGTCTGTCCGACTTCAATAAAGAACAAACTTGTAAAGCCTTTTATAGTCCTTTCAGGTTTGTTCTTTGTGTATTAGTCAAAATGTACGTTTAGAAAACAATTTATAAACTTTAAAAACCAAATAATCAAGTGACAAGCGAATTAGTAGTTGACGTACAGCCCAAAGAAATCTCTATCGCACTGTTGGAAGACAAGAATCTGGTAGAATTTCAGAAAGAAGAAAGAAACCTCTCTTTCTCCGTAGGAAACATGTACTTAGGCAAAGTGAAAAAACTGATGCCTGGACTAAATGCCTGCTTCGTGGATGTCGGCTTTGAGAAAGACGCTTTCCTTCACTATTTGGACTTAGGACCTCAATTTCACTCCTATCAGAAGTATCTGAAACAAGTAATAAGCAATAAGCAGAAACTTTATCCTATTTCAAAAGCTTCTTCCTTACCTGATATTGAAAAAGACGGTACAATATCCAACGTACTGCAACAGGGACAGGAAGTCATCGTTCAGATTGTAAAAGAACCTATCTCTACCAAAGGACCTCGCCTGACTTGTGAACTATCCTTTGCCGGAAGATATCTGGTTCTCATCCCATTCAACGATAAAGTTTCCGTTTCGCAGAAAATCAAGTCGAGCGAAGAGCGCGCCCGACTCAAACAACTGTTACAGAGCATCAAGCCTAAAAATTTCGGCATTATAGTACGTACTGTAGCCGAAGGAAAGCGCGTTGCAGAGCTGGATGCCGAGTTGAAGATTCTGCTAAAACACTGGGAAGAAACTATCACTAAAGTACAAAAGGCCAGCAAATTACCGTCTTTAGTTTACGAAGAGACAAGTCGTACCGTAGCTATTTTACGTGATTTATTCAATCCTTCATACGAAAATATCTACGTCAACGACGAAACGGTATACAACGAGGTAAAAGACTATGTGGCATTGATAGCCCCCGACAGAACAGGAATTGTCAAACTTTACAAAGGCCAACTTCCCATATTCGACAATTTTGCTATTACCAAACAAATCAAATCCTCGTTCGGTAAAACCATATCCTACAAGAGTGGCGCTTATCTCATCATCGAACATACCGAAGCCCTCCATGTAGTAGACGTAAACAGTGGAAACCGTTCAAAATCAGGAAACGGACAGGAGGCCAATGCGCTGGATGTCAATTTAGGTGCAGCAGACGAACTGGCCAGACAACTCCGTTTAAGAGACATGGGAGGCATTATTGTAGTCGACTTCATCGATATGAATCTTGCCGAAAATCGCCAGAAACTATACGAACGCATGTGCCAGAATATGCAGAAAGACAGAGCCAAACACAACATTCTTCCACTCAGTAAATTTGGCTTAATGCAGATTACCCGCCAGCGCGTACGTCCGGCAATGGATGTAAATACAGATGAAGATTGTCCAACCTGTTTTGGTAAAGGCAAAATAAAACCTTCTATTTTATTTACAGATACTTTGGAAAGTAAAATTGATTACCTGGTCAATAAGTTGAAGATAAAAAAAGTAACCTTACATATACATCCTTATGTAGCTGCTTACATCAATCAAGGACTGGTATCATTGAAACGTAAATGGCAAATGAAATATGGATTTGGTATAAAAATCATCCCAAATCAGGATTTTGCTTTTTTACAATACAAATTCTACGATGTACACGGAGAGGAACTAGACATGAAAGAAGAGTTCGAAATCAAATAAGAACAACAAACAGAGGCTATCTCAAAACACTTTGAGGTAGCCTTTTTTGTATTTGTAAAAAATCAGGCACACCACTATCGAAACAATCTTCTAAAAGATGCTCTTAAAGCTGTATTTACCTCTATGATAAAACTCCTTGCATCCAAAACTTTGCCAGCCTTATTGCAGGCTATACCAACACAACCAAGACTGAAGCAAACACCAAGCGTTATACTTTCACCCAACAAAACCTATTTACTTCAGTATACCCCGTACAATACCCCCCCTAAAACAAAAAAACACCCTAAAAAAAACAATCTGAATATACAAAAAGAAAGAGTGTTCCAAAAAAAACTGAAACACTCTTTCTTAGTAGCGGGACCCGGGATTGAACCGGGGACCTCATGATTATGAATCATGCGCTCTAACCAGCTGAGCTATCCCGCCATCGTTTTTTAAAAAGACCGCCAAGAGTGGAAGCCTCTCAACAGTCTAAAAATCTTTCTTTGTAGCGGGACCCGGGATTGAACCGGGGACCTCATGATTATGAATCATGCGCTCTAACCAGCTGAGCTATCCCGCCATCTTTCTCGATTGCGGGTGCAAAGGTAAAACAAGTTTTCGAATTAAACAACATTACGCCCACTTTTTTCTCACATTTTTTAATTTTCATTCAAAATGAATCCCATTCCCTTTTAAAATCGCAAGAAAATACATTCAAGATTAACCGCTTTCCACAATTACAGAAAAGCGAATAAAAAATAATCATTTTACTATGCTATATACAAAAAATTAATTTAATTTGCCGCCGTTACTTAAATTTAACAGACAAAAAAGAACTATGAAAAAGAAAATCCAAATAGAATACCCTTTAAACCCTTCATCAGGAAGTGTTATTTGGGGAGCAATCAGTACTCCTTCCGGACTGGAAAGATGGTTTGCAGATAATGTCAGAAAAGAAGGAAAGAAATTTATCTTCAAATGGGGAAAGACTGAAAGTCGTGACGCCGAAATCATCAACAACCGTACAGAATCTTTCATTCGCTTTCATTGGACAGATGAAGAACCTCGCACCTATTTCGAATTTAAAATACATTACAACGAACTCACAAAAGACCACTCGCTGGAAGTAATTGATTTTGTAGACTCCACCGAAGAAGATGATACAAGAAGCCTATGGAATTCTCAAATAGATGTTTTAAAAAGAGTCTTTGGTATATAATTCTTTAAAAATATACAATACATAGTTTTCCTCTTCGTTTTTTATACTAATTTTGCACATTAGATAACGAGAATATTGGGAATGCTACGCATAAAAAAACTTGATATATTTGTATTAAAGAGTTTCTTATTACTCTTTTGTGGTACTTTTTTTATCTGTCTTTTTATCTTCATGATGCAATTTTTATGGAGATATGTAGACGAATTGGTAGGAAAGGGATTGGATATGAATGTGCTTGCACAGTTCTTCTTCTATTCCGGGTTAACCCTTATTCCTATTTCCTTACCTTTGGCCATTCTGCTGGCCGCTCTGATGACGTTCGGAAACTTTGGAGAACGTTATGAATTATTGTCCATGAAAGCAGCAGGTATTCCATTGTTGCGCATCATGGCCTCAGTTGTTATTTTCAGCATCTTTTTGGGAGGGATGTCTTTTTTTTTCCAAAATGTAATTGGTCCTAAAGCCCAAAAACAACTTTGGACTTTATTGGTCTCCATGAAACAAAAGTCACCGGAAGTTGACATTCCGGAGGGTGTATTTTACAGCGATATTGAAGGATACAATATCTATGTCAAAAAGAAAGATAAAGACACCGGCATGCTAAAAGATGTACTCATCTATAACTTTTCCGATGGATTTGAAAATGCACATATCGTATGGGCTGAAGAAGGAAAACTGGAGTTGACAGCAGACAAGCAACATTTATATCTGCATTTGTACAATGGAGAGCAATTTGAGAACCTAAAATCACAATCGGTTATTTCTCAAAATGTTCCTTACCGACGGGAAACCTTCAAGGAAAAGCATACCCTCATCAAGTTTGATTCCGAATTTAACATGGTAGACGGAAGTTTCCTTGACCGACGTTCGGATATTAAAAACATGCGTGAAATATCTGTAGCAATCGATTCTCTGATTGCTTATGGAGACAGTGTAGGACGGGCTATGCATGCAGAAACAATGCAACTAACCTATAAGCCTGCCCAGCTATCATCTTCCGACTCCATCAAACTACAAAAGGAGCATATTACTGTTGTCAATGTAGACAGTGTTTACAACTCGATGACATCGGCAGAAAAGCTGAAAACCGTAACTGCCACAAAAAACCGTTTATCTTCACTGGCTTCCGACTGGAACATGAAGAGTTATATTACACAGAATACAGATAGTGACATACGCAGCCACCAGTCGGACTGGCATAAAAAAATCACCTTGTCACTGGCTTGTGTCATCTTCTTCTTCATCGGTGCTCCCTTAGGAGCAATTATCCGAAAAGGAGGATTAGGAATGCCTGTTGTGATATCAATTATCATCTTCCTAATTTATTATATTGTAGATTCCGGTGCAACACGCATCGCCAAGAGCGGAGGAATGAATATTATTTTAGGAACTTGGATGAGTACCATTGTACTGGCGCCACTCGGGGCTTTCTTTACTTACAAGTCGAATAAAGACTCGGCAGTATTCAATGCTGATATGTATATCATGTTTTTCAGAAAACTATTTGGTATACGCATATCAAGACACATGTTTAAGAAAGAAGTGATTATTCACAACCCTACCTATAAGGAAGATTGGGAAGTATTGGAGGATATTTGTAATTCATGCGAACAATATGCCCGCACACACCGTTTATTAGGTCTGCCCAATTATATTCAGATTTTCACGAATAACAAGCATGATGATGTCATCAAAGACATCAATCAGAAAATGGAAAATACGATTGAGGATTTATCAAATACCAAAGATCATATTATCCTGAACTATATGAATAACTACCCGTTCCTATCGACCACAGCCCATAAGAGCCTGTTCGATAACCGCTGGTTAAATCTGCTTGTCGGTATTGTTATTCCTGCAGGCCTGTTGGTATATCTGCATATTTGGAGATACAGAATACGTTTGGACAAAGATCTGAAAACTATTATAAAAACAAGTAGAGATATTCAAGAACAAATAAAGAATCAACATTTATATTAAAATACATTATGGACAAAGTCAAATTAAACACCATTGAAGAAGCTATCGAAGATTTTCGCAAAGGCGAGTTTGTTATTGTTGTTGACGATGAAGATCGTGAAAACGAAGGCGATTTGATTATTGCTGCCGAACTGATTACTCCCGAGAAAGTAAACTTCATGCTGAAACATGCCAGAGGTGTACTTTGTGTTCCTATTCCCATTTCACGTTGTCAAGAGCTCGACTTACCTTATCAAGTCGCTAACAATACCTCTGTATTAGGAACTCCGTTTACCGTTACAATCGATAAACTGGAAGGATGTAGCACCGGAGTTTCTGCAGCTGACCGTGCTGCAACTATCCGTGCTTTGGCAGATCCTAACTCAAAGCCTGAGACTTTCGGACGCCCGGGACACATCAACCCACTGTATGCTCAGGAAAAAGGAGTACTCCGCCGTGCCGGTCACACCGAAGCATGTGTGGATATGGCTCGTCTGGCAGGTTTGTATCCAGCTGCCGCATTGATGGAAATCATGAACGAAGACGGTACAATGGCACGCCTTCCTGAACTTCGCAAGATGGCGGACGAATACGGATTCAAACTGATTTCAATAGCCGACCTTATTGCTTACCGACTGAAACAGGAATCACTGGTAGAGAAAGGTGTAGAGGTTAATATGCCGACAGTATACGGTAATTTCCATCTGATTCCTTTCCGTCAGAAAAGCAACGGATTGGAGCACGTAGCTTTAATAAAAGGTGAATTTACCGAAGACGAACCGGTATTGGTACGTGTACATTCATCATGCGCAACAGGTGATATTTTTGGTTCTATGCGATGCGATTGCGGAGACCAGCTTCACCGTGCAATGCAGATGATTGAAAAAGAAGGAAAAGGTGCAATCATCTATCTCAACCAGGAAGGTAGGGGCATTGGACTGATGGAAAAGATGAAAGCTTACAAACTCCAGGAAGAAGGCATGGATACAGTAGATGCAAATATTTGTCTGGGACATCAGGCCGACGAACGTGATTACGGTGTAGGTGCTCAGATTTTAAGAGAAATCGGTATTCACAAAATGCGTCTGATGACCAACAATCCGGTAAAACGTGTCGGACTGGAAGCCTATGGATTGGAAATCGTAGAAAATGTACCTATCGAAATCACTCCTAATGAGTACAACGAACGTTACCTTCATACAAAAAAGGAGCGCATGGGACATACTCTCCACTTTAACAAGTAAATAGATACTTATATATAAGTCACACAGCAGGAGATAAAATCGGATAAAAACATATATTTTACTTTTAACCGGTTTTATCTCCTGTATAATAAATTAACTTTCAACTATGGAAACAAATAATCTCGTAAGGAATTATACGGCAAAAGCCGCTCAGGCAACTCTCCTCCGCAGTGTATATTTATGGATGACTCTTGCCCTAATTATTACAGGCTTTGTAGCTATGTATGTAGCAAAATCATATATGGCAAATATGATGATTCAAAACTCCATGATGTTTTGGGGAGTACTGATAGCTGAAGTAGCATTAGTATGGTACTTATCTGCCCGTATCTACAAAATGTCATTTACAACAGCTACCATACTATTTATAGTCTACTCTATATTAAATGGTGTAACCCTCTCCATTCTACTGCTTGTTTACACGGCAAGTTCCATTGCAACTACATTCTTTGTCACAGCTGGAACATTCGGCACCATGGCCATCTTTGGCTACATAACCAAAAAAGATTTAACCCGCATCGGAAGTCTCTGTATCATGGGAGTAATAGGAATTATCATAGCTTCGCTGGTTAATTTATTCCTGCAAAACTCTATGATGGATATGGTTATCTCTTACATAGGAGTATTACTGTTTGTAGGACTGACAGCGTACGACTCTCAGAAAATAAAGAGATTGCTATCCGGCGATGATATCGAAGTCAATGAAGTCACGCAAAAGATAGCTTTAATGGGAGCAATGACACTATATCTCGACTTTATTAATCTATTTATCTACCTACTTCGCATTTTAGGCGACAGAAAGTAAGAAAAAGAAGCTAAATTCTTTTATATATGAAAGAATTTAGCTTCTTTTGCAAAATAAATATTCAATCTTAAAAATAAGGACAAAACAATGAACCAACTTTCAGATCGTTTGAACAGCCTGTCTCCGTCAGCGACTCTGGCTATGTCTCAAAAAAGTAGTGAATTAAAAGCACAAGGTGTTGATGTTATCAATTTAAGTGTCGGTGAACCTGACTTCAATACTCCCGACCATATCAAAGAAGCTGCTAAAAAAGCAATTGATGATAACTTCTCACGCTATTCTCCTGTTCCCGGCTATCCTGCTTTGCGTAATGCAATTGTAGAAAAGCTGAAAAATGAAAATGGTCTGGAATATACCGCAGCACAAATCAGTTGTGCAAATGGTGCAAAACAATCTGTTTGCAACACTATCATGGCTCTTATCAATAAAGGAGACGAAGTGATTGTACCGGCTCCTTACTGGGTAAGTTATCCGGAAATGGTAAAACTGGCAGAAGGTACTCCAGTAATTGTACGTGCAGGAATTGAACAAGATTTCAAAATAACTCCAGCACAGCTCGAAGCAAGTATCACCCCTCGTACCAGAGCTTTGATTCTTTGCTCTCCTTCAAACCCAACCGGTTCTGTATATACACAGGAAGAATTGGCAGGACTGGGTGCCGTATTGGCCAAACACGAACGAGTAATTGTGATTGCTGATGAAATTTACGAACACATCAACTACATCGGAAAACATCAGAGTATTGCTCAGTTCAACGAAATCAAAGACCGTGTAGTTATTGTTAATGGTGTATCTAAGGCATATGCAATGACTGGTTGGCGTATTGGTTTCATTGCCGGTCCGGAATGGATTGTAAAAGGGGTAAATAAACTACAAGGTCAATATACTTCTGGTCCATGTTCTGTATCCCAGAAAGCAGCAGAAGCAGCTTATACAGGCTCACAGGCTCCGGTAGAAGAAATGCGTAAAGCATTCGAACGCCGCCGCGATTTAATTGTGAAACTGGCAAAGGAAATTCCGGGCTTCGAAGTCAACGTTCCACAAGGTGCTTTCTATCTCTTCCCTAAATGCGACTCATTCTTCGGTAAGAAAGACGGAGACCGCGTTATTGCTAATGCAGACGACTTGGCTATGTACTTGCTCGAAGTAGGTCACGTAGCTTGTGTAGGAGGTACTTCTTTTGGTGCACCTGAATGTATCCGTATGAGTTATGCCACTTCCGATGAAAATATCATCGAAGCAATGAAGCGTATTAAAAATACATTAGCCCGTTTGAAATAATAAACTCAACCCTTATTATAAGCAAGAAGGTATATCTGATGAAGCAATTTCATTCGATATACCTTCTTTTCATTACTTTTCTAAAGTCACAAGCAACATAAAAAGTTATGCAACTTTCACATCACGCTGTAAAAAACAAATAGAAAAATCCAGGATCAATGATGAGAGCACACATGGCCGGCTTCATGATGTCCTGCACAACCGACTCCTGAATCTTGAATTTTACCAGCCAGATAAGCTTCAGCTACCTCTAAAACAGCACCTTTACAGCCTCGTATTACCTTAATGTTGCACGATGAAAGTTTATTCAAAGCTCCTTCTCCCATATTTCCAGCTAACATTACTGTTACACCATCTTCCTGAAGTTTGAAAGCAATATTCGATTTACATCCACAACCCTGCGGAGAAGGAATAGTCTCACTCATCACAATCTTATTGTTATCATCTACTGTAAGAATAGTATAAAACTCACAATGACCGAAATGGTCGTCTATCATTCCATTTCTGGTAGGTAAAGCTATTTTTTTCATCTCTTTATAATAAATTGGTTTTAACTCTTTATCTTCAATCTCCACACAAGGTTCCTTACACAACGGACATACCGTATGATCGAGTGTAGCACTAGGAATAATGTTGTTAAACAAAAAGCCACACTTACTACAACGAAACCACCGGGCATCCATATAAGAAGTCCCCCCTTCTATAATCAAACGACATGAACCAATGATTGCCTCAGCTATTTTTTTTCTCGCAGATGCATAAATGCGAGTTAAAGTAGGACGTGAGATTCCCATACTTTCTGCAGCTTCTGCCTGAGTTTTCCCCTCATAATCACATAAATAAACAGCTTCATACTCTTCAACATACAATATGATTTCTTTCAAACATAAGGGGTTGTCTAAAGGTGCAAAACCTACAGATAGAGGAATACCTCTTACTTTTCTGATATTTTTAGGACGTGGAGACATATTTTCATCATATTACGATGCAAATATAATGAACATATGTTCATTATAAAATAAAAATTACTGATTTAACGCTCCACAATGCGGACAAATTCCTTTGGCTCTCATCTTAGCTCCGCAAGCTCCACAAGCATAAGGATAAGAATTGGACTTTCTTAATCGGGTAATACATAATACCGTATAACTTATCCAACAAAGATAAGCCAGATAAACCCATATATAAGTGAAGAAGATATAAAGAAAAATACAGCAGGAAATAAATCCTACCAAATAGAAAAATGAAATTTCCAAAGTAGCCTGATGAAACAAGTCATCAAGCATTGCAATACCTACTAAACCAATCATCCCCACACAAACAATGAATAGTCCTAAAATGAAGGGAAGTTCAAAAGGATTTAAAGTCGGATTATAATAATACTGCATCCAGGTTTGAGGAACAAAATGCAAGATACTATTATAAAGTACTGCTGATGAGGAAAGCAACCAAGACAATACTATAGGAAATACACTATCTATATCGTTGAGTCCTAAAAGTTTTATCTGCTTTTTACGAACAGCCTTCAACACCGTCCAAAGAAAAAACAATCCTACTATTATAAAGAAAACGACTGTATGTGTATTGCTGAACCAATGGATACATTTAGATATCGGATCTACAGGAACAATATTTTTCAAAAGCGTACGTTCACAAAGCCAGCCAATGGTCTCCTGATCGCGCGCCACCTTTACCCATACCGAATCTTCTTTTTCTTGCCGATGTACCGAAAATTCGGCTACCACCAAACGGTCCCCCCGAAAGACCTTTACAGAATCCGTAAAAGGAAGCTGATAGAGCCACAAAGAGTCTGCAGTGACTTCAAAATTGCTATTCAATGCATATAAACGAGGCGTATTAAGGTATAAAGAGTCTGCCCCTTTCCCTTTCTGCAAAGGAAAAGAAGCCGGATAATGACATGCTGTAATACAAAATATTACCCCCAACAACCCTATTACATACCTTATGAGCCTCATCTGTTTTTATTCTGCCAATACTTTCATCTGACAAGCCTTACAATCAAACTGTAAACGGAAACGACGTCCGTCTGCACTGACTAGAAAATAAGGTTCTTTAAAAGGAGAGCGTGTCTTATGGTGTGTAGGACACCATCCCATACTATAGCGGATACAATGTTTGCAGAACATCAATACAGCCTGTTCCGGTTGCTCCTTTTCAAAAGCCGGAAGAATACGTTTCACACCATGGTCATGATAAAAGCTCCATGCAGAGCGGTTCATCACATTTCCCAAATAGGTAAGTTCCTGTGCTGGAAATGCATGCGTAGTTTCTGGCATTTTCGCAATCTCCCTACGATAATTTATCTTGCGAGATTCCATCAACTTCTCTACGGCTCTACGACGCAACTCCGACAATTCAGAAGAAGGTATAAACCAGTTATCGGATAAAGAAATGACTATTTCTCTCATCTCGAAAGGTGTATTTCCCAACTTACTCAACTGATTTTTCAGATTCTCAGCCTGAGGAGTACGCGCCAGTTCTTTTTCTCTCTGTAAGGTAACTACGATACGATTATTATCTTCATCGGCCATTTCCAAAGCAAATCCCCAATTCGACTCTGTCAGTTCCATACGAACGGCAATTTTACGCTCTGCCGACTTTTTCTGCATCACTCTTTCAAACTCCTGATCGAAGTTGCGATACAGTTTTGTCTTAGGTTTTAGTCTGGGCATTTCCTGAGGATACAGCTTATTATTCTCTACCCTATTTACACGGAAGCCTTGCAATTTTCCCTGCTCATCCAAGAAGCAGAGTCCGTCTCCATTGGAAAATGGCTTTACACCTGCCACAGTCAGATAATTTCCACGCACCTCTTTCACCACTCCCATTTCTTCTCCAAGCGATTTGGGAGTATCAAAAGAAAAGATACCCGGATTACGTCCATGTACAAAATAATCAGTAAAACCACGGCTGAAACTTTTATCCAGCTGAGGAGTAAATGCCAGTTTCACTCGTCCCGATGAAGCCCGTACATATTCCTTACGGCGCTTCAGAATAGCATCCAGCTTCTGTCTGTAATATGCGGTTACATTCTTTACGTACGAAACATCTTTCAGTCGTCCTTCAATCTTCAGAGAAGAAGCTCCTGCATCAAGTAAGGCTTCCAGATTTTCACTCTGATTCATATCTTTCAAAGACAACAAATGTTTGTTTTTTGCTATCACCTTACCTTCTGAGTCAACCAAATCGAAACCCAACCGGCAGAACTGTGCACATTCTCCACGATTGGCACTACGTCCGTAACATGCCTGGCTTACATAGCACTGACCGCTATAGCTGACACATAACGCTCCGTGTACAAACACTTCAAGAGGGGTATCAGGACAGGTCTGATGAATTTTTCTAATTTCTTCAAGAGTAAGTTCACGGGCAAGCACTACCTGGCGAAATCCGGCCTCAGCAAGAAAACGTACTTTTTCCGGAGTACGATTATCCATTTGTGTACTGGCATGCAAAGGAATAGGAGGAAGATTCAAACGAGTGATACCCATATCCTGAATAATCAGTGCATCTACCCCTGCCCGATAAAGATCCCATATCATCTCTTCTGTTTCCTTCAGTTCCTCATCGTGCAAAATGGTATTCACCGTCACATAAATACGCACATTAAACGTATGTGCATACTCCACCAGTGCAGCAATATCTTCCAGCGAATTGCCGGCAGCAGCACGGGCACCAAAGCGGGGAGCACCAATATATACTGCATCAGCACCATGATTAATGGCTTCGATACCACACTCCAGATTCTTAGCCGGAGCCAATAATTCAATAGGACGTTGCTTTACCATTATTTTATTTCATTTATATCGTATGGTGTTTCCTGATATACATAATAATTCAGCCAGTTAGAGAACAGCAGATTGGCCACACTACGCCAGCGCACCAACGGACCATTGTCTGGGTTATCTCCCACATAATAGTTCTTGGGAATATCAATAGGCAATCCTTTTGCCACATCACGGCGATACTCTGTATCCAATGTATAGGGAGAATATTCCGAATGACCGGTTACAAAAAATTCACGTCCTCCTCTTGCCATCACAATATGTACCCCCGAATCATCCGATTCTGAAATGATTTTCAGTTCCGGATGCTTCTCTATATCCTCACGGCGTATTTCTGTATGGCGGCTATGGGGAACAAAAAACAAATCGTCAAAGCCTCTGAAAATAGGTAACTGACGGAATCCTTCACAAATATGATGTTCGAAAACACCAAACATCTTTTTGTCCAACGGATACTTAGGTATTCCATAATGATAGTACAGCCCAGCCTGTGCAGCCCAACAGATATACAGAGTAGATGTAACATGAGTACGTGTCCAAGCAAAGATATCAGCTATTTCCTCCCAATAGTTTACCTCTTCAAAAGCAAGGTGTTCAACGGGAGCACCAGTAATAATCATACCATCGAACTTCTCATTCTTCATCAGTTCGAAATCCCTGTAAAAAGCTTTCATATGCTCAATAGGGGTATTCTTCGAAGTATGGCTCTTCAGCTTCATAAAGCTGACCTCAATCTGCAAAGGTGAGTTGGACAAGAGACGAATCAAATCAGTCTCTGTAGTAATCTTTATCGGCATCAGGTTTAAAATCACAATCTTCAACGGACGGATGTCCTGTGCCGTAGCCCGCGAATTATCAATTACAAAGATGTTTTCTTCTTTCAATAAATCAATAGCAGGCAGTCTATCGGGTAAATTTAATGGCATATCTTCTCTTTATTCTTTTCCATGACAAAATTAAACATTTCGGCCGGATTACAGAAATATAAAGAAGCTCAATAATCAATATTCCATTTCTTCAACAAACGAAAATCTTCGTCGTCCATCTTCATATCCTTTAGTGAGCGCGCCTCATTATGATCGTTCAGATACACACGTGGAGATTCCACAAAGTTTTGACTCGCTACAGAACAATTTTCCTTCCGGTATACAGTTTCAACTCCTGCTAAATCAAGCATAGTATGAAACAGAGAAGAACTGGAGGAAATATTTTTCAGACGGTTTGCTTCCAAAGCCTGTACCTTATCGGAATAAGCAGTCTGATATTCATCCGAAGTCCAGACAACAAAAGGTACATAAATCTGATAAGCTGAAGGAACAGGAGATGCATGAAGAAATAAACGACGATCGTCATCGTATAAATCTTCTCCGTGATCAGAAGTATAGACAAAAGCTGTTTGTGCCTGCTCCTGCTTCAAAAGTGACATCAAACGAAATAAAAAATAATCTGTATAACGAATGGTATTGTCGTAAGCGTTTTTTAAATTTTCACGATATTTGACTGATACATCCAACGGAGAATCCGGTTTGAAATATGCAAAATCACTCGGATAACGTTCTTTATAGCTAAAATGAGAACCGTATGTATGCAATACCACAAACAACTTTCTCTGTTTCTTTTTCAATTCTTTTTCTAATAACAACAGCAAGTCTTCATCCCCGGGATTGAGACAAGATTCTTTTTCTTTAATAAAATAGCTATTCTCCGCTTCTTTACCGAAAAAATCAATAAATGAATTATTATACCGCTGATTAGAAAAAAAGGCAGTATGGAAACCTGCTTCTTTAAATGCCGTCAATATTCCTTTCCGGAAATAAATAGAATCGAAGTTTTCTGCACAAATATCCGACAGCAACATCGGTACACTTTTATGAGTGGTATTCGATTCTGTAAGAACCTTCGGAAAAGCGACCAACCCGTCCGTTACAGACAACAAAGGATTTGTGTCACGGTCATATCCATATAATTTCCAATTTAATGCACGAGATGTTTCCCCCACAACCATCACATAAATTTCCCGTTCCTCTTCTGCATGGGAAGAATATGCATGAAAAGAGAAGTCTTTTGAGGTCTGATCATACGACTCGGTCTTAATCTCCCTCTGTACTGCCAAATATGCATTATAACACACATTTACCGGATAAAAATCGGACTTGAATTCATATTGTTCATCAGTCCAAACTGTCAAGAGTAAAGCCAGAACTCCTAAGAAAAGCCCCAATACCGATTTTTTACGCTGTCTGCGAAGGAAATCTTCAGAAACAGTTCTTTTATGTACCACGCTTATTATTCCCCAAACAATTATAGGGATATATAATAAAAACACCACCACCAATGCGGGGATTAAGTTGTCTAATAATTCAAATGCTTCTGCGGAATTAGTCGTTACCAGATTCAGAAACATGTCAACAGCAATGACCGACTTTCCAAACAAATAAAGTAAGACTATCTGAAAAGCTCCCAAAAAAACAAACAAAAACAAATATCCCACCATCTTAGCACTGCTTCTCGACAATGTCATCAGCGTATAATAGCATCCAAGCGGTAACAGAATATTGGTCAGCTTCGCACCAACAGACATCTGCTCGGTGATACACAACAATATATTGGGGACAATTAAAACAAATAAAAAACAGTAAAATAAATTCCTTTGATCTTCAAACCACTTCTTCATATTGCTAAAAAGCTTCATTTATATTAAAAATAAACCCGGTCTGGTGCCTGCCAAATCCTAGATCTAACCTTACATTCACTCTTTTCTTAAACTCCCAACGATAACCGACACCATAATTGGGTAATAAATGTTTCCATCTCAGAGCAGAAAATTCGGGAAAGACTGTACCACCTCCTACCCATACAGCTATACCATTCCGTTTCCATACATGCTGACGAAGTTCTATTTGTGCATCCATAGCACATTTATCCCGATATCTTCCTTCATAATACCCTCTCATGGAATAAGAACTTCCCAGTGTAGCCATCAATCCCCAAAAAGGATCTCCATAATTCAATTGGGCATGAAACTGTCCGGCCAATATACCTCCCTTCCATACCGGTCTGTAATAGTTTGCAGTAAGTTCCGTACTACTAAAGGCGTAATCATTACCTAAAAACGAAGGACTGAATCTCTGGTCGAGACGTACATACACTCCTTTATAAGCATTAGTCAGAAAATCTCTGCTATCATATACTATAGAAAACCCGGGAGTAATGCCAATTGTTTTCTGATCCATTCCATTTAACAATTCCGGCTTTTCAAAATCATACCCCCGAATGTAGTCAAAAGCAAAAGTTGGTCCTACATAGAGATTGGAACTGACGCGGAACATAAAATCCAGTTTAACCTGAGCTTGAAAGCGTTTATATTCACTTTCGTTATCGTCATTAGCTCCATTATCATACCCCGTTCCCCAATAAAGGCTCGGAAAAGAGAAAAAATAAAGATTATAATTAAAGCGATAGCGGTCTTTCGGGAACAAATGAGTACCTCTCACTCCCAGCAAATAGAAGCCTACAGTAGAAACATCTCCGTACAAGGAAACATTGGAAGGAGGAAGAAGAGAATCTGTACGGTCTGTCCGATACAATCCGGCCGCAACCAACCCGATACCCAGTTTGGTATCAGTAGAATAATGAGGTCCTCCAATGATGCTGAAATCAAATTTTTTATCACTTTTTTCCTTGTTGGCATCATTGAAATAAGCTAGAAATTTCTTTAAGAAACCTGTTTTTTCAGTTTGTAAAGAATCATGAGCAGAAATTTCTGTCGAATCAGAAATAATCCCCCTTTTATCAACTTCTTCTATCACATGAGTTTGAGAAAACAAGTTAATAAAAGTGAGGATTGTCAGGCATAATACAGTAAGTCGTAGCATAACAATCGTATATTTATGTAAATATACGATTTATTCTACATTTAATGTTATACTACGTGGCTTTTCCATCGGAAATGCCACAAAAACCGAGAATTTTACAGCCTATAACCTGTTTTTATAAATATCAGCCATCAGTTTCTGATATTGATTTTCTATCTGAATATAAGCTTGAAGATTGCGGTATACTCCGTCTACCTCTACATAATATTCAATAATAGACAGTTGCCCAGCCATAACAGCCTGTTTCAACATATCCAGCGTTTCGTGCATCAAAGGCACATCGTATGCTTTCATTGCTTCCTGCAATTGCAGTACTTCATTATAACGGCTCTGTACCGTTGCTTCTGCCTGCAAACGTGCATTATCCAACTGTAAGCGAGCTCCTACTTCCTGGGCACGGGCAATCTTCACTTTTTTCCGGTTGGAGAACAGAGGAATACTCCCTCCAATAAGAAATCCGTTACTCTTTTCATCCAAAGAGGTATTCCGACGATAGCCAACCGAAAGCTTAGGCAACCAGTTTTGCTTGTTTACACTTACCTCTTTGGCAGCAGCACGAGCAGCCGCATCCGAAGCCAATAAATCAGCATCAGTCAGCATAATTTCATCGTACAAAGCATTGTAATCGCTTATTTTTTCTATCTGCGGATAAGTATCAGCAGTAAACTCCAAAGGTAAGTTACCGTTCATTGCCAACAGCGACTGTAAAGCGGTACGGTGTGCGGCATTATTTTGAGTAACCTCAGTCTGCACATTCATCCGTTCCATTTTTATTTTATTGACCTCAAGTATTCCGGCATCCCCTTCCTGAAGACGCTTTTCGAACAAAGTAAGCAGTTCATCAGCATTTTTCTTACGGGCATCCAGCAGAGCTTTCTCCTGATTCAGACGTATCAAATCCAGACACAGATTTTTGGCATCCAAAAGTATGGTACGACGGACAGCCTGCTGCTGTCTGTCCAATACTTCCTGTTGCAATTTTCCCGACTGCCTGCGTGCCGCATACAGAGTAGGGAAATCAAATTCCTGTGAAACAACCAGCTCCGAACTGGCTACTCCATCTACTCCTTTTGCAAAAAACGGACTATAATCTATCGTTGGATCCGACAGACTGTTCTGTGTCTGAACTTCCATCTTTGCAGCTTCTGTCAGTTGCAACTGTGCCTGCAGTTCTTTATTGTTACGCTCAATACTCTGCAAGACATCTGCTATATTCTGGGCCTGCAAACTGCCGGCAAGAAACAGTCCCACAACCCCAATCATATATTGTTTTCTCATAACATTATTTTTTTACAGTTGACTTTTTCCGATTCATTAACTCATATACAATAGGAATAATAAAGGCATTCAGGAAAGTAGAGGTCAGCAGACCACCCAGAATAACCTTTGCCATCGGACTCTGTATTTCATTTCCCGGCAAATCTCCACGCAAAGCAAGCGGAATAAGTGCCAATGCCGATGACAATGCCGTCATCAGGATAGGATTCAGACGATCCAGCGAACCGTGTACAATACTTTCACGGATTCCCATATGCTGCTCCTCACGCAACAAATTGTAATGGCTGATCAGCAACATACCATTTCGGGTAGCAATACCAAAGAGAGAGATAAAACCGATAATAGCCGGAATACTCATTTCTCCCGTCGTACACAATAAAGCAAACACTCCTCCAATCAATGCCAACGGAAGATTCAACAGAATAACTCCACTTTGAGCCACATTCTTAAACTGCACATACAATAAAAGGAATATCACCACAATACTCATCAGTGAAGCCAGCATCAGAATACGACTTGCAGCCTGTTCGCTTTCAAACTGTCCACCATACTCGATATGATACCCTTCCGGCAAACTGATTTCCTTATCCACTCTTTCGCGGATATCGTTTACCACACTGCGTAAATCGCGTCCGCTTGTATTGGCAGAAATAACAATCTTACGCTTTACATTCTCTCTATTGATGGTATTGGGTCCCATAGACGATACCACATCTGCTACATACGACAAGGGAACTTTGTTTCCCTTTCCGGTATCAATCATCAGGTCTTTCACACGTTCTATTTCTCCTCTGTCTTCTTCTGCCGAACGGACTATCAGATTGAAGGCCTTTCCCTTTTCATACACTTGCGATACCACCTCACCTGCCATGCAGACAGTAACAAACTCATTAAACTGCGGCAACGACATACCGTATTTGGCCAAAGCTTCGCGACGGGGAACAATCTTCAACTCCGGACGTTCTATCTGCTGTTCCACGTTCAGGTCGGCAATACCTTCCACATCACTGATGGCAGCCTTTATCTGATTACCCAAAGCAAACATCCGGTTCAAGTCGTCTCCAAACAACTTGATGGCAATGCTGGCCTGTGTACCACTCAACATGGCATCGATACGGTGACTGATAGGCTGTCCTATTTCGATATTGGCTCCGGTAAGTACAGAGAGCTTATGACGAACTTCCTCCAGCAACTCTGCATGCGAGCGATCCTTTAATTCAAAAGGTGCTTCTATTTCGGATACGTTTACTCCCAGTGCATGCTCATCCAATTCAGCACGACCGGTCTTACGAGCTACTGTCTGAATTTCAGGAATTGTCATCAGCAATTCTTCTGCCTGGCGTCCAATCTTATCCGATTCCTCCAGTGATATACCTGGCATGGAGCTCACATTAATTGTGAACGAACCTTCGTTGAACGGAGGCAGGAAGCTACTTCCTAATGTAAAGAAACTGCCTAACGCAACTACAAATAAAGCCCCTGTAAATCCAAGCACCACTTTCTTATGTTCCAATGCCCAGCACAGACTTGCTTCATAATGCTTCTTCAACCAGACTGCAAGAAAAGCCTCCTTCGGCAACCCTTTTTCCAAGGTCTTACCTCCCAGCAAATAACTGCACAAAACAGGAGTCAAAGTCAGAGCCACTACAGTAGAAGCAAACAAGGATACAATAAAGGCAACTCCCAGCGGAACCAGCATACGTCCTTCCATTCCACTCAGGAAAAACAGAGGAACAAAGCTGACTATAATAATCAGAGTAGAATTCAAGATAGGCATACGTACTTCACGGGAAGCATTGAAGACAACCTCACGTATCGGACGGCGCTCTGCCACAGGCAGCATTCTGTTTTCACGCAAATGCTTCCATACGTTTTCTACATCCACGATGGCATCATCGACCAGCGAACCGATAGCAATAGCCATACCTCCCAAACTCATGGTATTGATACTAAGTCCCATGTAGTGAAGTACCAAAATCGCTACCACTAAAGACAAAGGCAGTGTTACCAAAGAAATAAGTGTAGTACGTGTATTGGCCAGGAACAGGAAAAGCACAATAATTACAAAGATGGCCCCCTCGTACAAAGAGCTCTGTACATTGCTGATTGAGTTTTCGATAAAACGAGACTGACGGAATATGTCGGTAGAGACTTTCACATCGGGCGGAAGATTCTTCTGCAGATCCTTCAAAGCTGCCTCCAGTTGTTCGGTCAGTTCAATGGTTCCAGTATTAGGCTGCTTGGTGACTGTAATCAGCACTGCCGGTTTACCCCTTTCGGAAGCGAGTCCCAGTTTAGGTTGCTGTGCACCAATCTGTACATCAGCAACATCTTCCAACATGACAGGATCTCCCTCCACGTACTTCACCATAGTACGCTTCATCTTCTGAATCTCATCGGTAGAAATTACTCCGCGTACAATGTATTCATTGCCGTATTCGTAAATTACACCCCCGTTTGTGTTCTGGTTCATCGAGCGGGTTACCTCCATGACTTCTCCCAAAGTCACTCCATAATGACGCATACGCTCCGGATGAATCAGAATCTGGTATTCCTTGATATCTCCTCCCAACACAGCTACCTGCGCCACACCTCCGGTAGACAGCAAACGGGGACGAATGGTCCAGTCTGCAATTGTACGCAAATCGAGCATTGAAGTGCTGTCTGCTGTAAGTCCTACAATCAGCAACTCACCCAGAATAGAAGACTGGGGACCTAAAGTGGGATTTCCTACATATTCGGGTAAACTCTCACCCACTGCAGCTATCTTTTCCGACACAATCTGACGGGCAAGATACACATCGGTATCCCAGTCGAATTCTACCCATACCACAGAGAATCCGGTAGTAGACGAAGAACGCACACGGCGTACCCCCGTTGCCCCGTTTACAGCTGTCTCGATAGGGAATGTAACCAACTGTTCCACCTCTTCGGCTGCCATACCTCCGGCTTCAGTCATGATAACTACGGTAGGAGCATTCAAATCAGGAAAGACATCCACTTCTGTATGAAAAGCCGTATAGGTTCCCCCTATCAGCAACAGCACAGAAGCAACCAACACCAAAAGTCGGTTATGCAATGAAAAATGTATAATCTTATTCAGCATAAATATTCTGTTTTTAGTTTTTTGAGCGTGTAAGTTTATGAGTTCTGTTCATGCTCCTACAAAGAGAAGCACGCGTAGCTCATCCACTCACCTACTCCAATCAATTGCTTTCCCCAATCATTAATGATTATGAGTATGTCCTGGAATTGCATTCGAAGCCGAAGCCAGTTTCACATGAATGGCACCTTTTGTCACAACTACATCTCCACTCTTCAAGCCGGAGAGTATTTCTACACGCTTGCCGTTGGTTGTACCCAGTTTCACTTCCTGTTTTCTGTAGCACTCCGCATCCATACGGACATAGACAAAATACAATCCTTGCTCCTCGGTCAGTGCACTCTGAGGAATACTGATGACATCAGGTATTTCATTGGAAAGAAGGTAAACTTCTACAAACGAACCGGGAAGGATATTTCCCTGATTGTTGAATTCAAACGTAACCGGAATATAGAAAGAAGCATCGCCCAGCGACTTGCCATAAGTAAGCAGACGACCATCCATTTTATCCAGCTCAAACACACGGTCGTTATAACAGGTCTTGAAGTTGGCAGAAGAAATGGAGCTCAACTGCGGGTAATAACGTTCGGACAAATCGGCACGCAGTCTCAGACGACGGGTTTGAGTAATACTCATAAGCGGCTGACCTACCGTTACATAATCTCCTTCTTTTACCAGACAAGTTTTTACATAACCTGCCAGCGGAGCCAATACAGCTACTCCTTTTCCTTTTTTATCGGGAGAAAGCGCTTCATAAGCAATACGGGCATTCTCATACTTTTCACGGACAGCCTCAAAATCTTTCTGCGACACAATCCGGTCTGCTACCAACTTTTGAGCACGTTCGTACTCTTTCTGCGCGGTTTCGTATGCTACCCGTGCACGGGTAACCGGATCTCCATCCTGCACATTACGTGCCGAGATACTCATCAGCTCTGCTCCTTTTGCTACCTGCACACCTTCGGCTATATTATGCGTAAAAGTTACGATACCCGATACTCCTGCTACCACAGTCGCCTCATCTCCTTGTGCAGCCAGAATCTGTCCGTGCGTCAGAATACTCCGGCGGAATGGTGCAGGCTGTACAGTTTCCACTTCTACACCGGCAGCCTCAGCTTTTTCGGGAGTTAATACAATTTCATCGGAATGATGTTCGTGTGCAGCCTCTACTTTTTCCCCCTCATGTTCATGCTTGTGATCATGATCGTGTGACGCATGGTGCATACAAGAAGCCGACAGGCATACCATCAGCACCCCTCCTAAAATATGTTTCTTTTTCATAGATTATAATACAATTAAATTCAATAGAAAACGATATACGCATCCGAGCCTGCAATCTCCAATAAGAACGCAAACACTCAGAATAAAAAATGATTTGAAATACAGAGAGACATAAGACTCTGTATCGAAATTAATGCTTAAACAAGTACAGCAGGAGGTGCACGAAGTCCCGTACTACGCACAAAAGCGCACGTATACAGGCTGTTTACATAAGAGAAGACTGTTTTCTCAGGTTTTCTGTTCGACCAGAGAGCCAGAAGTTCGGCACAGTCTAAAAATGAATAAAAAAGAAAATAAAAAGAATGATCGGGTGCAATATGCACAATATCTTTATTCGAAACCGAACATTGGAAATTCGCAATACAGTCGGCTCCGCATGTATGTCGGTCGGTATCATCGGAGTGATGCATGTGGTCGGCACAAGTTTCTGTACGGGCCGCATGTACCAGATCGGGAGCCAGACAATAATAACCTGCATGATGATGATGCGGAAAAACCTCGGCCACTTGCATCAGGATGCAAACGGTCAGCAAAATATAGGTCCACATTCTTTTCTTCATACTTCGGTTATCTTATTATTTTTTCACACGCAAAGATAAGACTTTCGTTTTTGCCCTCCAAATAAAAACCATGCAACGGGGTTGCAATGTGCTGAAATATCCAATCAAATACCATCTGTTTACGTGACTTGTATCGTGAGGCAACGTGACTTGTATCGTCAGCTCTCGATACTTGTATCGCAAGCCCACGATACAAGTCACGTTTTTTACCTTCAAGAAGGTTTCAGACAAAAGACAAGAATCCGGTTTTCCTCTTTTCCTTTCCTCGACAGGAAAAAGAGAAAAACCGGATTCTTATTATTTTATCAAAGTGAGTATTACTGTTTGTCTTCGTCCGACACGGCAGCTTTCAGCTTCCGGTCGTCCGGACCTGCAGGATGAGTTATTCCATCCAGATAAAGGTCGAACACCAAAGTAGTATAACCCGGTATATCACCTTGTCCGTACACACCATACCCCATTGTATAAGGAATATACAGTTCGGCTCTTGTACCCACAGGCATATAAATCAGTGCAGCAGCCCATCCTTGAATCAAACCGGAAAGTGCCATTGTAGTCGGCTCTGCTATTTCCGGATTAAATTCACCGGAATAGTTACTGTCGAAAACTTCTCCAGTTACATACTTACCCTTATAACTGATCTTTACAGAATCTGTATACAACGGATAAATACATTCCTGAGGATCCTCACGATAATCTTTTATCCATTTGATATACACCTGCTGCAATTTGTTAGGGGTAAAAGTAAGATCTTCTTCCGGTTGGACAGCATAGCTCTTAATACTCCACTTATCCTTTTCTATGGTTGTCACCTTACTGTTGTTCAAATCTCCAGGCAGTCTGTTAGCCTTTGCTTCGGCAGCGATAGAATCCAGATAATAGTCATTGAACAAAGCCCATTCACTATTAGAATCTGGAGTTTCGTCATCGTTGTTGCATGCCACAAAGCCAAAAGAAAGCATGAAACATAGTACAACAAATCCAAAAATCTTCTTATTCATGTTGCAGTATCAATTATTGCAATGTTTTCAGCAGACTGGTAATGCTTACCTTGTCGGCAATAATATTATTCAAATCGGCAATAGCCACACGTTCCTGCTGCATAGTATCGCGGTTACGCAATGTCACGCAGTTGTCTTCCAGTGTCTGGTGGTCGATGGTAATACAATACGGAGTACCGATTGCATCCTGACGACGGTAACGTTTTCCGATACTGTCTTTTTCATCGTACTGACAGTTGAAGTGGAACTTCAGGTCGTTGATGATTTCACGTGCTTTTTCAGGCAGACCGTCTTTCTTTACCAACGGCATTACGGCCAATTTCACCGGAGCCAATGCTGCAGGCAATTTCAAAACAACACGGCTTTCTCCGTTTTCCAAAGTTTCTTCTGTATAAGCAGCACTCATCACACTCAAGAACATACGGTCTACACCGATAGAAGTTTCGATTACATACGGAGTGTATGATTCGTTGATTTCCGGATCGAAGTACTTGATACTCTTACCAGAGAATTTTTCATGCTGGCTAAGGTCGAAGTTAGTACGGCTATGAATACCTTCTACTTCCTTGAATCCGAATGGCATCAGGAACTCAATATCGGTAGCGGCATTGGCGTAGTGAGCCAGTTTTTCATGGTCATGGAAACGATAATGATCATCACCGAAGCCCAGTGCCTTGTGCCATTTCAGACGAGTTTCTTTCCATGTCTTGAACCATTCAAGTTCAGTACCCGGTTTTACGAAGAATTGCATTTCCATCTGCTCGAATTCACGCATACGGAAAATGAACTGACGGGCAACGATTTCGTTACGGAATGCCTTACCAATCTGTGCAATACCGAACGGAATCTTCATACGTCCAGTCTTCTGTACGTTCAGATAGTTCACAAAAATACCCTGAGCTGTTTCCGGGCGCAAGTATACTTTCATTGCACCATCTGCAGTAGAACCCATTTCTGTAGTAAACATCAAGTTGAACTGACGTACTTCTGTCCAGTTCTTAGTACCAGAAATAGGGCAAACGATTTCTTCATCAATAATAATCTGACGCAATTCATTCAAGTCGTTTGCATTCATTGCAGCCGCAAAGCGTTCGTGCAACGCATCGCGTTTAGCCTGGTGTTCCAACACACGAGGGTTGGTTGTACGGAACTGCTGTTCATCGAATGCTTCACCAAAGCGTTTCGCTGCTTTCGCTACTTCCTTATTTATTTTTTCATCATACTTTGCAATCTGGTCTTCAATCAAGACATCGGCACGATAACGTTTTTTCGAATCACGGTTATCAATCAATGGGTCATTGAATGCATCTACGTGTCCGGATGCCTTCCAAATAGTAGGGTGCATAAAAATAGCCGAATCAATACCTACGATGTTTTCGTGCAGCAACACCATGCTTTGCCACCAATATTGTTTGATATTGTTTTTCAGTTCCACACCCATCTGTCCGTAATCGTATACGGCACCAAGTCCATCATAGATGTCGCTTGACGGGAATACAAAACCATATTCTTTACAATGTGAAACCAGCTTTTTAAAAACGTCTTCTTGTGCCATTTTCTTAGTTTTATTTAATTTCTTATAGTTATTTGTCTATGTAGTAGGGCACAAAGATAAATATTTATAAGTAAATAAAAGATGTTAGTCTCTTAATTTATCTTTTTTTCCTACTTTTGCAAGTAGAAAAACGATCTTATGAAACAAAAAAACATCGATAAATACACATTGATGACTACAGCTCCGGTTCCTCGTCTGATTGGTTCACTTGCTGTTCCCACCATCATCAGTATGTTAATCACTTCTTTTTATGTAATGGCCGACACCTATTTCGTCGGGAAAATCAATACCCAGTCTACCGCAGCTGTTGGTATTTCTTTTTCTGTCATGGCCATTATCCAGGCTTTCGGATTCTTTTTCGGACACGGTTCTGGCAACTATATCTCACGCAAACTGGGTGCACGCGAATATCAAAGTGCAGAAAAAATGGCTTCTACCGGTTTCTTCTGTGCCTTCATAGCCGGCACGCTTATTACTGTGTTTGGACTGATTTTCCTGAGTCCCATCTGTAAAGCCTTGGGGTCTACTTCCACCATCCTCCCCTACTCGGAAACTTATTTAGGTATTATCCTTTTAGGTGCTCCGTTTATGGCTTCTTCACTGGTATTGAACAACCAAATGCGTTTTCAGGGCAATGCAGTATATGCCATGATTGGAATCATCGTAGGTGCTGTACTCAACATCGGACTGGATCCGCTTTTGATTTTCGTCTTCGATATGGGAATTGCCGGAGCCGGCATTGCAACTTTGGCAAGCCAGATATGCAGCTTTATTATTCTACTCTATATGGATAGAAAAGGAGAAAACATCCGGATACGTTTCAGTAATTTTACTCCTAAACTTTCTTTATTGAAAGAAATTCTATATGGAGGAAGTCCTTCTCTCTGCCGTCAGGGTCTGGCCAGTACAGCTACAATTTTACTGAATGTAGCAGCAGGAAGATATGGTGATGCGGCAATTGCCGGTATGTCTATCGTAACTCGTATCTGCATGTTTATCAACTCTTTTGTCATCGGATTCGGACAGGGATTTCAACCGGTATGTGGTTTCAATTATGGAGCAGGATTTTACACTCGTGTACGACACGGATTTTGGTTCTGTATTAAGCTTGGAGTGATTTTTTTAAGTATCTGTTCCATTATCGGCTACATCTACGCTCCGGAAATTGTATCGTGGTTCAGAAAAGAGGATGCACAAGTGATTGAAATTGGCGCCCGTGCTCTACGCTGGCAACTCATCACCCTCCCCTTAGGCACATGGGTTATTCTTTGTAATATGTTGTTGCAAACCATCCGTAAACCGGTACGTGCCGTAATTCTGTCATCGGCCCGTCAGGGATTGTTTTTCATTCCATTTATACTGATACTTCCTTACCTTCTTGGCTTGCAAGGAGTTGAAATGTGTCAGGCTGCTGCCGATTTATGTTCATTCCTTCTAGCCATTCCACTCACCATAGGAGTATTGAAGGGAATGAGAGAGGATCATCCGCAAGCCATACAAGAGAATGTGGAAGGATAATCCCAACAAGCTAACAGAAAAAAAAGAGGGAAAAGATCTTTCAATTCCTGACGTAAAAACTCAATGGCACGCTGTTTATAGCGACCTACAGATTTTACACTAATATGCAACTCGTCTGCAATTTCTGCTTGAGATTTTCCCTTAAAGAAACTCTCAATGAAAACTTTTCTATAATCAGCAGGAAGTTTTTTCAATGTTTCGAGTAATAATTTATAAAGTTCGTCTAATGTACAAATGCTGTCGTTTTCTATCATATATGAAGATGACAGAGAAACAGACTTTTCCTCATACTCGCGTATATATTCTTGATGCTTCAAATAATTTAAACAGCTATTTTTTACACACATCTTTATATATGCCAAAATAGTATCCGACTTCAACTCATCTTCACTAAATCTGCTCCACACTTCAGCAAAAACATCCGAAACAATATCTTCTCTCATATCTGCATCATCTATAAACCTTTTTGCATATAAACAAAAAGGCGCATAATAATCTTCAAACAATCTTTTGAAGACCATTTCTTTAGCATCAAGATGAAATAAGTTCCCCATAACAATATCAAAACAATAAAAAACACTGCCAACAAAGATATAAAAATGTTTTTTTAAAAAAAATTCTCTTTTAGCTGTCCTTTTATTAATCCTCAATTGTTCTATTAGTAAAAGAGGATAAGAAATGGAACAAAACGAACAAAATAAAGAACTATTACATAAATTGAATACAATTATGCATGACATTCATGAACTGGAAGCAATCAATACAGATCATGCATATTACCGTACCAAACAGAAAATAGCACGCAACAATCGCAACAAATGGATACACAAGTTAAGTCGTATTGCTGCCATATTATCAATACCCTTACTTTCTTCTACTTTAATCTTAGGGTATATCCATTTCAAGAAGTCTGAAATACCTACCCGTTATGCAGAAATTACAGCAGCAAACGGATCTATTATAAAATATGAACTTCCAGACGGCTCTATTGTCTGGTTGAACTCTGGCAGTAAATTAAGTTATCCGATAACCTTTACAGACGACAATCGTCAAGTCACACTAAGTGGAGAAGCTTATTTTGATGTAACCGCAAATCCGGAAAAACCTTTTTATGTAAAAACCACAGAAGGTATTACAACTTATGTATATGGAACTCATTTTAATGTAAATGCTTATCAGGATAATCCTTATATAGAGACTATTCTTGAAGAAGGAAAGGTCAATATCCTTATGCCTCACAATAAATCTTCAGAAATCAAGTTATTGCCCGGAGAGGGTTTCTTCTATGATAAAGATTCGAAAAGCTATAAAAAAAGGAACGTAGATACATATGAATATACAGCATGGAAAGAAGGTAAACTCATTTTCCGTAATACCAAATTGGAAGATATCGTAAAACGTCTTTCAAGACATTTTAATGTAGATATCACTTTAAACAATCATTCGAAAAAAACTTACCGATACAGAGCTACATTCTCCAAAGAATCTTTGACTCAGATATTAGACTACCTTTCTCGGTCTGCGAAATTAAAATGGGAAGAGAATGTATCGGAACAACAACCGGATGGCAGTTTGTCCAGAAGTAAAATAATAATCGATTTATATTAACCCTAAAACTTGAAAGCCTATGAATGAACACATTACATAAAGATACCAAAAGAAGGAAGTTACGCCAATAACTTCCTTCCCATAAAACAGTTCGACATTTAACACCCACATGTCGAAACAAAGTTATGAAAAACAAGATTTATTCACCCAACAAACCTTGCTAATAGCAAAGATATGAAAAATAATTTATCTTTCAGGCCTCTAAATATAAAAGAAGCCTTAAATCTAAAACTACCTTTAAAAATGAGGATCAGTCTTATTTTATTAACCGGTGCAGCGATACAGTTATCTGCGGCAACCAGTCATGCTCAAAACACACGTATACCTATCAGTGTGTCCAATTCTACCGTTGAGCAAGTTTTAAATACTATTGAAAAAAATTCCGATTATGTTTTCCTTTACAACAATAACATAAACGGAATGAACCGTACTGTCAGCGTAAACAACAAAGGAAATATCCGTGAAATATTAGATGATATTTTTACCGGAAGTAATATAGAATATTCTATTGTTGACAACCAAATCATACTTTCAAATAAAAAACAAACCGCAAGTGTGGCTCAAACCTCCACCGTTAAAGGAACAGTAAAAGACAACAAAGGGGAAGCTTTAATCGGAGTCAACGTAAAAGTCAAAGGTACTACCAGCGGAACAATTACAGATTTCGATGGTAATTTCACTCTTCAAGCCAATAAGGGAGATATATTGGAATTTTCTTATGTAGGGTACCAGACAATTACCATGAAAGTGGGCAACCAGGCCTCGTATCAGATTACAATGAGCGAAGATACCGAAACTTTACAAGAAGTTGTGGTCACTGCATTAGGTATCAAGCGGGAAACGAAAGCATTGACTTATAATGTACAGGAGATGAAGTCGGAAGCATTGACTACTGTAAAAGATGCTAACTTAATAAACAGTCTGGCTGGTAAGATAGCCGGTGTCACTATCAACCAAAGTGCCTCCGGTATCGGCGGCTCATCCCGTGTAGTAATGCGTGGATTAAAATCTATTACAAATGATAATAATGCCTTATACGTAATAGACGGTATTCCTATGGCATCCATGCGTTCCAATCAGGATAAAAGTTTCTACGAAAATGCAGATGGAGGCGATAGTGACGGTATCTCCAGCATCAACCCTGACGATATAGAAAGCATGTCAGTCTTGACAGGAGCTGCAGCCGCTGCTCTATATGGTTCGCAAGGTGCCAATGGTGTAGTCTTAATTACCACGAAAAAAGGTACTGAAGGAAAACTTAGAATCAATTATTCTAATGACACCCAATTCATGACTCCATTTGTCATGCCCGAATTCCAAACCACATATGGTTCAAAAGAAGGAGAATTTGCAAGTTGGGGAGATAAGAAAAACAGTACATGGGAACCCAAGGATTTCTTCCAAACCGGATTTACAGAAACAAACTCTATTGGACTTTCTGCTGGAAATGACAGAAATCAAACTTATTTTTCTGCTGCATCGACCAATGCCAGAGGTATTATCCCTAATAATACTTACAACCGCTATAACTTTACATTAAGAAATACAACAGAATTAGTAAAGGATAAACTAACATTGGATATGAGCGCATCTTACATCATAACCAATGATAATAATATGATGTCTCAAGGACAATATCATAATCCACTCGTTCCTCTTTACTTAATGTCAAGAAATGACGATTTAAATAAGTACAAGGTTTACGAGCGTTACGACAGCGAAAAATACTACGACGTACAATATTGGCCTTACGGAAACCAGGGAATGGCTATGCAGAATCCATATTGGATTGTAAACCGTGAAAATATGGGAAATCATAAATCACGTTACATGTTCTCTGCCAACCTGAACTATAAAATGTTTGAATGGATGCATATCGTAGGCCGTATGCGTATCGACAATAGCAATGATACATACGAACGAAAAATATCTGCATCTTCAGACCAATTGTTTGCGTCAGAGTATGGTAACTACATGAACATGAAATCATCTTACAAAAACACATACGGTGATGTCATGGCACAAATCAACAAGCGCTGGGATAACTGGGGAATTAATGCAAACATAGGAGGAAGTTTCAACCATTTGATTTATGAAATGACCAACTATGAAGGACACTTATCGACTGTTCCTAATCTTTTCACCTTTAGCAATATCAGCAAAAGCGACTCTCACACAAAAGCTATACAAGATGGATATATAGATGATAACCAGGCTGTCTTTGCCACATTCCAATTAGGATACAAGAGTATGGCTTATTTGGATTTGACAGCCCGTAACGACTGGTTTTCTTCACTGGCCAATACTACACACGAAAAGAAAGGTTTCTTCTACCCTTCAGTAGGCTTATCGGCAGTTATCAGTGAGATGTTCGACTTGTCTAAAGCAAAAATCTCATTCTTAAAAGTCAGAGCATCTTACAGTGAGGTTGGTAATGCTCCGATGCGGCAAATCACTATGCCAACCTATTCATTAGAAGATGGTGTTGTGAATACTTCTCCACGCTTGCTGAATCCTGACTTGAAACCGGAACGTACCAAATCATTTGAAGTTGGTATGAATTTACGTATGTTCCAAAACCTGCTTAACTTCGATTTAACTTACTACAATAGTAATACTTACAACCAGTTCATCAACTACACCATGCCACCCAGCTCAGGATACAGTGACTATATGCTAAATGGTGGTAAAGTAAACAACTGGGGTATCGAAGCACGCCTGGGCATCAATACTGATTTAGGTCCGGTAAAATGGAATTCCAATCTGACTTTCACCATGAACAGAAACAAGGTTATTTATTTACTTCCTTCCGGAGCTACTAACCCCATTACAGGAGAACCTATTTCCATCACAGAAATAGAACCTTTCAACGCACAGGGCAGCTATAAAATGATTATAAAAGAGGGCGGTACTCTAAGTGATATTTACGTAACCGGATTAAAAACAGATTATATGGGTAATATAAAAGTAGATCCGCGTACAGGAACAATTGAAGCCGACCCCAACACATGGATTAAAGCAGGAAGTGCTGCTCCTCGTTTTAACTGGGGATGGAACAACAGCTTCAGTTGGAAAGGAATCAATCTAAGTTTCCTCATCGATGCACGTATCGGCGGTGTAGGTGTATCTGCTACACAAGCTAAGATGGACTACTACGGAACATCACAAACATCTGCAATAGCACGTGATAACGGAGGAGTACCTATAAACAACGGCAAAATGAACGCTGAAGATTTCTATAAAGTAGTAGGAAACGGTTCTACCGGAGCTTTAGCCAACTATGTTTATAGCATGACCAATATCCGTCTGCGGGAAGCTACATTAGGATATACATTCCCCAACAAATGGTTCGGTAACCAAATCCAGAACCTGACTGTATCTCTTATTGGAAAAAACCTGTTCATGTTTTATAATAAAGCTCCGTTCGACCCTGAATTATCAGCTTCAACCGGAACTTATTATCAAGGATTCGACTACTTTATGCAACCCAGTACACGTAGTTTAGGATTCAGCGTAAAATTCTCTTATTAATTAAGAACTTTAAATAACTATAATACATATGATAAAACTAAAACAATTAAGGAATATAGCGGGCATCATTGGAGTGGCTACTTTAATGGGAGCTTGTACTGATAATTATAAAGATTGGAATACCAATCCTGCAGATGTTCCAGAAGACATGTTGGTAGGATTAATGAAAATTGGAAGTTTCTTCCCTGCTATGCAAATTGATATTATTCCTGCAAGCGATGTGGATGCTAACCAATATCAGCGTGCTCAAAATCTTTGTGGAGACATGCACTCCGGCTATATGGCTCCTATTGGAGAGTGGGGATCAAGTTCGGCAGCACATTATAACTTAAAATTCGACAAATGGAATGATGTGGCCTTCAAAGTGGCTTTTACCACTGTGATGCCAGCCTGGAAGCAAATCAGAGACAAAGGAAAAGACGAATTTCCAGAAGCTTATGCCGTAGCACAAATATTGAAAGTGGAAGCCATGCATCGTATTACAGACATTTACGGACCACTTCCTTATCTTCATTTTGGAGAAGGAGGTCTGGAGACTCCTTATGATTCACAAGAAGATATTTACAAGTCTTTCTTTACCGATCTGGACGAGGCAATTGCAGAACTTCAAAATTATGTATCTCTTCATCCCAGTAGCAAACCTCTGAAAAAGTATGATTTGGTATATGGAGGAGATTTCAGCAAATGGCTTAAGTTTGCCAACTCTTTGAAACTCAGATTGGCTATGCGTACTTGTTATGTAGATGGCTTCGAAGTAAATGGAAAAACATCTCAACAATTGGCCGAAGAAGCTGTAAATGCCGGAGTAATTGAAGACAATGGAGACAACGCATTGGTAAAATCGGGTAACGGCATATCTGTATTCCATCCATTATATATTTGCTGGAGCAGTTATGCAGACATCCGTATGGGAGCTGATATAGAATCAATTATGACAGGATATCAAGACAGCCGTTTAAGCAAATATTTCCAACCTTCTGAATTTGATGTAAACGACAGTAAATATCACGGAGCACGAATCGGAGCCAATATTCCCAGCGGTAAAGGAAATTACAAAGGTCTATCATGTCCTGCCATCTATGCAGAAACTCCTATCCAATGGATGTGTGCAGCCGAAATCTACCTACTTCGTGCAGAAGGAGCTATAAGAGGATGGAATATGAAAGGAAACGCTAAAGATTTATACGAACAAGGTATTACAAAATCTTTTGAACAATGGGGAGCTCCATTAAATGAATATCTATCAGATAGTGAATCCAAGCCTGCTAAATTTACAGCAGTACCAAGCACTATGGGTACACAAAATGCCGTTTCTACTATTACCATAGCATGGGATGAGAATAGCGGCTTTGAAGAACAATTAGAACGTATCATTACACAAAAATGGATTGCCATGTACCCTGAAGGTCAGGAAGCATGGACCGAATGGCGCAGAACAGGATATCCTAAACTATTCGGACTGTATGGCAATAACGCCAGCAGCAACCAAGTAGACAAATCCGGCCCTCGACGCCTCCCATATCCTTCAACAGAATATGATACAAACACTGCAGAAGTAAACAAAGCCGTATCTACATGGCTGGGAGGTACAGACTATGGAAAAGTAAAACTATGGTGGGATAAAAAATAACAGTTTAATAAGTAAAAAAGAATATCACTATGAATATAAATAAAATAGCAAAAAAAATATTTTTATCAGTATTACCTATTGCTACATTATCGTCTTGTGATACTGATATAGAAAATATCATAGTCCAGCACCCGATTGAAAAAGATGCAACATATTATGAAAACTTAAGAGCATACAAAAAGAGCGATCATCAATTAGCATTCGGTTGGTTTGGAGGTTGGACAGCATCCGGAAACTCTCCTATCAAATATTTAAGATATTTACCAGACAGCATGGATATAGTATCGATTTGGAGTTCTCCTTATAATCTAACCCCCGAACAAATTGAAGATCTAAGATATGTTCAAGAAGTAAACGGAACCCGAGTTACTTTTACTATCTTTTCTCATAATATGGCAAACTTTCCTGGAAATTTCGAAAACATAGCTGAAAATATTCCTGCTGCAGCCAAGGCTGTTGCTGATACCATTTTAAAATATGGATATGATGGAATTGATTTTGACCATGAATGTTCTTACGGAGATTTACTATACAATAAAAGTAATATGACAACCCTTTTAAGGGAAATGAGAAAAAACTTAGGGCCAGATAAACTCATTCTTGTAGATGGAAATGTAGGATATATTACAGAAGAAGGATGGGAATATGCCAATTATGCAGTTTCACAAGCATATGCTACAGGAAGTCCATCCAGACTACAAAGCAGATACAATAGTGTAAAAAACTATATCGGTCCTGAACGATTTATTGTCACTGAAAACTTTGAAAGTTATTGGCAAAATGGAGGAGTCAATTATAATGATCCTGAATTGGGCACCATTCCTTCCTTATTAGGTATGGCACACTGGCAACCAAGCGAAGTAACAGAGCCCGGACAGCACAAAGGGGGATGTGGTACTTATCATATGGAATATGAATATTACCACTCCGATGATGAATATAAATACATTCGTCAAGCTATTCAAATAATGAATCCTGCAGGAAAATAATTAAAATTAAACTGAATTGATATGCAAACAAAACTTATACTACTGATGACTTTATTCATTACCTTATTTTCCGCATGTAAAAATGCTGAAGATCTGGAAGATGTATTATATTTTACAGGGACAGAAACCTCTCCTGTTTCTCAATACACTATAGATGGTCCAACAGACATTGGTATTACTGTATCATCAAGTTGTCTAGCCTCTAGCGAACAAAAAATAAATATTTCTGTTGCCACAGAAAAACTAGAAGAATATAATCATACCAATGGAAAAACTTATAAGGGATTACCTGAAGGATCGTATAAGCTATCCAGTGAAAGTATTCTCTTAAAAGCCGGAGAAAATGTATCCGAACAATTAATTCTATCATTACTCAATACAAGTAAATTTGAAGAAGGAGCTGTATACTGCCTGCCTCTCACTATCTCAAATGTAGAAGGAGGAATGCCCGTACTTGAAAGTTCCCGAACCATTTATATCGTATTAAACCAAACTATCATTACTCAAGCAGCCGCAAGTAAGAACATGCCTATTCCTTTTGAAGATGATCCTTCTTTGGCCAGTGTTCCACAAGTTACAATGGAAGCAAGAGTCATGGTAACAAAATTCGCTTCATCTAATCCTTATATCAGTACTGTAATGGGAGTAGAAGAAGAGTTCCTATTACGATTTGGAGATGTTACCATAGAACCTAATCAATTACAACTTGCAGGAGGTGGATATCCAGTAACAGCAAAGACTGAATTTGAAACAAATAAATGGTATCATTTAGCCGTTGTTTTTGACGGTTCAACAATTAAATTATATGTCAACGGAGAACTGGATGGACAAACTGATGCACCAAGAGGCCCAATTGTACTCTGTGGAAAGACAGACAAACGCCGCTTCTGCATCGGAGGATCTTTAAACAGCCGACTTCTTAATGGATATATCAGCGAAGTACGTGTATGGAAAAAAGCTTTAAGTCAATCACAAATTCAAAATAACATGTGTTATGTTTCTCCTGATAATTATAAAGATATGATAGCTTATTGGAGATTTAATGATGGAGCAGATGCTGAGGTTATCAAAGACTGGACGGGTAATGGATGGGATATTAATACGACAATTTCCAACTGGGTAGAAGGTGTAAAATGTCCAGAATAATGTACTGAGCTTTGTTTTCATAGATTTATAATTAAAACGACTCCGGACAAAAGTTTGCAATAACTTTTTCCGGAGTTTTTATTTTAACGACCATAATAAAACAATGAGAATAGAACTGCAATGGCACAACTTGCTGTAATGCATCATAACCTGTAATCAACGATGCTGGCTGTATATTCAACAACGCCGGCTTTGTAATCAACGTCGTTGAATATACAATCAGTGTCACCGATTATAAAAGAAGACACACAAAATCGATACATAATTCACATTATAAGACCACTATCTACAACTTAGTACATCACAACTTTCTTCAAAAAAATTCGTCCTACTCTTTGTTTTTCTGTATCTTTGCTTGAACTTATATTTTTTGAGCAGATATTTTATGAGCGAAGACATATTGGATAGAGAAGAAACAAACACACCTGAAAAAGAAGAACATTCAGATTACAAGCCGGTAGACCAGACAGACGAAAACGTAAAACATCAGTTGAGCGGAATGTACCAGAACTGGTTTCTCGACTATGCATCGTATGTGATTCTGGAACGTGCAGTACCGCATATAAACGATGGTCTGAAACCTGTACAACGCCGTATCCTACACTCTATGAAGAGACTGGACGACGGACGCTATAATAAAGTGGCTAATATCGTAGGTCACACCATGCAGTTTCATCCTCACGGTGATGCTTCCATCGGAGATGCGTTGGTACAGTTAGGACAGAAAGAGTTACTGATAGACTGTCAGGGAAACTGGGGAAATATTCTCACGGGAGACAGCGCAGCAGCTCCCCGTTACATTGAGGCACGTTTATCGAAATTTGCATTGGATGTGGTCTTCAACCCCAAAACTACGGAATGGCAGGCCTCGTACGACGGTCGAAACAGAGAACCGGTTACTCTCCCTGTCAAGTTTCCGCTCCTGCTCGCTCAAGGAGTGGAAGGTATTGCCGTAGGTTTATCTTCCAAAATTCTGCCTCATAACTTCAACGAACTGTGCGAAGCAGCCATTGCTTATTTGCACGGAGAGTCTTTCCAACTTTATCCGGACTTCCAGACAGGAGGTTCCATCGATGTATCACGCTACAATGACGGAGAACGAGGAGGTGCGGTACGTGTACGTGCCAAGATTTCAAAGATAGACAACAAGACATTGTGCATCAGCGAAATTCCATACGGAAAGACAACTTCTTCACTGATCGACTCCATATTGAAAGCCATTGAAAAGGGTAAAATCAAGGTACGTAAAGTAGATGACAATACAGCCGGAAAGGTAGAAATTCTGGTTCATCTGGCTCCCGGCGTGTCTTCGGACAAGACGCTGGATGCCTTGTATGCCTTTACCGACTGTGAAGTGAGTATCTCTCCCAACTGTTGTGTGATAGACAATAAAAAACCTCACTTTCTTTCGGTGAGCGATATCTTAAAGAAATCAGTCGACAATACCCTCGACCTGTTACGCCAGGAACTGAACATCCAGAAAGGAGAAACTCTGGAAGCCTTGCATTTCGCTTCACTGGAAAAGATCTTCATCGAAGAACGTATCTATAAGGATAAACGCTTCGAACAGGCTGAAAACATGGATGCGGCTTGCGAACACATTGACGAACGACTGACTCCTTTCTATCCTCAGTTTGTACGTGAAGTAACCAAAGAAGACATCTTGAAGCTGATGGAAATCAAGATGGCACGTATTCTGAAGTTCAACAAAGATAAAGCTGACGAACAAATTGCACGACTGAAGGCTGAGATAGAAGAAATTGATAATCACCTGGCTCATATCACAGAATATACCATCGACTGGTACAGACGGATTCAGGAAAAATATGGAAAGAATTATCCGCGTCGGACCGAAATACGCAACTTCGACACCATTGTGGCAACCAAGGTAGCAGAAGCCAATGAAAAACTGTACATCAACCGCGACGAAGGTTTCATCGGTACAGGACTGAAAAAAGACGAATTCGTATGCAACTGCTCGGACATAGACGACGTCATTATCTTCTATAAAGATGGAAAATATAAAATTGTACGTATAGCCGACAAACTGTTTGTGGGCAAAAACATCTTGTACGTTAATGTGTTCAAGAAAAACGACAAACGTACAATATACAATGTAATCTATCGGGATGGAAAAGATGGTTTCTACTACATCAAGCGATTTAACATAACTTCTGTAGTACGCGACCGCGAATATAATCTGACACAAGGAACACTTGGTTCGAAAATTGTCTACTTTACAGCCAACCCTAACGGAGAAGCCGAAGTCATTAAAGTGATGCTTCGTCCTAATCCCCGTATCAAGAAACTGGTATTCGAAAAAGATTTCAGCCAGGTCAGTATCAAGGGAAGACAGACAATAGGAACCAAACTGACCCGCTTTGAAGTACACAAAATTACATTAAAACATCGGGGAGGATCTACCTTGGGAGGACGTAAGGTATGGTTCGACCATGATGTATTGCGACTGAACTACGACGGACGCGGACAGTTCCTTGGTGAATTCCAAAGTGACGAACGTATTCTGGTCGTGCTGAAGAACGGCGAATTCTATACTACCGATTTTGATTTGAACAACCATTATGATGCCAACATACAAATTATAGAAAAATTCAATCCGGATAAAGTATGGACCGCGGTAATTTACGATGCCGACCAGCAAAACTATCCGTACTTGAAGCGTTTCTGTTTTGAACCGGTCATCAAACGACAAAATTATATCGGAGAAAACAAACGCAGCCAACTGGTATTTCTGTCGGGAGAGGTCTATCCTCGTGTAAAGGTTGTATTTGGAGGAGAAGACAACGGCAAACAGCCGGTAGAATTTGAAGCAGCCGATTTCACCATTGTGAGAAGCTTCAAAGCCAAAGGTAAGAGAATAACCAACTTCAACACGGAAAGTATTGAAGAACTGGAACCTACTCGTATGCCAGAACCTGAAGAAACAACGGAAGAAGAGAATAATGCTGCGCCGGATAACAGCGAGAGTGAATATCCTGCCGAAGAAAACGGACAAATGAATTTATTTTAACAGCTATCCGCATGAAACAAACCTTACTTGCTTTTATACTGGGATTGCTTTTCTTCCTTCCGGTCCATGCACAGGAAGACAGTCTACAAGCAACCCGCTACGTCATGCACTCTACACTTTTTGGAGCTGGATATAACAATGTATTGGACACTTATCTCACTCCACTGGAATATACAGGCCCGGAAATTCGTATTATGCACGAACGGATGAGAATGACCCGCTTAATGAAGGGAAACGTATCTACACAAAGTATCTTTCAAGTCCAAGCCTCATATACGGAAAATATTTCCCAGACAGCCAAAATGTATTACGGACTTATTAACTGGAGTTATGCCCTGCATTACCAGTTCCGTATCAGCGATCAGTTCAAGATTCTGGCAGGTCCCATGATCGACTTGAACGGAGGAGTCATCTACAACGAACGCAACTCCAATAATCCGGCCCAGGCCAAAGCATATGGAAGTATTGCTGCATCCGGAATGGCCATATACAAATTCCATATCAGACAATACCCTTTTGTATTACGCTATCAGGCTAATCTTCCTTTGATGGGTGTCATGTTTTCACCGGAATATGGAGAATCGTACTACGAAATATTTTCACTGAATAATGGAGGGAAGAATGTATTGTTTACTTCCCTGCATAATGCCCCCTCGCTCCGACAGCTCATCACGCTCGATTTTCCGATACGGAAAACCATTATGAGGGTCGGTTACCTGTGCGACATTCAGCAATCTAAGGTAAACAATCTGAAGACTCACTCCTACTCACACGACTTCATGATTGGTTTCGTACGCAACCTTTACTTACTGAAAGGAAAAAATAAAATAAGCATGCCCGAAAAAGTAACTCCTTTTTAACTTATGAAACATATATTGCTCCTATTTATATTCGTATCCGGAATGTTTTTCCCTTCATGCATTCGTGAAGATGTATCCGGTAATACTCCGGAATCTAATTTTGAATCGCTTTGGAAAATCATTGACGAACAGTATTGTTTTCTTGACTATAAAAATCAGGAATACGGATTAGACTGGAATGAAGTGCATAGCCGCTATGCACAAAGAATCACTCCTTCGATGACTTCTGCCGAGTTGTTTGAAGTGCTCTCGGATATGGTGAACGAATTACGCGACGGCCATGTGAATCTGAGTTCCGCACTGGCTACTTCGCAATACAGAGCCTGGTTCGACAGCTATCCCCGAAACTTCAGCGACAGTATACAAAGCATCTATCTGAAAAAAGATTACGTAAACTCTTCCGGACTGACTTATCAGATACTGGAAAACAACATAGGCTATATTTATTGCTCAAGTTTTTCAAACGGAATAGGAGACGGTAATCTGGACCAGACTCTATACGAACTCCGCTTATGCGATGGACTGATTGTTGATGTACGAAACAACGGAGGGGGTAATCTGACTACTGCCCAAAAGTTGGCTGCCCGCTTCACCAACGAAAAAACATTAGTAGGCTACATGTGTCATAAAACCGGTCCTGGCCACAATGATTTTTCAACTCCTAAAGAAGTGTATATAGAGCCCTCCGACGGCATACGCTGGCAGAAAAAAGTGGCAGTACTGACAAACCGCAGATCGTATAGTGCCACGAATGACTTTGTGAACTCCATGAAGCAATTTCCTAATGTCACTATAATCGGAGACAAAACCGGAGGAGGCTCCGGACTTCCCTTCAGTTCCGAAATCCCCAACGGATGGTCTATCCGCTTCTCTGCAAGCCCGATGTTCGATCCTCAAATGAATCAGCTGGAATTTGGTATCGACCCTGATGTAAAAGTAGACATGACTACGGAAGATATACAACGCGGGAAAGATACAATTATAGAAACTGCATGTAATTTATTAAAGAAATAACCTCAATATTTGGTAAAAATAAAAATATCATCTATATTTGCACTCGCAAAAGAGAATTTCTAGCGCATGTGGCGTAATTGGTAGCCGCGCCAGACTTAGGATCTGGTGTCGTGAGACGTGTAGGTTCGAGTCCTATCATGCGCACGAATTTCAGATAAAAAGAAAAATCCTAATAAACAATTGTTTATTAGGATTTTTTCTTTTTCACCCCATATATAGTTTATAAAAAACGCTTCCAGCTTTACTGGCCGGAAGCGCGCAACAAATCTTTTCGTAATACATCCACTCCGGGAAATCCTACGTAACAATCCTGTAATTTCCCATCGTAACTGATAATGATATAACCGGGAATACCTTTTATACCATATGTCCGACATAAATAGTCCCACTGACTTTGTGTCAATCTATAATGTACACCTTTTATCTCTGTAATCGCTGTTTTCCAAATATCTTCCGGAGAAGAGGGACCTGTAACATACACATATACTACATCCTTAGAAATCATATCCTTACGCAACGAACGCATCGCCCACATGCTTCTCCTACAGGGTCCACACCATGTAGCCCAAAAATCAATAAGAACAGCTTTCCCTCTATAAGAAGATATAATAGACGGTAAAATATCTGCCCCAGAGACCAAAGAATCAAGTTCCGCTATCACATATCCATCTTCTGCTTTATTCTGACGGGTGATAGATTCTATGATTTCTGCTTTCTTATTAATATAGGTACACAACTCTGTCTGATGAAACCCTTTCATCACCTTTTTATCAGATGATTCTAATTTATGGTTTTTAATCAGATTATTGCATACTGATTTAGCCAAAACCACTTCCTTCCACATTTCAGACTGGGGTTGTCTATTATTATACAAAAGAGAAGCATAATCAGCATAGTCATATCCATACCATGCATAAGGAGACACAACTTCCTCTTTCACCTCCCCCTGCTTTGTTCCACGAATATAACTATCGAGCAGAAGATTCGTCTCCACATACTCCTTATATCCTTTTCCGGCCTCCTTATGATGATGAAGAGAAGTCAACAATTTATTCATATGTTTGTCAGAATCGGCCACAAGCGGATATCCCCATCTAGCCAATTCGGTATTCAAATTTTTCTCTCCGCCATCAAACCAGGCTTTCTGCTTGTCACGATAAAGATGCGACAGAACCCGGGATGCAGACATGCTCAAACGAGGCAGATGGATATACACAGTCATCTCCTCACCCGGTACAAGAAACAAATCCAACTGAGCACGATTGATTTGCAACTTGGCACCACCTGCCATCAAAAGTTCTGCTTCAATATGGAAAGAGCCATCCTGACGTACTTTCACATTCCTTCCCCAATCATTTGGAAAAAGCCAGTCGGCATGACGGAAGACTACCTCCATTTCCATCTCTTCCGAATAGCCCAAAATATATCCATTGATAATCGTTCTTCCAGGCTGCAAACGAGGTTCCGGCAAAGAGGAAGTAGGAGTTAAATATTGTGTTTCCAGAAAACTGGGTACATATACATAAGGTTCCGCTTCGTTCAACTGTATTCCCCATATTTTCCAGCCTTCTTGTTCCGACACAAAATCTACAATCTGTACATCCCTTGGAATCGGCTCAAAAGACAAAGTCACTTCCATTCTCCCCGATTCAGGAATCCGCTCCGGCTCAGTCTGTCCGTCAATAGACAAACAATCAGACTCCCGAAGCATAAATTTTTGTGTTCCAGACGTCAAATAAGTATCCGATGAAATCACCGCCACCTCTCCTGGGGTTCCATAAAATACGGCATCTGCCTGAGTCTGCTCCTCAGTCAATACCAGACGCTTGAATTCTATGCGCGAGGTATTTGACGTTACAAAACAAGGATTATTTATATCGCGTTTATGATAAATTCCAGCCTGTGTATGCAAACAAATCAGGCACAAGACACAATATACCCAAGCCCATTTCATAACTTTAAACACAATTATTCTTCGTCGTACGTTTGGTAAAGAAAGTCATTGTAAGGGTACTTCTGTACATGGAGTTCACGGACTTTCTTATAAAGAATATTTCTCAATTCTTCAATATTTGTTTTATTACGAGCTGAAATAAAGATACAGTTATCATTCATTCTCGCCATCCAGGTATTCATCAGCTCTTCCAAAGTGATGTTTTCCTTCGTTTTCGGAGTCAAATCATCTTCTGCTTTTTCCACATACGTGTATGCATCAATTTTATTGAAGACAATCATAGTCGGCTTACCTCCTGCCCCAAGATCAGCAATTGTCTTGTCCACCACCTGAATCTGCTCTTCGAAATCCGGATGAGAAATATCAACTACATGCAAAAGCAAATCAGCCTCACGCACTTCATCCAATGTCGACTTGAATGATTCTACCAAATCTGTTGGAAGTTTACGGATAAATCCTACTGTATCGGAGAGCAAGAAAGGCAAGTTTTCAATAATCACTTTTCTGACTGTAGTATCGAGCGTAGCAAAAAGCTTGTTTTCTGCAAAGACCTCACTTTTTGCCATCAGATTCATCAGTGTAGATTTTCCCACATTCGTATAGCCCACCAAAGCCACACGAATCATGCGTCCGCGATTCTTTCTTTGCGTAGACTTCTGCGTATCAATCTCTGCCAAGCGTTGTTTGAGAAGAGACATACGGTTCAAGATAATACGACGGTCCATTTCCAGCTGAGTTTCACCCGGACCACGCAAACCTACCGAACCTTTACCTCCACCTGCACCGGAACCACCTCCCTGACGTTCCAAGTGAGTCCACAAACGCTGCAAACGAGGCAACATATATTTATATTGTGCCAGTTCTACCTGTGTCTTGGCATTGGCAGTCTGCGCACGCATGGCAAATATATCCAGAATCAATGAAGTACGGTCCAGTATCTTTACTTTCAATTCATTTTCGATGTTTCTAATCTGCTTGGCAGACAACTCATCATCGAAAATCACCATACCAATTTCATTTTCTTCCTCTTCCTGAGCAAGCAGATATTCTTTTATTTCCTGCAATTTACCTTTTCCGACATAAGTTACAGAACTGGGGGTATCCAACTTTTGAGTAAAACGCTTCACAACCTCCGCTCCGGCTGTTTCTGCAAGAAAAGCCAGTTCGTCAAGGTATTCATTGGTTTTACGTTCATTTTGGGTTTGAGTAATCAAACCAACCAACACAGCCTTCTCGGTCTGTGCTTCTGATATCACAAATTCTTTCATTCAGTTTCTTGTATTTCTTTGTCTTGCAAAGATATAATTTTTTCTTTATACAATCATCAAACGTTACTTGTATCGACGACTTACTGTATAAGTAACATTTCCTCCTGTATGAGGTATAAAAAAAGGAGTTAAAGTAGTCAGAGTATTTTTCAACTCCAACTGCTTTAACTCCTCCTATATTATTAATCCCCTATTCTATTAGAATCCAGGATTCTGCTTCAATGCTCCGTGAGAAGTATTGATATTAGCTTGTGGGATTGGGAACACAGCATTATAAGCACCTGGTTTAACCTCTTTTGCAACCGGGTTATTAATTGATTTTCCATTACGCCACATATCCCATGCCATGTGTCCTTCACCATTCAACTCCAGACGACGTTCTGTCAGAATATCATCAATGGTTACACTAACAGTAGAACCTGCTACATAGTCTGCAATACGTTCCTTGCGCAAATCATCGATATATTTGGCAGCAGCTGTTTTATCATTAGTTTTCCATGCAGCTTCTGCAGCAATCAAATACATTTCAGACAAACGGAATACTTTTGCATTATTTACGTAAATCTGACCATCACGACCCGGATATTTCTGAGTATAGAAAGCTTTGTTTTTAGTTCCATCACTTTCTTCTTTAATCATACCTGTGCTTACACGAATATCCTTTGCATAATCCGGATTTTTCACAAAATCATCCACAAAAGAGTCACTCATTGCAGCTTCAGCATAACCAGTTGGGTCTGTATAATACCCCAACGAATTACGCTGTGGGTTATACTGCGAAGTAGTCTGGAATTCGAAAATACTTTCTTCTGTAAATTCCTTAGCCCATACAGAAGTATAATCTGCATATTTGTACAATGAGTACGGACCTTCCTCGATGATTTTCTTTGCATCGGCCAATGCCAACTTATTGTGTTCTGTTGTACCGTTTACATTGACATCATCCAAATACAGGTTCACACGAGCACGAAGTGCCAAAGCAGCCCAATAGTTCATGTGGCCAGTTGTAGAATTCTTATCGTGAGTACTTGCAATAGGCTCCATCAGATCAATAGCTTTATCCAAGTCAGCCAAGATAGTTTCGTAAGTATCCTTCAAAGAAGCACGTTCGGGCACAAAAGTATAATCAAGTGTCTTTGTAGCCAATACGATACCCATATCGTCCATGCTCTTTGCTACAGTAGGAAGCTGTGCATATACACGAGCCAGGTCGAAGTGAAACAAAGCACGTAAAGCATAAAGTTCACCCATATATGCATTTACTTCATCACCCGTCAAGCCTGCAGCCTTAGTCTGTTCCATTACTTTATTTGCACGAGCTATTGACTTATAGAACAAATAATAAATTGCTTCAGGTAAATTTCCAGTTGCTGTTGCCATATATTTTGAAATCTCAGTAGCTTGATTATTATTACCTACACACTTATAATCACTACCTTTCATATCAGCAAACAAACCAAAATCACCTGTATAGTTACCAAACTGACTCACATTACCAGTCTGAGTTTCATACACACCGTTAACGGCATATTTCAAGTCGTCCACAGTCTGAATAGCAGAGCCTGAATCCCAAGAATCAGAAGGCTCCTTATCCAGTATATCGCAAGAAGCCAATGCCACTGCAAACGCAAATGCTGCTATATATTTTAATTTCATAATTTCTGAACAAGTTTAAGATTAGAATTCTAAGTTTACACCAAACACACAGCTCTTCAACTGCGGAGTATCTACCTGACGGTAACCGTTGATTGCTACATCCGGATCCACACCGTCTGTCTTTGCCCAGATCAGGAACGGATTGTTGGCACGGAAGTATACTCTCAGACGATTGATGTATTTCTTCACCGGAATGTTGTATCCTACAGTAAATTCACGCAAACGGATATTGTCTGTTGATTTAACCTGACGGCTTGAGAACTGGTCTGTACGCCCCTGAGTAGACAGAGCTGCATAAACAGGTTTCGGATTAGCAGCGTTATCACCCGGTTTAGTCCAATAATCAGCAGCATCAGCTTCAGGAACAGTGCTTCCTAAACGAAGACCATCATTGTGAGTAAAATAGCCCGGATAATCGAACATATCACCACCGAACTGATAAGAAATCAGGAACGACAAGTCAAAATCTTTATAAGTAAAGGTGTTAGTCAAACCACCCATTACATCAGGCAATGCCTTTCCTACGATACCCCATCCAGCTTCTGCATATTTATTGGTAGTACCTTTCGAGTGGTCTGCTGGATCAACATACCACAGTCCTTCTCCGTTATCAGGATTCACCCCTGCCCATTCCGGTAAATAGAATGAATACATTGATTCACCTTCGCGGTGGATGTACATCTGACCGTCACCATACTGGATATCCTTACCTTCCGGCAGTTCCTTAATAATAGCCTGCTGATAGGTCAAGTTAAAGTTAGTTGTCCATGAGAAATCCTTTGTAGTAATGTTCTGTGAATTCACTTCAATTTCTACACCGTCATTCTTCAGCTGACCCAAATTAGCCCAACGACTAGAAAAACCTGTTTCAAAAGCAGTCGGAACCTGGAACAGCAAGTCTGTTGTATTCTTCAGATAATATTCAGCAGACAAAGTTACCTTACCGAACATGTTCCATTCAAAACCAACGTTCAAGTTCTTTGATTTTTCCCAAGTCAGTTCGCTGTTTGCCAACTGTGCCCAATAAATAGCTGGATTATTTCCATATCCAGAACCTGCATAAAGGTCCATGTAACCATAGTAATCTGTAGGCAAGTTACCATTTGTACCGTAAGAAGCTTTTACTTTAAAGTCTGTAAACAACGGCATATCTTCCATGAAGCCTTCCTTGCTCAAGCGCCATGCACCGGATACAGACCAGAAGTTAGCCCAACGGTTATCCTTACTCAAACGAGAAGAACCATCACGACGGAATGAAGCTGACAAGTAGTATTTGTCATGGTAGTTATAGTTTACATTACCGAAGTAAGACATCATTGCAGAACCATAATCATAACTTGAAGCTCCATCAGGCTGTCCGTTTGACAATTCCGGCAAATGATTAGAATAATTTTTGGCAATTGTAATAATCTGCAGCAAATTCTGGTTTTCTAATTCAAAACCGGCCATTACAGACAAGTTATGTACATCGTTGAAAGTATCAGTATAAGTCAATGTATTTGAACTTGTCAATG